>JACXTT010005796.1_pt1 | contig 17847 bp, 14 predicted proteins | sample 9270951 | NCBI WGS metagenome assembly JACXTT01 (sample SAMN15532306, study PRJNA645909) | rock metagenome | isolation source: weathered quartz diorite | place: Puerto Rico | collected 2017-06-21 | reverse complement strand
AATCTTTTATTAACCTCGGACCTGAAAGGTTTTGTGGAACAGCCGAATTACTATTTCGCCTCGGCAACGGAGGACGCACGTAAAAACCTTGATTTGGTAATGCTCACACATGGCTACCGGAAATTTGAATGGAAACAAATGCCGGGTGAAACTAATTCACTTGTTGCTTATTTGCCCGAAAAGGGTTTGGAGATTGGTGGTATTGTGAAAAACATATTTGGTAGACCCTTAGTGAATGCCACGGCTTCATTAATAGCACTGCCAAGTAACCAGCTATTCAGCACGAAGACCGACGATAAGGGGCAGTTCCGGTTTTCGAACCTGGCATTTACAGACACCATGCAGTTTATACTACAGGCAGTAAATGCAAAGGGGAAGAATAATACCGAACTGGTTTATAATAAAGAATTTGACCCTTTGGTAAAGACATTCTTGCCAGCTTATAACCAAAATATGACTCCTGTAATGTTTGCTTACCTGCAAAATAGTGAAAGACAACAGGAAGAATTAAATAAAGCCGGATTGGGAAAGGGTAGATTATTAAAAGAGGTTAAAGTAAAAAGCATAAAACCGGTCAAATACGAAACTGAAAGCTTGGCTGGTGCAGGCTTTGCCGACCAGGTAATACACAATAAGGATTTTGGTAATACTTTATCACTTCCTGACGCCTTGAGTGGAAAATTAATGGGAATACGATTCACTAGTTCAGGGGAACCTGGAGGAGGCGGTGTGCCCGTCTGGTTTGGCGCTACAAGCTTGGGCGGTGGTGGTTCTATGCTGGTAGTTGTTGATGGACTTGAATTGCCCCGGGAGCATTCGAATATCGATTATCTAAGGGCAAACGACGTTGAAACAGTCGAAGTACTAAAGTCTGGAAATGCTGCCATTTATGGTTTTAGAGGGAGCAATGGCGTCCTGGTAATTACCAGAAAGAAAGGTAAAATGAAAGACTTGACGGATATACCCTCTTTTGGAGTACTGCCCATCACTGTACAAGGCTATCAAAAGGTGCGTGAGTTTTATTCGCCTAAATATGAAAACAATACTGCCTATAACCACCCTGATCTGCGCAGCACCATTTATTGGAACCCCGAATTGACTACTGACAAAGATGGCAATACATCATTTGATTTTTATAACGCAGATGGTATAGGGAACTACCGGGTAGTAATTGAGGGCATCGACGACAAAGGGAATATTGGGAGGCGGGTGTATCGTTATAAAGTTGATTGAGTTGATTGGATAAATGGTTGAATAAGTTAAATAGAAACAAACTCAATCAACTTAGTCCAACTAAATCAACCATTCAACTCAACGGTTCAAAAAATGCTTACTATAAACCTCTGCATCAAAACCGAAATGGAGAAAATTGCCATCTTCAATTACCGGCCTTTTGATCATGCTGGTTTTTTGTTCTAATATTGGCAGCGCATCAGCAGCCGACTTTACGTTTTCTTTTACCTCAGGCTCCAGGTCTTTCCAGGTGGTACTTTTTTTGTTTAAAAATACTTCGTAGCCTGCCTTGTCATTCCATTCCTGTAATTTCTCGGGACTTATGCCGAGCTTTTTAAAGTCGTGAAACTCGTAATCTATTTTGTTTGCTTTAAACCAGTCTAATGTTTTTTTAACTGTGTCGCAATTGGGAATACCGTACACTTTCATGCCGCGAAGTTAAGAGAACCAAGAGTCAAGAAACAAGAGTCAGGAGAAAAAATTCCTTATGATATCTTTTGATTCCAGACTCTTGTTTCTTGACTCTTGTTTCTTGACTCTTGGTTCCTTACTCCACTCTCCACCACTACTGGTTTCCACTCGAACCTTTATTCCCCCCTTTGGTATCGTCATTCTCAATACCGTGCTCGTTCTTTTTGATGTTGCCGTTAAACTTGCCGAATTTGAAGTTGACCCTGAAAACGAACGACCTGTAGTAATTCTGATTATAGGAAGTTTGATAGAAATAGGTCGAGTTGATGGTGTTACGGAAAGTATTGTATTTGGTGTACGGGTTATTAGCAACCAACACCAGGGTAAGTTTTTTCTTAAAGAATTCTTTCGAGAGCAGGTACTGGTTAAAAATAAAATTACTCGATTTACCTTGCAGATTCACGTTACCGCTGAAAAAGCCTGCATTGAAGGAAACCGCAAACCCATTATCAAACCTATAGCGCATATTACCAAATGCATTTCCGGTAAAGCCATCGTTATGATACATACCGCCATTGAAGGTACCGCTAAGCCATACGTGATTTACCTGTCCGTTTAAACCGAGCGTAAATTGTTTGGTAAGATTCATGTTGGTATGTACATTCAATCCGAGCGTTTTATTGGTTCCAAGATTTTCAAAAGTGGTGTAGGTAGCTGTAGTGGTACTATCCGGGAAGCCGGCAACGGGCACCTGGTGCAAACTCGATACATTTTGAATAGAATTGTTTGAGAACGCGTAGCTCAACCCTATGTTGATCGAATTCTTGGTGAAGTTGCTGTAGGTCAGCTCAAATGTATTGTCCAATTCGGGCTTTAGGGCCGGATTACCTGTACTTATAAAAGTTGGGTTCGATTTGTCGACAAACGGGTTCAACTGGAATATGCCCGGTCGCTGAATACGTTGCGTAAATCCGAAATTAATACTGCTGCTCTTAAAGCTGCGCTGAATGGAAACCGACGGGATCAGGTTGGTGTAACTTGGTGCTGTGGTAACGCCCGCCGAAGTAAAATCAGCATTGACGGCGGTATGTTCCAAACGCAAACCCGCCTTACCCGTCCATTTATCAAATTTTAATTGATACGAGTTATACAAGCTTAATATATTTTGGTGATAAGTAAAGTTATTGGTCAGCGTATCATTAGTAATATATTGTTGTGTTAATGTATCGCGGTCATCCACATGATAATAACTGTAATTGCTGCGCAGAATCGCCTTCGCTCCTGCTTCTATCGATATTTTTTTACTAAGCGGACTGGCATAATCTACCTGTATGGTATGATCCCTGTCCCCAGCATTATTGTATTGCTGATAATCGGGGTAGCTCTGCAGCGGATAATTGAAACGGTCGCTAAACAGATTGCCATTAAACTGCTTGTTAGGCGAATAACTGTATTTATAGGAGATGGTCAACAGTTCATCTTTTGACTTTTTGAAACCTATCTGATAGTTAACCGACGCGTCAAAACCTGTAAAAGTACCGTGATTAGAATTATTCAGATTAAATGCCTGAGTCAAAACGCCTAATACATCCGTATTAGAAAGCTGATTGGTATATTGACGCTGATCGTTCCCGAAAAGATCTACCGATGCCGTTAAAAGATTAAGAGTATCTATTTCATAGCTTAGCTCTGTTCCGCCATAGTGAAAATTCCCTTTTTGCCTGGTGGTACCATTTTGATTAATGGTTGTGGTGACTTCTTTGGTTGCCGGATTGAATATATTTTCGATATTGCCGGAACCGGTTGTCAGATCGCCATTGCTGCCAAATCCGCCAAAAAATGAGGCCCCGAATTTGCCTTGCTTAACCGTGCCGTTAATATTATACCCCGCCCCAAACACGGTATTAAAGCGACTATTGAAACCAATGTTATATCCCTGGTCGGCATTCTTTTTGGTGACAATATTAATGATACCAGCCAGACCTTCCGCGTCATATTTTGCGGGCGGGGTAGTAATCACCTCGATCTTTTCAATATTGGTGGCAGGCATTGATTTCAGAATATCCGAAGGGTTCTTAGCCACCAGCGCCGACTCTTTACCGTTGATCAAAATTTTATAATTCCCGCTGCCTTTAAGCTGAATATTGTCATTACCATCCACCGTCAGCAATGGCACCTTACGCATCATATCTAAGACGGATAATGCTTTGTTATCGGGGTCTGCCTGGATATCGTAACTGATGCGGTCGACCTCCTGTTTCATCAGCGGCCTCGCGGCGGTTACTGAAACCTCTTTTAGCTGGCTCGATGATGCCGCAAGCAATACCTTGCCAATATTGAAGTCCGGTCCGTCTCCGCTTACTGCTATTGCTTTATTTCGATAGCCGACAAATACCAAAACGGCCTCGTAAGCTTTTCCTGCCGGGGCTTTTAATGAGAATGTCCCATCATCTTTGGTCAAACCGCTTTTTACTCCTTGATGTGTTTTTGAATCCTGTATGGCAATGGTTACATAACCCATTGGCTTGTTATTGGCCGAATCGATTACGGTTCCCGTTATGGTGATGGTTTGGCTTGGGCCTGTTGAAGAACCTCCGGTTTGGGCAAAAGCAAGTACTGTGAATAAACTGAAGAATAAGGCTGGTAAAAAGGCTTTCATGAAGGAGGCTTTCGCTAAGTGACGTTTGATTCAATAAAGCGTTACAGCAAAAATGCGCTTTTAACAATTATTTAACTCTTTTTAACACAAAATCACCCTATTGGGGGGAGATATAAGGAAGAACTAAAAGACAACTATTTATTAAAGCGTGTCATCGTCAGCTCTGCGCCGATGGTGGCAAAGCTTTTGATCATTTCTATCGAGCGATCTATTAAGGCAGGGAGTTCTGGTAGTTCATCGTCATCAAAACCGCTGAGGACGTAATCTACCTGTTTGCCTTTGGGGAAGTTATCGCTCACACCGAATCGTAAGCGGGCATAGTTGCTATGACCTAAAACAGATTCAATATTTCTCAATCCGTTATGACCGGCGGCACTCCCTTTGGGTTTCAGGCGGAGGGTTCCTAATGGTAAGGCGATATCATCTACAATCACAAGTACATTTTCAACCGGTATCTTCAGCTCCTTCATCCAGTAGTTGAGCGATTTGCCGCTAAGGTTCATGTAGGTCGTCGGCTTAACGAGGTACAGCATCCGGCCCTTAAAGGATACTTCGGTATAATAGCCCAGGCGCATATTATAGAATTTGGCGTTCTCTTGTTTCGCCAATTCATCCAGCACCATAAAACCGATATTATGCCGGGTATCTGCATACTCCTGCCCTATGTTTCCTAAACCTACTATCAGATACTTCATAACTACCGGCTTTTGCCAAAGGCGCAAAAAGGCTTTGTTTTTCAAATTATTTTTTGCGAAGATATTCTTTTCAAACAAAAATAGCGACGGGCATAAAACCCATCGCTATCTTGTCAGTGTAATCACAACCTAATCGGTGTAATCACCAATTATTTTTTACCAGCTTCCTGCTCAGCCTGACGCAATGCACGTGAAGTAGTTACAGATACGATAGTATCTTCTTTTGCATTAGTGATGGTCAGCTTGTCGAATTTCAAATCGCCAACACGTACTGATTTACCTACTTCAAGATCCTCAATGCTCACATCAATAGTGTCCAGGTGATCTTTCGGTAAAGCTTTGATGCGCAGTTTACGCAGCTTCTGAACCAGTTTACCACCCATTTTAACACCTGGAGAAGTTCCGGTTAACTTGATAGGAATTTCGATAGCAATAGGCTTTTTCTCGTCCAGTTCCAAAAAGTCAACGTGCAGAATCTGCTCGGTTAACGGGTGGAACTGAATGTCCTGGATGATAGCTGTTGATTTTACATTACCAACTGTAATGTCGATGAAGTGAACAACCGGAGTATAAATTACCGGTTTTAGCTCGGCTGCAGATACTGCAAAGTGAGTTTGAGTTTTACCACCATAAAGTACTGCCGGTATCAAACCCTGGTAACGCAGCTCTTTGGCGTCGCGTTTCCCTACGTTCTCTCTTGGAGAACCGCTAATAGCGAATGATTTCATTTGTTTTTAATTTATTTATTCTATTTTCAAGTTCATAGTTGATGGTTCATAGTAAACTATTCGCCAATCTCCTATTTTATCTTATTGCTTTGATTAATAGATATAATTCAAAATGCTATGAACTATTATCTATGAATCATAAGCTAATTATTAGTCTACCTTAAACAACTGACTGATCGATCCGTGCTCGTTTACGTTCAGGATAGCCTTTGCAAACAACTCATCCGTCGACAGAACTTTAATTTTGTTGCTTGGATATTTCAGCGGAATGGTGTCCGTAACGATCAACTCAGTCAATACAGAATTTTCGATCGTTTCATACGCATTACCTGACAACACCGGGTGTGTACAAACAGCTCTCACGCTGCGCGCGCCACGTTCCATGATCAAACCGGCAGCTTTTGCCAAAGTACCGGCAGTATCGCAAATATCATCTATCAGCACAATGTCCTGGTCGGTTACGTCACCTATCAGGGTCATTGATTCGATCTCATTGGCACGTTTACGGCGTTTATCGCAAATCACCACTTCTGCATTGAAAAACTTCGCAAAAGTACGTGCCCTGTATGATCCGCCCATGTCCGGAGAAGCTATAGTTAAGTTTTGCAAACCCAGGCTTTTGATATAAGGTACAAAAATGATGGATGCGTCCAAGTGATCTACAGGCACATCAAAAAAGCCCTGTATCTGCGCTGCGTGCAGGTCCATCGTCATGATACGGTTTATACCGGCCGCAACCAAAAGGTTAGCTACCAGTTTTGAGCCTATCGCCACACGGGGTTTATCTTTCCTGTCCTGGCGGGCCAAACCGAAATATGGTATAACAGCGGTTACATAGTGTGCAGATGCACGGCGTGCGGCATCAATCATCATCAGCAACTCCATCAGGTTATCCGTAGGTGGATTGGTTGACTGGATGAGGAACACATCGCAACCACGCACCGTCTCGTTAAAGTGAGGCTGAAATTCGCCGTCGCTAAAACGGGATACCGCAACTTCCCCCAACTCCTTGCCATAAGCGTTTGCAATTTTTGCTGCTAACTCGGTTGTCCCTGAACCGGCAAATAGCTTGATTGGATTAAATTGTAAAGGCATCGCTTTTTATTTCGGATTTCGGATTTTACGATTTCGGAATTATTTGTACCTGTTTAAAAGCAATTCGGATTTCAAATTATCAACCGGATAAATCCGAGATTGAAAATCCGAAATCCGAAATTCTTTTGTTGCCCGACCAGGATTCGAACCTAGACAAACGGTACCAAAAACCGTCGTACTACCATTATACTATCAGGCAATCTCCACTCAGTATGCTGCCATTCCGAAAAGGAATGCAAATATAAGACGATTTTTTTTAAGTTCAAAAGCAATTTTAAAAAAAAGCACAATTGAACGCTAGTACCAAAAAATCACTCTTCAACTACCACGCCCATCGAGCAGAATTTATCGATTCTTTCTGTTACCAGTTGGTCAATATTCTTGCTTTCCAGCTCTTTCAGGTCCTTTAGAAGGTGCTTTTTCAATGTGGTCGCCATCTCAACAGGATCCTGGTGTGCACCACCTATCGGCTCTTTTATCACCCCGTCGATCAGTTTGTTCTTAAACATTTCGGTCGACGAAAGCTTTAAAACCTCCGCAGCGCGTTCTTTATTTTCCCAGGTTTTCCAGAGAATGGTAGAGCAGTTCTCGGGAGAGATAACCGAATACCATGAGTTTTCGAGCATGAATACTTTATCACCAATAGCCAGACCCAAAGCTCCACCGGAAGCGCCTTCACCAATAATGACACAGATTACCGGCACTTTCAATACAGCCATTTCCAGCAGGTTACGGGCAATAGCTTCGCCCTGACCGCGTTCCTCAGCTTCAAGACCTGGGAATGCTCCCGGGGTATCGATCAAGGTAATGACAGGCTTATTGAACTTCTCCGCCAGCTTCATCAGGCGCAATGCCTTGCGGTACCCTTCAGGATTTGCCATACCGAAATTGCGGTACTGGCGCTCTTTGGTATTTCTTCCTTTTTGGTGACCGATAAACATAGCGGTATGGCCGCCTATGGTGCCAAACCCACCTATGATCGCCTTGTCATCACCAACGGTACGGTCGCCGTGCAATTCAATAAAATCATCGCACATTAGCTCCAGGTACTGTAAGGTATATGGCCTTTCCGGGTGGCGTGATATCTGGACTCTTTGCCAACCGGTTAAGTTGGCGTATATCTGGTTTTTGGTAGCTTCGAATTTCTCCTGCAACTCGTTAACGGTTGCCGACATATCCACCTTGGTCTTCTCTTCAACCTGCATCACTTTATCAATCTGCTGCTGCAGATCAGCAAGGGGCTTTTCAAAATCAAAAGATATTTTCATATACTTTGTTAAGGGTTGCAAAGTTAATTAAATGAAATGGTAAAATGGTTGATTGGGTTGGATTAAGTTGATTGCGTTGGATTAAGTTGGAATAAGTTAGATTAGGTTATCTTTACCTAATCAACCCAATCAACCACTTAACTTAATCAACTACTTAACTAATTCAATTCGTTTTCTCCAAAGTTTCCAGCTTTTTGATCTGTGCGGGGGTCAGCAGCTTTTCGGCTTTGTAACAAGCCATTAATATAGCCCCCTTCATCTCACCGTAATACAAGCCGGAACGGTTAGTATAAAAGATCAGCGAGCCTTCATCTATGTAACGAGAATGAAAAAGGCTGTCCAGCATTTTTTCATTGCGTATAATATTACCGCCCATTTCTACTTTTTTTCTATGCAATTCGGTGGAAAGTTTGGTTAACTGCCCCACTTGTATGGGGCTCAGATCGAGCTGCTTTTTATATTTCAGTACGCTATCCGGTGAAGGGAAATGGTTCAGATCGCCTGCTAATGACATAGCATCCAGGTCGTCGCCTTTTAAATATGCATTGTATCTTAAATCATTGATGGTTTTGACGGTTGAATGCTTTGGCTCAGTATCAACAATCACTGGTGGTTTGGTGACTGTTTTAATCGGTGATTTCTTCGCGGTTTTTGCTACCGGCTTATGACTTAAAAAGCCGCTGTCCGCTGATGCGTGTTTTACGATGCTATCTACTGCTGCATGTTTAGCGGTATCGAGCTGTTTTTTTGCAACAGTATCAGCTGCCGGATTATTTTTCACGCTGTCTTCATGCGTTTGTGCGATGACAGGGATAAAAAACAGCAGACATAACGAAGTGAAAAGTAGCCGTTTTAGCATAGGAATTATATTTCAATTCAAAAATGTTAATTATTCGCTAATATTTCATAGATAAATAATTTTCATTTGAAAGTTGGCAACTTACCAACATGTTGTTATATTTGTATTGAACCTTAGTCTATGACCATAATTTATTTAACCAGGCTTCAGCAATTTGCACGGAAACATGCTGATTCCGGCAAAAGTTTAACGGCTTGGCGCATTGTTACTGAACAAGCCGTTTGGAAGCAAAGCACCGATGTGTTAAGGGATTTCCCAACCGCTAAGATTATCAAGGGCAATAGAGCGAGGTTTAAAATAACAGGAAACAAATACCGATTAATTGTCGAGGTAGATTATGAAGATGAGATCGTAGAAATAAGGTTTATAGGAACCCACTCTGAATACGACAGCATTGACGCAGAAACGATTTGAGGAAACTTCTGCTAAATATTAGGATAACTAACGATGAGCACAAAAGCACCATGGTTTTGAATTGATTATGATGGAGAATACAATGCTGCCGTTAGCAGGTACGAGCAAATTAAGTATGCAACGAAAGGCACCGAAGAGCATAAAGAGAAAATGCTTCTCGCAACTCTTATTACCGAATATGAAAAATCAATACTGGATTTACCCGAGGTTGATCCGGTTGAATTAATTAAAATACGGCTTGACGATTTTGGATATAAGCCCTCTGATTTGGCGAATGTTTATGGTGACAAGGGCACAATCAGTAAAGTACTAAATTATAAACAAGCACTTTCATTAACCATGATCCGGAAATTCAGCGATTTTTTAAAATTGCCGGTTGACTCGCTGATCAAAGAATACAAGTTAAAAACAGATTTTTAATACCAGATTCAAGCTACCTTTTTCAAAGTAAAATAAAATCTGCTGCCTTCACCCAATTCGCTTTGAACGCCGATTTTTCCTGACTGCGCTTCGATGAAGTCTTTGGCAATAGCAAGACCTAAACCCGTGCCGGTTTGTTCCATGGTAGCGCCCGGGACTTTAAAATAGCGTTCAAATATGCGTGGCAAATACTTGCTTTCAATGCCCCGGCCGTGATCCTTAACTGAGAACTCGATGTCATCGCCCTTTAGCTTTTTCACATCGAGGTTGACAATTGATTTTTCAAGGCTGTATTTTACCGCATTTGATAATAGATTGATGAGCACCCAGGTCGTTTTGTCAAGGTCGGCGCGAACGTCAGGCAGATTATCATCATAATGCACAGCGATATTCACCTGTTTCTGATCTGCTGTAAATTTGATAGCTTTCACGGCATAGTCTACTATGTTCTGAGGATGCGTGCTGCCAAAGTTGAGATTTAGTTTACCCGTTTCTACCTGCGCCATATCGAGCAGTTCGCCGGTGATCTGCAGCAAACGACGGGTGTCGTCCTCAATATTGCCGATCAATTGTTTTTGCTCGGTATTGATATCACCAATACGTTTATCCTCCAGTAATTTCAGGCTCATCTTGATGGAGGCTATCGGTGTTTTTAGCTCATGTGATATGGTAGCGATGAAATTAGTTTTTGCTTCGTCCAACTGCTGGAACTCCGTGATATTTTTCAGAATGATCACCTTACCAATAGATTTATCTTTATTGATAACCGATAGCATTTCCTTTGAGTAATAACTCTCGCGGCCGTCAGCAAATATTTTGATCCTGCTTTGATTTGTTTGCAAAAGGTTTCTTAACAGATCATTCTCAACGGCTACATCAGGCGCATACCTGCCCACCAGGCTTACCTCGGTAATACCGATAAGCGTGCATGCCACTTCATTGGCGAATATAATGAGCGATTTCTCATCCAAACCGATAATGCCATCGTGCATGGAATTGATGATGGTTTCGATCCTTTTCTTTTCGAATAGAATACTCGCCAGGTTGCTGTTCTCATATTCAGCAAGCTTGAAGGTCATGCTATTGAAAGCCTGCGCCAGTTCGCCAAACTCATCATTCGACTTGAAGCTTAGCTGCTGATGATAATTGCGGTTTGCAATCTCTTTGATGCGCTCCGTAAGCTCGCGGATTGGGTTAGCGATATAGCCCGGAAAATTAACAATAAAGCTGAACGCAATAAGGAACAGGAATGATCCTATAAAAGCCACGATCATGGTTGCCTGGCTCGCGGTGGCTTTGGCAGTAGCATTTTTATGCTGGATAGCGCTCATATTCAGCTGCATGATATGATAAAGCAGCCTGCGTACATGTAATCTTAGCTCAGTTTGTTTTTGAATATTGTTCCCCTGGAGTTTAAGCTGTTCGTATTTAGACCGCAATGAATCGGTCGCCTGCTGCTCGCCGGGCTCAGTAATATTGTGCTCCTGACCAATAAGATTTTTTTCTATAACACTGATCTGCTGTGCGTTAAGCGATGATTCATTTTCGTCCAGCGCATTACCAATATTTCTCACAAATTGAAGCGTCTCGTAGTTATCTTTCAGGATCACACTGGAATCAGCTGACAGCTTGTTCAGGAACCAGATTGCCAGGCCACAGCAAATAAGCGCCAGCAAAAAAAGGAAGCCAAAACCAGCCCTTAGTTTATTTTTTATAGTCATGACAGTATTACTAAATCGATATCAGTTTTGGACATTTTTTTCAAAAGCTGGGTAAATACAGCAGTCTTCATTACCAACTGGTAAAACTTAAAATGCGGCTTGCCGATGCAAATCGTTGTGATCTCATATTTTTCAGCTGCCTCCCAAATTGTTTTGGCAATATTATCACTTTTTATCTTCAGCACTTCGGCCCCCAATTGTGTTGCCGTTTTCATATTGTTGATCAGGTGGCGCTGCGCGGCCAGGTTGATCTTATCGCTGCTCTCGTTCGAGGTTTGCACATAAAGCACATACCATTTGGAGCGATAGTAGGATGCCAAACGTGCCGTCTTACGAATAATGACCCTGGCCGATTCGTCATTGGTACTGATGCATGCCAGGAACAGCTCCGCACGAAGTTTTACATTCTTTGGTATTTCCGTGTCAATTTTCCGCTCCAGTTGGTGGGCAACTTCCTTCAGCGCCAGCTCACGTAATTGCAATATCCTTTCGGATTGGAAAAAATTATTCAACGCAATCGGTATCTTTTTCTCGTCGTATATTTTACCCTGTTTCAACCTCTCTATTAGTTCATCGGCTGTCAGGTCGATATTTACAACTTCATCGGCTAGTTGGAGTACTTTGTCCGGAATACGTTCTTTTATACTGGCTCCTGTAATACGCTCCACCTCTTCATTAATACTTTCGAGGTGCTGGATATTTACCGCGCTGATCACATTGATGCCGGCATTTAGAATATCGCGCACATCCTGCCAGCGTTTTTCGTTCTGGCTGCCTTCGATATTGGTATGGGCCAGCTCGTCTACAATAACTACCTCGGGCCGAAGGCTGATGATGGCATTCAGGTCCATCTCCTCTAGTTCTTTGCCCTTGTAAAATAATTTACGGCGTGGTATTACCGGCAGCCCCTCTATCAGCACCTCCGTTTCTTTACGATTATGCGTTTCGATATAACCGATCTTCACGTCGATGCCGCTCCGCATCAGCGCATGTGCTTCTATCAGCATACGGTATGTTTTACCTACACCGGCGCTCATACCAATATAGATCTTAAACTTACCGCGCCGCGAACGCTTGATCAGCTCCAGAAAGTGCTCTACCGATTGCTCTTTATTTTCTCCGTCCATAGTTGGTTTTCAATGTGGTAAGGGGATGCTCTCCAGACATCCCCTTTTTACACGAACTCAATCAAACTAAATTACAAATTGTGCGTCCGTGTTTGTCTTCATTGATATTATATAAAATTAGTTAGAACGCATAAACCGCAGCAATTACAAACTGACCATCTGATTTGGTTGGCGCATTATTACTATCTACAAATATTTGGTTTTTAGCATTATCGAATCTCACCTCGGGAATCAGCGTCAAAGCACCCGCTTTAATATTTACCGTTGCAGTAATTCCTGTAACATTTGCACTCGGCGTCGTACCCTTGGCTTTGGTTTCAAAATATTCACCCCTTAAGCCCAGAGTAACAATTTTAGATACCGCTAATTGAGGGTATAAGGCAACTCCATCATACCCCCCGCCGAAATGTGCGGGAGTAAAGGTTGCTCCATTTAACCCTAATTTGAATGCATCAGTGATCTGGTAAGCCGTGGTCAGGTCGAATATCGTACCAGAAGTCGGGCCTGAAGCTACATTCAGGTAGGCTGTCCAGCCTTTTACAGGAACGACCATCAACTGCGCACCAAAAGTTGATACATCATGTTGAGCTGTATAAGTATTCCAGTTGTCGTTAAAGATACCTGCCATCAGGCTTACTTTATCAGAAAAAGCATAGGTGGCTTTAAAGCCTGCATTCTGGAACGGGCCATTGGTGAACAGGTATGAAGTAGAATAGTTAAAGTTTCCTGTCGGAGAGATCACCTCATAACCGATAAAGGTTGCCATATAACCGGCTGTGAAGTTCAGCTTGTCGGTTACATCGTAAGACACATACAGGTTTTGTATATGGAACGAATTAGCGCCATTACCCGTTGTACCATCTCCATTTGGGATAGACTGATACTGACCGCGAGGACCGAATGATAGTTCGCCCACAAAAGCAGCTTTACCAACTTTTTTCTTTAATCCAAGGTCGATCATACCGATAGATACAGAGTTTTGATCAGATGCAAAACTGGTTGGGATATTGGCATGACCAGAAAAATCATATTTATAATAAGTGTCAACAGAACCTGAGAAGATCAGCGGCGGATCTTTTGGATCAGCTGTAGTACCCACCTTGCCGGTATCGGCAACTGCAGTTGGAGTAGCAGCTTTCACCGATAGAGCTGTTATAGTTAATATTGAGAATAATGATATTATAATTTTCATTGCGGTATTTGTTCTATTTTTTTAGTTCATCCAAAGCGACATTCAGCTTCAGCACATTTATCTTTTCGGGACCAAGGATACCCAGCAGCGGGTGTTCGATATGGCTGTTCACCAGGTCGGCTACCTTCTGCTCATCCAGTTTACGATATTGGGCCACACGTTTGACCTGCATTTTGGCTGCGTCAACCGAAATATCAGGATCAAGCCCGCTGCCGGATGCAGTCACCATATCAGCAGGAATATCACCACGTTTCAAATAGGGATGATATTTCAGTAAGGTATCAATGCGTTTTTGAACATCCTTCAAATAATCAGGATTAGTTGGGCCTTTGTTTGATCCGGCCGAGCCATTGGCATTGTAAGCAACTGCTGAAGGGCGCCCCCAGAAATATTGAGGCTTGGAAAAATTCTGTCCTACAAGCGCGTAACCAACCACTTTGCCATTTACAACGATGGCCTCGCCATCCCCTTTTCCCTTTGCTAATTTACCGACAGCAGCGATAAATAACGGGTATATGACACACAGTACTACAATTAGTACCAGTGTTATTCTTATTGATGGAATAATATACTTTTTCATATTCTTTTTAAACTACTAATGAAACAACCAGGTCGATCAGTTTTATGCCTATGAAGGGTGCAATAACGCCGCCAAAGCCATAGATCAACAGATTTCTACGCAGCAGCGCACTTGCGCCAATTGGCTTATACTCGACACCCCTCAAAGCCAATGGTATAAGCATTGGTATAATGATGGCGTTGAAGATCACCGCGGATAATATGGCAGACTGTGGGCTGTGCAAAGCCATAATATTCAGGCTCTGCAAGGCTGGTATAGAAGTGATGAACAGTGCAGGCACGATAGCGAAATATTTGGCCACGTCATTCGCGATAGAGAAGGTAGTGAGCGTACCCCGGGTTATCAGCAACTGCTTGCCAATCTCAACGATCTCGATCAGCTTAGTTGGATCGTTATCGAGGTCGACCATATTACCGGCTTCTTTAGCAGCCTGCGTGCCGCTGTTCATGGCTACACCTACGTCGGCCTGGGCCAATGCAGGGGCATCGTTTGTACCGTCGCCCATCATGGCTACCAGTTTACCGCCATTTTGCTCGTGCTTGATGTAATTCATCTTATCCTCAGGCTTTGCCTCAGCAATAAAATCGTCTACACCGGCTTTCTCAGCAATAAATTTGGCAGTTAATGGGTTGTCACCGGTTACCATCACCGTTTTAACGCCCATTTTACGGAGGCGATCGAAACGCTCTGAAATACCTGTTTTGATGATATCCTGTAATTCAATTACGCCCAGAACTTTTTCGTTCTGAGATACCACCAAGGGTGTGCCGCCATTTGAGGCGATGATTTTCACCCTGTCCTCTACACCACTTGGCAATGAGTTGCCGGCTTTTACTACCATATTTCTGATGGCATCAAAAGCACCTTTTCGCACCCTTAAACCGTCAGCGGTATCCAGTCCGCTTGAACGTGTTTCAGCTGTAAACTTGATAAAAGTTGCACCGTCAGGTACTTTTATAGTTAGGCGTCCGGCACCTTGTTCGGCTAACTCCACTATGGATTTACCCTCAGGGGTCTCATCGGCCAGCGAACTTAATACGCATGCTTTTACAAATTCCGTTTCGCTTACCCCGTCAACCGGCCAAAAGTGGGTGGCTTTACGGTTACCTATTGTTATTGTCCCGGTTTTGTCTAACAATAGTGTATCGATATCACCTGCAGTTTCAACCGCTTTACCTGACTTAGTGATCACGTTGGCTCGCAATGCGCGGTCCATCCCTGCGATACCGATAGCAGACAGCAGTCCGCCGATAGTTGTTGGGATCAAACACACAAAAAGCGATATCAATGCTGCAATGGTAATAGGGGTATTAGCATATTTCGCAAAAGGCTGCAGGGTAACGCATACGATAATAAATATCAGTGTAAAACTTGCCAGCAGGATGGTCAATGCGATCTCATTAGGCGTTTTCGGGCGTGACGCCCCCTCTACCAATGCGATCATCTTATCCAGGAAGCTTTCACCCGGCTGGGTGGTCACCAATACTTTGATATTATCGGATAATACTTTCGTACCACCGGTAACAGACGATTTATCGCCTCCTGCCTCACGGATCACGGGAGCAGATTCACCGGTAATAGCCGACTCGTCGATAGTAGCAATACCTTCGATGATCTCGCCATCTGTGGGGATGGTATCGCCTGTTGCACAAACGAACACGTCGCCTTTGCGCAATTCATTGGATGATTTGGTAATGATAGTACCATTATCCAGTAACACTTTGGCGGGTGTTTCTTCACGCGTTTTACGTAAGCTGTCGGCCTGTGCCTTGCCGCGTGCCTCAGCGATAGCTTCGGCAAAATTGGCAAACAACACTGTCAATAATAGTATGATGAATATACCGAAGTTGTAACCGAACGAACCCTGATCGGTATGCGAAAAGGAGTAATAGCTTACGACCAGCATCACCAGGGTACCGATCTCGACGGTGAACATCACCGGGTTGTGTATCATTACCCGGGGATCGAGTTTTATGAATGATTCTTTGAGTGCTGTCCTTACCTGGGCAGGTTCAAATAATTTATTTGATTGATGTTTCATTTGTTTTAGTGCTTAAGCATTGAAAAATATTCTGCCAGCGGGCCCAATGCCAGTGCCGGGAAATAAGACAGAGCGTTCAGGATTAGGATCACCGCGAAAGTCATCACACCAAAAGTCACCGTATCGATGCGTAACGTACCGGCGGATTCAGGTATATACTTCTTTTGTGCCAGCAGACCAGAGATCGCAATAGGGCCTATTATCGGCAAGAACCTTCCGAAAAAGATCACCACACCGGTACTGACGTTCCAGAAGATGTTGTTGTCCGCCAGACCTTCAAAGCCTGAACCATTGTTCGCATTACATGAAACATACTGGTACAGTATTTCCGAGAATCCATGATAGCCGGGGTTGTTAAGCCAGGCCGACGGCTTTACTGCCCAATCAGCATTTGGATGCGTATAGAATATGTAACAAGCCAATGCGCTACCACCCTTGATCAGCAACGGGCTGAGCAGGGTGATGATCGCCGCGATCTTTACCTCGCGTGCCTCAACCTTGTGGCCTAAAAATTCTGGTGTACGGCCCACCATCAGACCGGAGATAAATACAGCGATGATCAAATAGATATAGTAGTTCAGGAAGCCTACCCCATCACCGCCAAAGAAACCGTTGATCATCATAGCAAGAAGTTCCCAGGCGCCGGTCAAAGGCATCATACTATCATGCATACCGTTTACCGAACCGGTGGATGTTACCGTAGTCAATGTACTCCAGTAAGCCGTTGCAGCAGGGCCGAACCGAACCTCCTTGCCCTCCATTGAACCGGTGGCCTGGGTCACACCCATCTTCGCTATTTCGGGATTACCTCCTACTTCGCTGACTATCGAAGGAATCATGAGCATGAGCGTACCCACCATCATTACGCCGAATATTATCCAGCTTAACTTCTTCCTGCGGATGAAGAAGCCAAGAGCTACAATCATACCGACAGGGATAATGAACTGAGAGGTGATCTCCACCATATTGGTTAAATAGTTCGGGTTTTCGAATGGATGCGCCGAGTTTGCACCGAAATATCCGCCGCCATTTGTACCGAGATGTTTAATGGCGATCATTTGTGCTGCGGGGCCACGTGATAAGGTAACTGTATCGCCTTGCAGTGATATAAATTTATCCTTGGCGGCATAGCTGCTTGGTGTACCATTGAAAGTTAATATCAAAGCAATTACAATCGAAATAGGTAGTAATACCCTGGTAATTGATTTAACAAAAAAGGTCCAGAAGTTACCCAGATCGGTAGTAGTCTTGTCCCTGAATGCTTTAAAAACCGCCACGGCAGCAGCCATACCTGTTGCGGCGCTGGTAAATTGCAGGAACATGAAGATAAAATGCTGGGTAAGATAGGTTGCGCCTGTCTCGCCCGAATAGTCCTGCAGGTTACAGTTGGCCAAAAAGCTGATG
>JACXTT010005795.1_pt1 | contig 17847 bp, 15 predicted proteins | sample 9270951 | NCBI WGS metagenome assembly JACXTT01 (sample SAMN15532306, study PRJNA645909) | rock metagenome | isolation source: weathered quartz diorite | place: Puerto Rico | collected 2017-06-21 | reverse complement strand
GCCAGGCCGCCCCGATCACGGCCGAACCCGCGCCCCACCCCGCCCCGGCCGCCCCTGCGCGGGGCGTCTCCCCTCTCGGCGTGTCGGCCATCGCCGTCGCCGTCGCTTTGGTCTGGGTCTTTGGCGTCGAGTTCTATCCCCTGACCGGCTGGCCGATTTACTCGGAGTGGCAGCCCTCAGCGGAGGTGGTGCAGACGAAGGCGTACGCGCGCGATGAATCCGGCGCGGTCTTCCCCGTGTATCTCTCAGACGCCATCCCGGCCCTCGCTGGCACGCGGGCCGTTCCCTCCCTGTCGAAATGCTTCCACCCCGACGACACCGCGGGCACTCGACTATGCCGGAGCCTGCTCGCCGCCGCGGCGGCGGCGTACAACCGGATAGCGCCGCCCGGCCGGCGGGTCGTCCAGTTTGAGCTGAAGAAATGGTCGTGGGACCTCCGGGCGTTCCCCGCGGATCCGGGGCTTGCGACTTTGGTCGGCGACGCCGTCGTTACGATCCCGCAGAGCGACTCGGCACACCGCTAAAATCCGAACGGTAACGCAAACGTCGGCGCCACCGCGTGCCGCTCGCGCCGAGGCGGCGTGGGACGGTTCCGGAACCAGCGGACGAGCGCGACCAGCTGGTCGGCCGCGTGGGCGAACATGCGCTGGCCCTTCTCCTTTGTGGCCTGCTCCGGTTGCCCGATCACGCCGGTCGGCGTGTACGTGGACGTCCACTCGATCAGGGTGGCAATCGAGGAACCGGTGAGGTCGCTAAAGTGCCAGCGGTCTTCGTCCGGCAGCGACCGGTACTCGGCCAGGTTGTCGGCAATCTTGTCGGCCCTGACATTGGCTGGGTCCACGTGGAGATACGCCGATGTCTCCAGCTCGCACGCGTGCGCGCATCCGCCCGGGATCACGGAGGTGCGGAGCTCCCGGTTCCAATACTCCGCCACCAGTTGCCACCAGGACAGCGTCGCACACAGCGCGTCCGTCCGCATGATCGTCTGGCGGCCGGCCTGCTCGACCAGATGATGGTTGGAGCCGTGCCCGTTCAGGATGATGATGCGCTTGAAGCCATGGTAGGCGACGGACGTGGTGATGTTCAACAGGTACCGAATGAAGACGCTCGGCTCGATGTTCACCGTCCCGGGGAAGTCCTGCACGTGGTGCGTGTAACCGTACGGCACCGACGGCATGATCAGCATGTCCTGCGGCGACCGCCGCCCTGCCTCGTAGGCCACCGAGGAAGCGAGCTTCACGTCGGTGTCCAGGGGAAGGTGATGGCCGTGCTGCTCGATCGCGCCGACCGGCAGCACGATCACCTTCTTCAACGCGACGGCCTCGTTGATTTCGGGCCAGGTCAGCAATTCGTACCGGTACTGCGTGGCGGTCGACGAACCTTGTTCAGGCATCCGTTCCTCCTCCCATCATCCGGATTACATCGTGCGAATCCGCGGATCCAGCATATCCCGCAGCCCGTCTCCGAGCAGGTTGAACCCGAGCACGGTCACGGCGATCGCGACACCGGGGAAGACCGCGATCCACGGGTCGATCAACATGTACTGCCGGGCCGCGCTCAGCATCAATCCCCAGGACGCCGTCGGCGGCTGGGTGCCCAGGCCCAGGAAGCTCAGCGCGGCCTCCGTGAGAATAGCGGTGGAGAGGGAGACCGTGGTCTGCACGATGAGCGGCGCCGAGACGTTCGGCAGCACGTGGCGCAGCATAATCCTCCAGTTGGGAAGGCCAACCGCGTGGGCCGCCTCGATATATGCCAGGTTGACCACCGCGAGGGTAGGCCCCCGGGCGATCCGCGCAAACGTCGGCGCGTACACGATGCCGATCGCGATCATCGCGTTCGTGAGGCTCGGCTTGAGGATGCTCGTGATCGCGATGGCCAGGACGATCGCGGGAAGCGAAAACAAGACGTCCATCGCGCGCATGAGGACGTTGTCGACCCACCCGCTGTAGAACCCGGCGATGATCCCCGAGGTTGCGCCCAGCGCCAGCGCCATCGAGACGGCCAGGATGCCGACGTAGAGCGAGACCTGCGCCCCAAAGATCAGCCGGCTCAACTCATCCCGGCCGAGTTCATCGGTACCGGCCACATAGGCGCCCCCGGGAAGGAGCAACGGCTGTGCGATCTGCGACACTGGGCTGTGCGGCGCGATGAACGGCGCTGAGAGCGCGACCAGCACGACCACGGCAATGAACCCCGCCCCGATCACGACGACCGGACTTCGCCGCAGCAGGCGTTCCAGCCTGGACCACGACCGAGCGCGGGCGGCCCGCGACGCCCGCCCCGTGCGTTCCGGAACTGTGACCGCCGCCCTAGTCACTCGTATCGAATTCTCGGATCAAGATAGGTATAGACGAGGTCGACGAGCAGGTTGGTCACGACGAACGTGACCGCGAACAGCATGACCGCACCCTGCACGACCGGGTAGTCCCGCTGGTAGACGCCGTTGAGGAGCGTCCACCCGAGCCCCGGCAATCCAAAGATCTGCTCGGTGATGACGACGCCTCCAAGCAGGAAACCCATCTGCAACCCGAGCACGGTAATGATGGGAATCAGCGCGTTGCGCAGCGCGTGCCGCAGGAGGACGACCCGGTTGCCGAGGCCCTTGGCCCGCGCGACCTTGACGTACTCTTCGCCCAACACCTCGAGCATCGACGACCGCGTCATCCGCACCACGACGGCGGCCAGCCCGAGCGCGAGGGACAGGATTGGAAGGAACATCTGCTGCAGGTTGACCCATGGGTCCTGCCAGGGCGGGACGAAGATCAGCGCAGGAAGCCAGTGGAACGCAAACGACGCCACGATGATCAGCACGATGGCGATCCAAAAACTTGGGATGGAGAGGCCCAGCAGGCCGACGATCTGGACGACGACTTTGAGCCGCGGGCTGCGGGTGATGCTCGCCAGGATGCCGAGGGGAAGCCCGACCAGGGCGACGGAGGCGACGGTGAGCGCGGCGAGCTCGACCGTGGTCGGCAGCCGGGAGACGAGCAGTCCGGCGACGGGCTGGCTCGTGCGAAACGACCAGCCGAAGTTTCCGTGGAGCATGCTCCACGCCCACAGCGCGTACTGGACAGGCCACGGCTTGTCCAGGCCAAAGCCGCGGAGGATCTCGAGGCGTTGCGCACGGCTCAACTGGCCCTCGGTGCCGGCGATGATGTCAATAATGTTGCCCGGAATCAGCCGCACGAGGATAAAGATCAGCACGGACACGCCGACGAGCGCGGCGCCCATCCACAGCAGGCGTCGAAAGAGGTACCGCATCGCCTAGCGGGCTAGCCTGCGAGGGGTGACCCAGCGGCCGGTGCCGTCAAGGGCGCGGATGGACTCCGGCGGGCGGCCCCGGAGAGGCATGCTCCCTCCGCGCCGATCGCACGGCTCAGCTGCTGAGCCAAGCGTATTTCATCAGGAAGCGGCGTCCCGTAAACGACTGCGAGTAGCCTTGCACCTTTGCCGACGTTGCCTCGATATTGTAGGCGACGTACCACCACCAGTTCGGTGACTCTTCGAGCAGCGTGCGTTGAATCTGCACATAGAGGCTCCGGCGCTGATCATGGTTGGTGATCGATCGAGCCTGCCGCATCAGGGGCTCCAGCTTGGGGTTGCTGTAGCCGCCGTAGTTGCGCTCGGCGCCCATGTGGAAATATGGGTAGATGTACCCGTCGGGGTCGGGGCGGAAGGTGTTGCCCGACGTGAAGATCTCGCCCCCTTCCTTCCCGCCGGTCTGAATCACGACGTCGTTGTCTTTCACAAACGCTCCCCACTCCTGCTGCACGACCTGCGCATCGACGCCGATCTTCTTCACGGAGTCCTGCACCACGAGCGCAATCGCCACAAACTGCGGGTACTGGGGCGAGCACTTGATCTCGATCTTGAAGCCGCCGCCGGGATAGCCGGCCTCGGCCAGGAGCTTCTTGGCCCCCTCGAGGTCGGGCTTGTTGTAGGGCAGGGTCTTGGGATCGAGGTACCAGTCGCCGTAGCCGGTCGGGATCGGCCCCGACGGCACCGCCGCCCCGAACGCCGCCTTCTGGATGATCTCGTTGGTGTCGACCGCCATGCGCAGCGCCTTGCGCACCCGCCAGTCGCTGAGCGGCTTCCTGGCGACGTTGATGTACTGGAGAATCACGGTGGCCACCAGGCCCTTCAGCACCTTGACGCCCGGGACGCGCGCGAGCTGCTCGGCGCCCTGTGCGTTGATGAAGGCGTACTGGATCTGCCCGGCGCGCAGCGCGCCCTCACGCGCGGTCTCCTCGGTCAGGATCTTGAAGGTCATGCCATCGAGGTACGGCAGCGGCTGGTCCCAGTAGTCGGGGTGGCGCGCGTACGCGATGTGATCCTGGGGCACGTACTCGACCAGTTTGAACGGGCCGGTGCCGATCGCCTTGACCTTCAAGTTCTCGCGTTCCGCCAGGCCCTTCGGAATGATGCCCGAGGCGCGCATCCCGGCAAACGAACCGAGTAGGCCGGGATACGGGGCCTTCAGGTTCATCTGCACGGTCAGGGGGTCAATGACCTTGATCTCCTCGATCGTGTCGAACCAGCTGCGCCAGGGGGAGGCAGTTTTGGGATCGAGCACGCGGTCGATGCTGTACTTCACGTCCTCCCCGGTCATGGTCTGGCCGTTATGGAACTTGACGTTCGGCCGGAGGTGGAAGACGTACGTTTTCCCTCCGTTGGTGATCTCCCACTTCTGGGCCAGCACGGGCACGATCAGGTTCTTCGCATCGTATCCGGTCAGGCTCTCGTAGAGATGCTCGAACCCTTGCGCCGCGGAGAAGTTCGAGTTCGTATGCGGGTCCAGGCTGACCGGGTCAACTTCCGCGGCCGCGACGAGCGTCCCGCCGCGCCTGGGCTGGGACGCCGTGGCCGCCTCGGCAGGCGCCAACCGGTACCCCACTCCATCCAGGGCCCCGAGGCTCGCCCCTCCGCCAAGTGCCAACCCGCCGGCCAAGAATGCCCTCCGGTTTACGCGCCTCATCCCCGATCCCCCTTTTGCCCCGGTGTTGGGCGTTGACCCATCCCAGCCGTTGGTCCAGTCCTAGGCAAGCCAGGTCTTTTTCAGAAAGATGCGGCGGCCCGTGAAGGACTGAGTGTAGCCCTGTACTCTGGTAGTCATCGCCTCGATATTCAACTTCGCGTACCACCACCAGATCGGTGACTCGTCGAGGAGCGAGCGCTGAATCTGCACGTAGAGGCTCTTGCGCTGGTCGTGGTTGAAGATCGACCGCGCCTGCTGCATGAGCGGGTCTAGCTTGGCATTGGTGTACCCCCCGTCGTTGATCGTCCCGGCGGAATGGAAGTATGGGTAGATGTAACCATCCGGATCGGGGCGGAACGTGTTGGCCGAGGCGAAGATCTCGCCCCCATCCTTGCCCTTCGTCTGGAGCTCAGTATTGTGGTCTTTGACGAAGGTGCCCCACTCCTGCTGGACCACCTGGACATCGATGCCGAGCTTCTTGAGCGAATCCTGCACGATGAGCGTCGTGGCCACGAACTCGGGGTACTGCGGTGAGCATTTGATCTCGATCTTGAACCCGCCGTTCGGGTACCCCGCCTCGGCGAGGAGCTTCTTTGCTCCCTCGATGTCCGGCTTCTGAAAGGGGAGCGTTTTGGGCTCAAGGTACCAGTCGCCGTACCCGGTCGGGACGGGCCCCGAGGGAACGCCGGCGCCGAAGACGGACTTCTGAATGACTTCGTTGGTGTCCACGGCCATCCGCATCGCTCTTCGGACGCGCGCGTCGTTGAGCGGCTTTTTAGAAACATTGATGTAGTGCAGGGCCACCCACGCGTTGGGGCTCTTCAGCACGGTGATCCCCTGCGCCCCCCTCAGCTGCGCCTCGCCCTGCGCGGTGATGGCCGCGTATTGGATCTGGCCGGCCCGGAGTGCAGCGAGTCGGGCGTTGTCCTCGGTGAGGATCTTGAAGGTGGCGCCGTCGAGGTACGGCAACGGTTTGTCCCAGTAATCCTGGTGACGGGCGTATGTGATGTGGTCCTGGGGCACGTACTCGACGAGCTTGAACGGACCGGTTCCGATCGCCTTGATTTTGAGGTTCTCGCGCTCGGCGAGACCCTTGGGCATGATCCCGGACGCGCGCATGCCGGCAAACGATCCCAGCAGGCCCGGATAGGGATCCTTCAAGGTGATCTGGATCGTCATCGCGTCCACGATCTTGACGTCTTGAATCGAGTCGAACCAGCTGCGCCAGGGAGACGCGGTCTTCGGGTCGATGATTCGGTCGATGCTGTACTTGACGTCTTCGGCCGTCATCGTCTGGCCGCTGTGGAATTTCACGTTCGGGCGGAGATGAAAGACGTAGGTTTTGCCGCCGTTGCTAATCTCCCACTTCTCGGCCAGCGCGGGCACGACTTTGGTCTTTTCATCGTAGCCCGTAAGACTCTCGTAGAGATGCTCGTATCCCTGCAGCGCCGAGAAGTTGGAGTTGGTATGCGGGTCGAGGCTCACCGGATCCACTTCTTGAGCGGCCACCAGCGTGCCACCCCGCTTCGGCTGCGGGGACGTCGCGGCGGACACAGGGACCAGGAGACCTTCCGAAGTCAACGTGCGCAGGCCCACCGCGCCCGCGCCGAGCGCAAGTCCCCCGGCGAGGAGCCCCCGGCGGCTCAGCATGCGCGTGTCAATTCTTGGCTCACCCCAGTTGGCCACGGCTCGTCCTCCCCCGATCATGCGCTCAGGACTTTTGCGCGTGATCACGTCGTAGGGTTCCAGGGCTGCAAAAACCGTTCCTTCCCCCCACGCCGTGCGACGCGCGGGGACCCGCCCGCCACGGGTGCGCAGGTACCCATGGCGATGTCGGAGAAAACGCGAAGGCAGTGGATGATCCGCGTCCCAGCGACCTGACGCCCGACCCCGCATCTCAGGCTGCGCTCATTCCCGGTGCCGCCGTCCCCGACGCCGCGGCGGACTCGGCGCCTCCCGTCGGCGATCCGGGAGCTGTGCTCTGGATGAACAACGCGCTGCAGATCCTGAACACGGCGGCGTGGTATGTGGCGGCGCCCTTCGTCCCGCTGTACCTCGCCTCGCTCGGCGCGCCGGTCGACCTCATCGGCGCGATCATTGGCTCCTCGGCCGTCGTGCCGCTCCTGATTTCGTTTCATGCGGGCGCGCTGGTGGACGAACGCGGCCCAATCGCGGTGAGCAAAGCGTCCGTACTCCTGTACGCGCTGGCCGGAGCGATGCTGGCCGGGCTGCATGCCGTGTGGGCCGCGGCCGTGGCGTATGGGCTGCTGGGAATCGCCAACATCGGCTTTGCGGTGGGGTCGCAGGCCGTGGTCGCCGCGGCCAGCACGCCCGCCACGCGCGTCCAAAACTACGGGTACTACTCTCTCTGGAACTCCGCCGGAGCCGTCGTCGGCCCCGTGATCGGAGGCTTCATCGCGGGTCACTTCGGTTACCGGACGTCGTTCGCCCTGGTGTGCTTCCTGATGGTCCCTTGTTTTGCGATCGCCGGCGGGCTCGGCGGCGTCCCAGCGGGCCCCCGGCGCACGGTGCCGCTCGCGGTGGCCCACCGAGTCATCGGCACGATTTTGCGTCTGCGGGGGGTCAGCGCGATCCTGTTCATCTCGCTCGTCGTCGTGTGCGGGCAACAACTGCAGCAGTCGTTCTACCCTCTCTACCTGCATAAAGTGGGACTCCCCCCCGCCCTAATCGGGATCATCATCGCCACGATCAGCCTGGGCTCAATGGTCGTTCGCGCGTCGCTCGCGCGGGGGGTGGAATGGTTCGGCTATTCGTGGCTCCTTGTCGGTGCGACCGCGGTCCTGGCGCTCGCGCTCGTGACCATCCCGCTGCTGCGGCACTTCTGGGCGTTTATCGCCGTCTCGGCGCTCATGGGCACGAGCCTTGGCTTCACCCAACCGCTGACGATGAGCCTGATGATCGACTCGGTGAGCGCGGAGTTTTGGGGCGTGGCGTTCGGGATCCGTCAGGCGGCGCAGCGCATCGGGTCGATTCTCAGCCCCATCCTCTTCGGCTTCGTGACCACAGCCTCCGGGGTCGAGGCCGCGTTCTTCCTCGGGGGGGCGGCACTCCTCGGAACCGTCCCCATCATGGCCAGCGTGACCGCACACCTCCGCCGGCCGCGGCACATCGCCTGAATCGGGTCAGGCGCCGTCGGCCGACGCGGGCACGGCCGGGCGCATCGGACCTCCGACCTCGACGACGTCGCTGCCGACGAAGGCCAGCGCATGCGCGATGCCGAGCCGCACCTCCTGGCCCTCGGACAGCGACGCGCCCTTTTCGGTAAACATCCGCAGCCCCTCGGCGCCGGAGCTGTCCAGCAGGATCTGCAGGTAGTGTCCGAGATTGACGACCCGGCGAACTCTGGCCGGCGCCCCGTCCGGGCTGATCACGAGATCCTCGGGGCGAATAGCCAGCGTGACGGCCGCACCCTCCGGGAACCGTCCCGCCGGCATGGGGAATCGCCACGGTCCCGCCGCGAGCCCCGCGCCGCCGGGGAGCGGCGCGGCGGAGATCAGGTTCATGGTGCCGATGAAATCGGCGACGAACAGGGTCTGCGGGCGTGTATACAGCGCCGCCGGGGTGTCGACCTGCTGCAGGACCCCATCCTTCATCACCGCGATCCGGTCGGCGATCGTGAGCGCTTCCTCTTGGTCGTGGGTGACGAACACGGTGGTGATGCCGATCTTCCGCTGCAGCTGCTTGACCTCTTCCCGCATGTGGACCCGCAGCCGCGCGTCCAGATTGCTGAACGGCTCGTCGAGCAGGAGGATCTGCGGCTCCAGCACGAGCGCGCGCGCGACGGCCACGCGCTGCTGTTCCCCTCCCGACAGTTGATGGGGATACTTCTGGGCGGCTCCCGGCAGCCCGACCAGCACCAGCACGTCACGGATCTTATCCTCGATCGCGTCGCGGGGGATCCGGCGCAACTTGAGGCCGAACGCGATGTTTCCGGCGACGGTCATGTGCGGCCACAGGTTGTAGCGCTGGAACACCATCGCCGTCGGCCGGCGCTCCGGGGGCATGGCGATGACGCCCCGGCCGCCGATCTGAATATCGCCCGAGTCGGGGACGAGGAACCCGCCGATCATGCGCAGCGTGGTGGTCTTCCCGCACCCCGACGGGCCGAGCAGGCACATCAACTCGCCGTCCTGCACTTCGAGCGTCAGGTCGTGCACCGCCGCGTGGGACCCGAACCGCCGGCTGAGGTGCGACAGCGACAACCGTGCCATGCTAGCCGGCCCTCACAGGCTGTAGCCGGCGGCCAGATACCCCGCGCGGAGGTATCGCTGCGCCAGGAGCAGGAAGAGGAGGGACGGCAGGGAGAGGAGCACGGAAAACACCGCGCCCACCGGCTGAGGGTAACTGAGGACGAGCGTGTACATCAAAACAGGCATGGTCATGTGGTTGGGCGTCCCCACAATGAGCGTGCCCTGCGCCTCGTCGAAAGCGGCGAGAAAAGCGAACAGTAGAGCCACGATGATCCCCGGCACGGCGATCGGAAGGGTGACCTGAAAGAACGTGCGGAGAGGTCCCGCTCCCGCGTCGCGAGCAGCCTCTTCCAGATTCCGGTTGATCCCCCGGAAGGTCCCCGTCGGGATCCAGATCATGAACAGCAGCGTGTTGACCATCTGGATCAGGACGACGCCGGCGAACGTGTCCATCAGGTTCAGGCGATAAAACAGAGTCGCAATGCTGATGTACAGGCCGATCTTTGGAAACGCGTTCGCGCTGAGAAACGATAGCAGGAGTGCGCGGCGGCCCGGAAAGTCCAGGCGCGCGAAGGCGTACGCCGCGGGGATGCAGATAACGGCCGAGAGAACCGTCGCGACCGGCGCGCTCAGGAAGCTCATCTTGATCGCCTTCAGGACATCGGAGTTGCCAACGACGTAGGCCCACCACTTGAGCGAAAACTCCGGAAGCAGGTTGGGGAACAGCCAGCTTCCCGCGACGGCCCACAGGAGGAGGGTGAACAGAGGTCCCAGGATGAACGCGGCGAGGGCGCAGAAGGCGCCGAGCGCGACCGCACGCCGCAGCCCTCCGACCGCCCAGTACCAGGGGCCGCTCACAACAAGTTCCTCTCCCGCCTGCTCACGCTCGTCACGTAGATGGCGCCCACCGCAGCGGCAATGATGAACGCGATCACCGCCATCGTCACGGCCTCAGTCCGCCGGAAGTACTGGGTGAGGTAGTTCGTCATCGTCACGCCCAGCATCTGCGGCGCGTTCCCGCCCACGAGATACGGGATCGTGAACGATCCAAAAATGCTGATGAACAACAGGGTGAGCGTGATCATGGTGGGGATGGCGTTGAGGGGGAGGATAATCGAGACGAACGTGCGCAGCGGGCCGGCCCCGACGTCCCGCGCGCCGTCGATGAGCGCGTCATCAATCGACTGCAGCCCCGCGCCCAGGATCAGCACGGCAAACGGAATGCTGGCCCACACCTGTGTGAGGACAATCCCGGTCGCATTGTAGACGAGGGAGGGAAACCGTGCGATTCCGAGGCGGTAGAGCACCGTGGAGATCAGGCCGTGGTTCACCAGAAACGTGATCATGGCGAAAGACGCGATGACGACCGGGACAAAGAGCGGGATCGTAAACAGGACGGCAAACAACGCCGGCAGGCGGCCCTGCGAGAACCGCAGGTAGAGGGCCAGCGGATAGCTCAGGCAAAACACCATGGCGACGGAGATGAGCGCGATCTCGACGCTAAAGATGATGTCGGACCGGACGATGCGCCCGCCCAGCACCTGCGTGTAGGTGTGAAAGGTCAATCCCGTATTCGCGCCGGCGGACGGCGACAGCGTCTCGATGATGGCCGTGATGGCGGGAAGCACGATCAGGAAAATCAGGATCAGAAGGGGAGGGAGCACCAGGACGAGCCCCAGCGCTCCCTCTTTTCTGGCCGACGCGCTTCCTTTTCGTGCGTCCGTCACTGGCTGCCGGTCACATCACTGACCGACCACGACCTTCTCGTGCCAGAGACGCTTGATGTCGGCGAGATACTTGGGACTGGGATAAGGGGAGAACCCCTTCGCCACATCCTTGAACTGATCGCGCAGGGCGGCCGGCATGTACTTCCACTCGATCCCCGGATACCCGGCGATCATATCGATGACCATCGTCTGGGCCTCGGGCGTCAGGAGCCAGTTGAGGAATGTCATCGCGCCTTCCAGGTGCGCCCCGCCCGCGGGGAGCATCACCCGCGCGTCATCTCCGATTAGGGGCGGGGTGATCTGGGTGAATTTCATCGTCTTGGGGAGCTGGCCGCGCTTGTAGAAGTCTAACCCCTGGTCAGACCAGACCGACGCCATGTAGATGTTCTCTTGCGCCAGCAGCTGCAGGACGGCCACGTTGCCGTTTGGGTGGAACCCGTTGTTATACATTGCCGGTTGGAGGTCTCGCAGCAACTTCCAGCCGGGATCCCAGGCGACTTCCTCCTTGGGATCGTAGCCCTTCGCGAACTTGTCCGGACCGGTGAACCGGTAAATCGCCGCGGTCACGAACGCCTGGCCCGATCCGCCGGTGTTCGGATCGCAATAGGTGAACTTGCCGGGATTCGCCTTGATCCAGGCCACGAGGTCGTCGAATGTTCGGGGAGTCGTGTTGACGAACTTGCTGTTGTAGCCGATGACGACCGACGATCCTCGGTAGGGCACCCCGAAGAAGTCCACGGCCTGCAAGATATCCTGAGGCACCTTGGCGATATTCGGGAGCAGCTTGGGGCTCAGCTTGACCCAGAGATTTTCGGGGATTCCCGCGTCCACGTATCCAGGTTCCGCCTCCCAGAGGTCGACGTCCGTGGTGCGTCCGGCGCGCTTGGCGGCGAGGATCTTGGCGTAGACGCCGTCGGACCCGTTGCCGTGCAGCAGGCCCACGAAATTGACCTTGTACTTCGGGTACCGCTGGGTGAAGGCCGGAATGAAGCCTTTCTGGAACAGATCGAAGACGTTGGTGTCGCCGCTGATGTAGAGGTTAAGGGTGACAGCTTCGGCGGCTCGGGCCGCGTTGGGAACGGTCGAGCCCATCAGGACCAGCGCAACGGCGACCAGTACGGCGACAACGAGCCTGTGGAATCTGGTCATCCTTCGCATGACTCACACCCCCTTAGGACTCCTCGGAGCCCGTTCGTTTCATACGCCTGATTCGGGACGCGGGTTCACCTCCCCTCGCCCGATGTGTGAAGCATGGTTGAAAGACTCTGGATCCGCCGGAAATCGTCCGCGGCGGATTCGAGAAAAAGATTGTAAAGATACTCGTGGATCACGGTGCCCTCATACCCCCGCAGGGCTTCGAATACCTTCTCCAGTGGAATGCCTCCCCAGCCTAAGGGCAGGTGGAGATCGCCTTTCCCCAATGGGAAGGTGTCGGCGGACGTCTGCGTGCGGTACAGCGTAAAGTTCTCCAGCCGCAGGGGATTGTAGCGCCCAAAGTTATCGTTGACGTGGATATGCCGGACAAGCGGCAGGGCGGACCGGATCGCCTCCAGAAACTCGAACCGATAGTATGCGGCCGCGAGATACGCATGGCCGACGTCGAGCGTCATAACGACGTTGGGCCGGTTGATGCGCCGGACAAAGTCCACGACCGGCTGGATCCGTTCCACTTCGATGTTCTCGATGCCCAACAGGACGTCCCCAGCCTCATCGGAGAGCCGGAGGATGCCGTCTTCGAACGCGGCCTCGTCGCTCGGGTCCGGGCTCCGCTGCTCGAAGTGCAGCACGAGGATGCGCCCGCCGACCTTTGTGCAGAATTCGAGGGTCGAGCGGGCCAGGGCCATCTGAATCTCGCGGTTGGAACGGTCGCGGAGGTCGAGGCTGCGGGGACTGTGGACGGAGTAGCGAAAATCCTGCTTGGCGAAGGCGGCGAGCGCTTCAGACAGCATTCGGGGGTGCAGCTTGCCGCCGAACATCAACCCGGTGCCGTCCATGCTGATCTCGACCGCCGTGTAGCCGAGACGCCTGGCGAACCTCAACTCTTCCTCGCGCCGCTCCCCGCCTCGGATCGATAACCCTAGATGTACCATCCTCGCCTCCCGCGCTCCGCCAGTCTCCCTTCAAGGATACGTCATCGGGCGGCTGCCATCCCGGGGGAGCACCTCGAGACCGGCGGGGAACCGTCTTGCCACCGGCGAGCGCGGGTCCTGACTCGCCTGCCCGAGCAGCCTCGCGAAATGGCGATATGTGGATGAAGACCGTGGAGGGGCGATCACGACCGTCCCTGCCTGACGCCGGCGCCGAGCACGTAGACGGGTGCGGGGCAAACGAGTATTGTTGGAACATGTCGCGGCTCGACGCCAGCAAGCGCGCCGGCCTCCCCAATAGCGCGTTCGCGTACATCGACTCTCGCGGCCGGAGGCGGCTGCCGATCCACGACGAGGCGCACGTACGGAACGCGCTCGCTCGTTTCAATCAGGTCATCTTCGAAAACGAAGCTGCGCGGGAACGCGCCCGCAAGCGGCTCCTGAACGCCGCCAAAAAGTACCGCATCGTGCCGGTTGGTTTCATCACCGGCCAGCTGCAATACGAGCAGAAGCAGGGGTCGGTCGGTCGCCTGGTGATCGAGCTGGGCCGGAACGGGGCACCCGGTGACCTCGAACAGCGCCTGCGCAGCGTCCTGCGGGATCCTACCCTCTCCGTGCTCCACTGGTCGAACGCGTCCGGGGCATACCTGGACGGCACCGGTAAGCCGGTCCCGCTCCCCGCGGAAGGTGGGAAGCGCGTTGTGACCTATCTCGAGCGGCACGGCCGGCCGATGACTGCGCTGGTGCACGATCCGGCGGTGCTCGAGGATCCGGATCTGGCGGAAACCGTGCTGGCCGCTGTGCGATTCGTCGTCGAAAACGATCGGGCGCACGGTCAGGTTCAGGCCACGGCGACCGACGCCGCGGCGCTCCCCACCGGATTTGTCACCCTCCTGATGACCGATATCGAGGGCTCCACCGTGCTTCTCCACCGGTTGGGCGACCGCTACGGCGGCGTGCTGGACGTCATCCGAACCATCCTTCGGACGACGGTGTCGCGGTCGGGGGGCCGCGAGATCGACTCCCGCGCCGATGAGTTCTTCGCGGTCTTCGAGCGCGCCGGCGGGGCCGTCGAGGCGGGGGTGGCGATTCAGCGAACGCTCGGCGAACGAGACTGGCCCGACGACGTCCAGGTCCGGGTTCGCATCGGGATCCACAGCGGCCGGCCCACCCTAACCGATGTGGGGTACTTTGGCCTCGCCGTGAACGCGGTGGCCCGCGTCTGTGCCGCCGGCCATGGCGGACAGATTGTCGCGTCCGGTGACGCAAAGGCAGCGGTCGGGAAAGCGGCGCCGGCCGGCATCCGCTTCCGCACCCTCGGCCGGCACCGCCTGCCCGGGTTGCCCGATGCCGTGGCGCTCTTCCAGGTCGTAGCGGACGAGCTGCCCGTCCGCTTCCCGCCACCGAGGACCGCCGACCGCTCCCTGACGAATTCAGTACTGGTCCAGAAGCGGGGCTGATCGAAACGCGGGAGCGGTGAGTGACACGCGTTCAGAACGCGAGGGGGGGCATCGTGGCCGACCACACCGAGCATCTCAAGAAGGTCGCACTGTTCGTGGGGATCCCAGACGCTCAGCTGCAGCGAATCGCCAACGGCGTCAAGGAGCGCCGGTTCGACGCCGGCACGTCGATTGTTTCAACCGGTGAGCCTGGGCACGGATTCTACCTGATCGTCCAGGGCCGCGCCGACGTCAAACGGGGCGACCGTACGCTCCGCACCCTGGGCCCGGGCGACTACTTCGGAGAACTGGCGCTCGTGCGTGAGACGCCTCGCACGGCCACGGTTGTCGCAAGAGACCCCACGACCTGCCTGGTCCTGACGCGCTGGGACTTCAAGGGCATTCTCGACTCCAACCCGGCCATTGCGATTCGGATCTTGGAAACCGTGGCCAGCCGCATCCAGGACGAGGAGTAGATATCCGCTAGCGACCGCTACGCCGACACAGACCCCTCCGCGTCCCGCAGACGACGCGACAGCACTCGCATGATCTTGAGGCCCAGCGGCGGTGCCGCGGTGAGCAACTGCCAGAACTCCCGCCGGCCGACGACCAGCAACCGCATCTTGGATGCGGCCTCAACCGTCGCCGAGCGGGGTCCGCCGTCGACGAGGCTCATCTCGCCGAAGAACTCACCGGGGCCCAGCCGGACCGTGCGCCCCCGGGCGACCTTTGCCACCGCCTGGCCATCGATGATGACGAAGAGTTCGTAACCGCTCTCGCCGGCGGTCGCCAGCCGTTTCCCCGCTGGAACCTCGATCTCATCGGCAAGTCGCGCGATCTGGTCGAGTTGCTTTCCGGAGAGCCCCCGAAACAACGAGACCTTTTGAAGTAGGGCTACCTTGCTCGACCGCCTGAACATGGTCGTGCCTCCCCCTCGGCGAAACGGTGGGTCCGTGTTCTCGGCCGGCGCTCGATCCACCTTGCCCTCTCCTGATCTCGCCAATCCGGCGCGCCCCCCCTCTGCGAATAGCGGGGGGACGGAAGACCGTCATCGTGCACTCCACCCGGGGGGTGGCGGTCCGTCACCATAAGAAGGGGGTGTACGGAATGCCACGATCCAGGCACTGGCTCTCGGCCCTGGCGCTGGTCGCGTTGGCCGCACTGGTCATCACGCCCAGGTTGCTGGTGGCCTCGAACCACGACGACGGTGAGATCGACCTCAAAGGAAAGGCGCTGCACACCACGGACCTCTTCGCGTTCCGTGAGCAGGATCAGAATTCAAGCGCCGCGGCCGATGATTTGGTGTTCCTCGTGAACGTGAACCCGCGGTCACTGGCGCGCCAGGAGTACTACTTCGCCACCGGCGCACAGTACGACATCCACGTGTCGCGTGTGAGCGACAAGGACGCGACCCCGACCGGCAAGACGGACGCGCTGTTTCGGTTCGAGTTCGGCGCGCCGGACAAGGACGGCTCGCAGTCCATCAAGCTGACGACGATCCGCGACGGCATCACGGGCACGCCGCCCGGGTCGCTCCGGACGACGCCGCTTGCCGCGGGATCCGCACCCATCGTGAACCGCGCCGGAGCGCTGTCCGTCTTCGCCGGCCTGCGGGAAGACCCGTTCTTCTTCGACGTGGAGCAGTTCTTCCGGGTGCGCGCGGGCGCGCTCGGCACGGGCCCCAAGATGGGATTCCGGAGCCCCGGCTACGACTTCACCGCTGGCTACAACGTGCTCGCGATCGCGCTGAGGGCTCCACGCAGCTGGCTGCAGGGTTCGAGCTCGGCGACCACGTTCGACGTCTGGACCACCGTGAGCATGGGCGGGAAACAGGTCGCGCGGCTCGGCCGGCCGGCGATCGGTGAGGGCCTGCTCACCACGACCGCGTATCAGAATGCGCTCAACGGCGTCGGACCCGACTTCGAGGCGGCCGCGCTGGCGGGACACAAGCCGGAGGCGGACATCGCCGGCCCCGTCGTCGCCGAGGCCAAGAAGACGCTGATGGCGTTCGGCAACGACGACAAGCGCGCGACCGCCTTGTTGGTCGCGTTTCTGCCGGACGTGATGCGGATCGACACCACGGGCCCGAGTGGCTATGCCGCCGCGCTCAACGCGAAGGGCAGCCCCATTCGCGGGCGCAAAATCACGGACGAGGTCATCCACGTCACGCTCTCGGTCGTCACAAACGGCGCCGTCAAGACAGACAACGTCTCGTACACCGGTCCCAACGGCGGCGGGACGGCGCACAAGCCGCTCCTCAACGCATTCCCGTACCTCGCAGATCCGAACTAGCAGGACAAGGGTGATGAGCGCCGGCGGGTGACCGCCCGCCGGCGCTCGCAGCCTCTCCGGAGGGACACGAGCATGAAGGCTCCTGTCGAAGCAACACGTACGGCTCTCGGGCCCCACTCGAGACGGCGGGTCGGGGCGATCGTCGTGGCGGCGGTGGCGCTCGGCGCGGCCTTGCTGGGGGCCACGGCGGGAGCCGGCCCGGTTCTGCATGCCGTGAGCAGCATCGAAGGCCCATTCGGCGGGCCGCCGTCGCCCTACCGCTACCACTTCCACCGCCCACGCCAGGGTGAGATCACAAACCTGCTCCGGGATGAAATCACCTTCTATCGGGCCCGGATCGCCAGAACGCCCCAGAGCGGTCTCGACCGCGCGGCGCTGGCCGATGCGTATCTGAAGATGGCACGCGTCAGCGGCACCTTGGGCTGGTACCTCCTGGCCGAGGACACGGCGCGGGAGTCTCTCGCCAACCTGCCCGTGAATAACCCGGGGGCGCTGCTGGTGCTGGCGCGGGTGGCCGAAGCACGGCACGATTTCAGCACGGCCCTTCGCCTCGCCCGCGCCATCGGCCCGACCGAGGATGCCCTGCCGATCGTCGTCACCTCACACCTGGCGCGGGGTGACGTTCCGGCAGCCGCCCACGCGATGACGGACCTCTCGGCTGCCTACCCCTCCCTGCGCAGCTACGCGCTGCGCGCGCTGGTTGAGATCGCCCGGGGACAGGACTCGGAAGCCGAGACCGACTTCCGGCGGGCGCTGGCGATCGAGGAGCCGGAGGAGGTCGCGAGCTCGACGTGGGTGCGGAGCCTCTACGGGCGCTTCCTCTACCAGCACGGCCGGATGGATGCGGCCCGCGGGCTGTTCAACGAGGCCCTGCGAATCCTTCCACAGTATCCGCTCGCGCTCGCCGATCTCGCCGTGCTCGATCTGCGACAGGGGCGGTACGCGGCGGCGATCGACCATCTCACTCGGGTCGTCACCATCTCGAGGGCCTCGCCCAACGTCTACGACCACGTCGTGCTGCGCGGCCTCGCCCAGGCAGAGGAGCTGGCCGGCCATCCGGATGAGGCCGCCCGGTTCTGGACCGAGGCGGAGGCGCGCCTCCGGCAGGACGCGGCC
>JACXTT010005794.1_pt1 | contig 17847 bp, 16 predicted proteins | sample 9270951 | NCBI WGS metagenome assembly JACXTT01 (sample SAMN15532306, study PRJNA645909) | rock metagenome | isolation source: weathered quartz diorite | place: Puerto Rico | collected 2017-06-21 | reverse complement strand
TTACTGTGAGGCCAAGGGCCCTGAGGCTTGGTTTTATCCTGCAGTTCTTGGCGTTCTTTTGCCCGTTTGTGTTGATGTCAAAGTCGTGGCGAGTGCGTCGCCACTTCCCTTGTTGTTGGAAGCCACGGGATTGGACGAGACAGTTTTCTTAGATGGAGCGCACCCCTTCGTTCGGTATCTTCTTGGCCAGGAGCGAATCAACATCGATGAGGTACTCCCAAGGCTTCAACGGCTTCTGGTTGGTTATTTCATTCATCTTGATGCCCATAGCCGCCAAGCGCGCGGACAATGGGATTATCGCTGGTCTGACCTCCCACCGCTCGCACGGGACCTCTCTGCTGATGCCGCGTATGCCTTTCAGTATCTCAAGAAATGGCAGCGTCGTAACGAGACCGATGGCATCCCTTTGAGCAAAGCCAAACAGTATGTGAACTACACTACTTATCTCGGAGAAGGAGGTACAACCATGAACCACGCGCAAAGATTGGTAGATTTGTATCGTCAGTTCTATCAAGCGCGACGTTCGAACTCTAATAGCATTCTTCGCCCATTAGACATATCGGCCAAGGCGATTCTCGCTGCGGACCGAAACCTGTTTGATCGAGACGGACTGATTACACTCGTACGAGGTGAGTTGCAAAGGTTTATGAAAAGAGTGCAAACGGACAATGCTGACGGTCTTTTTGCACGGGGCAGCACCGGTGAAAGTCGGGAAAACGTAATGCGGGAGTTCGCGGAATATTTCGTCAACAAAATTTTTTACGACACGTTCGGAGGGAATGTTGCTGCACTGCGGGGACGGCAACTGAATCTGCTCAGAAGTGCCACTGAGGTGCTCTACCGCGACGCCTCCAGGCGCGACCGACAAGAACGGCAAGCCCATGGGGAAGCGATTGAAGACGATGAGGATGAAAGTAACGAGCAGTAATTACGAGGAAGATCGGATGAAAGGAGTGTTCTGTGAATACGTTCGGCATGGATTGGTTTCCTAAAGAAGTTCTCCCTAAACCCAGTGGATATTATGCTCACATCATTCTGCTTCGTGTGACCGAGTCTTACGCGCTATTCCAGACCGATGGCGAGTTGAATACAGCCAGAGTACGAGCAGGTGCAGGAGCCGAGGCCAGGGATATGATGACTCGTATCGAGATCTTCAAACGTAAGCAAACAACCCCTGAACGGCTCACAGGGCGCGAGCTGTTACGTCATCATAGTTTCCTCAGCACTGAACCATCAATCGACAGAAAAGTGACGAAAGATCCTAAGGGATTACCCATTTGCGATTATAACGAAGCATTCTGCATGACTTGCCCGGACTGTATCACTTACGGCTTTGCTATCGGCGACTCTGGCTCTGAGAAGTCGAAAGTAATTACAGACACCGCCTATTCTCTCACCGCATACGATGACAGTCACGAGACTCGCACGCTCAATGCGCCGTATGAAGATGGCACGATGAGCCGCCAAGGCAAAGTTACAAGTCGGATCAACGAGCAAGACCATGTCAAACCTGGCGTAATTTTTCCTGCGGTTGTCACGGTTCGTGACGTGACGGCTCAACTGTTTCAATACGTTCTGCATAATGTGATTCGTACTCGACACTATGGTGCTCAGACAACCCGCACGGGAGCGATGACCAATTACATTCTTGCCGTCGTGCAGACTGACCGTGAAATCTTTTCCAATTTGAGATTCACTCAACGCCTCTACGATGCCTTGAAGACCAAGGGAGCCCTGAAGTCCCCTGATCCAGTGGATTTGGAAACAGCTTTAACGTCGGCGCGCGAATTGATTCCGAACTTGCTGAATGAAGATGGGGTATCCAAAGAGCAAATCGTCATAGGGAAAGAGTTAGACGCATTATTGCTGGATACGCGTTGCGAGACCGGCGAACAAACGCAACGGATGTTGCAAGCAGCCTTGCAAGACAGCCAGGCCTACCATGAACGCTGGATTGCCAAGAAGGAGAAATCAAGCAAGCGGTAAGGAGGTCGGCCATGCAGATTTATTTATGCCGACTGACCTTACACGAAAACCTGTACTACGCCACACGTGAAGTTGGTCGGCTGTACGAGACTGGGCGATGTTTGCACAACTATGCGTTGACGTATGCGTTAGGGTTGGCTGTGGCTCCATATTTTCAAGCCCAACAAGTGCCTCGATACATGGAGGAACTTACTCCTCTGAATCAACGCGGCGTTTATGTCACTCCGGCTCGAGATGTCAACGTTCGTTACAGCCTGAACACTTTCAAGTACGCCAGTAACCTCTACCATGTAGAAATGGAGAAGAGTAGTCGGAATACTCCCTCATTTGGCAGAGCGAAGGAGATTAGCGTTGGGAGTGAGTTTGAGTTTGCTGTCCTCTCAACAACCGAAGCAATCCAGCTCCCACGTTGGATACGGCTAGGGCTATGGCGGAGTAAGGCAGCGGTAACTTGGGAGGAATTTTCAGAGGTGCAGCTCCGTCAAGGTTCATTCACCTCTGGGCTGCCTCTGAACCCGCTTGATGTACCAGGGCAATTGCAAGTCTTCGATCTGATTTCAATGCCACCAGTCAGTCTAGTTCTCAATGCACGGCTAGAAGGCCACTACTATGAGCTGCCCAACAAGGTGCAAATTCCTGCTGGAATGCAATACTTCCTTGAAAAATCTAAAGGCTAGATCCGGAGTTTCTACGAAGGAAAAAATGTGTCACTCATTACAACCATGTCCAGCCCACTTCAGGCCCGAGTATTCGTCCTCCCACTCGTGATAGTCGTCGGGCGCGGCGGCGGGTTCTGCAGCAAGCAGCGCTTGCATAGCCTCAGCTTTTTCTTGAGCGTGATGTTTCCGCAGACAGGTTTGTTCCAACGCCGCGCGCACAAAGACGCCAATCGGCTGATGTTCCCGGGCCGCAAGGCTGGCTAGGTCTTGATACTGCTCTTCGGTCAACAATACTTGCACTTTCTTTGTGTATCGGGACATGACATGTTCCTTCTTTGAAAAAGGTAGTTGTAAAAGGAGAAAGCTTCAATGCCCTACGCCATTGTCATTCACGCGTTTCCTCGAACCAACCTGCCCCTCGTGCATGCGCAAGGGAAGATTCTGCACGGGCTGTTCTATGAACTCCTCCAGAAAGCCAGCGCTGCGAAGGGCGATGAGGTTCATAGCACCGAGGGACTGAAGCCCTTCTCTACGGCGTTGCTTTTGAATGAGCGACAACGGCGGGCTGAATACATCCGTACTGGTGAGGAAGTCACTATTCGCTTCACGTTCCTGGACGACTCGCTCTATCCACTGCTGGCGCGCTATTTCTTGTCTACTCCGGATTTGAGTTTTGATCTGGTGCGGACGGAGCTGACTGTGACTCGTATCTTGACTACCCCGCAAAGCGGTGAAGAGTGGGCGGGCTGTGTCTCATTTGAAGAACTCTACACCAATTCTTCCGACTCGGAAAAGCAGTTCTCGTTCCACTTCGCTACGCCGACGTTCTTCAAGCGGGGCGGCGGGCCCGCCTATCCGGACCTGATTGTCCCTCTACCGCTGCCGGACCTCGTGTTCGGGAGCTTGCTGCGCAACTGGAATCAGTTTTCTCCAGCGTCTTTTCTTGAGGCGAATTTGTTGAAGGAGATTTGCAGCCATCATCTCGAAATGACCCATCACCGCATCTCCTCACAACTGGCGCGCCTGGTCTTCCCGCGCGACGACGGAACCTATCGCACCACGACGTTCCCCGGCTTCGCGGGCTCCTGTTCTTTTCGTCTAGTGGAGCTGCACGACCAGACCATCATTAAGACGCTGAATGCGCTGGCGGATTTTGCGTTCTTCTCTGGGGTCGGCGCGAAGACCACCATGGGTTGCGGTGTCTCCCGACGTTTAAGGTAGGGCGCGTTACACGCGCCATTTATCGGTGCGCGCAGCGCACCCTACGATGTGATATGGATGATTTCATTTTTCTTTCTACATTGAACCAATATGACTACTGCCCTCGACGGTGCTACTATATCTTTGTCGAGAATGTTTTTCTTGATAATGAACACACTGTTGAGGGCACGCTGCAACACAATCGCGCCAATTCCGGCGAGACCAGTACGCGTGATGACGTGCTGCAGTTGCGGAGTGTGTATCTTTATTCGCAGGCGTTAGGAATCGCAGGCAAAGCGGATGTAATTGAAGAACGGCTAGGGGAGATCTACCCAGTCGAACATAAGAAAGGGCACAGAGGGAAATGGACGAACGACGCGCTCCAACTCTGCGCTCAGGCCCTCTGTCTGGAAGAAATGCTTGGCCGCCCGGTGGATCGGGGCTTCATCTACTACGCTGCTACTGGCCGACGACAAGAAGTGCTCTTCACTCCAGAGTTGCGCCACCAGACGCTCGACACCATTGCCGCCGTGCGTCAATTGATCGCATCCGGCGAACGTCCGCCTAATCCGTATACGCCGCGGTGTAAAGGATGCAGCCTTTACGACATTTGTTTACCGAAGGAGAGTGCACAGTTGCGCGGGGAGGAAAGCGTTATGAAAAAGAGAAGAAGACCGAACGACGCTCGTGCGCACAGCGCACGCTACTAAAATTCTTTTCAACCCTGTAGCCTCCAGCCTAATCCCTATTTTGCCTATGTCTACTTTATATCTTACTCAACAAGATTCGGTCTTACGCAAAGAAGACGAACGCCTCAAAGTGACACTGAAAGGCGAGACGCTTCTTGATCTACCTATGCTCAAGGTATCACAAGTTGTGGTAATGGGCCGTGTGACCGTGACGCCGTATACGGTTGCGGCGCTGATGGAGCGGAACGTGCATCTGACCTACCTCACAGAGCATGGGCGCTATATTGGCCGCATCGAACCTGCCTTCTCGAAAAACTCCCTGCTGCGGAAAGCGCAATACGCTGCGGCGTTTAGTGAGGATCGGACGCTGACGCTGGCGCGTGGCTTCGTGCTGGGCAAGCTCGCGAACCTCCGCGTCGCCTTGCTGCGCGCCGCGCGGAATACTGAGGGTCTCAATGTTGACGCCGCTGTCGAGGCTATTCGCGGCGCCGAGCGTCGAGCGGAACGCGCGGAAGATCTGGATACGCTCCGCGGGCATGAGGGCGAAGGGTCAGCGGCCTACTTCGGTGCGTTTGCTCGTTTGATCAAAGCCGATGGATTTTCATTTGCTAAACGAGTGCGTCGTCCGCCAACCGATCCGGTCAACGCGTTGTTGAGCTTTGGGTACGCGATCCTTGCCAATAACGTGCACGCGGCGGTGCAGACCCTCGGTTTTGATCCCTACTGTGGCTATCTGCACGCCGACCGCTATGGCCGCCCCTCGCTGGCGCTGGATCTGATGGAGGAGTTTCGTCCGCTGATCGTTGATGCGGTAGTCCTGAGTTGCCTCAATAAGCGAGTACTCCAACCGGGCGACTTCACCGTCAGTCTCGGCAACGTGTGCAGCCTCGCACCGGACGCACGCAAGAAGTTTTTGATCCAGTATGAGGAACGCAAGCAGACCGAGATCCAGCATCCCGTCTTTGGCTACAAGGCGACGTATCTCCGCTGTCTTGAGTTGCAGGCCCGTATTTTGGCGAAGTGTATTCAGGGCGAACTGGAGCAGTATGAACCCTTTGTAGTTCGTTAAGGACAGGCTATAGGCTTCAGGCTGTAGGCTATAGGGAAAACAGATATTGCCGGGAGTGAGGCTCCGCTTGTGTTCGTTGTAGTTTCATACGACATCAAAGACGATAAACGCCGCGGTCGGATTTTTAAGACGTTGAAGAACTTCGGCCAGTGGATGCAGTATAGCGTCTTCGAGTGTGAGTTGGAGAAAATGCAGTTTCTCAAGTTGAAAGATCGACTCGATCACGTGATCGACGCGAGCGAAGGCGACAGTATCCGATTCTACTTTCTCTGCGAAAACTGCAAGCAGCAAGTCGAACGGGTCGGCGGGGAGAAACCACGAGAAGAAGGAGCGGTAATTGTTTAATCAACGTAGCGCGGATCGAAGCTGTTGCTCGTTTCCTGGGCGATGCGCGCTCACGAGTAAAGTAAAAGAAAGCAGCCAGTTGCACCGACAGTGACAAGAGTGATAGGAAGATGAACGAAGCTCATTCTGCTCTCTTTATTGAGATTCGCGCTGAAGAGGCCATAACCCAACGACTTTACACAAGAAAGGAGGGTGACTGACGAAATAGACTGTGACCTCCGTAGGAGATTGAAACAACGGAATTGGCGTGCCGAAGATGCTATTCGTCGGTTGGACGAAATAGACTGTGACCTCCGTAGGAGATTGAAACGACCAATATAGCGACAGTAAGTATCTGTTATTTGTGACGAAATAGACTGTGACCTCCGTAGGAGATTGAAACCATAGATCAGGTCACCTTCAGCAGTGGCCGGAGCGGGGACGAAATAGACTGTGACCTCCGTAGGAGATTGAAACGTGGGTCTATTTTGATGGGGCGCAAAACGCCTTTGTGGACGAAATAGACTGTGACCTCCGTAGGAGATTGAAACAAAAGAACAAGAGGGGACAATGCGCGAGTCGTTAGACGAAATAGACTGTGACCTCCGTAGGAGATTGAAACGCATCTTTTTCCTCCTTCTTAGATGGTGGTAGGCTTCGACGAAATAGACTGTGACCTCCGTAGGAGATTGAAACTGATCTGTGCAAACAATGTCTCATCGACACTTGCAAAATGACGAAATAGACTGTGACCTCCGTAGGAGATTGAAACGACATTGTACTTGTTGATCACTTGGCCTTTCTCGATTGGACGAAATAGACTGTGACCTCCGTAGGAGATTGAAACCTCTCGTTGCAACGCACCCGGAACAATGTCGTCGGGACGAAATAGACTGTGACCTCCGTAGGAGATTGAAACCGGTATCAACCGGGCGATGAGCAACACATTCATATTGCGACGAAATAGACTGTGACCTCCGTAGGAGATTGAAACAAAACGATCTCATCAACGAGTGGAAGTGGAACAGGCGACGAAATAGACTGTGACCTCCGTAGGAGATTGAAACTTCTAGAATGCTGGTGTCGTCGAGTGTCACCCGGAAGACGAAATAGACTGTGACCTCCGTAGGAGATTGAAACCTGATGGTTCCGGCGACTGCCCCAGCCGTGGGAACAGACGAAATAGACTGTGACCTCCGTAGGAGATTGAAACAAAGACGCCCGAGACGCCACCCAGAAAGCCCATCGCGACGAAATAGACTGTGACCTCCGTAGGAGATTGAAACCGTCTACGCTTCGAGTCGGAAGTTGACAAGATCACGACGAAATAGACTGTGACCTCCGTAGGAGATTGAAACAAGACAATGAGCACGACACATCAACCTAAGTGGGAGACGAAATAGACTGTGACCTCCGTAGGAGATTGAAACCTCTAATGACGAATCGAACGAGCAAGGCGGCGATCCAGACGAAATAGACTGTGACCTCCGTAGGAGATTGAAACAGTTTGGTGGTGGGCAGATGCAGATGTTGGCGGGGGACGAAATAGACTGTGACCTCCGTAGGAGATTGAAACTGGCAAACTCTTCGTACGTCATACCCGTAGCTGGGTTGACGAAATAGACTGTGACCTCCGTAGGAGATTGAAACCTTCGCAATCTTGCTTTCGTCAAAATACGGTTGCTGGACGAAATAGACTGTGACCTCCGTAGGAGATTGAAACTTTTCTTTCCTAATTCAGGGGAGCGAGGAAGATGCAGACGAAATAGACTGTGACCTCCGTAGGAGATTGAAACATCACTTAATTCCCTTTAATCTTCGTGGCATCCGGGACGAAATAGACTGTGACCTCCGTAGGAGATTGAAACAGAGGACAAAATGTTCTAGTTCGGTCTCGCAGTGGTGGACGAAATAGACTGTGACCTCCGTAGGAGATTGAAACACGTCACTGATCGGCGTGTCGGTCTGTCCTTCCAAGACGAAATAGACTGTGACCTCCGTAGGAGATTGAAACTTTGATCGGCTGGTGGCAGAAGAAGCGAAGGAGCGGGACGAAATAGACTGTGACCTCCGTAGGAGATTGAAACAAGCCCTTACGCTTCTCACGCACGCCCTACACGCAGACGAAATAGACTGTGACCTCCGTAGGAGATTGAAACGCTCGTAGCGATACCCCAGGCTTAAAATTCGCATAGCGACGAAATAGACCACTTACTCCGTAGGAGATTGAAACCAGCAACATCATTACCTTGTTTGAAGCCTACACGAAGACGAAATAGACCACTTACTCCGTAGAAGATTAAAACACCTGCCAAGTGACCGAAACGGGAGCGCGACAGCGTATGCAATAGGTCACTACCTTCACGAAAAATCTTACTAAACCAGAATGCAAAACCTTCGTACACTGCTGAACTATCGGTGAGGCAAATCCCCCCTGCCCCCCTTTGCCAAAGGGGGGGAAAGCGCGGAGCGTGGGGGGATTTATGAAATAAACTGTACCAATCTTCTGCATTTCGGTTTAGTCGGTTGCCCGTACCTGAACGCGGGAAGAACTTGCTCTGCCAATTGGACCAGCTACAATACGCTCACCTTGGCGACAAGGATATTTATTAATTATCTAAGGAGGCTTTTATGGCGCAAGAACGAGCAGGGGCTGTGACGCTCAGAGGAAACCCGCTAACGCTGATCGGTCCCGAGATTAAAGTGGGACAGGATGCGCCGGATTTCACTGCAATAGATAATGGATTGCAACCGGTGCGGCTGAGTGATGCGAAGGGAAAAGTTATTGTCCTTAGTTCTGTCCCCTCGGTAGACACTCCAGTGTGTGATACGGAAACTCGTCGCTTTAATCAAGAGGCGGCGGCGCTCGGCGCCGGCATTGAAGTCTGGACGCTGAGCATGGATTTGCCGTTTGCTCAGAAACGTTGGTGTGGGGCTGCTGGCGTTGATCGTGTGAAGACCCTGTCGGATTTTCGTGAGCGCGCGTTCAGTCAAAATTATGGCGTGCTGATTAAAGATGGTCCACTCGGCGGCGTGACGGCTCGGGCGGTCTTCGTCGTTGGAAAGGACGGCAAGGTAAAACACGTAGAATATGTACAAGAGATTGCTACTGAGCCGCAATACGATGCTATTCTGTCCGCCGCGAAGACCGCCGCGAGTGCGTGAGCCGCCCGATGTAACGTTTTGCGATCCAGTTCGGACCTACCAAGATATGGTCCTTTTCTTATTTGAAGAGGACCATTTCCGCTTCCCTTTCTTTGCTCCTGCCCATTGCGCCATGTCCCGCCTTAAAACATGAAGAGCCGCAGGGACTTCAGTACTCCCGGCCAACTACCGATAGAGGGTAATGAAGAGGCATCCTGTCGGAGGGAGTAAAGATAAATCATGAACGGACGGCTTAGGTGGCCGCAGGTGTTCACCGTGCGATATGCACGGGATGGAATAGTATTAGGGCTGGTGTTTTCCTTTGCCGCTACGTGGCTCGACCTTTTCAGGCAGGGCCTGCCGCTCACCGGCGCCCATATTTGGCAACTGCAGTTTATTCATCCTGTGCACTGGATGATGACGTCTGCTTTCCTCGGTATTCTGGGGGGGATAATCGGGCGAGGACAAGACCGCTTCTTACAGCAGACTGCTGAATTATTTACCATTGCAAGCTGTAAAAGCGGGGCATTAGTAGAGTTTACGTGCAGCGCTTCGGATGTGGCCGAGGAGCGTCGGCGTAAAGAACAAGAATCTCTCTATCAGCTCGCCCACAACCTCGCGCACGCCACCGAGGTGCGCGCCATGGCTGATCATCTCTTTGCTCATACCCAAAGTTTGCTGGAGGCCGACTATGGGTTTGTGATGCTGGCTGAGGCGGACGGAAGCATGCTGCGTGGGGCGGCTGCCTATGGCATAGACAGTAAGATATTTCAGCAGCAGCGACTTGTCTTGGGGCAAGATCAAGCGCCTGCCCTCGCGGCATTCCAGCAGAAACGACCGATAGTAATAGAAGATTTGGCGCGTAGTTCGCTGCTCAGTGAATCCTTGCAACAGCAATACGGGTTTGTGAAGAGCGGTTGGATTGTGCCGCTCATGAATGGTGAGCGCGCAATAGGCGTCTTTGGGGTGGGTTATGGAGTGCCGCGAGAGGCAACGGCGGCAGAGCTGCGTGTGCTGCAGTTATTGGGCAACGAGGCTGCATTGGCGATCGAGCGCGCTCGCTTGACCGAGGAGCTGCGGGAGAGTGAGGAACGCTATCGCAGTCTATTTGAGAACGCTCATGACGGCATCGCGTGTCTCACAGCGGATGGGATCATTGCGAGCGTAAATCGCGGATACGAAGTGATGACAGGACGGTCCCGCGAGCAGGCGATTGGGCATCACTACAGCGAGTTCGCTACCCCAGCTGCCGTTGCTCTCGCTGAAGAACGCGCCCGTCGCCTACGGGCGGGGGAGAAAGTGTCCTCGATATATGAGCAGGAGAACTTACGCGTTGATGGGAGCATAGTGCCAGTTGAAGTTCGCGCCCGCTTTCTCCGCGCTGCAGATGGTCGGTCCATCGGGGTGCTCGCCATTATGCGTGATATCACTGAGCGCAAACAGGCCGAGAAGGCGCTCCGCCGGAGCGAAGAACGGTTCCACCGCATGGCCGCCAATCTCCCCGGCGGCATGATCTACCAGTTCCTCATGCGTCCTGATGGTTCAGCGACTCTCCCCTATGTTAGCCCTAATTGTCGGGAACTCTTCGAATTAGAGCCCGAAGAACTCCAACTCGATGCGAGCCTTCTCCTGAACACGATTCTCCCCGAGGATCGCGTCATCCTCAATAAAGCCATCGCCCTCTCGGTGCAGTCCTTGTCTCCTTGGAGCGGGGAGTTTCGAGTCGTCACCAAATCGGGCGTCCTCAGGTGGTTCCACTGTGCGGCGCGCCCTGAGCGGCAAGCCAACAGCGACATCCTCTGGGACTGCGTGATGATGGATATCACTACCCGCAAGCAGGCGGAGGAGGCCTTGCGCCAGAGTGAACGGTTTAACGCTTCTCTTATTGCCCAGTCCCCTCTTGGCATTATCACGTACACGCCAGATGGTCAGACGACATCAGTCAATCGCGCGTGGGAAAAAATGTGGGGGACCACCTGGGAACAGGTGCGCGATTACCACTTGTTCACTGACCCACAGCTCGTTGGCACTCCTGTATGCGCAGCCCTAGAGCGTGTGGTGCAGCAGGGAGGTGAAACTCCTGTATTCGAGCTTGAATACGATATGACAATGTTGCCTGGCGGGAACAAGCAATGGGCCTCCTCGAAGTTCTACGCCGTGCAAGATGAGCACGGCGGGGTAGCGCAACTGGTGTGTTTCAACGACGACATCACCGAGCGCAAGCAGACCGAGGAAGCACTGCGCCGGAGCGAAGAACGGTTCCACCGCATGGCTGCCAATCTCCCCGGCGGCATGATCTACCAGTTCCTCATGCGCCCCGATGGCTCAGCGACCCTTCCCTATATCAGCCCCAGTTGCCGGGATCTTTACGAGTTGGAGCCGGAGGAGGTCCAACTCGATGCAGCCCTGATCATGAGCACGATTCATCCCGAGGATCGGGCCGCCATCGATGAGTCCATCGCTCTGTCGGCGCAGACCTTGTCTCCGTGGTGCGCGGAGTTTCGAGTCGTTACTCGATCGGGCGCTCTTAAGTGGATCCAAGGCGCGGCGCGCCCAGAACGGCAAGCCAATGGCGACATCCTCTGGGATGGTCTGCTGATGGATATCACCTCACGCAAGCAGGCGGAGGAGGCCTTGCACAGGAGCGAGCGGTTTAACGCCTCCCTCATCGCCCAATCGCCGCTTGGGATTATCACCTATACCCCGGACGGAACCCTTACCTCAGTCAATCCCACGTGGGAAAAGGTTTGGGGGATCAGCTGGAAACAGATGCAGGGGTATAACTTATGGACCGATCCTCAGCTCTTCGGCACACCGCTATGCGCAGCCTTGGAAAGCTTAGTGCAACAGGGTGGTAAAATTCCTCCCTTCGAGCTGGAATATGATATGCAAATTGCTCACTCAGAAGGGAGCCGACACTGGACCTCCTCAACGTTCTATGCAATCCAGGATGAAAATGGCAAGGTCACGCAATTGGTGGGCCTGGACGAAGATATCACCATCCGCAAGCAGATGGAGGCGGCGCTTCACCAAGCAAAAGAGGCCGCTGAGGCCGCCAACCGCGCCAAGTCCGAGTTCCTGGCCAACATGAGCCATGAGATCCGCACTCCCATGAATGGCGTTATCGGCATGACTGAACTGCTCTTAGACACCGAGCTTTCCCTAGAACAGCGCGACTATGCCCAGACCGTGCGTAATTCTGCTGAGGCGTTACTGAGCATTCTCAACGATATTTTGGACTTCTCCAAGATCGAGGCCGGAAAACTCGACTTAGAGCAAGTCCCGTTCAGCTTGCGCGAGAGCCTGGGAGACTCTCTCAAGACCCTGGCCCTGCGCGCGCACGAGAAAGGATTGGAACTGCTCTACGACGTACAACCCGAGGCGCCAGACACCGTCCTCGGTGATCCCATGCGGCTGCGCCAGGTCATGGTCAATCTGGTGGGCAACGCCATCAAGTTCACCACCAACGGAGAGGTTACGGTGCACGTCGCCCAGGAATGGGTCGACGAGAAAGAGATGGAGTTGCACGTGCAGGTCTCCGATACCGGCATGGGCATTCCTCTTGATAAACAGCAACATATCTTTGCGGCTTTTTCCCAGGCGGATGCCTCCACCACCCGCCAACATGGCGGAACAGGGTTAGGGCTGGCCATTTCTCGGCAATTAGTTGAATTGATGGGAGGACAGCTCTGGGTAGAGAGTAGGGTGGGACTCGGCTCAACCTTCCATTTCACTGTGCGGTTAGGCCAAGGACAAACCTCTGTCATTCTCCCTCTGCCTGATGCCGATCAGCTGCACGGCTTACGAGTGCTTGTGGTGGATGACAACGCCACGAACCGCCGCATCCTCCACGATCAACTCAGCGCTTGGCATATGCAGCCTATCTTGGCCGGCAGTGCTCAAGAAGCCCTCGGCCTGCTCTACGAGGCTACAGGGCAAGGACAATCCTTTCCGTTGATCCTGACCGATGCGCATATGCCTGCGATGGATGGCTTTATGTTGGTCGAGCGCATCAAGCAGGATCCTCAGCTGCATGGCGCTACCATCCTGATGCTCACGTCTTCCCAACAAAAGGCCGATGTGACGCGCTGTCGGCAACTGGGCATCGCAGTATATCTCATCAAACCGATCAAGCCCGCTGAATTACAGCAAGCACTCTTGCGGGCCCTGGGCCAAGAAGGGCCGCCGCGGCGCCAGCCAACCTCTCTTCGGCCAGCCCCGCAGCCCCAACGGGCCTTGCAAATTCTGTTAGCCGAGGACAATGCTGTCAACCAGAAACTAGCCGTACGCCTATTACAGAAGTGGGGCCACCAGGTGCAGGTAGCTGGCAACGGTAAAGAAGCTCTCTCCCAAATCGAACTACAGTCCTTCGACTTGGTGCTGATGGACGTGCAGATGCCGGAGATGGATGGCCTTGAGGCCACTGCCGTCATACGTACGCACGAGCGCACTGCTACAACGCATCTGCCGATTATCGCTATGACGGCCCATGTGATGAAAGGCGATAAGGAACGCTGTCTGGCGGCGGGCATGGACGACTATATCTCCAAGCCGCTCAAACCCAGCGAACTCCAAGCTGCCTTGGCGCGCGTCGCCTTCCTTCTCACTAAAGAACAGAAACTCTGTCCCGCGTTCCCACGAATTCAAGAAGAAGAAATCATGGAGCTGTAGGCTGGTGGGAGGCCGCCGCTATCAGTTTTCTCTTCTACGGCCCTTGTCTTTCGATTGGTGATAGGCCAGATATGGTTCATGCCTCCGATCTCAAACGATACTCCACTCTCACGGGTCGCTCTTAGCGGCTTTCTACTCGCATTACTCTCCAGTCTCGCCTTACCGCTCGCGGGTTTTGGTTATCGCTTGCGGTGGTGGGAATTCCGGCCTGCGTTCTCGCTCTTCGGCTGGGCTGCGTACGGTGGTCTCGCCGCCGCTGCATTGTCACTCATTGGGATAATCCTCACGCGGCCAGGCGGTGCGCGTCGTGGTTTCTTACTTGCTTTCTTGGGACTGCTTGGCGGTCTCGTGGCGGCAAGTATTCCTTGGCAGTGGCAGCGGGCGGCCCAACGTGTTCCTGTGATCCACGATATTACGACCGATACAGAGACGCCTCCCGTCTTTGTCGCTATTTTGCCGTTGCGGGCTGGGGCCCCTAATCCCGCCGAGTATGGCGGCCCAGAAGTTGCCGCGCAGCAACGCGCGGGCTATCCCGACCTGGGTCCGTTGATCCTCCAGGAGCCGCCGTCACAAGCGTTTTCCCGCGCGTTGACCACTGCACAGGCAATGGGATGGAACATTATCGCAAGCGAGCCGACTGAGGGGCGCATTGAAGCCACGGCGACTACTTTTTGGTTTGGGTTCGTGGACGACGTGGTGGTGCGTGTCTCCTCAACTGGCGGCGGGAGTCGCATTGACGTTCGCTCGGTGTCGCGAGTAGGGCGAAGCGACGTAGGCGCCAATGCTAAGCGAATCTCGACTTACCTCGATCGGGTCGCGCATAGTGGAGCCTCTTAAGGAGGCTGAGGGACGTCTTTGGCGTCGACCCCCTCATTTTTAGATCTTTACACTAATGAAATTTGTTCTTCTCAGCTTGACGGCTGCCCGTGTGACATGGTTGTACTGCTGAGCAAGCCAGCAGTGGCGCGCTTTCAATTTAGGAGCCTTCTGTTAGCGCCTTTAATACTTCGGCTGGATGTTCAGCGGCCTTGGCGACCCGCTTCCAATGCTTCTTTACTTTTCCGTCAGATCCCACCCAAACGGTTGAGCGAATCACTCCCATCGTTTTCTTGCCATACATAACCTTCTCGCCAAATGCCCCGTATTGTTGCATCACCGCTTTATCGGGGTCGCTGAGCAAGAGGAACGGGAGGTTATACTTATCTGTAAACTTTGTATGTGAGGCTCCGCTGTCGGGAGAGATGCCGATAACGACGGCGTTATGCCGCTGGATCTCGTCCCATCCATCGCGGAAACCGCAGGCTTCTTTCGTACATCCGGGTGTATCGTCCTTGGGATAGAAATACACGATGACGTGCTGACCGCGGAAATCTTTCAGTGACACCGCTTTCCCTGCTGCGTTCTTTAACGTGAAAGACGGCGCCGATTTACCCGCTTCGATTGCCATAAGATTGTCCTCCGCGCCCTATCTCGCCAGGGTGTTGGCCCTATGTCAAGGTGAGAAAGGTTATGACCGTTCGCTGAGCATTCCCAGACGAAGAATAGGGAAGGTGCGATTTTATTGTCGTCGCAGTGTTTCTAGATCTCGCCACAGTTGGATAAAGGAGTCCTGGTCTGCTCCTTGGTAATAGCCGCGGATTTGGAACGAGGGATCAATCAACACCAATCGATCGCTATGGATAAGCGATTCACGTGTGGGTGATTGTTCTTCAGGAGGAGCTTTGACAAGTCCTAAGTGGAACCCTTTGACGATGATCTGAGTCATTGTTTGCAGAGGTCCGGTGAGAAAAAGCCATTGCTCGGGCGACGCCTGATATTTCTGGGCGTACTCCTGGAGTCGCTCCGGCGTGTCCCATTCTGGATCGACGCTGAAAGAGACGAGCTTCACGGGGCGTCCTGGAGTCTCGTGGAGCTTTTGCTGGAGGGTCGCCATACGCGTCGATAAAAGGGGGCACACGCCAGGACAACGAGTGAAGACAAAGTCGGCGACCCACACCTCGCCAGCGAGGTCGGCTCTAGTGATCTGTTTGCCGCTGCGTTCCGTAAGTTGAAAATCGGGCGCTTCACCCAGGATGGGTAAGGGAGGAGCTTGTCTATTCAGTTGACTTCGAAGAAGAAGAATACTACCTACGCTCATGAGGGCAATAGCCGCAAGCCCCCAGCCGATGACGTGGCGCTTTTGCATAAACACCAGCTCTACCATGTGCCTTGCAGCCGTGGAAGTTTAGGCGCGTCAATTCCCTAGTAGGCTCTTGCTGTAACAGCAGACAACCCACCTTCTTTATGCTAACTGCGCATCACTCGTCATTGCTTTCCTGCTTCTTTCTCTTTCTTTTTTCTCCTGTCGCCGCCTTCATTGCCTGCTTAGCGTGCGCATCGCTCAGGAGCCACTGCGCCTGACCGAGGCCGCGCAGGCTGCGGTATTCTTCCGTTGAGAACAGCTCTGCTTTCCGGAGTGGAATCACGTCGAGTGCACGCGTGAGCGACGCCTCGCAAAATTCAAAGAGCGATAAGAGTTGAACGCTGAGGTCATCAAGCGAAGCGTCCAGCAACGCCTCTCGCGCGGCAACTAACGTCTTCCCTAATCCGCTACGACGCAAGGTTCGGCTCGTTCTGCCAGCAGTCCTTTCTTCGGATTGCCACGCTGCGCCGTGCGACCTCTGTTCAGAGACGAAAGTAAAGTCGAGTTGGATTTCCTCATAGATTTTTTCTTTGCTCTCCACCACAGAACGATCCTCCTTAGTTGCGCCGTGCACACATATCCAACACGAGCGCATCAAACAAACCAGCCGGAGAAGATCGAGAGGATTTTAAGCTTACATCAAGGGCGGCGGCGTTATGCAGAAACCGACGGAGATCACTCGCCGTATACATTTTACTCTGACCTAGGAGCGCTCGCAGCCGTTGACTCCGTAACCCGGTCTCTCGCTCAATCTGCCCCTCGGAAGCCCCGCTTGTCAGGAGGTCCTTCACTTGCCAAAGGCGACGGAAATGAGCAACGAGGGCGTGTAAAATGCGGAGTGCTTCGTTGTCATTAGTGAACACGCGACGCAGTAAATTCAGCGCGCGCTGACGGTCGCGTTGTCCCAACGCTTCGGCCAAATCAAAGGCGTCATATTGATGAAGGTCGCCAATACAGGCAGTGACGTCTTCCACTGTAAGCTCTTTTGCTGGGTACACAAACGCCACAAGTTTTTCAAGCTCCATTGACAGGGCAAGAAGGTCGGACCCGATCAGCTCTGCGAGCAACTGCGCAGCTTCCTCGTGGCACTTGACTCCGCACTCGCGCGCCAAACGAAGCACCCAACCCCGCAACTGATTGGGAAAGGGCGGACGAAACTCCGCAACCATCCCCACTTTTGCGCATAGAGAAAAAAACTGCTGGCGTAAGTCAACTCTTCCGTACGCACAGACGACCAGAGGTTGAGCGGCGTCTTGCAAGGGTGCAGCAGCGGCAAGACGTTCTCGATCCCGAGCCTTCAGTCGCTCGGCGCTTTTCAAGACAAACAGATTGTGAGCACTAAACAGAGACGGTGCGCCCCAAGTTTCCAGTAGTCGATCAAGCGCATCTTCTCCGGCGTAAAAGATGGCGGCTGGAGCATCATTCATTCGACGACGCACACAGGCGACGGCTCGGTCGATGAGATAGGTCTCATCCCCATAAAAAAGATAGAGAGGAACAGGCGCTTCTTTCTCTAGACGAGCAAAGATTTCGTCGGCGCTGGGGAATAAAACGGTCGGACGGCTCACAGCCATGGCGGCGCTTGTATAGCGTGAGGACGGAGACAAAACAAGAAGGGCAGCCAACTAGTGCTCTGTCAATCTTTAACTTTAGAACTTTCTCACGCCCAGGCAGCGCCTGGGCGTGTCGTGTGATTATGGCTCTGTCGAACCTGAGGCTTGTTCCCAGGCAAGCCTAGGAACAAGGTTAATAAGCGAGATCTCTAGGCGAAGATTGGTATCAGCGGCCGTGGCGGAGGAGGCGGCCAGGGGGGGCGTTTGTTCAGGTACCGTCTTCGAACGTCAATTCACCGTTCACACTGTGCCAGGGGTACCCTGCGCAATGCTGTACCGGCCGCCCTTCCTCGGCGCGGACTGCACCCAC
>JACXTT010005793.1_pt1 | contig 17847 bp, 16 predicted proteins | sample 9270951 | NCBI WGS metagenome assembly JACXTT01 (sample SAMN15532306, study PRJNA645909) | rock metagenome | isolation source: weathered quartz diorite | place: Puerto Rico | collected 2017-06-21 | reverse complement strand
GCGAGCACGTTGCCGCTGCCGCAGCCGAGCTCGAGCAGGCGCACGCGCCGTGGGGGCAGCGCACGCCGGAGCGCCGCGCGGATGACGGCCAGCCGGCCGCGGAACCACCAGTGCGCCCGGTCCTCCTCGATGTGGACCGCGATGTAGGCGGGATCCATCATCCGCGGCGCCGCGCGCCGTCGAGGAAGCGGCCGAGGCGTTCGAGCCCCTCCTGGATGCGCTCGAGCGATGACGCGTACGAGAACCGCAGATAGCCCTCGGCGTTCGCGCCGAAGGCCGCCCCGGGCGTGACCGCGACGTGGCTCGACTCGAGGATCTCGCGGGCGAGGCTCACCGAGTCGGTCGAGAGGTGGCGCGCGTTGGCCAGGACGTAGAACGCGCCGGTCGGCTCGGCGCCGACGCCGAAGCCGAGCGACCTGAGGCCGGCGATCATCGCGCGGCGCCGATCGTCGAAGACCGCGCGGAAGCGCCGGCTGTCGTCGCCCGCCTCGCGCAGGGCGGCCACGCCGGCCCACTGCACGAACTCGTTGGTCGAGATGAAGAAGTTGCCGTAGAGCGTCTGCAGCGCCCTGATGTGCTCGCGCGGGGCGACGACCCAGCCGAGCCGCCAGCCCGTCATCGCGTAGGCCTTCGAGAACCCGTTGAGCACGAAGGCCCGGTCGGTGAACTCGAGGATCGTGCGGTCGCGGCCCTCGTAGCTGAGCCCGTGATAGATCTCGTCCGAGACGATCATCGGGCCCTTGCCGCGGCTCAGCGCGCCGATCGCGGCCATGCGATCGGCGGCCAGCACGGTGCCGGTCGGATTCGCCGGCGAGTTGATCACGATCGCCCGCGTCCGCGGCCCGATCAGATCCCGGATCGCCTCGGGCCGATACTGAAAGCCGTCCTCCTCGGTCACGCCGACGTAGACCGGCCGGCCCTCCGCGTACTTGATGAAGTTCGGGTAGCACGCGTAGTAGGGATCGCTCAGGACCACCTCGTCGCCCGGGTTCAGCAGGTGGCCGAAGAGCAGCAGCATTGCCGGGGAGGTCCCGGCCGTGACGAGGATCTGGTCGGGCGAGATCGTCACGCCGTAGGTCCGCGCGTAGTGCTCGGCGATCGCCTCGCGGAGCGGCAGGATGCCGAGGCTGTGCGCGTAGCGCGTCCGGCCGTCCTTGATCGCGCGCGCCAGGGCGTCGCGCACCGCCGGCGGCGCCTCGAAGTCGGGCTCGCCGAACTCGAGGTGGACGACGTCGACGCCGGCGCGCTCGAGCTCCTGCGCGCGCTCGGCGACCTCGACGGCGAGAAACGGCTCGATCTCCTGGATCCGCCGCGCGAACGTCACGGACGCCTCCGGCCGGCGCGTCGGCGCGCGCTCAGGATCTGCCAGAGCATTCCCGGCCCGTGGCGTAGCACGCCGACCTTGCTGCCGGCCTGATCGGTCCAGTTCACGGCGACCTCGGCGATGCGAAAGCCCGCGGCCCGCGCGAGCAGGAGCAGCTCCACGTCGAAGCCGAACCCCTGCGTGGACAGCGCCTCGAACACGCGCGCCGCGGCGGGCGCCGTGAATGCCTTGAAGCCGCACTGGGAGTCGGCGATGCCGTGCAGGCCGATCCGCGCGACCATCCAGTTGAAGAGGCGCCCGGCCACCACGCGATGGATGCGCGTCGTCACCGCCACGCCCGGGTCGACGAGCACGCGCGAGCCGATCGCCACGTCGGCGCCCGCAACAAGGGGCGGCTCGAGCCGCTTCAGCTCCTCGATCGGCGTGGCTCCGTCAGCGTCGGCAAAGACGCGATAGGCCCCCTTCGCCGCCAGCATCCCGGCGCGGACCGCGGCGCCCTTGCCCTTGTTGGGCGAAAGGCGCAGGACGCTGACCGTCGGGAGGTGCTGAGCCTCGACCAGCTCCGCGGTCCCGTCGGTCGAGCCGTCGTCGACGACGATGACCTCGTACGGCTCGTCGCGCCCCTCGAAGTACGCGACGACCTTCTCCAGAAACGGCGGGAGGCGCTGCGCCTCGTTGAACGCCGGGATGACGACCGACCAGCGCGGTGTCACCGAATCCTGGTCGGGTCCAGCCGCCGCCGGCGACGGGCCGTCGCGGTGTCGTGGGCGGCGCGCGCCACGCCTTCGGCCACGGCCGGCGCCACGCTCTTGTTGAAGACGCTGGGGATGATGTACTCCTCGCAGAGCTCGCTGCGGGTCACGCACGCGGCCAGCGCGCGCGCCGCGGCGAGCTTCATCTCGTCGTTGATCGTTCGCGCGCGCGCGTCGAGCAGGCCGCGGAAGAACCCCGGGAAGCACAGCACGTTGTTGATCTGGTTTGGATAGTCCGACCGGCCCGTCGCCATCACGCGCACGTGCCGCTCGGCTTCCTCGGGGCGGATCTCCGGGTCGGGATTGGCCATGGCGAACACGATCGGATCGCGCGCCATGCGCTTGAGGTCGCGCGGCGTCAGGATTCCGGGCACCGACAGCCCGATGAAGACGTCCGCGCGCTCGAGCGCGTCGCTGAGGCCGCCCGTGACCCGTCGCGGGTTGGTGGCGGAGGCGACCCAGCGCTTCATGAAGTCCATGCCTCGTGTCCGACCACGGTGGATGATGCCGTGCTCGTCGACCCCGATGATGTCACGGACCCCGGTCGATTGAAGAATCTTGATGGTGGCGGTGCCGGCGGCGCCGACACCCGTCACCACCACCCGGATGCGCCGCGGGTCCTTGCGGACGATCTTGAGGGCGTTGAGGAGAGCCGCGAGCACTACGACCGCCGTGCCGTGCTGGTCGTCGTGGAAGACCGGGATGTCCAGCTCCTTGCGCAGGCGCTCCTCGACCTCGAAGCAGCGCGGCGCGGCGATGTCTTCGAGGTTGACGCCGCCGAACGCGGGCGAGACCAGCTTCACGGTCTCCACGATCTTATCCACGTCCTTGGTCGCCAGGCACAGGGGGAAGGCGTCGACCCCGGCGAACTCCTTGAAGAGCATCGCCTTGCCTTCCATCACCGGCAGCGCCCCCTCGGGGCCGATGTCGCCGAGGCCCAGGACGGCCGTCCCGTCGGTGACGACCGCCACGGTGTTGTGCTTGATCGTCAGTGAGAACGCGCGCTGCCGGTCGTCCCGGATCGCGAGGCAGACCCGGGCCACCCCGGGGGTGTACGCCATCGAGAGATCGTCGCGAGTGCGGATCGGGACCTTGTTGCGAATCTCGATCTTCCCACCGAGATGCATGAGGAACGTGCGGTCGGAAATGGCGCCGACGCGCACGCCGGCCACCTTGCGGAGCCGGCTCACGATCTGCTGGGCGTGGACGCTATCGCGGGCCTTGACGGTGATGTCGCGCTCGGTCCGCTCGCGCGTGGTCTCAACCAGGTCGACGGCGCCGATGTCGCCGCCGGCGTCGCCGATGGCGGACGTCACTCGGCCGAGCATGCCAGGCCGGCTCGCGATCTGGAGCCGGACGGTGAAGCTATAGCTCGCGCTCGGGGCAATCACTGGGTCGATTCTACCTCTCTCGACCGCGTTCGAGCCGCCAGCTACCGAGCTTTACACGCCGTTTACGTCGCCTGGAACTCCAGACCCGGTGTTCTGGTTGTGGACAAATGCACGAGGACTGTGAATAGAGCGACGTCCGGTCGGGTCAGAAGCGTGCCGGGCACCGCGAGACGGTCAGATGCGATCCAGGGCTTCGGGTAAATCCCGCAAGAGCGCAGCGGGGATGAACCTAAGCCCGGCGCCGCTGGGATGAAAGTCCAGCTCGGTGAAACTTTAAAGCCGGATCGTGCATCTGAATGATCAGGAATCTCTAGAAGAGAAAGCCGGTGACATGATGACATTTCGCGAGACTTCGGACGCCGTTGAAGGCAGCTCCGTGGCTTCCGTCAGCATGACCTCGGCCGGAGAGCGCGAAGCACAGACCGCGGTCGACGACGACGCGGAGGAGACTCCGCGCGCGGCCGCCGAGGAGACGTACGCTCCCGGTCTCACCAAGGGCGAGGATCCCGTTCGGCTGTATCTCAAAGAGATCGGCAAGGTTGCCCTGCTCACCGCCGCGCAGGAGGTCCAGATCGGGCGTCGTATCGAGGTCGGCCAGATCGCCCTGCGCCGCACGCTCGTCGCGATCCCGATGGCCGTCGAGGCTCTCCTCGAGGTCGGCGACAAGCTGCGTCGAGGCGAGACGTCGGCCGACGACGTGATCGTCCTGCCCGAGGGCGGCGAGCTCGAAGCAAAGGCGATCCGCCCGATCGTCCTGGCCTTCGAGCGTTTCCGTCGTCTGGAGCGGAAGATCGCCCGCCTCGAGGAGTCGCTCTCCGCCCGGCGGCGCTCGGCTGCCTATCGCAAGAGCACCGCGACGGCGATCGCCACCGCGCGCGGGGCGATCCAGGACGTCGTGGCCGACATGACGCTCAAGCCGGCCCTGATCGACGAGCTGGTCGCCCAGGTGCGCCGCTGCTGGGAAAAGATCAGCGAGCTCGATCGCAGCACCCGCCGGGCTCACACCCCCGGGGCCACGCGAGAGCTCCGCCAGCTCGAGAAGCGCACCGGGCTTTCGCGCAAGCAGCTGGGTCCGCTGCTCGAGCAGATCGACCGGAGCGACCGCACGGTGCGCCAGGCCAAGCGCGAGCTGATGGAGGCGAACCTGCGCCTGGTCGTTTCGGTGGCCAAGCGCTACCTGGGCAGCGATCTCTCGCTGCTCGATCTGGTCCAGGAAGGCAACATCGGGCTTATGAAGGCGGTCGACCGGTTCCAGTACCGCCGCGGCTTCAAGTTCTCGACGTACGCCACCTGGTGGATCCGCCAGGCGATCACCCGGGCGATCGCCGACCACTCGCGCACGATCCGGATCCCGGTCCACATGGTCGAGACCCTGAACCGGATTTCACGTGTCAACCGTAACCTCGTGAACGAGATCGGGCGCGAGCCGACCCCTGAGGAGCTCGCTCAGCGGACAGGGGTGCCGGCCAAAAAGGTCCGGCTCATCCTCGAGTCGTCGAGGAAGCCGCTCTCGCTCGAGACGCCCATCGGCGAGGATTCCGAGCTCGGCGATTTCCTCGAGGACAAGTCGGCGGGGTCGCCGAACGAGTCGCTCTTGAACCAGGACCTCACCACGCAGGTCGAGCGGGCGCTGTCGATGCTGTCGCCGAAGGAGAAGGAGATCCTCCGGCTGCGGTTCGGCATCGGCGAGGAGGGCGAGCACACCCTCGAAGAGGTCGGCAAGCGCTTCGAGGTGACGCGCGAGCGCATCCGGCAGATCGAGGCCAAAGCGCTCAGGAAGCTGCGCCACCCGCTCCGCGGCCGCAATCTCCGCGCCTTCATCGAAAATTAGGAGTTGATCCACGGGGGGGGCTTGACGGGCCCCCCAGGCCCTCCTCGACGACGCTTTAAGTTCGCCGCGTCGGTAGCGCGTGTGCTATCGCCGCTGGTTCGCGGTCGTCTGCAGGTAGGTGGCCAGGCCGGTATCCGGGGGCGAGCTGCTGACCATCGTCAGCATGGTCGCGACCTCGCTCCGGTGGTGCGTGGCGTGGTTGGCCACGTGCTGGAGCAAGGGCCCGAGCGGCGCCCTGAGCGGCTTGCCCTGCGCGCCGGTGTACTCGATGACGCGATCGTGATCGGCCGCTGACAACCCCTCGACGAAGGCGCGCTGCTCACGCTCGGCGTCGTCCCACGGCGCGCGGATCGACGCGAGCGTCGTGAATTCCGCGCCGGGGATCGACGTCACCGTGCCGCCCGTCCACCGCGTCAGCCAGATCCGGTCGGCTCCGTACAGGTGGCCGAACATTCTTCGGATGGTCGGGTAGCTGAACTGCGGGCCCACGTCGCGCGCAGCCAGCTCCTCGCCGAGCGCGGTCGCGACGTCGAAGAGCCGTCGGTTGGCCCAGCGGTGATAGTCGTAGAGACCGCGGACCAGGTCCACGCTCACCGGGCGCCACCCTACTCCAGGACGGCGACGACGTCGCCTTCCTGGACGGTCTGGCCTTCCTGGACCTTGATCTCCTTGACCGCGCCGGCCCGCGGCGCCTCGACGGGGATCTCCATCTTCATCGACTCGAGCACGATCACCGCGTCGCCGGCCGCCACCCGATCGCCCGGCTTGGTGGGGATCTGGAACACGACCCCCGTGATGTGGGCCTTGATCTCCTCAGGCATTGAACGCTCCTTGTTCGAGCATCTGCGTGTGCACCCGGCCTTGCCGGAACTCGGCGCTCGCGACCACCCGGCGCAGGAACGGAATCGTGGTCCGCACGCCATCGATCACGGAGCGGTCGAGCGCGTCGGCCAGGCGCTCGATCGCCTCGGCCCGGGTCGCCCCGTGGGCGATCAGCTTGAGCAGCAGCGGATCGTAGTGCACGGACACGGTGCTCCCGGCTTCCACGCCGGATTCGATCCGGATTCCCTCTCCCGACGGTAGCTCGAGCTTCTGGACCGTACCGGGCGACGGCAGGAAACCCTTCGACGGGTCCTCAGCATACACGCGGCATTCGATCGCCGCGCGGCGCTGGACGATCTGGCCCTGCTTCCACGGCAAAGGCTCGCCGGCCGCGGCGCGCAGCTGGGCGACGACGAGATCGAGCCCCGTCACCTCTTCGGTCACCGGATGCTCGACCTGCAGGCGCGCGTTCATCTCGAGGAAATAGAATCCCCCGCCCGCGTCCACGAGGAACTCCATCGTGCCGGCGTTGGTGTAGCCGATGGCCCGGGCGCCCGCCACCGCCGCGGCGGTCAGGCCGTTCTTCGTGGCCGGCGCCAGGCCGGGCGCCGGCGACTCCTCGACGAGCTTCTGGTGGCGTCGCTGGATCGAGCACTCGCGCTCGTGCATGTGCACGATGGTGCCGGCGTCGTCGCCGAAGACCTGGACTTCCACGTGCCGCGGCCGCTCGAGATAGCGTTCGACGTAGAGCTCGCCCATTCCGAACGCCGCCTTCGCGCGGCGGCTCGCCGCGGCGAACGCCGGTGCGAGATCGGCCGGCTTGTCGACACGGACCATGCCGATGCCGCCGCCGCCCGCGGCGGCCTTCAGGATGACGGGGTAGCCGACCTCGCGCCCGACGGCCTCGGCCGCGGCGGCGTCGGCGACCGGCTCGAAACTGCCGGGCAGCACCGACACGCCGGCCGCGCTCATCAGTCGGCGGGCCTCGATCTTGTCGCCCATCCGGCGGATCGCCTCGGGGCCGGGACCGATGAAGACGATGCCGGCGCGCCGTACCGCTTCGGCGAATCGCCAGCTCTCCGACAGAAACCCGTAGCCCGGGTGGATGGCGTCGGCCCCCGTCCGGCGGGCCGCGTCGAGGATGCGCTCGGCGTCGAGGTAGCTCTGGCGCGCTGGCGCCCCGCCGATCTCGACGGCCGAGTCGGCGTCGCGCACGTGGAGCGCGCCGCGATCGGCCTGTGAGTACACTGCGACGGTCCTGAGCCCGAGCGCCTGGCAGGCGCGGAACACGCGGCGGGCGATCTCACCGCGGTTGGCGACGAGGACCGTGCCGAACAACGAGGCTCAGGCCGGGCGGACGGCGTCGCGCCCGGCGACGTCGAGCGCGGCGACGCGCCAGCCTTCCGGCGACGAGGTCCACCGCGCGAGCACCGTCGCCGAGCTCGACGGGCCGTCGAGCCGGGTCTTCACGAGCCGCTGGTGGCCCAGGCGCGCGAACGCGACGGTCGCGTGGCGGGAGAACTGATTCCCGCGCAGCAGGCTCGCCGCGGTGGCTTCGAGCTCGAGCCCCGGGACCAGCAGGCGGGCCACCGCGGCTTCGTCGCCCGCGACGAGCGCGTCGGCGAACCCACGCTGCGCCTTCTCGAGGTCCTCGGGAATCGGCCAGCCGCCCGTCGCCTTCTCCAGCCGGATGAACTCGTGCGCGTCGTCGGAGAGCTCGGGCGGAGTGGCCGGGACCTCGGCCGTCGGGCGCGCCGGCAATCCGGCGCCCGTCACGCCGCCCGCGGCGGCGATCAGTTCTTCGAGGTGGCGGCGGCGCGCGCTCACGCGCTCGGTCACGCGGGCGCCCGCGGCGAGGTACTTCAAGATCGTCTCGCCCGCCGCGATGTGCCGTTCCTCGTCGTCGATACAGCGCGCCAGGATGCGGCGGGTTGGCGGCTCGTAGACCGGGTTGGCGTGGGCGAGATGGTCGCGGTACGTCGCCAGGAGGTGGGGCTTGAGGACGCTGTACACACCCACCAGCCGCTCGACCGTCTGATCGGGCCCTTCCGGGTCCTCGATCGAGTCCATGAGCGTCGCGACCGCGGGGTTCGCCGCCTCCGAGACCTGGGCGCGCGCGCGAAGCTCGGGAAGCCTTTGGCCGAAGGCGTCGCACTGCTGGGCGAGGTCCCACACGTGCCGGCCCATCAGGAGCTTGGCCGACAGCTCCGGCGTGAGAGCGATCCACCCGCCGAGCGCCCGCATCGTGCGCTCGACGACGTAGCGGTAATTGCGGAGGAGCCGTGCCGAGTGCTCGGCGCTGAAGGTTCCTTCGAGGGGCTCGGGCACGCCCGTCAGTAGACCTGCGACCGCTGGGTCGTCTTGATCAGGCGCTCGATCTCCTCGTCCGTGAAACCGGCCATCCGCCGCACGTCCGTCGCGATCGAGATGGAGACCGCGTCGTGGTCGCCTTCACGCCGGACGCCGCCCAGGTTGAAGCGCTCGTCGATGCTCTCCTGGAACTCGATCGCCTTGCGCCGCCGCTCGGCGTCGCCCTCGGTGAGCCGCGTGAGCCACTTGGAGCCCATGCGCACGTGGGTGATCTCGTCCGCGAGCACGAAATCGACCGCGCGCTCGAGGATCGGATCGCCGATCTTGCGGGCGATGTGCACGAGCTGGTTGAAGACGTCGCACGCGAGGCCCTCGAGCCCGCGATTGACCCCCGCGACGCGCGCGGCGGCGTCCTCGGCGCAGGCGCAGCGCCAGAGGATCGTCGTCTCCGGATACTCGCCGGCGTAGCCGTCGAGGTGCTCGAGGAGCCTCAGGTAGATCTCGACGTGGCGCGACTCGTCCCAGACCTGCCGCGCCATGTCCAAGGTGAATTCCCACGGCGCGTCGGGGAAGTCGCACACGCTCCGGCCCGCCCCTTCCATCGCCTGGAGCTCGCCCACCATAATCCCGTGGACCCGCTCCTTGATCGACTCCGGACTGGAGAGGTCGGGAAACGGCGGAAGACCCTGAGCCACCTTCAGCTCGGCGACCTCGCGGGCGCGCATCCGCACGAATCGCTCTTCGCGCGCGAGCTTGTCGTAGGCGATCGGACGATCCATCAGGGCCCTCCAGGCGAAATGAACGGCTGTTCATCGAAGTGTAAACGAGCGGCCGGCGCGTGGCAATCCCACGCGCACCTCGCCCGCGACGGGGGCCAAACGTGTCTGGATTGACGGACGGCCCGATGCTGGCTATAAATCGAGCATTTCGCTGGGCGCATCCCGGAGGGCGGCCTGGATACCATCCTGCAGCTCGTGCTGAACGGCTTGGCCGTGGGCTGCATCTACGGGCTGGTCGCGCTCGGCTTCGTCCTGATTTACAAGGCGACAGAGCTGGTGAACTTCGCCCAGGGCGACCTCCTGATGCTGGGCGCCTTCACCTGCTACATGTTCGTCGTCTGGTACGGCATCGGCTACTGGGTGGCCCTGGCTCTGGCGGTGGCGCTGGTCGCGCTCTTCGGCGCGGCGCTGGACGCGGCGATCCTGCGCCGGGTCATCGGCCAACCGCAGTTCTCCGTCGTGATGCTGACGATCGGGCTCGGCGCGATCTTCCGGAGCTTCGCCTCGATCGCGTGGGGCTCGGAGATCTACACGCTCCCGACGCCGTTCAGCGCGCGCGCCACGCGCCTGGCCGGCGTGGCCGTCAGCCACGAATACCTCTCGATCATCGTCGGGACCCTCGTGCTCTGCGCGGTGCTCTACGCGTTCTTCACGCTCACGCGTGTCGGTCTGGCCATGCAGGCCGCGTCGCAGAATCAGCTCGCCGCCTACTACATGGGCATCCCCGTCAAGCTGATGTTCTCGCTGATCTGGGCGATCTCGGCAGGTGTCGCGGCGATCGCCGGCGTCCTGCTGGCGCCCGTGTCGCTGATCGACATCAACCTCGGGTTCATCGGGCTCAAGGCGTTCGCGGCGGCGGTGCTCGGCGGCTTCGGCTCGATCCCGGGCGCGCTGGTCGGCGGCATCACCATCGGGCTGATCGAGCTCTTCTCGGGCGCCTACCTGCCCCAGGGGTTCAAGGATGTCGCGGCCTACGTCGTCCTGCTGGTCGTGCTCGCGGTGCGGCCCCAGGGCATGTTCGGTAGGCTCGCGCGGAAGAAGGTCTGAGCGTGCGCTTCGTTTTCAAGACCTCGTACGGTCAAGATCTCGGAATCTTCCGCGACGACATCCAGCGGAACTGGTACGGGGCGCTGCTGGCGGGCCTGCTCGTGCTCCCGCTCCTGATCCCGGCATACCTGGTCGACGTGAGCCTGGTCTTCATCTACGGCCTCTGCGGCCTCTCGCTGATGGTGCTCGCGGGCTACACCGGGCTCGTCAGCCTGGGCCACGCGGCCTTCCTCGGGATCGGCGCCTACACGCACGTCTACGCGGTTCAGGACCTCGGATTGCCGTGGGTCGCCGGGGTGGCGCTCGCGTGCGTGGTGACGGCGGCGGTCGGCGTGCTGGTCGGCCTGCCGGCGCTCCGCATGACCGGCGTCTATCTCTCGATCGCGACCCTGGCGTTCGCGCTGATCATCCAGGAAGTGCTGACGCGCTGGGAGCGGGTGACCGGCGGGCTCAAGGGCAAGCCGGTCGAGAAGCCCGTCGTGTTAGGCGTCCATCTGGGCGGCGATGCCGCGTTCTACTTCTTGTGCCTCGCATTCCTAATCGGCGGGCTCTGGCTGACCGGCAACCTCCTGAGAGCGCCGACCGGCCGCGCCTGGGTGGCGATCCGGGACAGCGAGATCGCGGCGCAGTCGATGGGCGTGAACCTCGCCGTCTACAAGACCAGCGCCTTCGCGTATTCCGCCGCGCTGATGGGCGTCGCGGGCGCCCTCTTCGCGCACAAGATCGGCTTCCTGGCGCCGGACATCTTCACCGTGCTGCTCTCGATCCAGTTCCTCCTGATGGTGGTGGTGGGCGGCCTCGGCAGCCTCCACGGCGCGCTCTTCGGGGCCGTCTTCGTGGCACTCCTGCCGGTCGCGATCTCGCAGGCACGCGACTCGGTGCCGGCGTGGCTCGGGGCCCTGGCTTCACTGTTCGGCAAGGACGCGGGCGCCGCGACGTTTCTGGCCGTGGATCAGTTCGTCAAGAAGCCCGGCCTCGAGCCCGGGCTCTTCGGCCTGATCCTCGTGCTCTTCATCCTCTTCGAGCCGCTCGGCATCTACGGCCGCTGGCGCAAGATCCAGCTCTACTTCTCGACCTTTCCCCTCTACAAGCGCGCGACCTTCCGCCGGCAGAAGGCGTACATGCGCTCGGAGCGCCTGCGGTGAGCCTCTTCACCGCGGACGGTCTCGTGATGGACTTCGGCGGGCTCCGGGCCGTCGACGGCGTGAGCTTCGCGATCGAGCCGGGCGAGGTCTTCACGATCATCGGCCCCAACGGCGCCGGCAAGACGACGATCTTCAACCTGGTCTCGCGGATCTACGAGCCGACGGCGGGCCGCCTGACGTTCGACGACGAGGACATCACGCGGGTGCCGCCCCACGAGGTCGCCCGGCGCGGGATCGCGCGCACGTTCCAGAACATCGAGCTGTTCGAGCACGCCTCCGTCTTGCAGAACCTCCTGCTCGGCCGCCACGCCCACAAGCGCTCGCGGTTCGTGGAGGAGCTCCTGTTCCTGCCGAAGGTGCGCGCGCTCGAGCTCGAGCACCGCGAAGCGGTCGAGCGCGTGATCGACTTCCTGGGCCTGCAGCCGCATCGCGACAGCCTCGTCGTCAACCTGGCCTACGGCGTGCGCAAGGTCGTCGAGGTGGCGCGGGCCCTCTGCACGCGGCCGCGCCTTCTGCTCCTTGACGAGCCGTCCTCGGGGCTCTCCGTCGAGGAGACGGAAGACATGGCGTTCTGGATCCAGGACATCCGGACGATCCTGGGGGTCACGGTGCTGATGGTCGAGCACGACATGAGCCTGGTCAGCTCGGTGTCCGACCGCGTGCTCGCCGTGAACTACGGCCGGCCCATCGCGCTCGGCACGGCCCGCGAGGTGCAGGAGCATCCCGACGTGATCAAGGCGTACCTCGGCGGCTGAGCCATGGGCGATTCCCTGCTCGCCGTCGCGAACCTCGAGACGTACTACGGCCCGATCATGGCCATCCGCGGTATCAGCTTCGCGGTGCCCGAGCGCTCCGTCGTCACGATCCTCGGCGCCAACGGCGCCGGCAAGAGCACGATCCTCAAGACCGTCTCCGGCGTGATGGACCCGCAGAAGGGCACGGTCACGTTCGCCGGCCGGGAGATCCAGGGCCTGGATCCTGACAAGGTCACGCGCCTGGGCATCAGCCACGTGCCGGAGGGGCGCGAGGTGTTCCCGTTCCTCTCGGTCCGCGAGAACTTGATGATGGGCGCCTTTACCCGCCGCGACGCGGGCGGCGTCGCCGAGGACCTGGAGCTCGTCTACGCGTACTTCCCGGTGCTCCGCTCGCGGGCCGAGCAGCGCGCGGGCTCGCTCTCGGGCGGCGAGCAGCAGATGCTCGCGATCAGCCGGGCACTGATGGCGCGGCCGCGGATGATGCTGCTCGACGAGCCGTCGCTCGGTCTTTCGCCCCGGCTCGTGAAGGAGATCTTCGACATCATCGCGCGGATCAACCGAGAGCGCGGCGTGACGGTGCTCCTGGTGGAGCAGAACGCCAACATGGCGCTGCACATCGCCGACTACGGCTACGTGCTGGAGGTCGGCCGCATCGTGATGGAGGACACCTGCGCGCGCCTGCTCGAGAAAGAGGACATCAAGGAGTTCTACCTCGGCATGAAGGAGTCGGGCGTCCGCGGCACGCGGCGCTGGAAGAGGAAGAAGACATGGCGGTGACGACCGGGCTCTCGACTACCGTCTTCGGCCAGGACACCGTGCCGAGGCTCTTTCGTCACGTCGTGCGCGAGCGCGGCGACCGCGTGGCCATGCGCGAGAAGCAGCTGGGCGTCTGGCGCGCGGTCGGCTGGCGCGAGTACGGCGAGCGGGCCCGGCACGTGGGGCTCGGCCTCGTCGCGCTCGGCCTGCGCCACCGGGACGTCGTGTCGATCATGGCCGACAACTGCCCGGAGTGGCTCTACACCGACATGGGCACCCTCGCCGTCGGCGGCGTCACCAACGGCATCTACACGACCGATTCGCCCCGCCAGGTCGAGTACATCGTGAACGACAGCGGCACCCGCTTCTTCTTCGCCGCCGACGAGGAACAGCTCGACAAGATCCTCGAGGTGCGGGCCGCCTGCCCTGGTCTGTTAAAGATCGTCGTCTTCGACACCGAGGGCCTTCACGCCTTCAAGGACGAGCAGGTGATCTCGTTCGCCGAGCTCCTCGAGCTGGGGCTGCGGTACGAAGCCGAGAATCCGGGCGCGTACGAGCGGCTGGTCGAGCTCGCGCGGCCCGACGACCTGGCGATCCTGGTCTATACGTCGGGCACGACCGGGCCGCCCAAGGGCGCGATGCTGAGCCACCGCAACATCCTGTTCCAGATCGACTACTCCGACTACGTCACCGCGCTGCACGAGGGCGACCAGCAGCTCTCGTTCCTGCCGCTCTGCCACATCGCGGAACGCACGGTCTCCGTGTTCAACCCGCTGCGCACGGGCGCGACCGTCAACTTCGCCGAGAGCATCGACACCGTCCCGGACAACCTGCGCGAGGTCGCGCCCGCGCTCTTTTTCGCGGTGCCGCGCATCTGGGAGAAGTTCTACTCGGCCGTCGCCCTGCGGATGCGCGACGCCACGCGCGCGGGCCGCCTCACCTACCACTGGGCGCTCGCGGTCGGGGCGCGCGCGGCCGAGCAGCGGATCGCCGGCCGCCGGCCGGGGCTCGGCCTGCGCCTGCTCTTCCGCGCGGCCGATTTCCTGGTGCTCGACAACGTCAAACGCTCGATGGGACTGCATCGCGCGCGCGGCACCGCCACCGGAGCGGCGCCGATCGCGCCCGAGCTGATCAAGTGGTACATGGCCCTCGGCATCGACATGCGGGAGGTCTACGGCCAGACCGAGAACTGCGGCCTCGCCACCGCCATGCCGGCCGAGCGCATCAAGCTCGGCACCGTGGGGGTCGCCCGCCCGGGCACCGAGGTCCGCGTCTCGCCCGACGGCGAGATCTTGCTGAAGGGCCCGCACGTCTTCATGGGCTACTACAAGAACCCCGCGAAGACCGCCGAGACAGTGGTCGACGGGTGGCTGCACACCGGCGACGTCGGCGTGATGGACGCCGACGGGTTCGTGCGGATCACGGACCGGATGAAGGACATCATCATCACTGCCGGCGGCAAGAACGTCACGCCGTCGGAGATCGAGAACCAGCTCAAGTTCTCGCCCTACATCTCCGACGCGGTCGTCATCGGCGACCAGCGCAAGTTCCTCTCCTGTCTGGTGATGATCGACCATGAGACGGTCGCCCAGTTCGCGCAGGAGCGGAACGTGCCGTTCACGAACTTCGCCTCGTTGTGCCGGACCGAGGAGGTCCAGCGCCTGATCGGCGGCGAGATCGACCGGGTCAACCGGCAGCTGGCGCGCGTGGAGACCATCAAGAAGTTCCGGCTGATCGAGCAGATCCTCACCGCGGAGGACGAGGAGCTCACGCCGACCATGAAGCTCAAGCGCACGTTCGTCAACCGAAAGTACAAGGACGTGATCGACGCCATGTACGCCGAAGCCTAGCGCCGCCCAGCGGCGAGGCCGGACGTGGCGCCACTACGAAAGGAGCGAGCGATGAGGATGCGAACGGTCGCGGCGGGGGTGCTGGTCGGCGCGGTCGCGCTGATGGGCGTGGCGGCGGCGCAGAACACCCGCGGCGTCAGCAAAACTGAGATCGTGCTCGGCATGCACACGGACCTCTCGGGCCCGGCCGCCACCTACGGCGTCTCGTCGTCGAACGCCGTGAAGATGCGGTTCGACGAGCTCAACGACAAGGGCGGCATTCACGGCCGCAAGATCAAGCTGATCGTCGAGGACACGCAGTACCAGGTGCCCCGCGCGGTGCAGGCCGGCGCCAAGCTGATCAACCGCGACCACATCTTCGCGATGGTCGCCGGCCTCGGCACGCCGATGAACAACGCGCTCTTCAAGGACCAGTTCGACGCGAACGTGCCGAACCTCTTCCCGCTGTCGGCCGCCCGCTCGATGTTCGAGCCCTTCCACAAGCTCAAGTTCTACGGCGCGGCCACGTACGTCGACCAGGTGCGCGCCGGCATCAACTACTTCGTCACGAAGAAGGGCAAGAAGGCGCTCTGCGTCATGTACCAGGACACCGACTACGGCAAGGAAGTACTCGACGGTGTCCAGATGCAGGCCGACAAGATGAAGGTCAAGATCGTCGAGACCACAAGCCACAAGCCGACCGACCAGGACTTCACGGCGCAGATCACCAAGCTCAAGGCGGCCAGCTGCGATCTGGTCGTCTTCGGCACGATCGTGCGCGACACCATCGTGCCGTACGCGACGGCGCGGAAGATCGGCTGGGACGTCGACTTCTTCGGCTGCACGGCCAGCTACGATCTCTTCGTCGCGGCGGCGCAGGGCGGCGTCACCGAGGGCCTCTACGCCATGGGGCTCACCGACATGCCGTACCGTGACACGCTGAGCCCGGTCGCTCAGGCGTGGTTCGATCGCTACAAGGAGCGCTACAAGGTCGACCCGAACATCGGCGCGGTGTACGGCTGGGTCGCCGCGGATCTGACCGCCGTCGGGCTCGAGAGAGCCGGCGCCGACCTGACGACGGACAGCTTCGTGCGCGGCCTGGAGTCGATCAAGGGCTACAAGGACATCTTTAACGGTCCCGAGGTCAACTTTGGCCCCGACAAGCACCAGGGGGCGAGCTCGGCGTTCCTGGCGCAGGTCAAGGGCGGCCGCTGGGTGCGCCTGACCGAGCCGCTCAGCTTCTAGCATCTCCGCGGGCGGCGGGAGGAGTCGCCGACTCGGCGGCTCCTCCCCGGCCGCGTCAGTCGTCGCGATTCCGTCGGCCGAGCAGGGTCGCCGGGACGACAGTCCCTTCACCGAAGCGCGCCGTTAGCTTGTCGACCACGCGCGCGAGCCGCTCGCGCCGCAGCGCCGCGGGATCGAGAAGGTCGAGCTGGCCCGCGCCGGCCGGGCCGAGGCGCGCCGCCGAGAGCCCGATGAGCCGCACCGGCCGCGTCACCGGATCGCGCTCGAGCAGGGCCAGCGCGCGGCGGTAGAGCTCGAGGCCGTCCTGGGTCGGCTCGCCGGTGACGCTCCGCGTGTGGGTCTCGAACGGCGCCAGCCGGAGCTTCACGGTGACGCGGCCGGCCGCGTATCCCCCGTCACGGAGCTCGGCCGCCACCCGCTCCGCGTGAGCCCGCAAGGTCGTCCGGAGTTTCTCCCGATCTGTGCAGTCGGCGCCGAACGTCTCTTCGGCGCCGATCGACTTCGGCACGCCGAACGGCTCGACGGCGCGGTCGTCGCGTCCGAAAGCCAGATCGTAGAGCCCGTCGCCGTGCTTGCCGAACCGCTTGGCGAGCACCGCGAGCGGCGCCTTCTGGAGCTGGCCTATCGTCGTGAAGCCGAGGTCGCGAAGCTCCTTTGCCATCACCTTGCCGACGCCCCAGAGCCGCTCGATCGGCAGGGCGCCGAGGAAGCGCGTCTCGTCGCCGGCCGCGACGACCACGAGTCCGTCGGGCTTCTCCAGATCCGAGGCGACCTTCGCGACGAACTTGTTGGCGGCCAGGCCGGCCGACGCCGTCAGGCGGGTCTCGTCGCGGATTCGCCGCTTGATCGTGCGGACCGCATCGAGCGGGCTCCCGAAGAGTGACTCGGTGCCGGTGAGATCGACGAAGGCCTCGTCGACGGAGACCGGCTCCACGAGTGGCGAGAAGTCGGCGAGGATGCCCATGATCTGGACCGACGCGCGCTGGTACTTCTCCATGTCCACCGGCAGGAAGTGGCCGTCGGGGCAGAGCCGCGCCGCGCGCCCGATCGGCATCGCCGAGCGCACGCCGAACTTGCGCGCCTCGTACGACGCCGCGGAGACGACGCCGCGCCCGGTCGGGCTCGCGCCGACGATCACGGGGCGGCCGCGCAGCTCGGGGCGGTCGCGCTGCTCGATGGACGCGTAGAACGCGTCCATATCGACGTGCGCGATCGCTCTCGTCGCCCGCGATGTGCGCGGCGTGCGGGGTAGGCCGGGGGTGGGGGCCCCTTCCGCGAACACGCTAGCGGATGTTCCGCGGCGTCGTCGGACGACGCGCGTCGATGAAATCAACCCTGACTACACGGGTCGCGGAAGGGGCGCCCACCCCCGACCTACCCCGCACTCGGTTCTCAGCACGCGCGACGTCCGCAGTGTCGTCACCGTCATGGCCCACTCCAGGCAGTCCATCCGGGCAGCGCGACGCTCTCGATATCGCGGGCCTGGACACTGCAGACGCCAACCGCCCTGCCCTCCTCGGGCCTAGGTGCGGGCGAGGCCGATTTCGGGGGCGACTTCGGTGAGGGCGGCGATGACGAAGGCGATGTGGGCGTCGAGGTCGACGCCGAGCTCGGCGGCGCCGCGGTAGACGTCGTCGCGGTTGACGGTGCGCGCGAACGCCTTGTCCTTGAGCTTCTTCTTGACCGACGCCGGCTCCAGGCCGCTGATCACGCGGCCCGGACGGACGAGGGCCACCGCGTGCACGAAGCCCGAGAGCTCGTCGCACGCGTAGAGGGCGCGGTCCAGGCGCGAGACGCGGGGAACGCCCGAGTAGTCGGCGTGGGCGAGGATCGCGTGCACGATCGGCTCGGGGACGCCGCG
>JACXTT010005792.1_pt1 | contig 17848 bp, 15 predicted proteins | sample 9270951 | NCBI WGS metagenome assembly JACXTT01 (sample SAMN15532306, study PRJNA645909) | rock metagenome | isolation source: weathered quartz diorite | place: Puerto Rico | collected 2017-06-21 | reverse complement strand
AAGTATGGTAAACGTGGGTTGTTGTCGGGAGGGCTATGCGTGCTCTGGCCGCCCTCATCGCTGTCCTATCGCCGGTCGCGTTTGCCGAGGTTCGCCTGACGGGCCGCGTGATCGACGACGATAACGCGCCCATCGCCGGAGTGCGGATCTGGGTGAAGTCGGCGGCCACCGAAGTCGACACGGCGAGCGATCTGAGGGGCGCGTTTGTGTTGCGCCTGGCGGCCCCCGGTGAATATCGGCCGAGCGCGCAGCGTGAGGGATACTTCCAATTGAAGGATCGGCCCGTTCAGAAGACCGGCAAATCCAAGGCGGTCCGGGGCGACGAGTTGGAGCGGCAGGTCTGGTCCGGCGTGGAGACGTTCCTCCGCGATCCCGAGCCGGTGCTCCAGCAACTCCACGCGCGGCTGGAATTGGACGCGAAGGGCTCCGAGCCGTTCAGGAAGCTGGTGACGAGGCTGGAGGGGTTGCTCGCGCAGAAGCTAACGAACGTAGCCGGGTCGTGGGCCTGTACCGGCGCGGCCGGTTGATCGAGGCCGACCTGGATTCTCAGATGGAGGAGATCGGGAAAGAAGAGTCGGCGCTGGAGGCGCAGATCGCAGAGTTGCGCGGCAAGATGGCGGGTGCGGATTCGATCGGCGCGAATCTCAACTCCGCCCAGGCGCTGCTGGAGAAGCTGAAGAAACGGCTGGACGAGCCGGTCTCCAGGGAGATGAAATGGCCTGATCGAAGTGCTCGTGGCAAGCGTGCGGGTGGACACCGTTGAAGGCGGTGTGAAGCAGAGCAAGATCACCGTCACATACCGTTTCAGCCAGCCGGACCAGCCGATGCCGGTGATTCTGCCGCAGGCGTACAGTTCGGGCCGTGTGGTTCGGATCCGACCGAGGCGAAGACGATAGGCGATCACATTCGGCGCCAGTGACTCAGCCTTAAGATGCTCCAGCGGGAGGTTGCTGAACGGATCGGCGTTCAACAAAGCAACCGTCGAGAATTGGGAGAAGAACGCTTCAGAGCCGGAGATCAGGTACATGCCGGCGGTCATTCGGTTCCTGGGCTACAACTCTTTGCCCGAGGCGAAGAGCATGGCTGAACAGTTGGTTCGACATCGAACGACACTTGGCCTGTCACGGAAGGAAGCTGCTCGGCAGATCGGCGTCGACCAGGGAACGCTGGCCTGGTGGGAACGTGGGGAGAGGGAGCCGGCGGGCACATTCCTGGAGCGCTTGAATGGCTTTCTCGCTGACAAGGGGCAGCGTCCAAGTGCGCGCCGCGCCGGGTAGTCACGAACTCGACTCTTTACAGAGTTTGAAGCGGCTCATGCGGACGCACGAATCAACCTCAGACCAAGATCGCTTTCACCGGATAAGCGGGCTCCACACCCGTCAGGCGCGCCTCCAAACCCTGAAACTTATATGCGAACCGCTCGTGGTGAATCCCGAAACAGTGCATGAGAGTCGCCTGGAAATCCCGCACGTGCACGGGATCGCGAACGATGTTGTATGAAAACTCGTCGGTTTCGCCATGCAGCACACCGCCCTTGATACCGCCTCCGGCCGCCCAGATGGAGAAGCAGCGCGGATGGTGGTCGCGCCCATAGTCAGTAGCCGTGAGCTTGCCTTGCGAGTAGATGGTGCGGCCGAACTCGCCGCCCCAGATCACCAGCGTGTCCTTCAGCATGCCGCGCGACTTCAGGTCCGACAACAGCGCATAGCAAGCCTGATCCACGTCTTTGCACATCGCAGGCAGCACTTCCGGCAGGTCCTTGTGAACGTCCCAGCCGCGCTGATAGATCTGTACGAACCGAACCCCGCGCTCCACCAGTCGACGTGCCATCAGGCACGAGTGCGCGAACGTGCCGCCTTTGCGGGCATCGTCCCCGTACAGTTTCATCACGCTCTCGGGCTCTTTTGAAAGGTCGGTCAACTCGGGCACCGAAGACTGCATCCGGAACGCCATCTCATACTGCGCGATGCGCGCCCGCGTTTCCGGGTCGGCGGTCTTTTCGTATTGGATCTGGTTCATTTCGCCGAGCGCATCGAGCATCTTTCGCCGGATCTCCGGCGGAACGCCTTCGGGGTTACGCAAGTAGAGGACGGGGTCGCTGCCTTGGCGCAGAGCGACACCTGCGTATCGGGCCGAGAGGAATCCCGAGCTCCACAACTTGGCCGAGATCGCCTGGACGCCGGCCTTCGGGTGCGTATGCGACGCGTTGAGCACGACGAACGCAGGCAGATCCTGATTCGTAGAACCAAGCCCGTAGGCAATCCACGAACCGATGCACGGCCGCCCCGCCACCTGCTGTCCGGTCTGAATGAAAGTGATGGCCGGCTCGTGATTGATGGCCTCGGTGTTCATGGTTCTGATGATGGCCATGTCGTCCACCATCTTTGACGTCCAGGGCAGCAGCTCCGACATCCACGCGCCCGACTGGCCATGCTGGTTGAACTTGAAGATCGAAGGCGCGATCGGGAAGCGGCTCTGTCCCGATGTCATGGTGGTGAGGCGCTGGCCGCGCCGGACCGACTCGGGTAGATCCTTGTCGAACCAGTCTTTCATGCCCGGCTTATGGTCGAACAGATCAATTTGTGGCGGCGCTCCCACCATATGAAGGTAGATGGCGCGCGTAGCGGTTGGCGGGAAGTGCGGAAGCTCAGGCAGGCCACCGGTCTCCGCTTTGGAGGGCCCGGCCGACGCGTTGCCTTCGATCAGTGAGGCGAGCGCCATCGCGCCTAGCCCTCGCGCGCCGCGGCCGAAGAACTGACGCCGGGTCTCAGCGAGAATGCTGTCGTCGAGGATGCGGGTTGGAATGCTCATCGGTTCCTCCTATTTCATCAGGACTTCGTCAAGGTTCATGAGCTGGCTGGCGGTCATCGTCATCGCCGCGAGCTCGCCGGGGTTCACGGCCGGATCCGCTTTTGACTCGCCCTGTGCAATCAGGCGCCGGGCTTCCTCTATCTTGCTCTCATAGAAGCGCAAGTACTCCTGATGCGCGGTGCGAGCAACCCGCATCTCACGATCTTCGAGATCGCGCGCCAGCAGCCGGACGGAAAGGAAGCGAATCTGCCGCTCCACGCTGGCGGGCTGGGCCAGCAGCGCGCCCTGTGCCAGGTGGCGCGCAGCTTCCACGTACTGCACGTCATTCATAGTCGCCAGCGCCTGCAGCGGAGTGTTGGTTCGCTCGCGCCGGATCGTGCAGTTCTCCCTTGTGGGTGCGTTGAAGATCTCGAGGGACGGCGGCGGAGCGCTCCGCTTCCAGAAGGTATAGAGCGACCGGCGGTAGAGATTTTCGCCCGAGTCGCGATGGTAGAACCGGGTGTTCGATCCGATCATCGCCACCGCCTCCCACACTCCATCGGGCTGGTAGGGTTTCACCGAAGGACCACCGATGGTGGGCATCAGCAGTCCGCTTGCGGCCAGCGCGTAGTCACGCACCATCTCGGCGTCCATGCGGAAACGCGGCCCGCGTGAGAGCAGCCGGTTGCCGGGGTCCTTTTCGAGTTTGACCGGCGTGGCGGCAGCCGCCTGCCGGTAGGCGGCCGAGGTCAGCATCAGCTTGTAGAACTTCTTGACGTCCCAACCGCTCTCGCGCAGCTCCACGGCCAGCCAGTCAAGCAGCTCCGGATGCGAGGGAGCCTCCCCCTGCGAACCGAAATCATCGGCGGTCCTGACGATTCCCGTTCCAAACACTTCCTGCCAGAAACGGTTTACCGTGACGCGCGCCGTGAGCGGGTTGCTCTCGTCGGCCAGCCACCTGGCGAGCCCCAGGCGGTTGCGAGGGAAAGAAGCGGGCATAGGCGGCAAGACTGAGGGCGTGTTGGCCATTACTTTGTCCCGCGGCTGGTCGTACATGCCCCGAAACAGGACGCGCGCCGAAGGCATGCCCGGCTCTTCGTGCTGAACGTGAGTGACGGCGCTGCGGCGCAGGATGGCAAGCTTCTCGGCTTCCAACGTCTGAAGCTCGGCGGCGAGGTCCATTGAGTCCCCGTGCTCGCGCAGGTAATAGTAGGTCCGAAAACCTTCACGCTCTGCCGGGCTGAGCTCGGCGGGCTTTTTGCCGCGAGCCAGTTCGAGCGCGGGCCATTGGGCCAGCAGAGCCACGTCCTCGTCGGAGAGAGTCCGCGCGTAGACGCGGAGGTCGGCAATGGCGCCTCCGTCGAAGAAGCGGTCGCCCATGGAGCCGATCAGGAAGGGCGAGAAGGTGCGGATCTCGCCGTTAAGCCGTCCGCCCTTGCCGCTGCCCTGAGCCTGCGCGGGCTTGCCGTTGACGAACATGCGGAAGCCTTCCGACGCTCGTTTACCGTCATAGCTGAAAGCCATGTGATACCAGCGCCCGGCTTCCATGCGATCGATGATGAGGCTGCTGAGGGTGATGGCCCGGCCGCCTTGGCCCACCAGGCGGATCGTTGGCGTGCGCCGGGTCAACTCCAGGCTCCAGCCACGACCTTTGCTCGCCGGATCCGTTTGGCTGGCGACGATGAAGCTGTCTTCCGGTTTCGGCAGGAAGAACCAGATGGCCACGGAGAAAGGCTGATCGGCGCGGATTTCCTCGACATTGGGAAGTTCCAGGAACGACTCGCCGGAAAAGTGCAGCCCCTGCCTGCCGGCGATGTGCGAGTCGCCAACGGCGATACCCTTAGGAAGCGTGATCTCCAAGGGTTTGCCTTTGACGCGGACGCTCGGCGCGCCATTGGATACGGTGACGGCGAGCAGTTCGTCGGCGGGTTCGAGCGGCGTCTTGGCGCGGCCCCGGCCTTTCCCGCCGAGCCAGGCGTCAAAGTCCGCCTCTGCCGCCGCGCGAGCGGACTTCATGCGATCGCGGAGCCGGGCTTGGTCTGACTTGATCTCGTTCCATCGCGGAGCGTCTTCGTCCCTGGGCACGACCAGAACCGGCGGCGTGTCGGGAATGTTGCCGTCGAACGGGCCCTGGGTTGTGTTCCTGAAGAAGGCGGCCAGCGAGTAGAAATCGCGCTGGGAGATAGGATCGAACTTGTGATCGTGACAGGTGGCGCAGCCGACGGTGAGCCCGAGGAACACGGCTCCGGTGGTGTCGACCCTGTCTTTTGCGTAGATCGCCTCGAATTCCTCGGCGATGGCTCCATCCTCGTTCGACGTTGGATTGCAACGATGGAACCCGGTTGCGACGAGTTGCTCCGTCGTCGGGTTCGGCAGAAGATCGCCGGCGATCTGTTCGGTGACGAACTTGTCGAACGGCAGGTTCCGGTTAAACGCCCCGATCACCCAGTCGCGATAGGGCCACATCTCGCGATAGTTGTCCACGTGGATGCCGTGTGTGTCAGCGTACCGGGCCGCGTCGAGCCAGTAGCGGGCGCGGTGCTCTCCCCATTGCTTGGACTCGAACAGCCGGTCCAGGTAGCGCTCGTAGGCTCGGGACGATTTATCGTTGACAAGGGCTTCCACCATTTCCGGGGCCGGCGGCAGCCCCGTGATGTCGAGCGCGGCCCGGCGGGCTAGCGTCCGGCGATCGGCTTCGGCCGCGGGCTGGAGTCCGGCGGCTTCGAGTTTGGCCAGAATGAAGCGGTCGATCGGATTGCGGACCCAGCGAACATTGTTTACGGAGGGCAGGTTTACGGAAGGCAGCGCGGGACGGACCGGCGGAGTGAACGCCCAGTGCTCCTTCCAGGGCGCGCCTTGTTCGATCCAGCGCTTGATCAGATCTTTCTGTTCGGTGCTCAGCGTGCGCTTGGAGTGCACCGGCGGCATGAGCTGCGCTTTCGATTCGGCCACGATGCGCCGGTAGATCAGGCTTGCTGACGGGTTGCCGGGCACAATCGGCGACCCGGATTTACGAGCGGTGAATACGCCCTCTTTGGTGTCGAGTCGGAGGTCCGCCAGGCGGGAGGCCTTGTCGGGGCCATGGCAGAAGAAGCAGTTGTCGGAGAGAATGGGCCTGATCTCGCGCTGGAAGTCGATGAGGCGCCTGGGAGCCACCGGTTTCGCCGGCGTAGCCTGCTGTTGCGCGTACATTGTGAGGATCACAAGGCTGCCCACTGCGGCAAACAGGACAAACCTCCCCTTGTCGACGTGCATACTCATACTGAAATAGTATCCCTACCGGCCCGCGCGATGCAGGCCCGATTCGGCAAGTAGAGAACCAGGCAACACCAACCCTGCTGTAAGTAAAGGGCTGCCGCAACCAAAAGAGCCTTTTACACTCCTCACTTGCGCTGATCCTTGCCTGGTTGATCATAAGGCGCGCCGGTGCCGGAAGAGCCCATGAAAAACTTCTGGCCATCTGGCAGCGTTACGTCGCGGCCGTTGGCGCGGTTGGAGCGGTCCTTGGCCTGATAACCGTCGACAATGATGACCTGGCCGGGCTTGATGGAGTCGCGCTTGAGGCCACGCCGCAGCAGACTGTTCGGCGTGCCGCCTTCCACCATCCAGATCTCCTTCTTGCCGTTCACGCCGGTGTGCTCGAGATGAATCCAGGTATGGGGGTTGATCCACTCGACGCGCGTAACGGGACCCTTGAGCAGAACGGGACGATTCGGATCAAACTCCGCACCGAAGGCGTGGTGGGCGTCCACGCGGGCTACCTTCACACACAGGAAAGCGCCGGCCGCGAGTGCGATCAAAGCAAACCTCTTCTTCATGCGATCCTCCCTTCTCTCTACTTCGACAGTTTCTTCAGCGCTTCCGCTTCCAGGACCCGCGCGCCTTTGAGAATGCCCGTGAATGAGTAGTTGCCTTCGTGGCAGGCGTACTCATAGAGGCGCTGATCCGTCTTGGGCCAGGCGACTTCGCCGCTCCACGGCTTTGTCCAAACCGTGGGATCCTCCACGGTGAATTTGTAGCTCAGTGTGTTGGCGTCCAGGCGCGTGAAACGCTCGGTGACATGGAGGTTGCGGGAAGCCGAGAAGAGACCGGGGGTATCGTTGAAGTTGGTCGTGTCGACAATCAGGGTATCGCCTTCCCATCGACCCACCGAATCGCCGAACCACCTGCGGAGCTCGGGCGGGTCATGTTCGGCGTTCATCCGGATGATGCGTACATCGTGGATCATTTCGTTCAGGATGAGAATCCGGTCCTTGGTTTGAACGATCTGCTTCAGATTGTTGTAGCCCGCAGGTAACATGGGCGGCCCGGCCGATGTACCGAAAGTACCCAGGCAGCGTTCTGTAAGCGGACGGAGTTCGGGATCGTCAAACGGGCCGGGCTTCATGTTCTCCGGAATCCAAAACGCTTCCCCGGTAGAGCGATTTTGAAGCGCATTCCTGGCGGCGATTTCTTTGCCTTTCGGCGTGAGCTCGGGCATACGGCCGTCGGGCGGATCCGTGATGATGGAGGTGCGCCACTTGCCACCGATCTTGATGGCTTTCGTACCGCGATCGAACCATAACTGGTTGTACGAGCCCACATCGCCCCCCTCGGGCGGCGCTTTGCGGTTGGGGTCGCTGGCGCGATTGCCGGCGGCCTCGGCGGCTGCTGCTTTCTTCGCGATCGCCTCCGCCTCGGCATCGGTCAACTCAAGGCGCGGACCGAACTCGGATGGGCGCACCAGTGGCGTGAGCGCTGCAATGTCGTAGAGGCCGGAAAAGTCAGGCTTGCCTTCCGGTGTACGCGGGCCATCGGCGGCCGCGAGTGCCACGGCGAACAGGAAATGGATGATTGTGATGCTGCTCATATCGGTCGTCCTCAGTTAGCGTTTCAGCGGATTGCGTCGATGCTCGCCGTAGATCAGTTCTTCGACAAATTCGACACACCTGAAGTCCATAACGCGCGCGTCTTTCTCCATGCGGCGATAGAGAGGAAGTGCGATTTTCCACGGGCCGGTGAACACTTCGGGGTCCGTAATGACGGCGTCGTATTGGATGTGGTAGGGGGTAAGCGGCTTGAATCGTTCGACTACTTTCAGTTGGTTGGAGTGATAGTTACCCGCGCGATCGAACCAAGTCTGATCGTTGAAACCGGAGTTCTCGATCACCAGCGTGTCGCCCTCCCACTTGCCTACCGCTTGACCCATCCAACTGTCGGTTTCGGCCGGTCCCGGATCGATGAAAAGCACGTCGCGATGGGCGCCGGCGTATTCATAGGAGAAGAAGAACTGTTTGGCGTTCTGCACAATCTGAAACGGGAACGGCATGTAGTTGGCCCGCGGAATCCCGGGGAGATAGCACTTCACTTCCGGGTCCCGCTCAATCCAAAGGCGGCGGTTCTCGTCGCGCAGCTTGAGCGCCTCCGGTTTGTAAGGGATCTTTCCGCCTTCGACGATTCCCATACCGCCGGGGACCGCGCCCACGGCGCCGAGCGCCAGTGTTTGCACCGAGGGCAGTGGACCGTGCGGGCCATCGCGCAACATGAGCGAGTGGCGGGCGATGTGACGTTCGATATCGTAATGAGCGGAACTGGCAGCCTGCCAGATGCCGTTGAAGTCTGGCTTGCCGTTGGCCAAGCGGCGGACGGTGGTCTGTGCCGCGGCCGTGAGCGCCACCAGCGCGAGTATTGACAACTTGGATAGGCGTTGCATTTGAAAGTACTCAGTAGAAGGCGATCCAGCGGCCGGCGAATCCAACGCCAAACCAGAGTGTCAGCGAGGCGAAGGCGGTAAGGCGGGCCGCAGGCGGCGTCGATTCCCTGGTGACCCGCCGGCGGATGGTGAAGGTATAAATCGAAGCGATCACGAGTAGCCCGATTTTGTACGAGAACGGAGGGCTGTAGTAGCACTTGATCGCCTCGGAAAGGAACATCGAGATGCCGGTGGCGATCATGACGATCCAGGCGGCCAGCAGCCAGGGATGCGCCTTCCGAGCGAGTTGATCGACCGGCTGATCGGTGAGGCCAAAGCCCAGGAGTCGGAGATCGACGACCAGCACCGTGCCACCCAGCAAGGCGAGCGCGAGCAGATGCACGCATTCGATCACAGGGAACATCCAGAGCGATTCGCGGACGGCGGTTCCGATCGTGGTGGCTTCGAACCACTGGAAAAGTGGAAGAAGGTTCATGGCTCTCAGGCTCCAGGCGGCTTTTGAAACCAGTTATAGGCTTGCATGCGGCCGCAAACGACGACAGCGCTCCAAAGCAGAAGCGAAAACAGGCCGGCGAGCCGTGCGCGTGGAGGCGGGATGGGGTCGCGATCCCAGCTGGCGACGCGCCGGTAGACCGTGTAGTGGAACACGAGCGCGTTGATGCCGCTAAGGACGATGAGCGCCATCTTGATGCGGAAGAAGATATTGCTGTACGCGCGGATCGGCCCGGAATAGAACAGCAAAGCGCCGCTGATCGCCATGAGGACGAAGCCGGCCAAGCCGATCGGGAGCAGGCGTCCGGCAACCTGGGAGACGGGGACTGACTGGAAACCGAAGCCGAGCAGCCGCAGATCGAGCAGCGCGATCATCCCCAAAAACAGGCATAGCGTGAGCACATGCGTAGTCTCGATGATGGGATAGACGAGGATCGACTCGCGCAAGGCAATGCTGCCAGACGTCGCGTCGAGCAACTGAATGAAGGAGGACAAGTCCATCGGAGTAGCGATTCCGGGTCTCTAATGGGTTCGGATCGTCGACGGATCCTTCTCGAACCGGTATTCAAAGTGACAACCCTGGCAAGCCTCAAACAACTGGCCGCCTGTGTCAAACACGCCCTGTACGCTCCGCGCCTTGGCCGCTTTGTGCACTGCTGCGCCGGCCTCCCGAAGCGCCCGCGCCCGCTCCATCCACTTCCCGCTGTCCTTGGCGCGCCCTTCCATCATCAGCAGATTTCCCGCCTCGGTCAACGCGGTTGCGCTCTGCTCCACCTCTACCCATTCGTTGTTGTCCTTCGGCTGAATCTCCACGGTTTCTTTCAGCGTGTAAATCGTCCCTACCGAATCCCAAACCACTTCCGCGTTTGGACTCACAATATTGTGCATCACCTCGCCCAACGTCGCAACGGCTTGTATCGGAGGGGCCTTCTTCTGCGGCGCACAACCAGAACACGCAACCAAAAAAACCGCAAGTAGAAACCTCATAACTGAAATTGGTAAGCCACTGGTTCGACCAGTGAGACTGGAACCGGTTTGACCGTTCCGGGAGTATGACCCTCCTCGAGTGGCTTGATGACCAACAGTGGGAGGATCAATGTCAGAGCTGTATCAAAGCCTATCCCATTCCAAATGGGACTGCAAGTATCACGTGGTGTTCGTATCACGTGGTGTTCGTTCCCAAGCGACGGCGGAAAGCGATCTTTGGGCAGACACGCCGTCAGTTGGGGCAGATATTCCATGGGTTGGCGCGGCAGAAGGAATGCCAGATTCTGGAAGGGCATCTGATGCCAGACCATGTACACATGTGCATCGCTATTCCACCAAAGCATCCGGTGGCTTCGGTGATCGGGTTTCTCAAGGGGAAGGGTGCGATTGCAATTGCCCGGCTGTGTGGCAAGGAGCGGAATTTGTCTGGCGAGCACTTCTGAACCCGGGGCTATGCCGTTTCCACGGTCGGGTTCGAACTGGAGCAGGTCCGCCAATACATCCGCGAGCAGGATAGCGGGATGGCAACAGCGGACAGTTTTGAACCGTTGACATAGGCGCGCTTTAGCGCGACGCCTAGAATCCTAGCCAACCGCCTTTGAGGCGGCCCAACTCATCAAGCCACCCGCTCCGCGGGGGTGTCTGACTGGTTGATTTCTTGGAGCGGGAGACGGGGCTCGAACCCGCGACGTCCAGCTTGGGAAAATGGACAATGTTTTGTTTTCAGTGACATAACTGCGCACGGCGTTGATTCAGGGTATGGAAAACGCCAACAAAACGGGGCCCCGTTTCGGCTGGTGTGCTAATGGAGGGTTTTTGGAGGGAGTCGAGCTACACGTGATAGATCAGTGCCTTCACAGGTGGGATAGCGTCCCAATAGTCTGTGTGATATTTGGGCAGACCGATGGCTTGTTGGTTCCGTAAATGCTTCGGCGATGCTCGGGCAGCTATTCCGGCAGCCCGACTCTCTTACGAAGAGTCTTCACGCGCGGATCACCACGAAGCAGGGCGAATTCCGGGGAGTTGAGGGCTCGGCCTACGCGCACCGCGCCGAGAGCAGCCAGGCGATCCAGAGCCTCCAGAGTGCGATCCTTGTCGCCCAAACCGGCAAAAGTCAGAGCTTGGGTGAACGCGTTGGGAGCTGCGTCGGCGGCGAATTTCTCGGCCTCCTCGCGGCGGCCGGCCCGCCCGTAAGCGTACCCGAGGTATTGCAGATCTGTGGCGAGGATCTGGATCGCCTCGTCAACCCTCCCTTGCGCCAATCTCGCGCGGCCCAGACACCGGGTTGCCGGCGTTTCCTGGCAATGGCCGGCCGCTTCCTCATATTGGCCGGTCGAGAGCAGCGCCGAGCCCAGTACGTTTTGAACCCGCGGCGAGAGCGGATCGGTCTTCACCGCAAGCTGCATCTCGTGGACCCCTTCCTTGATCCGGCCCAGCGGCAGCAGAACATTCATGGTCAAGTCGCAATAAGCCTGCGAGTTGCCCGGATCGAGCTCGATTGCGCGGCGGAAGCTCTTTTCCGATTGCGCCCATTGCCCGTCGCGTGAGTAGATCATCCCCAGCGCCTGCTGCGCTTCTGACAAGAGTGGATCCAAACCGATCGCCTTCTCGGCAGCCGAGCGCATTTGCAACAATTCATCGGTGTGATCCTGAAAACCTTGAAATGAACTGGCAGCGTATGCCGCCGCCAAACCCGCATAGGCCGGCGCGAAGGCGGCGTCTTTCGCGATCACTTGCTGGTACAAACCGACAACCGCGACGGCGTCACGACGGTTCCGCTGAGGCAGAGCGCGCGCGTGGAGGTAAAGATCGTAAGCTTCGACACTGGTTTCATACCGTCGCCTCCCGCTGCCCAGCTTCAGGCGCAAGCTGTTGACGATACCTCGAGAGATTTTGTCCTGGATGGCGAAAACGTCGGTCAACTCCTCGTCATACCCGGCCGTCCACAGAGGGAAATCGTCGCGCACACGAACCAGCCGGGCGCTGATCCGCAACTGCTGGCCGGAGCGAAAAACCGAGCCTTCCAGGATGTATTCCGCATCGAGCTGCTTTCCGGCATCGCGTATGTTTTGCTGCTTGCCCTTGAAGGCAAAAGACGAAGTTTGGGAGCGTACCACCAGTCCGTCGATATTAGACAGGTTGCGGATGAGCTCGTGGGTGAGGCCGTCGGCAAAATAGTCGCCGGCTGGATCCTGGCTCACGTTAGTCAAGGGCAAAACGGCGATAGGAATCGGTTGAGTCTGGCGCTGTAACCTCCACCAGCCCCCCGCCGCCACCGCAATCGCCAGTCCTGCCAACGCGACCATGAGCCAAGGCCGCCTGGAGGGCGTCTGCGGTTCGTCATTTTTGGTCTTGGGCGCTGTCTCGCCAGCCGTCTCGTGCTGGCGAAACCGAGGAGTGTAGCCACCCTTTGGCAGCTCGATTACCAATGGATCGGCGCTGCCTTCGCCCCCGTAATATTCGGCGAGCCGCGCCCGTAGTCGTGCGGCTTCGCTCCGAACGGTCGAGTCCTGTTGAGTGTCAAAGCCCGGCCTTCTTCCGAAGACCTCGATGCCGATGAGCGATTCCTTGAGCTCGCTGTCCCGGCCCTCCAGTTGCCGCTCCACTACGAACCGCAGGAATCGGGACATACGCTCATTACGGGCGAACCCTGGGCTTGCCAGCACTCGTTGAAGTTGCTTTTGGACAACTTCGGGCTGAGTTTCGCGGGGCGCCATCGACTTCAAGGATACCGCCTATTTTCAGTGCGATGCAAAAATGTATAACACCTCTTTGCAACCTGTCTTTCCTTGTTTTTTGGTCTGACCGCGCCCATGGTGAGTACCATGCGAGCCATTCTGCTGACGTTGTTGTTCAGCGTCGCGAGTTGGGCTGAGGGAGCCTTCGGGACCTGGAAGGTAAACCCGGCGCGCTCGGTGTTCAGTGGAGACTCTTACCTGAAGAGTTTGACCGTGCGCTTTGAATCGCACGCCAGGGGAGAAGTGTTCACCCTCGACAGGATTGACCAGGACGGCCGCGCGACGTCTTCCAGCACGATCCTCTACCTCGACGGCACTTCCCGGAATTTCCAGGACTCCAACTGTTCGGGAACGCAGTCGTCAAGGCACGTGGACGACGGAACACTGGAAATCCTGCGCCAATGCGGAAGCGCCGGATGGATCCGCTTTGTTCGGCGACTAGCCGTCCAACCGGGAGTGCTGATTCTCGAAATTACGGAACAACAAAGGGACGGCCGCCGATCCGACCGGCGCCTCGTATTGGAAAAGCGCTAGGGAGGACACATGAAGACAATCATTATCGGTACGCTCCTTTCACCATTGCTTCTGATGGCTCAGCAGGATAGCGGGGTGTGGACACACATAGGCCCCAGCCCCGCCGGCATTAACGCTCCCGTCGTCGCCGACCCGCGAGGAAGCGGGAGCATGTTCATCGGTCTATTTACCGGCGGCATCCGCAAGTCTACCGACAGCGGAGTAACTTGGTCGACCGTCAACACTGGACTGACCGATCTCCGCATCTTGACGTTCGCCATGGACGCTTCCGGGCCAGAGACGGTTTATGCCGGGGCGTTCGGCGGCCTATTCAAAAGTACTAATGGCGGAGGCTCGTGGCAGAACCTGGCCACAATCTCGGGGTCGGTCACTTGCGTTACCGCCGACCCAAAGCGGTCCGGCGTAGTTTATGCCTGGGTCAACCAAAACCTCACCAACGGCTCGATCAGGAAGAGCGCCGATGGAGGAGCGACTTGGTCGACTATCTTTCCCACAACAGCTCCCATCTTCAACATCACCGTGGATCCGGCAAACTCCGATATCTTGTACGCGCCGACCATGGGGCGCGGCGCTTTCAAAAGCACGGACGGCGGCCAACAATGGTCGCCGATATCTGCGCTGAGTCCTACGGCCATATCGATAATTGTGGTGGATCCGGTCGATAGCCAGGTACTCTATGCCGGCACGAACGACGACGGAGTCTGGAAGAGTCGCGATGGCGGCGCCACATGGCAGAATCTGGGTTTCCCGTCGTCCCTCCCCGTATACTCGCTGACCATCGATCGCTCCCCTTTGCACGCCGTCTATGCAGGCACGAACGGCGGCGGCATCTGGCGAAGCTCCGATGGGGGGATAAGCTGGCAGTCAACTGGCTTGTCGAGCGGCAGGGTCATGTCGTTGTCGATGGATTTCGCCGGCGCGCTATACGCCAGCACGAGTTCCGCCGGAGCGCAGGTCTCCCACGACCGTGGCCTCACGTGGAGGACCCTGGATGCCGGCATCGCCGGCACGAACAAATTCGCTTACGGATGCTGGATCGATCCAGGTAATGGCCAGAAGATTTTTGCTAGCAGTCCGACCGAGTATCTGAACTGGTCGCAGGACGGCGGCGCGACTTGGTCCGCCGCCGGACAGGGCTTCTCAGCCCGCGGATCACGGGGCGTCGCGTTTGATCCGTCAAACCCCCGGCGGATCTACGCCGGCGGAACGGTCGGGGATGGCGTGTTCAGGAGTGACGACGGCGGGCTCACGTGGGCGCGCAGCCGGTTCGGATCCACCGCCGTGAACGTCATCCCGGTGGCCGTGGATTCCGTGAGCCCTAACATCGTTTACACGGGCACCCAAAACGAAGGCCTGTTCAAGAGCGTCGACTTCGGGGATACCTGGATGGCTGCGGGAAGCGGATTATCAGGCGCGATAACAAGTTTGAAGTCCGATTCGTCCAAAAGTGGCCGCCTGTTCGCCGCCACCTCAACGGCGTTCTTCCTGTCCGAGGATTACGCGGAGACCTGGACCATCATTCTGAACAGGCCCGCCTGGACTATCACGATCGATTCCAAGGCGCCCTCGACAATTTACGCAACGACCCGAACTCAAGGTGTTTTCCGAAGTCTCGACGGAGGGCGCACCTGGCAGGAGATCAACAACGGCCTGACCTCGCTCACCCTGGGTCGCGCCCCGGTAACCATTGATCCTGCGAATCCGCAAACCCTCTATGTGGGGAACGCAGGAGGCGTCTTCAAGAGCCTGGATGGCGGCGACCATTGGTTCGCGGTGAACTCCGGGCTCGGCGACCTGTCTGTGTGGGGGCTTGTCATGGACCCGGACAACTCCTCCGTTCTATATGCTTGCGGCCCGAGCGGCATCTACAAAACGCTCACCGGAGGCGAAGTGGGGAGCGTCCCAACTATCAGCGCCGTCTTGAATGGCGCCCGCTATCTTGCGGGCCCGGTTTCTCCCGATGAAATCGTCGTCATTACCGGCTCCGGACTTGGTCCCGGCCAACTCATCCTTGCCACTCCGGGGAATGACGGGATGTACAGCAGCACTCAGCTATCCGGGACAACTGTTCAGTTCAACGGGACTGCGGCGCCGGTGATTTATGTCTCGGGGAATCAGGTCGCCGTGCGAGTTCCGTTGTTTTCCGTTGGCCCCGCGCAGGTCACCGTTACGTATGAGGGGCGTACGTCGGCGCCATTCCTGATTCAGGTTACTCAAAATTCTCCCGGGCTCTTCACTTTGGACTCCAGTGGCAAGGGGCAAGCGGTTGCTATCAACCGGGACGGCTCCATCAATAGCCCTGCCACGCCCGCAGTGGCGGGCGACGTCATCTCGGTTTATGGGACCGGGGTCACCGCCGGTCAAGGCGGCGTAGATCTCGTAATCGGGGGCCAAACGACGAGTACCCTGCCTGGCAGTTCCTTCAAATATGGGAGTTCCGGCGGGGTCACACGCTTCGACGTAAGAATACCCAGTGGCATCTTTAGCAACCCTGGTGTGCCGGTGCTTGTTCAAGTCGTTCAAGGAGACATGAAGTCGAGCCAGCCGGGCGTGACAATTGCAATACAAGAGCCGCATCAAACCGCAACCGATACTTCCATCGGGTGGGCAACCGCGGTGACCACAGGTCCGGCGGGAAACGGCTACTTCATCAGTTCGAACACCGTTTTTCGAGTAGATCCCAAAGGAATTCTCAGCCGCGTCGCCGGGAACCTGCATCCGGGTTACTCCGGCGATGGCGGGCCAGCCATCGACGCTCAGTTATTCACTGACGACGTCATAAGCGAGGCACCGTTTTTCGGCGTGCGGTGGCGTAGGAGAGATGAGACGAGAGTCGAGTAAGAGAGAAAAGAAGGAATATGCAACTGCAAAACAAAGCAACCAGGACAGCTTGTGGCGTGGTGGGTCTTCCGTTGTTACTTGTGAGCGCCTCGACGTTGGTAGCGCAATCCGTGGGCACGTTTACGCCGACGGGCAACATGACTGCCCCTCGGTCGCAGCACACTGCAACGCCGCTTTTTGACGGCAGGGTTCTGCTCGCCGGCGGCGTGGTTATCGACCGTCCGACTCCCACCTCCGAGCGATTTCAGCCGACCGCGAGCGCCGAGACATACGATCCTTCAACCGGTCTCTTCACGCCGACGGGCAGCATGACCAACGCTCGTTCGAACCACACCGCGACTCTACTCGCGGACGGCAGAGTCTTGATCGTAGGGGGTGCTTCGCGAACCGCCGAGCTATACGATCCATCCACTGGAGTCTTCAGCGCGACCGGTAGTCTTCCCCGCACCCAAGGCGTAGCCTCCGCTACTCTACTGCGCGACGGGAGGGTATTTGTCGTCGGCTATAACTCTGCTGACGCAGACCTGTACGATCCTTCCAGCGGGACGTTCACTTCGGTTGGTCCCAGACTTGCCGAGGGTCCGCGCGCGCCGGTGCTGCAACCCGACGGAAATGTCTTACTGCTCCCTACGTGGGCTTGGGGAACGTCTCAGGCTATTGAACTTTATAACCCGCGGAACAACACGTTCAGCCGGTCGGCATGGCCCTTCGTGCAATCCTTCGATCTTTTCGACTATTTCGCGGTCGGTTATTCCACGGCATCGGCTAACCTCCTCAACAACGGCAAGGTGCTGCTGACCTTGCGTAGCGTCGAGGGCTTTGAGAATTACTATGCGTTGCTGTTCGATCCCGCGACTGAAACATTCTCCGGAACGGGGGCGCTGACATTTGGCAGGCTTGATCAGAGCGCCACGTCGCTCTCCGATGGAACGGTTTTGCTCACCGGCGGAGTTGGACATCAGTGCGGCCAGGTTCCTCCCAAAGCCGAAGTGTACGACCCCGTTTCCGGTAAATTCTCACTCACGGACAGCACAAACCCGTATCGCAACTCTTATACGGCCACGCTCCTAAGAAACGGTCAGGTACTCATCGCCGGCGGAGTGGGATGTCCCAAGGCCGGCAACGCGTACTCACAACTAGCCGGCGCCGAGCTGTATCGTCCCGTTTCAACCCCGCCTCCACCCCCCGGGCTGCTCTCGCTTTCGGGTGACGGACGAGGGCCCGGCGCGGTGCAGCACGCGGATACTTTTCAATTGGTTTCCGCCGGCAGTCCCGCGGTGGCCGGCGAGATTTTGACGGTCTACTGCAATGGGCTGGCCGAAGGCAGCGTGATCCCGCCGCAAGTTTCAATTGGAGGAAGAATGGCGGAAATCGTTTGGTTCGGCAATACTCCGGGTTACGCGGGGCTGAACCAGATCAATGTGCGTGTACCCAGCGGCGTCGCGCCTGGACCCGCCGTTCCGCTGCGTTTGACCTACATTGGCCGGCCGAGCAACGAAGTCACAATCAGCGTGCGGTGAGATCGGAGGCTAGAGACATGAGACTTACTCCTCTTCTATTTCTGTTATTCGTGCCCGGCGTAATGATGGCCCAACCTCCGGGCACGTTTACATCGACCGGCAGCATGACCTCGCCACGAAGTATGCACTCCGCAACCTTGCTCCTTAACAGCAAAGTCTTGATCGCCGGTGGCTATCGGCCGGAACGGCCGGGCGAGGTGGAGCTGAACAGCGCAGAACTTTACGACCCCTTGACCGGAACCTTCACAGCAACC
>JACXTT010005791.1_pt1 | contig 17850 bp, 18 predicted proteins | sample 9270951 | NCBI WGS metagenome assembly JACXTT01 (sample SAMN15532306, study PRJNA645909) | rock metagenome | isolation source: weathered quartz diorite | place: Puerto Rico | collected 2017-06-21 | reverse complement strand
GGCCGCCGTGCAAGTGGGGGGGATCGGGCCGTGGGGGGCCGGGGTGAGGGGGGGGGAATGGGTGGGGCGTCGCGAGGCCTTGCTGGGCTGGGTCGGGGGGGGCGTGCGCGAGGCGGGAGGCCTGGTGGGCGCGGCGAGCCCGCGTTGGCCGGTGCGGCCGATCGAATGGAGCGGGCTCGCGCTGCTGCTCGGATTGGCGCTCGGGGCGCTGTGGCCGCGTCGTGGCTGGGCCGCGGCACTCGGGCTGGCGGGCCTCGCGGCAGCGGCGATCTTTCCGTTCCAAGGCTGGATGGCGGCGCGCTCCGGACAGGCCGCGATGCTGGCCGCCGCGCCGCTCGAGGGCTCCGACGTCGAGCTCGAGGCCGGCCAAGCGGTGATGATCCGGGGACGCGAGGGCGACCGGGTGCACGTGACGGCCGGGCGAGTCGTCGATGGCTGGGTCCCGGCCGCGGCCGTGGAGCCGGTGGCGGGAGAGGCGAGTGACTGAGCTGAGCCGAGGGCTGATCTTGCGGTTGGGAGTGGCGATCGCTTTGATCGGCCCGATCGAGGCGCTGGACTGGAAGGTGCAGCACGCGGTCCAGCAGCTCACGCCATCCCCCCTCGATCGCCCGATGCACGCGATCAGCGAGGCGGGCAAACCGGCGCTGGTGATGGGAGTGTTGCTGGGGCTGGCGGTGTTTGGCGGAGCGGCGGGCGTCGAAACGGCGCGCCAGGCGGTCCTCGCCCTGATCCCCGCCAACCTCGCGGTCGAGGGTCTCAAGCGGGCCGTGCACCGGACTCGTCCCGATGGCGACACCAACCCGACGAACGCCTCGTTCCCTTCGAGCCACGCGGCCAATGCCTTCGCCCTGGCGTGGGTTTTCTCTCGCCGGTGGCGACGAGGCGCGCCGTTTTTCTTTCTAGCTGCCATCGTGGTTGGCTTTTCCAGGATGTATCTGAACCGCCACTTCTTGAGCGACGTGTTGTGCGCTGCGGTGATTGGAGTTGTCTCGGCATGGGTGGCCGAGCGGTGGACCGCTGGCGCCAAGGCCGGCCGGGTTGCCGCCGACGACGCGCCCGGGACAGGGTGACCTTCAGTCGTTGGTTTGGTAGCCTTCGCCCGACGCGGAGGACAACGAGCCCATGACGTTGGTGACGGCTCTCCCTGGACACGACCTCTCGCTCTGCATCCCCGACCTCAAATCGAAGAAGAAAGACGCCGCGCTCGGCGAGATGGTCGAGGCGGCTCGAGCGGCCTCGCTGGTCAATGGAGGCGATCTCCTGCTCGAGCTGTTGAAGCTGCGGGAGCGACTCGGGAGTACGGGGATCGGAAAGGGCGTAGCTCTGCCGCACGCCCGCTCGCTGACCGTGTCTCAGCCCCGCATCCTGGTGGCGCGCTCGGCCAAGGGGATCGACTGGCAGGCCCACGACCAGGCGCCGGTGCATCTGGTGCTCCTCACGCTGGCCCCTGCGGAGTGGTCGGACGATGCGTTCCACGCCCTGCTGGGGCGCGCCGCCTCGAGCTCGCGGCTGCAGCGCACGCGACAGAAGCTCCTGGCCGCGCCGTCGCGCGAGGAGCTGGCCTTGGCGTTCCGCGAGGCGCTCGCCTCATGAACACGATGGAATCGATTGCCTTGCTCGCCGACCTCGACTCCATGATTCGCGAGGCGCAGCACGCGGAGTCGCGGGCGCGGCTGCGCAAGCTCGGCCTCGATCTTGAAGGGTTGCCGCGGCTGATGGCCGCGCGCGGACGACTCGCCGAAAGCATCGATCGGCGCTGGACCTCGTCCTACGAGCGCACGCGCCAGCGCTATGGGCGCGCCGTGGCGGCGGTGCGCGAGCGCGTCTGCTCGGGCTGCTTCGTGACGCTCCCCACCACCGCTCGACCGCGCGGGGGCGACGCGGCGACCCCGCAGCATTGCGAGTCCTGCGGTCGCCTCCTCTACTGGGCCTGAGCTCCGCGGCCTGGGGCGCGACGCCGCGCCTGCTATCCTGATCCCGACCGGCAGACGAAAGGGAAGGTCATGATCGCTGGGAGATGGGGTCGGCGCGCCGGCGTGCTGGCGTGCCTGTTGGCCTGTGGGTGCAGCGTGGCGCGCGAGCTTCCGCGCGGCGAGTACGCCGCGCGCCCGGAGCGCGAAGACGTCGTGGTGAAGACGCGGGCCGGCGCACAGTACAAGTTCGAGCGCGTCCGCGTGAAAGCCGACAGCTTGTACGGCGACCAGCGGCTCGAGGTCGAGGGCTCGTCGTTCGATGAGTTCCGCACCACCGCGTTGGCGCTCGACGACGTCACGGCGTTGTCGGTGCGCCGCCTCGACTGGTATCGCATGGGCCTGGTGTCGGGCGTCGCCGCGGCGGTGGTGCTGGCCGCCGTGCTCACGCAGAAGAAGGACAACAACCAGGCGCCGGTGCCGACCGGCCCGTGCCCGACGCGGTTCTGCCCCTAACGCGTCACCCAGTGGGTGACCACCGCCGCCAGCGCGGCGCCCACCAGGTCGGCGAGCAGATCGGTCCGATCGAAGTGGTCGTCGGTGAGCTCCTTGCCCACGCCGAGGGTGACCGAGGTGCCTGCCGCCGCGGCCGGAGACTCGCTGAGCAGGCCGATCGCCAGTCCCGAGGCAAAGGCGAGCGATGCGTGCTGGTACAAGTCGGGCCGGCCGCGCGACGGCTCGGGCGGCCAGTTGGCAGGAAGGCCGAAATGACTTGCGCGGCGCACCGGCGGGGGACTGGGAGCGGCGGTCGAGTCGGGAGGCGCCTGCGCGTGCGCCAGGGACGCGCACAAGGCGATCGCCATTCCGGCGCCGACGACATGACGTAGAGTTCGATCCAACATGATCTCCTGGCTCGAGGATTGGTTGAAGGGCCCGGCGGCCGCGACCGAGCGGGCGCGGCGCAAGTTGGCCGCCCGCTCCTGGCCGGCGCCGCTCGAGGCGGTGCTCGCGCGACTCACCGCAGGTGGCCACCGTGCGCTCCTGGTGGGGGGAACGGTGCGCGACGCGCTGTTGGAACGCAAGGGGGATCCCACCTTCGACGTGGCGACCGACCTCCACCCCGATCAGGTGGTCGCGCGCTTCGAGCGCGTCGAGCCGATCGGGCTCCGCCATGGCACCGTGCTGATCGTGGCCGATGGCGTGAAGGTGGAATGCACCACGTGGCGTCGCGAGGGCGCCTACAGCGACGCGCGCCGGCCGGACGCCGTCGACTTCACGACCGATCCACTCGAGGACCTCGATCGGCGCGACCTGACCGTCAACGCGCTGGCCTACGACGCCATGCGGCGCGAGTTGCTGGATCCGCACGGTGGCGCACGCGACCTCGAGCGGCGGCGTCTCCGCGCGGTGGGTGAGCCGATGACCCGATTTCGCGAAGACGCCTTGCGGCCGCTGCGCGTGGCGCGCCTCGCCGCTACGCTCGAGATGACGCTCGACGCCGAGCTGGAGCGAGCGCTGCGAGTGGTGTCCGAGGCGGGCGGCGGCGTCGTGTTCGAGGCCGTGTCGCCCGAGCGCGTCCGCGACGAGCTGGAGAAGATGCTCACCGCGCCGCGGCCCTCGGTCGGGCTCGAGATCCTGCGCGAGTCAGGGCTGCTGGCGCGCTGGCTCCCCGAGCTGGAGCGCTGCGTCGGCGTGCCCCAGAACCGCTTTCACGCCTACGACGTGTACCGTCACAGTCTTGCCACGTGCGATGCCGCCCCGGCGGCCAAGCCGGTCGTGCGGTGGGCGGCCCTGCTCCACGACATCGGCAAGCCCGCCACCCGCGTCGAGCGCCACGGAGAAGGCACGTTCTACGACCACCAGCGGGTGGGGGCGGAGCTGGCCGCGGCGTTGCTGCAGCGCCTCCGATTTCCTTCCGACTTCCGCGAGCACGTGGTCCATCTGATTCGGGAGCACATGTTCGACTACCGAGCGGAGTGGAGCGACGGCGCGCTGCGGCGCTGGCTGGCCCGTGTGGGTCCCGATCAGGTCGCCGACCTGTTCGATCTCCGCATCGCCGACGCGCTCGGCAACGGCAAGCGGCAAGGTTTTCCGAAGCTCGAGCCTTTGCGCGAGAGAATCACCAGGGTGCTCGCGGCGTCGCGGGCGCTGACGGTGGCCGATCTCGCGGTGGACGGGCACGACGTCATGCGTGAGCTGGCGCTGGCGCCGGGTCCCGAAGTGCGCGCGGCGCTCGACGCGCTGCTCGAAGAAGTCCTCGACCATCCTGAGCGCAACACCGCCGACGCTCTGCGATCGCGCCTGCGTCAATGGCGCGACGAACGCCTCGCGAAACCTTGACACCTTTCACAACAGCCCCGTATCCTGCGGCCCGCAAAGGAGGTGGGGCCTCTCCTTCCTGCCCCACGTTGAGACCCGTGGTGTCGATGTCCGCAGTGCAGAAGCCGGTGCGACACGAGCTGGCGCGGGTGCAGACGCATCTCCGCGAGCTTTTTCGCACCCCCATACCCATTCTGAACCAGGTGGGCGGCCACGTGTTGGCCACCCGCGGGAAGAAGTTTCGGCCCACGTTGCTGCTGCTGACCGCGCGACTGCGCGGGCACCTGGGTCGGGACGCCGTCCTGTGCGCCACCGTGGTGGAGATGGTGCATGCCGCCGCGCTGATCCACGACGACTCGGTGGACCGCAGCGACCTGCGCCGCGGGGTGCCCACGGTCAACGGACTGTGGACCGACGAGATGGCGATCATCATGGGCGACTACCTCTATGCCCAGGCCATGACCACGCTGGTGACCAACAAGTTCGACACCGCGATGGCGATCATGGCTCGGGTGGTGACCGAGATGTCGTGCGGCGAAGCGCTCGAATTCCAGTACGCGCGCGACCTCGACGTGACCGAGGACCAATACGAAGAGCTGATTCGCGCCAAGACGGGATCGCTGATCGGCGCCGCGACCGAGATCGGCGCGGGCTTGAACGGCGGCGCCAAGGACCTGGCGCGGCGCGAGCGCTATCGCCGCTTCGGTGAGGTGGTGGGCGTCGCGTTCCAGATCGTGGACGACCTGATCGACTACCTCGGCGATCCCGAGGTCACCGGCAAGCCGGTGGGCGCGGACCTCGCGGAGGGCAAGATCACGCTGCCTTTGATCGCCGCGCTGCGCAACGCCAGCGACGCGGACGGGCGCAGGCTGCGCGAGCTCGCGAGCCGGCGGCGCTGGACACCCGGCCAGTGGAATCGGCTCAAAGACCTGGTCGAGCGCAGCGGCGGCTTCGACTACGCGCGCGGGCGCGCCGCGGCGCTGGCGACCGAGGCGCGGGCCACGCTCGACGGCGAGCCCAAGGGGCTGGCACGTCGGGCCCTCGACCACGCCATCGACTACGCCGTGCAGCGGGATCGCTGATCCCGGCCTCGCGAACCGCGCCCGCTTTGACCGCACGCCCCCGCACCTCCGGCACCGCCGCCAGCCAGAAGCTCTTGAAGGCCGCCGCCGATGCGGCTCAATCGAAAAAGGCCGTCGAGCCGGTGGCGCTCGACCTGCGCGGGCTTTCGGGCGTGGCCGATTACTTCCTCATCTGCTCGGCGAACAGCGAGCTCCAGGTCCGCGCCATCGCGGAAGCCGTGGAAGACCAATTGGCCGAGCACGGGGCTCGTCCCTGGCACGTCGAGGGTCGCGAGGGCTGGCGTTGGGTCCTGCTGGACTACGTCGAGCTCGTGGTGCACGTGTTCCATCACCGCACCCGCGAATACTATCTGCTCGAGCGGCTCTGGGGAGACGCGCGCAAGGTGGATCTTGGTCTGGACCCAGCTGACTGACGGGCTGTGGGCGGCGCTGGATCGCCTCGGCCTCGCCACTCCCGAGCGACGGGCTCGGATCGAGCTGGCCATTCCGCGCGACGCCTCGCATGGAGACTGGACCACCAACCTCGCGCTGCTGCTGGCGCGCGAGGTCGGCCAACCGCCGCGCGCCCTGGCGCAGGCGTTGGTGGGAGCGTTCCCGCGCGACCCGGCGCTGTTCTCCGCCGTCGAGGTGGCAGGACCCGGCTTCCTGAACTTTCGCTACGCGGAAAGCTTCCTCGATCGGCTCCCCGCGACCATCCGGCGCGCGGGCGACGGGTTCGGATCCTCGGACCTTGGCGGCGGCGTGCCGATCCAGGTCGAGTACGTCAGTGCCAATCCCACCGGTCCGCTCAACGTCGTGAGTGCTCGCGCCGCGGCGGTGGGCGCGGCGCTTGTGCGGCTGCTCAATGCCATCGGCCACCGCGCCGCGGGAGAGTTCTACGTCAACGACGCCGGGCGCCAAGTGGATCTCCTGGGCGAGTCCTTCGCGGCGCGCTTCGCCGAGCGCATCGGCGTCCGGCGGCCCTTTCCCGAGGAGGGTTATCGCGGCTCCTATGTGACCGAGCTGGCGGTGGAGCTGCCCGAGGCCGAGGCGCGCGCGGCGCTGGAGCGCAACGACACGAGCTGGTTCCGCGACCAGGCCCTGGAGCGCATGTTGGCCTGGCAGAAGCGCGACCTCTCCGCCTACGGAGCGGAGTTCTCACGCTGGTTCCGCGAATCGGAGCTCCACGAATCGGGGGCGGTCGAGCACACGCGGCAGGCGCTGGACGCGCGCGGCATGACCTATCGGGCGCGCCGGCCGGAAGCGGCGAGCGCCGACCGTCCGCCCCACGCGGAGGAGGAGACGGAAGCGCTCGAGGAGGCGACCTTCCTGCGCACGGCGCAGTTCGGCGACGACATGGATCGCGTCATCGTGCGCAGCAACGGAGCGCCCACGTACCTGCTGCCCGACATCGCCTACCATCGCGACAAACGCGCGCGTGGATTCCGCCACGTGATCGACCTGTGGGGGCCGGATCACCACGGCTACGTGTCGCGGCTCAAGGCGGCTTTGCAAGCGCTGGGACTCGAGCCGGACTTCCTGGAAGTCCTGCTGGTGCAGCAGGTCAATCTCCAGTCGGGGGGCCAGCCGGTCAAGATGAGCAAGCGCGCGGGCGAGCTCGTGACCTTGCGCGATCTGGTCGACGACGTCGGTGCCGACGGCGCGAAATTCTTCTTCCTGATGCGGTCGACCAGCGCACACCTCGACTTCGACCTCGACCTGGCCAAGCGCCAGAACGACGAGAATCCCGCTTTCTACGTGCAATACGCGCATGCGCGGATTGCGTCCATCCTCCGCTTGGCCGTGGAGCGCGGGCTCGCATTGCCGGCGCCGGGCGCGGCTCGCGAGCCGAGCGCCGAGCGCGAATATCCGGCGCCCGAGGAGAACGCCCTGCTGCGCCGGCTGGCCGCATTCCCCGAAGTGGTGCGTGGCGCAGCCATGGCGCGTGAGCCGCACCGTGTCCCGACTTACCTGATCGAGACCGCGGCCGAGTTCCATCGCTTCTACCACGCCTGCCGCGTGGTGTCGGAGGAGCGCGAGACCTCCCGCCGTCGACTCGAGCTGACCGACGCGGCGCGCACCGTGCTCCGCAATGGGCTGGCCCTGATGGGCGTGAGCGCGCCGGAGCGGATGGCACGCGTGGAATCGGACGTGGCGCCGGCATGAACGACATCCTGGTCGTGGGCTCGGTCGCGCTCGACTCGGTGCGCACACCGTTCGGGGAGGCGGCCGAGGCGCTGGGCGGCTCGGCTTCGTACTTCTCCTTCTCGGCCAGCCACTTCGCTCCGGTGCGCATCGTGGCGGTGGTGGGTGAGGACTTCCCCGCCGCCCACCGGGAATCGCTGCTCGAGCGCGGCATCGATCTGAGCGGGTTGCAGCGCGCCGCGGGGCGGACCTTTCGCTGGCGCGGCGAGTACTCCGCCGAGCTGGGTCACGCCCACACGCTCGAGACCCAGCTCAACGTGTTCTCGACCTTTCACCCGGCCCTGGACGAGACGCACCGGCACTGCCCCTTCGTCTTCCTGGCCAACATCGACCCGGACCTGCAGCTGGAGGTCCTGGATCAGATGAAGCGGCCGCGCCTGACCTTGTCGGACACGATGAACTACTGGATCGCGCGCAAGCCGGAGCGCGTGATGGAGGTGATGCGCAAGGTCGACGTGGCGCTGCTCAACGAGGAAGAAGCCCGAGCGCTGTCGGGCGAGACCCAGCTGGTCCGAGCCGCCGCACGTCTGATCGAGCAGGGGAGCAAGGCGGTGGTGGTGAAGAAAGGCGAGCACGGGTCGCTCTATCGATCCAAGGACGAGCTGTTCATCATCCCCGCGTTCCCGGTCGCGGGTCTCCAGGATCCGACCGGCGCCGGAGACTCGTTCGCCGGGGGCTTCCTGGGCTGGATCGCCCGCTGCGGGAGCCTCGACATGCCGGTGCAGCGCCAGGCCATGGCGTTCGGTACCGCCATGGCGTCCCTCGCGATCGAGGCCTTCAGCCCAGCCCGGCTGGTGTCCGCGCTGGACGAGGAGATCGCCCAGCGCGTCGCGACGCTTCATCGAATGGTTGATTTCGAGCTCGAAAAGTCATTTCCTTGAGTTCAGGCGATCGTCCAGGCTTCGTCCGTTGTGCTAAGCTGTTACGTCACTTACTACCTATCCGACGGTAAGGAGGGCCGTTCCCCCCGTGGATGCCGCCAAGTCGTCCTGGTTCAGCCGCGCCGAAGCCGAGATCAAGACGCTCCGTGACATCGAGAGCGCCAGCATCCAGGGTGACGGGGATGCGATTCGGGAAATCCACGTGCTCACGCGCTCCAGTCGCGCGCCCAAGCTGATCGTGCGCGACGTCCAGGCCGTGTTGCACGCGCGCTTCAATCGCTCGATCGATTATCGAGTCATCTCGGTCGCTTACCTCAACGCCTCACCCCCGAGCCCCGAGGGCAACGGCGGTTTTGCCCCCGCACCCACGCCGCGCACACCCGAGGCCCCTCCGGCTCCGATGGCGGCGCCGCTTCCGCCTCCCGAGCCAGCGCGCCCGGTGGCCAAAGTGATCGAGGCGCCGCCGCCGGTGGTGGACCGACCGGTTCCGAGCGAGGAGCGCATTCGATTCGGCGGGGTGAACCTGTTCGTCTCGGGTCCGCGCACTCAGGCCCAGGTCGAATTGCTGTGGCGGAACTTGCCCCGGCTCGGCACCGCATCGGGGTGGAGCACCCGGGCCGGAGCGCATCGACTGGTGGCGCAAGCCACGTTGGGGGCGGTGCAGGAGTTCCTGGCCGAGGAGCTCGCCCTGGGCTTGCTGGACGTGGAATTCTTGAGGCTTGGCAAGAAGCGGGCGGTGGTGGTATCGCTTTCGATGTTGGTGGAGCGCCAGGAGAAGCTCCTGGTCGGCACCTGCGTCATCGAGCAGGATCTCCATCAAGCGGTGGTGTTCGCGACGCTCGCAGCGCTGAACCGCCTCGTCGGTGGTTTGCGACCGAAGGAGCCCACCGAATACGTGTTGAGACCGACATCTGTGGAGTAGGAGGAAGCGGAGCGAAGTCCTGAAGCGTAGCGACCCACCGAAGGCAGTTCGCCTTACGGAATCAATGAACCAAGAAGGAGGTGGGTCTCCGTGGACTTCGAATTCATTCTCGACCTGATCGAGCTGTTCGGTAAGGCCGGTTGGTAAGATCTCGTCCTTGAGGCGAGGTCCCAGTAGTCTCCGAAACACGGATGTCGGTCTTGTCGTCGCACGTGGCATCACTCGTCGCCCCGCTCGGAGTCGCCCCCCGCACGGACGCATGACTCGCGAAGGCGCCTCAACTTCCCGCGGTTTCACCCTCGAACTCGCATTGCTGTCGCTGGCCGCTGGCTGGATTCTGTGGCGCGCAGCTCCGGAGCTCGGTCAGGCCTCTCTCGGGTGGGGGCTCGCCGCTTTCGTCTTGGTCGCCCTGGGTGAGCTGGGCGCGGTGCCCGTGCCCGGCGGCGGCTACGCCTCCGCGGTCGCGGCGGTCGACATCGCCGCCTTGTTCCTGCTCGGCCCCGGCGTCACCGCCTGGGTCCATGTCGCGGCGACGCTGGCCATCCAGGGTCTGGTTCAACGCCGGCCCCTGGCGCTCGTGCTCCACAATCTGGCGGGCAGCGCCGTGGCCGTGTGGGCGGCGGGACGGGTGTTCGCGACGCTCGGTGGTCGCGTCGGGGCGCTCGAGCTGCCCGGCGATCTCGGCGCCATGCTCGGGGCCTGCGCGGTCTATTTCGCTCTCGACTCGCTGCGCGTCACGAGCGCGCTGGGGCCCACCTCGTGGCGCGCGGCCTGGCGCTCGTGGCAGCAGGTCTACGGCCATGGCTTGCTGCACCACGTCTCGTTCCTCGCCCTGGGTTGCTGGATCGCCGTCGTTGCGTTGCACGTCGGGCCGTGGGCGCTGCCGCTGCTGCTCCTCCCGGTGTTCCTGGCGCGGCACGCCTTCGCTCACTACGTCGGGATCCGCGGCGACCTCAAGGACTTCGTGCGAGCGCTCTCCGAGGTGCTCGACGAGGTCGACCCTTACACGCGCCAGCATTCGGTGCGCGTGGCCGAGTACGCGGTGCGTCTGGCGCGCGGGCTGGGCGCCTCGGAGGCCGAGGTCGAGGACATCGAGTACGCCGCGTGGGTTCACGATCTGGGGAAGATCGGGCCTCAGCATCAACGCATCCTGCAGAAGGCGGGGTCGCTGACCCAGGAAGACCAGCGGACGCTGCGCGGCCACCCCGCCACCGGCGCGGGCATCATCGGCAAGGTCGGTGCGCTGCGGCGCTCGGCCGACATCGTGCGCCTTCATCACGAGCGTCCCGACGGCCATGGTTACCCGCTCGGCCTAACGGGCGACGACATCCCGCTCGGGGCGCGGGTGCTCAACGTGGCCGACGCGTTCGATGCCATGACGTCGGATCGTCCCTATCGCCGCGCCCTCGATCTCGAGAGCGCTCTGCGCGAGCTCACCCGCGGCGCGGGCACGCAGTTCGATCGCCGCGTCGTGGAGTGTCTACTGCGCCTCCACACCACGGGTGAGTTCCCGCGTCTGCAGAGCCCGAGCAGCGAAGAACTCCAGTCGCTGCGTTGGCACACGAGCCCGGCGCGCCGTTGATGCGCTATCGCGAGGCCGGTGTCGACATCACGCGCGGCGACGCGGTCAAGGAGTCGATCGGCGCCACGGTGCGCGCGACGTGGGGCAAGAACGTTCGGCCGTTGCGCGGCGGCTTCGCCGGCGTGATGGACTGGCCCGGCGGAACGCCGTGGCTGGCTGCGACCATGGACGGCGTCGGCACCAAGCTTCACCTGGCGCTCCAGGCAGGGCGCGTCGACGCCGCCGCCGCCGACCTGGTCTACCACGGCGCCAACGACCTGTTGGTCCACGGCGCGCGGCCGGTGGCATTCCTCGATTACATCGCGATGGCCGAGCTGGCGCCCTCGGTGGTCGAGGCGGCGGTGCGCGGGCTGGCCCGGGCCTGTACGGAGGTCGGAGCCGTCCTGCTGGGGGGCGAAACGGCCCAGATGCCGGACACCTACCTGCCCCACGTGGTCGACGTGGCGGGCTGCATGATCGGCGCGGTGATGCCCGAGTCGTTGCTCGGGGTCGATCGCGCGCGTCCTGGAGACCGCCTCCTGGGCCTCGGCTCGAGCGGGCTGCACACCAACGGGTATTCGCTCGCGCGCAAGGTGCTGGCCGGCTCGCAGCTGACGCTCGGCGCGCCGCTGCCCGGCGGTCGCGGCGAGAGCGTCGGGGACGCGCTGCTCGCGCCGCATCGTTGGTACGGCCCGTCCCTCGCTCCGGAGCTCGAGCGGCGGCGCGTGCGGGCCTTGGCGCACGTCACGGGTGGAGGCATCGTCGGCAATCTGGTGCGCGTGCTGCCCGAAGGATCCAGGGCACGGATTGGCGCGAGCTCGTGGCCACGTCCGCCCCTCTTCAAGTGGCTGATCGAGGCAGGGAAGATCCCCGAAGCCGACGCGCGGGCTACGTTCAATCTCGGCATCGGCATGATCGTGGTGTGCGACCCCGAAGAAGCGAAATCGCTGAGCGAGGATCTCGAGCGCGCCGGCGAGACGGTGTGGGCACTGGGTGAGGTCGTCTCCGGAGATCGAGGCGTGCTCTGGGAGGACGAGCGCCCGTAGACGGGTGGGGAAGGGGAGGAGGGGATCATGGAGCGCATTCCGTTGGAGCCCGCCTACGGGCAGGGCGACCCCGCTTACGTTCTCGAGCAGCTGCACGGCGATTCGCCTGCCTGGCGCGATGCCAAGGCGTTGCTGCCGCGCGTCGCCGAAAGCGACCTGCCGGTGTTGCTGCTGGGCGAGACTGGAACCGGCAAGGAGTTGGTGGCGCGGGCGGTGCACGCGCTGAGCCCCCGCCGGCGGCGCGCCTTCGTGGCGATGAACTGCGGCGCGACGCCCGACAGCCTGATCGAGAGCGAGCTCTTCGGTCATGCCCGCGGCGCCTTCACCGGCGCCATCGGCGAGCGTCCCGGATTGTTCGAGGCGGCCGATCAGGGAACGCTGTTCCTGGACGAGATCGGCGACGCCAGCCCGCTCCTCCAGATGAAGCTCCTGCGCGTCTTGCAGGAAGGCGAGGTGCGCCGCGTCGGTGACACCGCGTTACGCAAGGTCGACGTGCGGGTGATCGCGGCCACTCATCGCGAGCTCCACGAAGCCGCCGACCAGGGGAGCTTCCGAGCCGACCTGCTCTATCGGCTGAACGCCGTGTGCGTGCGGCTGCCGCCACTGCGCGAGCGCGGCGCCGACATCCTGAGTCTGGCCCGCGCTTTCCTGGGGCGGGCCGCGCGCGCCATCGGAATCGAGCCACCCGAGGTCGCGCCCGCGCTCGCCACCCGCCTGCTGCGCCACCGTTGGCCCGGCAACGTGCGCGAGCTCGCCAACGGCTGCGCCTACGCCGTGCGGGTCGCGGGTGCCCGCACCCGGGTCGACGCCGAGCACTGGCCCACCCAGCTCGAGCGCGGCGCGGCGCGGGTGGCGCACGGGCTCCACGCCGAAACGCGAGCGTTGGAGGAGAAGCGCCTGCGCGAGACGCTGGAACGCACCCGTTGGAACAAGTCGCGCGCCGCGCGCTCGCTCGGCCTCTCGCGGCAGGGTCTGCTCAAGAAGCTGAGGCGCTACGGGCTCGCGGCCGAGGGAACGCTCGTCAGCGACGACGCCCCCGAGCCGGACGCCGATCCCGCGTGCTGGGTCGACCCTTGACGGTCTGGAAAGCCCTACCTAGAGTGCAGCCCTCGTCTCGACCCCGGAGGACGCATTGGCCAGGAAGACCTTGCGAATCGGGCTGGTCGGCGTAGGCGGCGCCGCGCAGATCAACCACATTCCCGCGCTCAAGAAGATCGAAGACGTCGAGTTGGTAGCGCTATGCGATCGGGATCGCGAGAAAGTCGGGCGGGTGGCCCAGAAGTTCGGCGTGCCCATCGCGAGCAACCGCTTCGACGACCTGCTCGAGAACGATGCGATCGACGCGATCGACATCTGCACCCCCAACTTTCTGCACGCGCCGATGGCGACCGCCGCTCTGGAAGCCGGGAAACACGTGCTGTGCGAGCGGCCGTTGGCGCGCAGCGCCGACGAAGCGCGTCAGATGGCCAAGGCGGCCCACAAGGCGGAGCGCATCCTGATGTGCGCGGTCCAGCATCGCTTCCGCGCCGACGCGCAGCTGTTGCGCACCTTCGTCGACAAGGGCGATCTGGGTGAGATCTTCTACGCCAAAGCGGGCTGGCTGAGGTTGCGAACCGAGTGGGATTCCGACGAATGGCGGCGGCAGAAGCGCGAGTCGGGAGGCGGCGTGGTGCTCGATCTCGGCTTCCAGATGATCGATCTGTCGCTGTGGGTGCTCGGCAACCCCAAGGTCGATTCGGTCACGGCCAGCGTCCATCGCCAGAAGAAGGGCGAGGTCGAGGACAGCGCGACGGCGTTCTTCCGCCTCGAGACCGGCGCCACTCTCACGCTCGAGCTCACCTGGGGCCTGCTGATGGAGAAGGACTTCGCGTACCTCAACCTGTTCGGCTCGGGCGGCGCGGCGCTGCTCAACCCGTTCCGGCTCCACAAGGGCATGCACGGCGCGTTGGTGAACGTGACTCCCAACCTCGACACCCTGAGGCACCAGTACAAGCAATCGGTCGAGTCGCAGATCGCGCACTTCGCCGATGCGCTGCGCAAGGGCCACCGGCCAATGGGCGAAGCCGAAGAGATCCTGCCGGTGATGGAGCTGATGGACGCCATCTACCGATCCGCGGACCAGGGCAAAGAGGTGAAGCTCGGCTAGCCGTCGTCGCGTCGCGGCCATCGTCTCGGGACTGCTGCTGGGCGTGGCCTTCCTCGACCCGCGACTCGGGCCGGTGGCATGGATCGCATTCGTCCCGCTCCTGATCGCGCTCGACTTCGCCGCCCAGGACGTGAGGCCGCTGCGCTCTGCCTGGCGCACCGGCTACCTCTTCGGCCTCGCGTTCTTCCTGGTTTCGGTCCATTGGATCGCGCGTCTGTCCGACGTCGCCATCAGCGTGCCGTGGCTCAAGTATCCGGCCTGGGTCGCGGCGGCCGCCTACCTGGCGCTGTTCCCGGCGCTGGCCTCGCTGCTGGCGGTGTTCTTGTCCCGCCGCTCCGGCTTCACCCTCGCCGCGACCTTCGTCCCGGCATGGGTCGCCGTCGAGGTGGCCCGCGGCTCCGGCGAGCTCGGTTTCCCATGGTTCCAGCCCGGCTACACGCAGAGCGGAATGATCCCCCTGCTGCAGCTGGCGAGCCTGGGCGGCGTGACCTTGGTGACGGCGTGGGTGCTGTTCCTCAACGTGCTCCTGTGGCGGGCCCTGACTCCAGGCGCCGGTGGTCGCGCGCTGTTCGCCGTGGGCGCCGTGCTCGCGTTCACGTCGCCTTGGTCGTGGGGCGGCAAGGTGGTTGCCGCCGCCCGGCCGACCCCAGGCCGCCCGACGCTGGCCCTGGTCCAGGCCAACATCGCGGGCGAGATCAAGTGGAGCGGGCAGCATCAGCGCGAGATCCTCGATCGCTTCCTCGATCTCTCGCGCCGCGCGGTTCGCGCCGAGCCGCGGCCGGCCCTGGTGGTATGGCCCGAGACCGCGACCGGGAGCTACCTGCGGCGCCAGCTGGATCAGACGCTCGAGGTCGCGCGCTTGGCCCACGACGAGCGGGTCGCGCTGTTCGCAGGCTTCGCCGACTACCGCGTCGACTCGACGGGCGCGACGCGCTACTACAACGCGGCCGGCCTGTTCGACGCCAGCGGCGCGCCGGGTGACATTTACGCCAAGCGTCACCTGGTGCCGTTCGGCGAGCGCATGCCGTTCGAGTGGCTCATCCCTCAGCTGGGACGGATCCAGCTCGGACAGGCGGAGTGGACGCCGGGCCAGGGCTCGGTGCTCTTTCCTGGGCCCGGAGGACGCTTCGGTTGCCTGATCTGCTTCGAGTCGATCTTCCCCGATCTCTCGCGCGACGACGTTCGCCGTGGCGCGCGCTGGCTCTTGAACGTCACCAACGACGAATGGTTCGGCAACAGCGTGGCGATCGGCCAGCACGCCGCGATGGCAGTCTTCCGCGCGGTCGAGAATCACGTGCCGCTCGCGCGTTGCGCGAACACCGGGCTGACCATGGTGGTGGACGCTCAGGGCCGGGTGCTGGCGCGCTTGCCGGTGCTCGAGCCAGGCGTGCTGTCGGCCGCGCTGCCGGCGCCGGGCCTGCCCACGCCCTACACGTCGATCGGTGATTGGCCGGCGTGGCTGGCGTGGGCGATGGTGGGCGCACTCGCGTGGCCGCGACCTCGAACCGCGAGCCGCGGCGCGCGTTGACAGGGCGGGGCGGAGGCCCCTAGGATGCGGATTCACCCGCACCCACCCGTTCGAGGAGCGACGCCGACGTTGTCCCGCGTGAGGCGCCTGCCGTGAGCCTTTCGGTGGCCATCCTGGGAGCCACCGGGCTGGTGGGTCGTACCGCGCTTCGAATCTTGGACGAGCGTCGGTTTCCGATTCGCGAGCTCAGGCTCCTGGCGAGCGATCGCGCCGACCGCGGCGCGCGCAGCCTGGCGTTTCGCGGCCGTGAGGTTCCGGTCGACCCGGTGACCCCCGAATCCTTCGCCCAGGTCGATCTCGCGTTCTTCACCTGCAGCAACGAGGTCAGTCAGGCCTGGGCGGAGCGGGCCCAGGCCGTGGGCGCGCGGGTGATCGACAACAGCAGCGCGTTCCGCTACGTCGACGTCGTACCGCTGGTGGTGCCGGAGGTCAACGCCGAGCGACTCGGCCCGCTCCCTACCCTCGTCGCGAACCCCAACTGCTCGACGATCGCGATCGTGCTGGCGCTGGCCCCGCTGCGGCCATGGGGGATCGAGCAGGTTCACGTCGCGACGTATCAGTCCGCCTCGGGCGGCGGCGGCGACACGCTGCAGGACCTCGAGAGCGGGATCCAGGCCGGGCTCGATCACGATCCACCGCGGCGCGCGGACGGATCGCCGGCGCTGGCCTTCAACGTCGTCCCCAAGATCGACCGCTTCGAGAGCAACGGCTACACCCGCGAGGAGATGAAGATCGTCTGGGAGAGTCGCAAGATCCTCGACCTGCCCGAGCTCGCGATCTCGGCCACCGCCGCCCGCGTGCCGGTGCGGGTCGGTCACGCCGCCGCGCTGTCGGTGACCTTGCGCCAGGCGATTTCGCCGGACGAGGCGCGCGCCGCGTGGGCGAAGAGCCCTGGCCTCGAGGTCGTCGACGATCCGTCGTCCGATCGTTACCCGACACCGCTGGAAGTCGCGGGGCGCGACGTGGCCCGCGTCGGGCGTGTGCGACACGACCTCGCGCACCCGCGCGGGCTGTTGTTCTTCGTGGTCTCGGACAACCTGCGCAAGGGCGCGGCGACCAACGCGATCCAGATCGCGGAGCGGCTCGCCGACCTCGCGGCGCAGGCGGCGGGCGCGACGGGGGAGCGATGAGCGAACCCACGCGGAGGCAGGGCGCGATGACGGCGCCGCTGCTGGTGGGCACGCTGGTGGGATCGCTGGTCGCCGGCCGCCTCGAAGTGGGTGGGCTGTGTCTCACCATCGCCCTCGCCTGCGCCTGGGGGTTGCGAGCCCCGTGGCCCGGTGCGCGCTGGCGCGTGACCTTGACCGTGACCGCCTTGGTGGGCTGGGCCCTCAACCTCTATCTCACGCCCGGGGCGCCCCTGATGGGTTGGCCCAGCCTGGCGGGCCGAACCGCGACGCGAGACGGCCTGGTCCTCGGCGCGCTGCTCGCGCTGCGTTTGGCCGGCGCGTTGGTTTCGCTCTTGGGTCTGCGCGCGGCCTGGCCGGGCGAGCGCGCCGCCGACACGCTGGCCCGTTGGCTCGCGCCGCTCGAGCGACTGCGGATCCCGGTGCGCGACCTACGCACTGTGCTGGGCCTCGCGCTGCGCTTCGCGCCCTTGCTCGGCGGTGAAGCGCGCCGCATTGCGCGCGTCCAGGACTTGCGCGCGGGCCGGCCGCCGCGCGGGGCTGGGGAATGGTGGCAACGGCGCCGCGCGATGGCCGTGCCCACGTTGGTGAGCTCTCTGGAGCGGGCCGAGCGACTGGCGCTGGCCCTCGAGGCCCGTGGCTATCGCGGCCGACCGCTGGAACCCGCGCGCGGCTCGCAGCATCCGAGCCCCTGGGGATGGGCTGGTCTGGCGGTTGCCGGAGTGGCGTTGCTATGGCGAGGCTGAGAGGGTGCGGACGCTGCGCCTGGAGGTCGCGTACGACGGCACCGCGTTCCACGGCTGGCAGGTCCAACCGCAGCGCAGAACCGTGCAAGGGACTCTGGAGCAGGCCTTGACGGAGATCCTGGGTGAAGAAGTGCGCGTGACCGGGGCGGGGCGCACCGACGCCGGCTGCCATGCGCGCGGCCAAGTGGCGAGCTTCGTCTCCGCGACGCGACTGCCGGCCGGCGCGCTCGCGCCTCTGCTGCGCCGCCGTCTTCCCTCCGACGTGCAGGTGCGTGAAGCGCGCGAGGAGCGTGAGGGCTTCGACGCGCGACGCTCCGCGTGCGCGCGGCGCTACGCATATCGCCTGCTGGAACGGCCGGACGTGCTGCTCGAACGCCTGGCGTGGCGCCCGCGCCGCG
>JACXTT010005790.1_pt1 | contig 17852 bp, 14 predicted proteins | sample 9270951 | NCBI WGS metagenome assembly JACXTT01 (sample SAMN15532306, study PRJNA645909) | rock metagenome | isolation source: weathered quartz diorite | place: Puerto Rico | collected 2017-06-21 | reverse complement strand
ATATCGGCGCGGGCGAGATGAATGTGTTTGTTCATACGAACGAACCCAAAATGGTCTTTGAGAAAAGCGTGCGGCGGCTGACTGGCGTACATGATTTGAGCGAAATGACCGCGGGATACCGTGATTTTGAAGAAGACGACTACACTCCGATATACCCTCCCGGACTGGCCGAGTTCACTGTTGCTTAGCTAAAGCGAGACCAGAGAATGATCAATCGCAAAAGGCTCAAAGAGCTTAGTGCACGCGAAGAGCAGAAATTTATCGCGGAGCATTCGCGGTCGGCGGAGCTGTATGCGCGGGCGAAGGATTCGCTGCTTGGCGGCGTGCCGATGAATTGGATGAAGAAGTGGGCAGGCGCATTTCCGATCTTTGTGGCGCATGCGAAAGGCGCGCACTTTACGGATGTCGATGGGCGCGAGTACGTGGATTTGTGTTTGGGCGATACCGGCGCGATGACGGGACATTCGCCGGAGGTTGTGGCGGAGGCGATTGCGAAGCGCGTGCGCGAAGGCATCACGCTGATGCTGCCGACGGAAGATTCGCTGTGGGTGGGCGAAGAGTTGAAGCAGCGATTTGGATTGCCGTATTGGCAATTCGCGCTGACGGCGACGGACGCCAACCGTTTTGCGATTCGAATTGCGCGGGAGATTACGCAACGTTCGAAAGTGCTGGTCTTTAATTATTGCTACCACGGGACTGTGGATGAATCGTTCGCGACGATCCACGATGGCGTTGTCGGGCCGAGGCGCGGAAGTATTGGGCCGCCGGTGAATCCGGCGGAGACGACGCGAGTGGTGGAGTTCAATGATTTGAACGCGCTGGAAGAGGCGTTAAAGCATCACGATGTGGCCGGGGTGCTGGCCGAGCCGGCGATGACGAACGTTGGCATTATTTTGCCGGACGCGGGTTATTGGAAAGCTGCGCGAGAATTGACGCGGCGATATGGAACGCTTCTGATTGCGGACGAGACGCACACGATTTGCGCAGGGCCGGGAGGTTGCACGAAGGAATGGAAGCTCGATCCGGACTTTGTCGTGTTTGGAAAGCCGATTGGGAGCGGTATCCCGGGATCGACCTACGGCGTGACGGAAGAAGTGGCGCAGCGGATTACGGCGCGAATTCATTTGGAGGATTGCGACGTCGGCGGGATTGGCGGAACGCTCGCGGGGAACGCGCTATCGCTGGCGGCGATGCGCGTGACGCTGGAAAAGGTTTTGACAACAACGGCGTTTGAAAAAATGATTCCGCTGGCGAAGCGTTTTAACGACGGCGTCGCGGGCGAAATTAGGAAACATGGATTGCCGTGGAATGTGATTCAACTGGGCGCGCGGGCGGAGTATCACTTTTCGCAAAGGCCGCCGCGCAATGGCGGAGAATCTGCCGCGGCTGCGGACTTTGAACTCGAGCGATTCTTGCATTTGTATGCGCTGAATCGAGGCGTGCTGCTGACGCCGTTCCATAACATGGCGCTGATGAGCCCAGTGACGACGGAAGCGGATGTGGATCTGCATACGCGGATTTTCGCGGAAGCGGCGAGTGAACTGATTGCCTAATCGGTGGGTTTTCTTAGATGATGTGACGGATTTTTGAGAAGAATTTCTTAACTGGACTCTTGTGTTCCGGCGCGAGCTCGCCAACGAAAACAACACCACCCATCTGGGCCAATTCCAATTGAACTTTATGTAACTCCGGACTAGGTGCGGAAACGTGTGTGAGCGTCTTTGTGGCGAATCCAGGAGAAACGATCACGATTTCGTATTGACCCTTCGGAAGATCTGCGATTTGTACTCTTCCGGTGTCATCTGTCTTGAAAGTCAATTCCTTGCCGGTGGATTCGTTTCTGATTGTCACCTTTGCGTTTGGAATGACTGCGCCAGTGACGTCGGTAACTTCCAGAAAAACGGCTCCGGAAATGGCTTGCAATTGAACTGGAGTCTCTCTTTTCTGAGGGGATCGTGCCACTGCAGCAGGAGCGAAGCTAAGAAGTGTGCTGAGAGTCACCGTGGCAAAGCCGGAGGCGCGCAAGAATGCGGCGCGGAAACCCACCGGACAATTTTTGGTGAGAGTCGTTCCATCGACTCGCTGATAGAGACGAGCGCAAAGGCGGCCTTCCCGCTGGGCGACTAGGCGATTGATTTCGACGGGTGTCATGGCCGAGAAGTTGTAGACGTGGAGATTGCATTCCTCGCAAAAACGGACGCGATCGTCGCCTTTCATTTGGTTCCAATTCGCAGAACATGGCGAAGCAATACGGAATTTATAGGTCATGGCCACCCCGTTGTTTCGTCGGATGCCCAGGCTGTGCCGGGGGATGCCTAACTTGTTGCTGATGTCCGCGCGCAGTAAACTGAGGTGTTCCCACAAGCAGAGGAGAAGCACACCATGGCAACTGCCGAAGCAAGATTGCAAAAGCCTGAATTTACGAACGAGCCGTTTGTGGATTTTTCGAAGCCGGAAAACCGAGCGGTGATGGAAGCGGCGCTGAAGAAAGTCGCGGGCGAATTTGGCCGGGAGTATCCAAGCTACATTGGCGGGCAAAAAGTGACGATGGGGGAGACGATGACTTCGACGAACCCATCGCATCCGGAGCAGGTGCTGGGAATCTTTCACAGGGCCACGGCAGAACAAGCGCGGGAGGCGGTAGAGGCCGCGCACAAGGCTTTTGCGTCGTGGCGGCGAGTTCCGGCCGAGCAACGCGCAGAATGTTTGTTCCGGGCAGCGGCAATTTTACGCCAGAGAAAATTCGAGGTTTCGGCGTGTATTTGTTACGAAGTTGGGAAAACCTGGCCAGAAGCGGATGCGGATACAGCAGAGACGATCGACTTCTGCGAATTTTACGGGCGAGAAATGCTGCGGCTGGCGGGACCACAGAAAGTCACGCCCTATCAGAATGAGCGAAATTTTCTGACGTACATTCCACTGGGCGTGGGGGCGGTGATTCCACCTTGGAATTTTCCAGCGGCGATAGCTACTGGTATGACCGTTGCCGCGCTCGTAGCTGGAAACACGGTTGTGTTAAAGCCTTCCGAGGAATCGCCAACAATTGCCGCCAAGATTGTAGAAATTCTTTATGAAGCGGGAATCCCCAAGGAGGCGTTGAGCTTTGTTACGGGACGCGGCTCGGTTGCCGGCGATGCGATTGTGAAGCATCCGCTGACACGGTTTATCGCGTTCACAGGCTCCAAGGAAGTTGGTCTGCTGATTAGCGAAGCTGCGGGCAAGAAACAGCCGGGACAAATCTGGATCAAGCGCGCCGTGCTGGAGATGGGCGGCAAAGACGCGATCGTTGTGGACGAAGAGGCGGATCTTGATTCAGCCGTGGAAGGAGTGGCGCAGGCGGCGTTCGGATATCAGGGGCAAAAATGCTCGGCGTGTTCGCGCGCGATTGTTTCGGAGAGAGTCTACGATACGTTTGTATCGAAGCTTGTTGAGCGGACGAAGAAAATCAGCGTCGGGCCGAGTGAGAATCCCGAGAATTACATGGGGCCCGTAGTCAGTGAGACAGCGATGAAGGGAATTCTCGACTACATTGAGGTCGGAAAAAAGGAAGGGAAGCTGCTGCTCGGAGGCGGACGCGCGCCAGGAAATGGCTATTTTGTGCAGCCGACAGTGATCGCTGACGTGGACCCGAAGGCGCGGATCGCGCAGGAAGAGATTTTTGGGCCGGTGCTGGCGGTGATCAAGGCGAAAGATTTTGACGACGCGCTGCGGATTGCGAATGATACGGAGTTTGGCTTAACCGGCGCGGTTTATTCCAAGAACAAAGCGAAATTGGAAAAGGCGGAAGAGGTTTTTCACGTCGGCAATCTTTATTTGAACCGGAAGTGCACGGGCGCGATGGTCGGCGCACATCCGTTTGGCGGATTTAATATGTCCGGCACCGATTCGAAGACCGGCGGGAAAGACTATTTGTTGCACTTCCTGCAGGCAAAATCGATTGCGGAGAAAGTCAGCTGAGAATTCTACTTCGCAACGCTGGCAGCTTGCGAAGCCCACTTCATGATGCGAAACAGCGGGTAGCTCAGCACAAGAATAATGAATGCCAGCATGGGAGCCGGGGGCGGCCACCATTGCCCTTGCAGAACGGCCGTCTTGAAGTCGAGTGCAAGCGACGAAATCAAGAAAATAGCAGAAGCCGCGAGAGCTAGAGCTGAAGTCCAGGGGTAACCCCAAGCGCGATAGGGACGCGGCGCGTCCGGCTCGCGGCGGCGCAGCAGGAAGAGGGCAACGTAGGAAAGCGTGTAGTTTGCGACAAAAAAGAAGAAGAGCATCGCGATAACTACTTCGAACGATCCGAGCACAAAAATAATTCCCACCAGAGTACTCAGGAAAAGCGCGACAACGGGCGTGCCCCCCTTGTTGACGCCGGCGGCCTGCTTGAAAAACAGCCGGTCGCTACTCATGGCAAAAAGAGTGCGTGCCGCGAACATCTGGCAGGCATTGATGCAACTCAGCAAAGAAATAATCATGATGAGGCGAATGACCGGGTCGCCGAAGTGACCGAAAACGCGATTCGCGGCGGAACCGAGCGCAAAATTGTTTCCGACAACTTCGCTCATGGGAAGGACGTATAACAGGGCGGCGTTCAAGAGCAGATAGATTCCCATGATGGAAAAAACGCTGCCGAAGATGGCGCGCGGGATGTCCTTTCCTGGCTGCTTCACCTCTGCGCCGAAGTAGATGACGCCGTCCCAGCCATCCACGGTATAAATCACGGCCTGAAGCGCTAGCAAAAAGGCGGTGATCAAGGGCCAACCTGAAGGCAAAGCCGGCGGTGGGATGGCTGCAGCAGCAGCCGATTCACGCAGATTTCCGCCAAGCAGAAAGCAGGCCGCAACGAGCACCACAAATGCACCTGTTTTGAGAGCGGCTGTAAAAAGTTGGGCTCCACTGCCCCACTTGACTCCGCGCCATTGCAAGACGCCGAAAAAGAAAATGATGGAGACAGCGATCAGCTTGATGAGTAGTTTTCTCGTGTGTTCTTCCAGGCTGGGAACGAAAGCGAGGCTGTACTCGCCGATGACGATGGCGACCGCTGCGTTTGTGCCGCAGGTGGAAAGCCAGTCGCTCCAACCCACGAGGAAGCCCGCATACTCTCCAATGCCGCGGCGAGAAAAATTGTATTGGCCGCCGCTGCGGGGGATCATGGCGCCCAGTTCGGCGAGAGAGGATGCGCCAAGAAGCGCGTAGGCGCCACCCAGCACCCACACACCGAGAAACAGCCACGGATTGGGCAACTGCTGCGCTACGTTTCCCGGAGTTCGAACGATGCCGGCTGCGATGGTGTTACCGATCGCGGCCGCTATGCCGAACCACATGCCGAGGACTTGCAACAACCGTCCCCGGTTGTGCACCGTCGCGTTTGGCCTGCTGGAAGATGCGTCGGCAGTAGTGGACAATAGGATTCTCGATTGGATGTAAGAGCCGTCATCATACAGGCGGCTTTAAGAATTGCAAGCCGGAAGAACAAGTCTTGCGGCCGCGGAAAAGCGGTTACGAAGAAGAACGTGCAAGGAGCGAGCGTGGGGGGCGAGCAGCCGCAAATCGAAGTGTCCGTCGTCATTCCGTGTTTGAATGAGGTCAATTCGCTGGGCTATTGCGTTGAGAAAGCGCTCAATGCGTTTCAAACCGCGGGCCTTCGAGGAGAAGTTGTGGTGGCCGACAACGGCTCAACGGATGGATCAATTGAACTTGCAAACAAACTAGGCGCGCGCGTCGTTCCCGCGAAGCAGCGTGGTTACGGCGCAGCATTGCAGGCAGGCATTACCGCCGCCAAAGGCGCGTTCATAGTCATGGGCGATGCGGACGACAGCTACGATTTCAGTGAGGTTCCCAATTTTGTGGCGAAATGGCGGCAGGGGTACGAAGTCGTTCTAGGCAACCGATTTCGAGGGGGAATTAGACCGGGTGCAATGCCTCCCTTGCATCAGTATTTCGGAAATCCCGGCCTGACCTGGTTGATTAACCTGTTTTTTGGTGCGGGTGTGGGGGATGGCTATTGCGGGATGCGAGGTTTCACGCGTGAGCTCTATGACAAGCTGGACTTGCGCAGCACGGGCATGGAGTTCGCGCTTGAATTTGTCATTAAGGCGGCGCAGGCGAATGCAAAGATCACGGAAATTCCCGTGATCCTCTGGCCAGATAAACGCGGACGCCCGCCTCACCTGCGCAGTTTCCATGACGGCTGGCGGAGCTTGAGGTTCATGCTCATGTATGCACCCAACTGGCTGTACGTTTTGCCGGGCGCATTTTTGGTATTGCTTGGACTTGGACTGGTAACCTGGCTGCTGCCCGGGCCGCGTCAGATCACACCTAATGTGACACTGGACATTCATACCTTCACGTTTGGAGTCTTGTTTACGCTGCTTGGGGTGCAGATTCTTTCGATTGGAGCGTTCGCCAAAGTATTCAGTTACGCGGAGCGATTTGACCACGGAGCGATTTCCCTCAAGCGACTGCTTCGCAGGGTGAGTTTAGAAACAGGCTTGCTCATCGGCGGGATATTGTTAATAGCGGGCCTCGCGGGATCGGCATGGATTGCCTGGAAGTGGGCGGCGAGCGGGTTCGGGCCGCTACAGGCGATTCGGTGGGTTCTGTTCTGGTCGATGTGGCTGTTTATCGGCGTACAGGTCATTTTTTCGTCTTTCTGTCTGAGTATGCTGGGCATCAGCCGTGACACCTACATTGGCGACTATCAGCGCCGTAAGGACGGCTGAAACACCGCAGTAGAAATGCAGCAAAATCTTTTTTGTCGAGCGAAAGGGCTATGGGACAAAAAGTTCTCATCACAGGTGGCGCCGGTTACATCGGAGCGACGGCAGTTCGTCTCCTTCTAAAGCACGGCCATGAAGTAACCGCATTGGACAATCTCTCGCAAGGGCATCGGGAAGCGGTGCCGGAAAAGGCCCGCCTGGTGATTGCGGATCTTTCCGACAGGGAAACCCTGTCCCACCTGTTCCGGGAGAGTAAATTCGACGCGGTGATGCATTTTGCGGCGGTCGCGCTCGTCGGAGACTCGATGAAATACCCGGAGCGCTATTTTCGCAATAACGTCACAAATTCACTGAACTTGCTGGAATGTTGCGCAGCGAACGCTGTAAACCGCTTTGTGTTCTCATCCACGGCGGCGGTTTTTGGAGACCCACAAACACCGTTGATCGTCGAGTCATCGCCAAAAGCACCGCTGAATCCATACGGTGAATCAAAACTGCAAGTCGAAGCGATGCTGCGCTGGTTTCAGCAAATACACGGGGTGCGGTATGCCGTGCTCCGCTACTTCAATGTTGCCGGTGCGTGGGACGGCCACGGCGAACACCACGATCCGGAGTCGCACCTGATTCCCAATGTCCTGCAGGTTGCGATGGGGAAGCGCGCCTCCGTTTCTGTTTTTGGAACGGACTATCCGACATCGGACGGCAGTTGCGTTCGAGACTATGTCCACATTTACGATCTGGCAGTAGCGCACATGCTCGTAATGGATGCGCTTAAAGACCACCAGGTGCTCGCCTACAATCTCGGCAACGGAAACGGCTTTAGTGTGCGGGAGGTGATTGAAGCGGCGCGCAAAGTTACCGGCCACGAAATTCCCGTCGTCGAATCGCCGCGGCGCCCAGGAGATCCGCCGATTCTGGTAGCGAGCTCAGAAAAGATCGGCAAGGAATTGGGCTGGAAGCCAAAATACTCTACGCTCGAATCCATCATTGAATCTGCGTGGGAATGGCACAAAACGCACCCGAATGGCTACGATGGAAAAGCGGGATGAAGCGTAACACGGGCACGGAGACGCGCCGTTGCCAAGGCGCGGACAAATGAGCGCGACTTCAGGGATGAGGCTTTTCGCGAAAATGCACAAGATCTTTGTGCATGGCCGCCGTGTGAGGATTACTGCACAGCTTTTGGCAGAACAAATTCCGGCAAACGCTAACGTGCTGGATGTAGGCTGTGGCGACGGTTCCATCGCCAGTCAGATTGCGCGACTTCGGCAAGACGTGAGAATTCGCGGGGTCGAAATAATGCCGAGAGCCGGTTGCAAAGTGCAATGCGATGCCTTTGACGGTTTTCACCTGCCTTTTAATGATGACTCGTTCGATGTATGCATGATGGTGGACGTACTGCACCACACGAAAGATGTAACTGTTTTGCTCCGGGAAGCGAGTCGAGTGAGCAAATCCATCGTGCTGCTACGAGACCACTTGAGCGAAAATGCGCTGGATCATCTGACGCTGAAGGCCCTGGATTGGGCGGGAAACCGGCCGCATGGTGTGAAATTAACCTACAATTACCAGGGCCGAGCGCAATGGGAGAGGGCGTTTACGGCGAGCGGGCTCACTGCCACAAATTGGTCAAACAAAGCGTCCACCTATCTGCCGCCAATCAGCTGGGTCGCAGGGCGCAACCTGCACTTCATTGCGATTCTGGAAAAGCGAACCGCTCTTGAGGCCAGGAGAAGCGACTCGGTTCAGTCTTTGGCCGGGAGGTAGCTCTTTAGTGGAGGGCTCATGCGGTCGGCATCAATAATCCACGCATGGCGGTCTTTGTAATATTCAACCAATTTGCGATTTTGTTCCGTGTCGAGCTCGCGCGCCCACACAATTTTGGAAGCGTCGATGTCTGCGCTGTTATAAACCCATTCATCGTGAACATTGTGATTGGCCGAATAATGAACGAAAATCAGATGCTTTCCAGGTATCGCATTCAGCTTCTTTACAAGCGCAGCGCGTTCCTCCATACGGACACCGCCGATGCCGAGAGAATCTTCATTGGCTGTCACAACGGCATTGGCGATCTGGAGAATCAAGCCTAGAACAACCAGACGCGAGAAGAACAAGCCAAAAGCAATGCCACGCAGCCGGAAAAGGCGAAGATGGCGCATCCCGACGACAATGATTGCCAGCAAGGCGCAAAGAGACGGGGCGATATAGTGGGGAAGCACCCATGCCAGCGAAAGAAACGCAGCAATCGTGAAGAGCAAAGAAGCGCAAAGCACAAAGTATTTTTTCCGTCGTGAAAGGAAATAAAGGGCAGGGACGATCAGGATCAAATCCCACCATAAATAAGAGGCTGAAACAAGGTCGGCCTTCCTTAGAGTGATGCGCTTAAAATCTTTCCAGTTTCGTTTGTAGAGGCTGCGCACCCACCCGTTGTAGAAGAGGTCAAACTCGTGGTTGTCCTGCTTAAGGTAAGGTTGAGGCGCTTGCCAAAGAAAGATCGCGCCGCGGTTGTACCTTTTTTCATAGAGGGAGATCGGCATGGTGCGCGCATTCCCTGTAGCGCGCCAATTGTAATAGCCCATAAATGCGAAGTTTAGGAGCAGAACAAAGGAAAGCGGAAGAACTACGCTGCGGAACCTAAGCTTCCAGGCAAGAGGCGATTCTGTTTTTCCCGCGGCCCAGAAGAGAAACGCTGCCGCAATGGGCAGGCAAAAGGCAGCGCCTTCATACGGGCGACTATTTGCCAGGACAGAGATTCCCGCGCCGAGAGCAAGCGCCCCACCCAGGCTGCACCGGCGGAAAACCCTGCCGAGGCCCCCGACGACGAGCGCTCCGCCGACCGCCGCGGGAACGCCGCCCCAATAGGAATTCACCCAATAGGATGCGATGCATAGCTTGGTTGCGGCAAGGCATGCGGCGAGCAAAGCCCAGCGCGCAGGTACCCAAACGCGAAGCGCCCAGTACAAAAGCACGACCATGGTTGCGGCCCCGAGCAGGACTCCGAACCAAGGATTTCCCGCCAACTCTCCGAGGGCCAGCAAAACGCCTTGTGCCGGCGGATATTTCGAGCAATAGGTAGGGGAGAAAAGGACGTGGAAAGTCTCGAAGCTTCTCCAGAGGACGGGCACGGGATTGGTCAAGCGACCGTGTGCAAGAGTGTCGCCCAACAAGAGATAACTGTATTCGTCATGAGCGCCGGGCGTGGGAATCGGTAGCAACGGTAAGGCTGCTACTCGGATAAGGATCACGCCGAGAAAAAGAAACGACGCCGAGAGAAATGGCCGGGCTGCGAGCCGGGAGCAACGTTGTTCGATGCCATGCAACCACGCCTCGTATTTTCCTTTGCGCAGAAGAGCAAGAAGGCAAGCGGAAACGGCCAGAAGATAAGCGGCTGAAGTAAAAATAACCGGATTCATCGGCCCGCTTCCCCGCGCAGCAAGCATCGAGATGAAAACAAGTATTGGTTGCACGAGGAGAGTGGCACGACGCACGGCTCCATGAGGCTACCGATTGGACTGCATTCATCGTAGGGCAATCCACGATGCTGCAGCCGTGTTATCAGGCAGATGTGTTCAAAGAAAACAGGTTTACTGATATGCTCCGAAAAATCTCCCGGAAAACGAACCGAGTCACTCGTTTTTTGAATCCGTATAGGGTTCGAAAACCAATTGTTCGTCCTGAGTGGTTGCCAACCAAACTTTGCGATCTTTGAAGTATTCGAATAATTTTTGGTTTTGCGCTTTGTCCAGTTCGCGCGCCCACACGATTTTTGAGCCGTCGATGTCTGCGCCGTTAAAAACCCATTCGTCGTGGACGCTAAGATCGTCCTCGTTATAACGCACCATGACGAGATGTTTGCCCGGTTCAGCCTGGAGTTTTCGAATCACAAGAACGCGGCTTTGATCGCCGGTGCAGGTCCAATAGAGAGGATCGCATTCTTTATGCGCGGCGGCAGAGGCGGTGTCAAAAAGAAGAAGAACGACTGCCGCTCTCGAGAGAGCTTTGCCCCAAGCGAAGCGCGCAGGGCCCATGTTGCGGGCGTGCCGGATGGATTGGACGACGAGGGCAAAGAAGAGACACGTCGCAGGAGCCGCATAATGCGCGTTGGACCAGACGACGACGTAAACTGCCAGCAACACGCACCCGAGTGTTATCCACAGCGCTCGATACTTGCCGTCACGCAATGCAAATGGGAGGCCGGGCAAAATGAGCACCAATCCCCCCCAACAAAATGCGGAAGCGAGCCTCGTTGTTTTTGTGAGGGATACTTCCAACAGGCTTTTCCAGGTGTGCGTGTACTCCTCGCGCTCCCAAACATTGTAAAACTCTTCGAATCGATCGTTGTTGTAGTGCTTTTCGGGTAAGGGTTTTTGCCAGAAAAAGGACTGAACGCTTTCGTAGGTACGGTCATTGAGAGTATGTGGAAAGAGAAGTGCATTCCCGGTGAGGCGCCAGTTGTAGTAGCCCATGAAAGCCACGGTTAGAATCAAGACAGCGCACAAGGGCGCGATCACTCTTGTCCACGGAATTCCGTGTTTCGTTTCGCCCTTCGCGCGTCGCCAGACCCATCGCAGAAACAGAAATGCGGCAGGCACACAGAAAACCAACCCTTCGTAAGGCCTGCTGTTGGCGAGAATTGCGATGCCGACTCCGAGTAGAATTGCATCCAACACCCGCCCGTGTTTGAAAAGACGAGCTAAGGCTCCAAGCACGAGCGCGCCACCGATGGCCGCGACCGCGCCACCCCAATAGCTGTTCACCCAGTAGCTCGTCAACCCAAATTTGAGCGCGGCAAGTGAACCGCCGAGAAGCGCCCATCGCGAAGGCATCCACGCGCAAAGCATCCAATAAATAACGGCGCACATCCCGGCAGCACTCAGCAAAACTCCGAGCCACGGCGAGCCAAGCAGTTGACCGAGTGCAAGCACCGCTCCCTGCGCCGGAGGATACATGGAGGAGTAAGTCGGGAGCCAATTGACATGGAAAGTTTCGAAGCTCACCCACATCGGATGTGGCGGATTCGCGAGGCGGCCATGCGCGAACGTGTCTGCCATCAGCAGGTAGCTGAATTCGTCGTGGATTCCCGGCTGAGGCACAGGCAGAAGCGGAAGGAGCGCCAGACGGACGCCAATGACCCCAAAAAACAAAGCCGCCGCGCTGAGTAACGTGCGGCGGCCTATTTTTTCAAATACGCGTTCGAAGAAACCAGAAAATGCTTCATTCGCACGCGGGAAGACGAGCGCGGCAAGAAGAAAGGCGGCCGTGATTGCGACGGCGAAGATCATGCCACCGCAATTTCCTCTCGCGATGCGACCTTGCTAGGGTTTCGATGCACTATCAATAAACGCCGCCACATTGGCTTTGAGTTTAGCGAGGTCTTCATCCCGGACGTACATCATGTGGCCTGCCTCGTAATATTGCAGCTTCAGGTTTTTGCGGAGCGACTCGGAAACGCCGAGGTGTTCCATGCTGTATTCCGTTTCCATAAAGGGCGTGGCGAGATCGTAATAGCCATTCTCGACTTCGACTCTCAGTTTTGGATTCGAAACCATCGCGGACACAAGATCGAGCACCACGCTCGGCGATCCGGGAAAATAACCGAAGTCGCCTTCGTGTTTCCAGTCCCAGCGATTTCCCTGAAAGTTTGCGGCGACTTGGTAGCTCTTATCCTGGCCGAATTTCAGTTCTTCGCGCATGTAAGCATTAAATGCGCCCACGAATGCGCCGCTGATTGCGGTTTCTTGTGGATCGTAGTCAGCGGCTTCGCCGATCAGGTTATAGGTTGGCCCGGCAAAGCGGGCGTCGAGGCGCCCCGTAGTCAGACCGCGGTCGCGCTGGAGTTCCTGCATGAATTGAAAGAGCTTGACGCGCAGGTTTGCCTTGACCAGGTAGTCTTCGCTCAGTCCCGTGAAACGCGCCACTTTCTTCGCGACTGCCGCTTTTTCTTCTGCGCTGATCGTATCGCCCTTCATCAGCGCCGTTGCATATTCGCCTTTTGCGAATTTGCGAGCCTCGTCCAAAAATCCGGCCAGATTATCCGGCCGGTCTTTCAAGACTTTGTGATACCACGCCGTCGCCGCGTAGCTCGGCAAATACAAAACGTAGGCTAGATCCTGACCTGGGTAGAACGAAATCGTTCCCAGATCGATCACGGAGGAGACCATGACGATTCCGTTCAGATAAACGTTCTCGTTGTTCTGTAGATAGTTGGTGAGGGCAGCATTTCGAAATGTGCCGTAGCTTTCGCCAATCAGGAATTTCGGCGAGTTCCAGCGATTGTTGCGGGTAATGTAAATCTTGATGAATTGCGCGAGCGATTTCACGTCGGAATCGATGCCCCAGAAATCCTTGTTCTGTGCTTTACCGACGGCCGAGCTGAAACCGGTTCCGACTGGATCGATGAAAACCAGATCCGAACGATCCAGCAAACATTCCGGGTTATCGAGGAGCTTATATGGAGCAGGCGGCGTGATGCCAGCGTTGACGGTTGCCACGCGGCGCGGGCCGAATGAACCCATGTGCAGCCACACCGAGGAAGAACCTGGCCCGCCGTTGTACAAAAACGATAGCGGTCGCGTGCCGGGATCTTTCACGTCGCTGCGTGTGTAAGCGGTGGAATAAATCAGAGCAATTGGCGAGCCCTTATCGTCCTTCAACAAAATTGTCTGCGCGGTTGCTTTGTAGGGAATCGTTTGTCCACTGACTCTGATGGTGTGCTCGGTGACGGAGATTTCCTCTTTTGGCTTTTCTCCCACGTCCGCGGCCTGTTCCGGTTTCTTCTCACCGCCTTTTTCGTCTTTCTCTTGGGCGGAGGAGTGAGTGGGCCATATCAATGCGCATGCAAAGATTGCAGCCAAAATCCCGAGCCGGGCTCGATTGCTCATGCTTATCTCCTAAAATGAGATTGTTGATTGACCCTCGCGTGGCAACGATTCTAGCCGTGAATGTTCCTCAGCGAAAGGCCGCATGCGCATCTTGTAGTTCGATGAAAAGCTGTGATTCCAACGCCATGAGATCCATCCGGAGCGCCGAACAATCTTTCACAATGTAATCTGCTCCCGCCGCACGCAGGAGTTCATCGCGCTCTGTCGTTTGCAGAGCAATTACTCGTGCGCCCGCGGCCTTTCCGGAGCGGATCCCTGCGGGTGCATCTTCAATTACCAAACAATCTTCGCTCACTAATGAAAGTGCTTTTGCTCCCTTCAGGTAAGGTTCCGGATCCGGTTTGCCTTTCTTGATGTCGCTCGAGGTGACGATGAATTTTGGTTCTGGAAGCCCGGCCGCGCGAATTCGCACGTGTGCGAGCGTTTTGGTGCAGGACGTCACAATCGCCCAGCGATCGAGCGGCACAGATTGCAGCAATTCAAGGGCACCAGGCAGAGGCACCACGCCTTCCACGTCTTCAATTTCGCGACGTTCCACTTCGCGATCTTCTGCCACGTGGTCTGCATTCGGCAGCAACTCGCGGATCGTCGCGATGCTCGGTCGTCCATGTGCCCGTCGCACTGTCTCTTCCGGATCGAAGCCGTGTTTCTTCGCCCACCAGGTCCATACCCGAGCCACGGCGGGAGTGGAATCCACCAGAACACCATCCAAATCGAACAAAATGCCTGCGCATTCAATTTTCGTCATGCATACATGATAGACAGAATCCCTTATCCCACGAAATCCAGATTGCTCACTGCAAGACACACTCATGGAAGTTTACCCACAACGACAAAACCGGGAACGCTATCATTTAGAATTATTCAGAGTCGAGTATGTGATGGCACAGCCACTCCAAGTGATGAAATTCGGCGGTACGTCGGTTGGCGACGCCACGTGCATTGCCCGCGCCGCGCAGATCGTCGCGGCCGCTGCACAAGGGATGCGTGTAGTGGTTGTGGTTTCCGCAATGAGCGGGATAACAAACCGCCTTATTGACGCCGCGAAACGGGCTAGTGAAGGGGATGTGGAAGCGGGCGCCGTCTTGATTGATTCGCTGCGCCAGCAGCACCGCACGGCCCTGGCAGTCCTCGTTTCGGATGAAGCGGTTCGCACCGCAATTGAGCACAAACTCGAAGAAATATTTGCTGAGGGCAAGCGTCTCTACGACGGAACAGCGATGCTGCGAGAACTTACGCCCCGCACCCTGGATATCATCTCCAGCCTCGGCGAGCGGCTTTGCGCGCCGGTGTTTGCCTGCGCACTGAACCAGCTAGGGACGAAGAGTCGTTTCATTGAGGCGACCGAATTGATTGTCACGGATTCCTATCATGGCGGCGCTGAGCCCCGCGCCGACGAAACGCGCCAGCGTTCCGCCGCGCAGCTTCTTCCTTTGCTAGCCACAGGCGAAGTACCTGTGGTGACGGGATTTATTGGTGCTACTCCGGATGGGAAACTCACTACGCTTGGTCGCGGCGGCTCCGACTATTCGGCCACAATCCTCGGCGCAGCGCTCAACGCCGACGAAATTATCATTTGGACGGATGTCGAAGGAGTTTTGACCGCGGATCCGCGCCTCGTTCCCGAGGCTCGCACGATCCCAGAAATTTCTTATCGCGAAGCGGCGGAGCTCGCATACTTCGGCGCGAAAGTCTTGCACCCGAAAACGCTGCGGCCCGTTCTTCCGGAAAGCATTCCAGTTTGGATTCGAAATAGCTTCGCCCCAGAAAAGCTCGGCACCAAGATCACACAAAAAGGGAAGAACATCGGTGGCGGCGTCAAGGCGCTTACCGCGATTCGGGACGTCGCTCTCATTAGCATCGGCGGTCCGGGCATCGTCGGCGTTCCGGACGTCATTGGCCGCACATTCACCACAACAGCGGAACTCCGCGCCGATGTCCTGCTGATTTCGCAATCGTCCTCGCAGAACGACATTTGCTTTCTGGTTTCGAAGCCGCATGCGCATGCCACCGTAGATGCGCTGCGCAAGGAATTCGCGCAAGATCTGGCTCACGAAGTTGTAGACCACATCACCGTGGATCCAAACGTCGCGATTGTCGCGGTTGTGGGGGAAAACATGCGCGGAACGCCAGGTGTGGCGGGCAAAACGTTCAATGCTCTCGGTCAGGAGAAAGTGAACCTGATTGCCATTGCCCAGGGTTCTTCCGAAACCAACATTTCGTTTGTCATAGAGGAAAAATCAATGCAGCATGCCCTTCGCGTTCTGCATCGGGAGTTCGGCCTGGGCCATTCACCAGCGAGCTGATGCGGCTGCGATCACGAATCGACAAACACTTCGTCCACGAAACACCACATCCAATGCTCGCCCGGCTCTAGCGACTGAACTACGGGATGTTTCGACGAATGAAAATGCTTCGTCGCGTGCTTGTTTTTTGAAGAATCGCAGCAGCCGACATGGCCGCATTCCAGGCACAGCCGCAGGTGCACCCAGGAGTCGCCCATCTTCAAACATTCTTCGCAACCCTTCGAATGAGGCTTTGTTTTTTTTGCCTGTTTAATATGGTCGCAAGTTTCGTTCATGCCGTGGATTTCTCGCTTTCCTCAACCGTGGCTAGCGGCTGTTTGAAGGGAAGCCGGACCGTAAAACTCGTGTTGCCGGGTTCGGATTCGACTTCGATGAATCCATGGTGCCTGCGCACGATCCGCCCGACCGTATCCAGTCCAAGACCCGTTCCTTCGCCAACCTTCTTGGTGGTGAAAAAGGGATCGAAAATCCGCGACTGAATTTCCTTTGGAATCCCTGGGCCGTTGTCCGCGATTTCAACCACGGCGTAGTCGAGTTCCTTGCACGTGGTGACGTGCAGTTCGCCCTTACCCTGCATGGAGTCAATCGCGTTGTCAATCAGGTTTGTCCAGACCTGGTTCAATTCGCCGCCGTAGGCGCAAACGCGTGGAAGGGAATCATCGTATTGGCGAACAACCGTCACTCCCTTCTTTATCCGGTGTCCGAAGATCTTGAGCGTGTTCTCCAGGTCTTCGCGCAAGTCCACTTCCTGCAGCGCCGCCTGATCCATGTACGAGTAGCGTTTCACCGCCGCGACGAGATCGCTGATTCGTTGTGCGCTGTTGTTGATCTCGCGAATCAGCCCAAGCATAGTCATGATTGCAGCAACACGATGAAGGGCGTCGGAAAGAAGTTCCGGACCGATCTTTCCGGCAAATTTCTCAAGCTCTGGTTCGTCTACACAGCCCTCGGCGAGCGTGGACGCAATCTTCCAGCCCTCGGCAATGCCGTGCTTTTCAAGCCAGTTCGATACTCGCTCCTCGCGATCTGTCAATGCCAGAGGGTCGAGCGGCGGTTCGGTCAGCGCGGCGAATTTTTTCCCCGCTCCCATTTCAAATTCAAACAGCGCGTTGCGTTGCTCTTCCGTGGAAGCATGCTTCAGCAGGCGCAGGCTGACTTCGCGGATATTCTGAAACGAACCCATCAGGCTTTGCGCCGCTCGTGTGGCTGCAGCCGCCGGATTGTTCAATTCGTGCGCCAGACCGGCAGAGAGCTTGCCGAGCGCCATCAATTTTTCCTGTTGCGTTTCCGTGCGGGTCACTTCGCGGATGCGGTCGGACATCAGTCCGACCAGGCGCTCCGTGAGCAACGGCATGCGCTGCACCAATTCCGGAAAATACTGCCGGTGCAAGCGGATCATTCGTGTATGCATCACGGCGCGACTGAGGCCTCGGAACTGTTTCAAGCGGGAAAACGGCAGCCTTCCCGTAATCTCCCCCGCCACGGCCACAAATAACGGGGAGCCTGGGCTATTCAATTGGGAAACCTGGAGCTCTCCCTCGATCATCAGCGTCAGGTAGTCCACGGAATCGCCTTGCCTCGCGTAAATCTCGCCGGCTTCGAGGGTCACCTCGTCCATACGCTCCGCAAGCCAGTGCAAATCCTGTTCGGACAAATCCGCGAACACGGAAAACTTCCGCACTTCGTCAATGATGTGTTGGATTTGTACGCCCTTTTCGGTTTCTGCCATCTCACACCGTGCTCAGATACTGATGCACGAACTGCACTGCGTTTGCGCCTTCACCGACGCCCGATGCTACTCGCTTTACGGAACGATAGCGTACATCTCCTGCAACAAACACCCCCGGAACGCATGCCTCCAAAAGCCATGGGTCGCGATCGAGCGGCCAGCCTTTGGGACGTTTTCCGTCAGGCATCAAATCCGGCCCGGTCAGAAGAAAACCCTTTTCTTC
>JACXTT010005789.1_pt1 | contig 17853 bp, 11 predicted proteins | sample 9270951 | NCBI WGS metagenome assembly JACXTT01 (sample SAMN15532306, study PRJNA645909) | rock metagenome | isolation source: weathered quartz diorite | place: Puerto Rico | collected 2017-06-21 | reverse complement strand
AAACTTTCGAAACCGCCATGCAATATTGCGGGCAGTTCGTGGCCGACGGTGAGGCCCGAGGCCGCATCCACGAGGAAGCCCGACTGGATCGTGCCCGACGATTGAAGATCCACGTGGTATTCCGTGATCCAGAGGGGAAGGGCTGATTGAGCGGCCAGCCCATCGCGGGTACGCCTCAGCACCGTGCCCGCGGACATGAGACGGCGGAAGCGGGTGGCAGGATCCGCATCGGTGTCGAAGTAGCTGTAGAAGTGGCCGTGAAGGAAGGAGAGTTTGGGGGCCAGTGCGAGGGCTTCACCATTCCAATTCGCGAGGAGGGGTTGAGTGGCCAGCCAATCCGCCAATTGGAAAGAGGCTTCCACCGCGCCGCTCAGCTGAATCGAAGCGTCCTCCGCTTTCATGGCATTGGCGATGGGGGCCGCGAGCGTGGCGTAGGCCGAGCCACCGTGCACGCCGCCTCCGTAGGAAGCCGAAGGCTCGTTGCCGAGTTCGAAGCGTGTGACGTGGTAGGAGGCGCTGTGGCCGTTCGCTGCGCGCAGTGCACCCATGGGCGTGCCCGTGGAGCCATTGCAGTACTGCACGAGGTTGGCGGCATCGGTGGCGGATCCCAGTACGTTGACCTGGATGAGGGGCTCCGCGCCGCTGGATTCGCAGAGGCGGAGGAATTCATCGAGGCCAAGTGCAGGGGTTTGATGGCGTCCCGCAGTGGCGAGCGTTTCACCACGCGTGAGGGTAGTGCCGATGCTTGTCTTCCAATCGAAGGTATCGACGAGGGTGCCTCCGGGCCATCGCAACACCTTGCATCCGAGGGTGCTCAATCGCGTGGGGATCAGAGGATCTACGGATGCAACCGCATCGGGGAGAGCGCTGAGGCGAACTTCATCCAAGCGGACCGTGCCGGGGCCCTGAATGGCGAGGCTGAGCAGAGGCGTGCTCGCACCCTGCGTCGCCGTCAGGGTAAAGCGGTGATGCTTCCATGCGCCTACTGTCGTGGTGTCGGTGCTGGAGGCGACTACTGTGAAGGGAGAAAGCTGAGCCAGGGCCACACTGAGGCTGGGCGCTTGCGGACCTTCGGCGTAGGTGGAGCAGCACAGCGTATAGGTGGTGCCCGCTTGCAGGGTGCCGAGCACCACTTGGGAGACACCAACCAGGTCCGAAGCGCCCGCGCCGCCCGTGAGCTGAAGGTATCCTCCGTAGCCCGCCGCTCCTTGGGGACTCGGGTCTCCTCCGCTGGATTGAGCGGCGACTGCGCCCGTACCGGTGATCGGATTCCATGGGGATCCCGTCGAACCAAAGCTGCGGAAGGAGCGATCCTGCACCAGCTCGCCGCCCCGGACGATGCCTTGGCCCAGATCCTCCCACGGGGTATTCACGCCAAAGAGCTGGGGAACGATGGTCCCTTGGTTCGACGCGAGATCCACCTGAAGGGTGGGCATGGGGACAGGTGAGGAATTGGCGCTTGCGCTTGAATTCGCACCGCCACCTCCACATGCAACGAATAGGGTGACAAGAGCAAGGGGAAGCCAAAGACGCATCTCCCCATTTTGACGGAAGATGCTTCTCGCGGGGAGTGCGATGCCTAGGGTGGGTCGGTGGGCCCGGGGTGTTTCTTTGCGGTGAAGGGAGCAGCGGGCCCAAGTCCTTCCAATTCTTTCCTTACTTTGGGCAGGCAATCCGGGCAGATGCCGTGGCTGAATTTCGCGGAAGTATGTTGTTGAAAGAAATGCTCCAACTGCTTCCAAAAGCCGTCATCTTCCCGAATCTTTTTGCAGTAGGAGCAGATGGGAATGAGGCCCTGAAGGGTATGGATTTCGGAGAGGGCCTGCGTGAGAGCTTCATTGGCCTCCACAAGATCCGAGGTGCGGTCCTTCACGAGGATTTCCAAATGCCGCTTCTGCGCTTCAAGGGCGGCGAGCCTCCAACGAATGATGAGTGCCACCGCTCCGAGGAGGAGGAGCCCCTCCACTCCCCTGAACCACCAGGTGCGCCACCAGGGCGGAAGGACTTTGACGGTGAGAGCATCCGGAGGTCCCCAGGGCCCTCCAGGCCGCGCGGCGCGCACCTCGAAGGTGTAGGTGCCTCCCGTGAGCGCGGTGTATCGCGCGCGGCGAAGATCGGTCTCCCGCCAGTTGTCTTCGAGGCCCACGAGGCGCACCTGGTACCTCACCGCGCCCTCGTTGAGGTAGGTCGGGCTGGAGAAGAAGAACTCCACGTTCGCATCCTTGTACTTCAACGGAGGAATCGTGGAGAGCGAGGCCCAATGCGCGCGAGGGCCCTCATCCAAACGGAGAATCTTTGCTGCGGGAGGCGGCGGAAGGGAGGGAAGGTCTGCGGTTCGGAGATGGATGAGGCCGCCGCTGGAGCCGCACCAAAGATTGCCTTGGCGGTCCAGGGTGAGCCCATTCTCCGCACAGTCTTCAGAGAGCAATCCGTCCCCTCGTCCAAAATGGCGGATGCCTTCGGGAGTGAGGTGATCGATGCCGCGATCCGTACTCACCCAAAGGCCATCATGCCCATCGGGAAGCGCATCGTAGACGTTGTCCGAGGAGAGCCCCGATCGCGCGTCGCATTTCCCGAGGACGTTGATCTTGCCCTCCCGCAATTCGAGGTGGGTGAGGCCGAAGGGCTCTTCAGACCAGATCCAGGCGCTGTGGTCGGGGAGAAATGTGATGCCGTTGACGCCCAGCATGCCGCCGATGCTGGAGAGGTCGAAGGTGCTGGTGCGTCCCTGTTCGATGCAGACCAAGCCGCGGACCCCGTAAAACCAGAATCGCCCTTGAGCATCAGCGCGCACGCCGTGAATTCCCATTCGCTTGAGCAAGGGATCCGCCTCGTGGACTTTGACGTGATGGGTGGCGGGGTCGTAGGCCATCAACCCGCGTCCAACCACTTGGAACCACACGAGCCCATCGGGGGTGGTGCCCGTCCAACCCGAGCGAGAGCCTTCGGGCAGTCCGGAGGCTGGAGTGGCTTTGGTGGCGCCCTTGGGCAAATGGAGTGAAGGGCCGGTGGAATTGGCCATCCACACCGTGCCTGAGGCATCCATGCTCATCTTGTGCACCGCGCAGCCTTCGGTGCCCGCAAGCCGGAAGAGCCCCTTGTCTCCGATGCCAGCCACGCCATCATCGGTGCCGATCCACATGCGGCCCTCTTGATCCTGGAGCGCGCACCAGACGATGTCGGAGGGCAGGCCCTCCGTTTGCGTGAGGCCGAAGATGGCGCCTTGGCCCAGCATCTTGTGGGCGGCGGAGGAGAGAATCCAATAGGTGCCTTCGCGATCTTGATAGACGAATTTCACCCAGGGGGTCGGCAGGCCTTCGGGTTGGCCCAGGCTGCGATGGTCATCTCCCTTGATCCGCAAGGCTCCAGCATTGGTGGGAATCCAGAGGGTGCCTTGGTGATCTACGGTGACGCGCCCCTGGCTGAAGAGCGCGCCTGGCATCCACGCGCTGCGATCCTCAAAGCGCTGCGCACCGGGATGAAGGCAAAGCAATTTGCGCGCGCCGACCACCCAGATCTGGCCATCCGGAGTCTCAGCGACTTCCTGAGGAGCGAAGCTCAGACCCTCCCGTGCCCCGTAGTGCTGCCAACGTCCCTGTGCGGTGAGGCACCATAGGCCATCCTCGCTGGCTACCCAAAGGGATCGGCTGGTCTTGCCAAACCAGAGATCGGCCACTTCTCCCCCGGGATAATCCGAAATCGGCGTGAAGGAGAGCGGCGAGGTTTCGCGCATAACCTGTTTGTGGAGCGCCAGGTGGAGTCGGCCGCGATCATCCAGATCCAGCGCAATGATGCGGGAGGGGTAGGGTTTGCCATCGAGGAGGACGGATTCGACACGGGAATCCGGAGTGATCCTCACCAAACCGATGGTGGTGGCTGCCCAAAGGCCGCCCTGGGGATGGGGGAGAAGTCGAGAGGCCCACTCGCCGGGAAGCCCTTCGTTGCGGCCGAGCACTCGAAGTCCCGATCCGTCATAGCGCACCAATCCGCTTTCGGTGCCGAACCACATGAACCCGTCGTTGTCCTGGCAGACGGTGTGGATCGCCGCGGCCGGAAACCCTCGATCCGTATTGAAGGTCTGGAAGGCCATCCGGGCGCGGGGCAGGTCCTGCGTCTGCGCCTGAGTGGGCACAGCCAAGATCCCGAGACACAAGCCCAGCAGGAATCGATGCATCGTGCCTACCTTATCGGAGGCGCAGGAAAGACTCTATAAATGTGCGGAGCGATCAGTGTCGGGAGCGCTCGAGAAAGGCCTCCGCCCCCTTCATGACGCCGGTAGGTCCGTGGGCGGGGCCGCCCTTCTTCGCCTTCTGCAGCTTCATGCCCCAAAGGCCCGCCAGCTCCGTCGCTTCGGGGTTGCCCGGCGCGAGGGCGAGGGCCTCGGCGAGGTCGGCCTTGGCTTCTTTCATGCGCTCCTGGCGCTCAAAGAGGAGGGCGCGCTTCATGAAACCCCAGAAATTGTTAGGCTCGCGGCGAATTACTTCCGCGTATTCGGCTTCAGCTTCGCGCAGATGCCCGGTTTCTTCGGCGGCCTCGCCGCAGAGCAGGTTGGTGACGGCGCAGAAGCCGAGCCACTTCTTCTGCTCTGCGAATTCGGCAGGTGTGTAGCGGGCCTTGGCTTTGGTGGTCTGGATGATGCGGTCGAGGTGCTTCAGCGCCTTCTCGGTGTGCTGATCCACGCGGGCGAAGATCTCGGCGTCGCCGCTTTCGCGGAAGAACTCGCGGCTGATGCGGCCCTCGGCGCGGTACTGGTCGTACATGCGGGTGCCGGGGTACAGCGCGAGGGGCGAGAGCTGGCAATCGTGGGGCTTGGTGGCGCGGATGAGATCGGCCGTCTGTTCCACGTCCTCCCAGGTCTCGCCCGGGATGCCCGTGATGAGGTAGATGCCGAGGTTCATGCCCACCTTGCGCACGAGGGTGAGCGCCTGGCGCACGTGCTTCATGCTCGTGCCCTTATCGAGTAGGAGCAGCACGCGTTCGGAGCCGTGCTCCACGCCGAATTGCATGAACTCGCAGCCCGCGCGCTTCATGGCGACGAGGCGGTCCTCATCCACAAGGTTCACTCGGGATTGGCAGTTCCACAGCGGGTACAGGCCCGAGCTCTGGATCTGCTCCATGAGCGTGAGGATGCGGCCGCGGTTGGACGTGAAGGTGTCGTCGCGGAAGCTGTAGTAGGTGAGGCCGTGCTTCTCGCGCAGCAGCTTCATCTCCTCCAGCACCGTTTCCGCGCTGCGGATGCGGATGGAGGTGCCCCAGAAATCCGGCGTGTTGCAGAAATTGCAGGTGGCGGGGCAGCCGCGCGAGGTGGAGAGGTAGCTGAGCTGGCCCACGTCATCGAGGAAGTCGGCATCGAAGTGCTGGGCAGGCAGGCCCACTTCGTCCAAATTCTCAATCACGGGCTGCGCGGCCGTCTCGCCGTCCCGAAGGATGAGGCCGGGCGTCTTCTTCCACATCGAGGAGCCGGGCGCCGTTTTTAAACGCTCCAGAAGGCCGAGGAGGATGGGCTCTCCCTCGCCCTTCACGATGGCGTCCAGCTGGGGGCAATCCTCGAAGACCTCCGCCGCCAGGTGCGTGGGGTGCGGGCCGCCGGCCAGGGTGACGACCTTCGGGCAGGCCTCCTTGGCCAGGCGCAGCAGCTCGTAGCTGCGCTTGCGGTTGAAGGTGAACATGGAGACGCCGATGACGTCGGGCGCCTGAGCGCGGAAGTATTCGAGGATCTCCTTGCGCCCCTTGCCGCTGAGATTCGCCAACCGGCAGGCGTGGCCCTTGGACTTCAGCATGGCCTGAAGGAAGCCCAGCCCGATGGGCAGGAAGGTCATCCATTCGTCGCCGAAGCCGCTCTTGGGCGCGCTGTAGACGAGCAGGGTTTTAGGGGAAGGAGAGGACATGAAGGAGGTCTCGGCCAGCCCTCCAGTTTAGGGCCGAGACCTCCCAGATCACGGGGGATTCTTGGATTTGCTGACGCCCACCCTAATGCCGCGGTTTCTTCCAGGGCTGGGGGGAGGCTTCCCTGGACAGGGGAGGGCTCGACCTACCGTGGGGCGAAGATGAGCTTCCCATCCTTCACGTTGGGCAGCCTTAGGGAATCCGTGAGGCTTAACTTCCCTGTGGCCGCATCGAAATAGAAGAGATCCAGTGTGGGTTTGGGGTCCGAGGTAGCGCCCAAGTGAAGCACCACCATCCACCTACCCGTGGGGTCGAGGGCGGCCTGGGTCGCGTTCAGCCCCGTCACAATGCCTCTCAACAAATGGCCGGCTGAGCCTCCTGCGGCGTCAAGGGCGTACACCTCCATGCCGCTCGTGTCTTCCACGTTGGCCTGGTGCCTCACAAAGAAGAATTGGCCGGAGGGGTGCATGAGCAGTTGCTCTGTGTGATGACCATCAGGCAAAGCGCTTGGAAGTGGTGTGAGAGGGGTGGGGAAACCTGTGGTGCCGTCAAGACTGAACAGCTCCAACCTGCCATTGGATCCTAGCCCGATGAGCATGCGGCCGCTGGGATCCATCGCGAGATCAATGGAAAAGATGCTGGAAGTCCACAACGGAGCGCTGGCGAGTGGCGAGATGGCACCGGAGGTGCGATCCACTTCGTAGGCTCGGAATTGCATGGGGCCACAGGCCCAGGGACTGAGGGTATATAGGAAGCGGCCAGAAGGATGAAGTTGTTGTTTGTAGATGTAGGCGTCGGTAGCGAAGTCTCGACTATCCGCGGTGAGGTCGGGCGAAGCCAGAGGGCTGTGAGCATCGATGCGAGAGAGCCCTTTGCCGGGCTGGAAGGAGAAACTGCCGATGCCTCCGTTCACAAAGCATTCCGGAGTGCCTTGCTCAGCGGTGAAGATCCGCTGAGTTGCTGAATCGAGGACGAAACAGCGCATGGTTCCCATGGTGGGTTGACCTTGGAGGCCCGGGGTAGAGGAGTCCTGGTCAATGGGGGTGAGCATGCCGGTGATGGGCTCTCGTCGGAAGGAGTAGATCGCATTTTGGACGTGGCCATCGCTGTCGGCCACGCTGCCAGACAGATAAGCTTCTGTGCCGTCGGGATTGAAGGCCAAGGCAGTGAAGGCGTTTAGGGCGGTAGGCGCATCTTGGCTGATGGCCGATAGACAACTGAGCTGCAACTTTCCTGCATCGCCATTGATTTGAATGATCTGAACGGCTGCCTGGTTGTCAGGCAGCTGGGTCTGGAGATAAAGCTGTGGCGCCGCGGGGGTAGGAGAGGGCGCTGGTGCATCGGTCTTTGCGCTGGAAGGGGAGCTTTGAGGTGCACTTCCCCCACAGGCAAGGCAGAGGAAGACCGCGGCGGCCGTGGCCGCAAGACGTGGCGTGAAGGTCATGGAAATCTCCGGTAGGGATGTTAAAGACTTGAAGCTAGGGCACCTCCTGCCGGCCCTCCAGATCCGGATCGAAAACGTTAATGGAGCCGGGGTGGGAGACCGGGTTAAGTCGGTACACGCCTAGACTTGAGCGCGAGGCCCAAGTGGCCGAGATCCATAGGCAGAAAGGTCATCCTTCAACCCTTTTCATGGAGCCCTTTTGGCCGGCAGCACCATCCGCAACGCAGCGGGCATCGAAGAGGCGGTGCGGATGGCCTGCGCCCGCCGGGAACTTCTCATTCTTGTGACGCCTTATCTGAAGGTGGAATCCAACTTCATCCGTGTGGAAGGCGACGAGGTGCACGTGGCGGCCAGCATGGGACGCGATGACGCGGTGTATGGACTCAAGAGCCCCGATCTCCGCATCCGCTTTCCCCACGGGACGGTGTTTCTGGAAGGCAAGACCGAGCTGAAGGGATTCGGGATGCACGAGGGGCGAAAGACCCTTCGCATCACCTTGCCTGGCGCGCTTTTGGAGGATGAGCTGCGCGGCGCTTACCGCGTGGATCGCGTGGGCAAGGTGACGTGCACGTGGAGCACCCGGAAATACGATCTGCAGACGGCGAGCCTCGTCAACATCAGCACCACCGGGGGAAGGCTGCACGCCTACAAGGACTTCACAGATGACGATCTTCGGGTAGGCGACGATGTGTCCGTCACCATTCCGCTGACGGAAACGATCCGCATCAACAGCCCCGCGAAGGTCCGCCACGTGCATCTGCGCAGTTTTGGATTGGAGTTCTCGCCTCCGCTGGGCGGAGATCTTTTGGTGGGCCTCAACCGCTGGGTATTCCAAAAGCGGGAGGAGGATCGCGAGCGGGAAGCGCGCCGGGGTGTGGAAACGGCGAAGCCCGGCGAGGCCCAAAAATCGCTCGTTCAGAGCCTGGCTCAACCCCGCGGCATCGCTCTGGTGGGCGGCGACGATGCGTTGGAATCCCAACTGAAGGACGTGCTCTCCTCCCTGCAGCCGGTGGCGCGCGTGCCCGGAGTGGGCGGCCAAGTCATCAAAGAGGCGCTCGCCCTAAACCCCGCACTGCTGATCATCCACGTGGGGGATCTGGGATTGGATGCCCGGCGCCGTTTGAAGACGATGCTCGAAAACCTCCATCAGAAGTGTCCCTTTGTGCTGCTGGGGACAGGAGTGGATCCCAGCCAGCTCATGGAGCTGGGCACTGAGGTCAAGGCAGCCTGTGTTTATCAATTCAGCGCCCAGCGCGGCCCCTTCTTCCAACGTTTGATTCAGGGTGTGCTTCGCCGCCATGGGGTGGAAACCGAGCCGCTCGGGGAGGGCTGATGCCCCTTTGGCGATCGGAGGATGCGCCCCCCAGCCAGGCCCTCTCGCCTGAGGAGGCGAAGGAGCTCCTCAGCCGCGCCGCGGAACTGCGGGAACACGTGCTGTTGGCGACGCCCTATCTCAGCTTTCCCTGCAGGCTCATCGATGTGGGGCCCCAGGCTGTGCATCTCTCGACGAGCCTCAGCCGCGATGCCGCCAAACGTACGCTTGAAAGCCAGCCGCTCCGCGTGAGGCTGCCTTGGAAACTCAGCATGGTCGCGGGACCTGTGACCTTCAAAGAGCATCGCCAATGGGATCGTCGACGCGAAGTGCTGGTGGGCTTTCCCAGTTGGTTGGCCCCTGACGATCAGCGGAAGCATCCCCGTTGTTTTCTCGTGGGGAAGAGCTTTTTCACACTCACGCGAGAGGATCTTCAGCAGGTCCGCGGCCACATCGAGAGCGTCTCCATCGGAGGTGTCGGCATCTATGTGCCGCCTTCGGAGTCTGCCCAGCTCCTGCAGCTGGGCATGACCTTGGAATTAGGGCTGCGGTTGGAACAGGGGACCGAGTTCAAGGTGAAGGCACGGATCGTCAATGGGGAGACCCCGCGTTTCGGATTGGCCTTTGTCGACGGGCTATCGAAGGCGCAGGCCGCGCGGCTTGAGGGTTGGCTGGGGCCCAGCCTGCAGGAAACCCTGCGGCGATGGGGGGCCCGCCATAGTCCCACAGAGGGCACGGAGGCTGGCACGTCGCCTGAGCCTTTGGAGCACCCGCCGCTTTTGAAAGCGAGCCAGGCGCGTTTAGGTGCGCTCATCATCGGCAGCCACCTCTTCGCCGAGGAGGTCATGGAGGCCCTGGAAGGGATGGAGCAGATGCGCTTCGGCCCGCCAGCCCTCGCCGCACTGAAACCCCTACTGGAGCCCGCACCGGCCCTCGCGGTCATCCAAGTGGTGAAGGGCGATCTGGAAGAACGGTATCGACTTAGGACGCTTTGGCAGGGGCTGAACCTGAGCTGTCCACTGATCGTGCTTGGTACGGGGGCTCCGGGCTGCGCCCAAGAGGCTAGCCAGGAACTTCGGGCGGCTGGGAGCCTTCATTGGAGTCAGGGTCGGTTCCGTTTTTTCCGTCGGATGGCGCTAGGGCTTATCCAGAGGGCCCGAAACGACGAAGAAGAATAGAATCCAGGTCGAAGCGGATGAGCGAGCTTCGCGCAAGGCGGCCTGCCTCCCCTCCGGGTGCCGATATGTTCTTGAATCATCCAGATCCGTTGCGAAAAAAAGGCACCCAGCCTTCGGGCGCCACTTTGGTGGCCAAGGGCACGACGATTCGAGGCGAGATCCATTCCGGCGAAGTCGGCCTGCGGATCGAAGGCCACTTTGAAGGCACGATCTATAGCGAAGGCGAAGTCATCATCGAGTTTGGAGGGACGATGGTGGGTACCCTTCAAGCCCACCATCTCATCGTGGCTGGTGGGGCAGAGGGCATCTTCAAGGTGGATGGCCGTCTCGAAATACGCGCTACGGGAACCATCGAAGGCGAAGTGGAAGCGGCCTCCATCGTGGTGGACGAGGGTGGCATGTTCGAGGGGAGCTGCAGCCGGCCCGGGGGCAAGCTCAAGGGCGAGGTTACGGGTACCAAGGCGGATGCCAGCCCCAGGACTGTGGATCTGCTCAACCCGATGCCCGATTACTCGGGCAGCCGAGGTTTCGGCCAAAAACCGAACTGATCGCGGAGATCGGCCTGCTAGCGCTTGGCGGCCGTGAGGTTGGTGCTGTCGAGATTGGCTTCGGCGAGATCGGCTTCGCGCAGGTCGGCGCCGCCCAGGTTGGCTCCGGAGAGCTTGGCGTTGCGCAGATCGGCCTTGTTGAGGTTGGCCCCGGAGAGGTTGGCCCAGACCAGGTTGGCGCCGGTGAGATTGGCGCCGGTGAGGTTGGCCCCTTCAAGTCGGGCTTCGATGAGGTTGGTGTGGCTGAGATCTGCGCCGGAGAGGTTGGTGCCGCTTAAATTCGCGCCGGAGAGGTTGGCGCCATCCAAGTAGGCATCCTTCAAAATGGTATCCCTCAGGTTGGCCCCACAGAGGTTGGCGCCATCGAGGTTGGCGTCCTTGAGATTGGTGCCCTGGAGGATGGTTTTGCGAAGATCCACGCCCCGTAGATCCGTCCACACCAGGTTGGCGTTGGTGAGATCTGCATCGACGAGCAAGGCCTCGTTGAGATTGGCCTGGTAGAGATTGGCGCCCACGAGAGAAGCACCCTTGAGATTGGCCTTGGTGAGGTTGGTGCGGTATTCACCCCAGGATTCGCGAGGGAGAGAGGCGAGGGCGCTGTTTTGCAGGTTGGCGCCTTCCAAGTTCGCGTTGTAGAGGTTGGCGCCGCTGAGATCGGCCTGGGAGAGGTTGGCGCCGCTGAGATCCGCGAAGCTGAGATTGGCGCCGATGGCCTTGGCGCCTAACAGATGGGCGTTCTTGAGATTGGTTTCGGCCAAGTTCGCGCCATCGAGCACGGCGTGGTTGAGATCCATGTTTTCGAGGTTGAACCCGCTAAGATCCACACCGGTGAAGCGGGCGCCGCTGAGGGTGGTCTTATCGAGGCTGGCATTCCGCAGGTTGGCGCCGCTGAGGTCGGCCTGGTGCAGATTGGCGCTGAGGATGACGCCTTCGAGGTTGGCGTGCGAGAGGTTGGCATGGGAGAGGTTGGCGCCGTTCAGATTGGCGCTGCGGAGATCGTCGCCGTTGAGTTGCGCGCCTTCGAGGTTGGCGCCGCCCAGGTGGGTCTCCGAGAGGTTGGCGCCGGAGAAGATGGCGCCGGAGAGGTTGGCTCCATCGAGGTTGGTCTGGGTGAGGTCGGCCTTGGCCAGGTTGGCTTGGCGGAGGTTCTTTTCGGCGAGATTCACACCTCGGAGGTTGGCGCTGACGAGGATGGTCTGCTCCAGCACCGTGCCATCCATCAACGCGCCGGTAAGGCTCACGCCGGTGAGGTTGGCGGCGGTGAGGTTGGCGCCGGAGAGGTTCACATCCCGCAGATCGGCGCTGGTGAGGTTGGCGCCCGTGAGATCGGCCTTGCTGAGGAGCGCGCTGCCGAGCTTGGCGCTGGTGAGGTTGGCGCGCAGCAGCACCGCGCCGGTGAGGTTGGCGCCCGTGAAATCCAGCTCTCTGAGGTTGGCTTCGACGAGGTTGGCGCCTTCAAGGTTCGCTTGGGCGAGGACGGCCTTGCTCAGATCCGCCTGGCTGAGGTTGGCGCGGGTGAGATCCATGCCGCGCAGATTGTTGCCGCCAAGGTTGGCGCCGCTCAGGTTGGCACCCACGAGATTGGGGATGCCGTTCTTGTCGTATTGAAGGATGTCCATGAAGCGCAGATCCGCGCCCACCAGGTTGGCGCCGCCAAGGTTGGTTCCCTTCAGGTTGGCGCGGCTCAGATTGGCGTGGGCCAGGTTGGCGACTTCGAGGTTGGCCCAATGCAAATCGGCATCGGCGAGGTTGGCGCCGCTGAGGTCGGCTTGGCCCATGATGGCGCTGCCTAGATTGGCCCCCACGAGGTTGGTGCCCGAGAGGTTGGCCCGGCTTAGGGACGCGCCCTGCAGGTTGGCCTGGCCGAGGTTGGCGCCTTCTAGATTGGCGCCGTCGAGGATGGCTTTGCGGAGATCGGACCCGCTGAGGTTCGCCCCCCGCAGATCCTTGTCGCTCATATCGACGCCGCTAAGGTTGACGCCGTTGAGGGCGGTGGACGAAAGCACCGCGCCCCGCAGATTGGGAATGGTGGCGGCCTCGTACTGCTGGATATCGAAGAAGGTCAGATCGGCGCGGGTGAGGTTGGCGCCCACGAGATTGGCGCCTGCCATCTTCACGCGGCTCAGGTTGGCGCCTTCCAGATCGGCTTCATCCAGATTGGCCAAGCGGAGGTCGGCCCCGACGAGATTGGCACCCTTGAGATTGGCGCCGTTGAGAATCGCACCGGCCAGATTGGCGTCGGAGAGATCGGCGCCGGAGAGATCAAACCCCTGCAGGTCGAGCCCGCTCAAATCGGTCCGTCGGAAGTCCTTCCCCGAATTGAGGATGAGAACCACTTCCTTGCGGGTCAGTTCACTCATGGAGTTTCCTTTTGGGTACTGACGGCAGATCGGAGCTTGAAGATAAACAAGCGACGCCTGGGTCCGCGTTTCCGGGCCTCGTTCACAACAAAATTGCGTTGGAAGAAGGGCATTCGAAAGGGCGTGTTCGCAGGGTGAAGATGGAGGGGGTGGGGATTTTCTGGAGCAAGTCTGCAGTTGGTCCTCAGGGATGTCTAGCCCTGATAACGGCTTTCTTAAATTGAGATAGCTCGCCCCCCGCCATCGCCCGGAATACGCGCGCTTTCCAGGGTCTTCAAACCAGGAATGGGCGCGGGATAGGTAGAATGGGTGCTCCATGAGTCAGACCGGACCCCTCGACCTTCCGCGCCGCCGCGCGCGCCTTCTCGGGGAGCTGCCCACCCTGGATCCCCGTCTTCTGGGGCGGCGGGAAGGGCGGGTGGCCCTTTTCTCGCTGGGTGATCAGCAGGTCGCCCTCTCCGTGAGCGTGCGCCAATTCGCAGGGTTGGCCAAACCCGAAGGGGATGCCTCGGCAGCTTCCAGTGCGTTGAATGCGCTTTCAGAGGTCGGCGCCCAGCCCTTGGGCCTGCTGCAGGCCCATCGCATCGGTGATGCCGAGGCGCCGGGCATGGAGGGGCGGGTGAGGGCGCTTTGCGCGTCGGCCCTGGCGCACGGTGCTTTGGCCTGCGGCGGAGCCGTCCGGGTGGATGGAGCTCATGATGCGCTCCTTCATACCCATGCCTTCGGGGTGGGGCTCCTGCTGCATCCCATCGATGGAGAGGGGGCGGATGAAGAGGCGGCCTTCGACCCTCTTCCCGAGGGCGAGAGTCTTCAACTTGCGACGGGAGAGTCTCAGTCCGCGAGGTCTGCGGAGGCGCGCTTGCGTGAAACGCTCGGTCGACCGGACCTGGCGGATCCGGCGTCCTTCTGTGGATCTGTGTCGACGGGCCGGGCGGCCCTGTTGCCTGTAGCCGGCACGCGGACCGCGATCGCCCTCGCCTGTGCGGATGCCGCGGCGATGGGTCTGCGAGACCCCTATTGGGCGGCGGCCGGCGCGGTGGCCGAGGCCGCCCGTCGGGTGGCGTGCACCGGCGCAGAACCGTTGGCCCTCGCTGTGGCGCTCTCCTTGGGATCCGAGGGGCCTGCCCAAGCCTGGGCCCTGCAGCAGAGCCTCGCAGGGCTCCGCCAGGCCGCGCTCGCGTTGGAAGTGCCCGTGATCGCGCTGGACCTCTGCGACGCCCCTGAAGCATCCGGAGCTTCGCCGCTCACGTCACCCGTCGTTGCCGTGCTGGGCAGCCTGGAGGATCACGCAGGCCCTCTGGATCTGGACCTGGCGGATGCCAAGGGGCTCACGAGCCCTGGCTCGAGAAGCTGCGGCGAGGCCTGGCGTGGGCCCTTTGAGGCGCTTTACGTGTTGGGGGAAGCCGCGGAGGAGGTCCATCTCGATGAGGAGCTGCGTCTGCAGCAAACCTTGCGCGAGGGCATCACTCTCGGATTGGTGCGCAGCGCCCGCGAGGTGGCAGCCGGCGGTCTTTGGGGGGCTGTGGCCCTGGGTGGACTGGCCTCGGGCATGGCTGCTCAGCTGATGCTTCCGGAAGACGACGAGGGCGCGCTCTTTGGTGAGGCCAGCGGGCGGGCCTTGGTCTCGGTGGGCGTGGAAGGGGAGTCGGCCCTTCGCACCCTCTGCGGCACCCATCGGGTGAAGTGTTTGAAAATCGGCGTGACGGGCGGCATGCGCTTCAGCGTCGCGTTGGGCGGGCGTGCGATCGGGGACGCTGAGCTCTCCGAGCTGGCGGCCCTGCGATCCGCGACGTGGGGGCCTTGGCTGGGCTGATCAGAAGGGGCATGCTCGTGTGCATGAAAACCGCCCTCCTCCTTCTGGCCAGCCTTGCCCTTCCCGCCGCGGACGTGAAGTCGCTTACCGTGCTCACGCCAAATGGCCCGCGCCACGTGCTTGTGGGCCTGCCTTCGAGTGGGTCCACCTCCGGACGCCCCTTGGTGCTGCTCTTCCACGGGCACATGGGCAATGCCAAGAACACCCTTGGGCAGGGCATCGGCGAGGGATCCGCGCTCGCCCAATGGCTGCCGATCGCGGATCGGGAGGGCCTTGTGGTCGTGGCCTTGGAGGGCGCCAAGGGGCCCGATGGCAAGCAGGGGTGGAATGATGGCCGCCCGGGGAGTTCGGGCAACCCCTCCACCGATGATGTGGCCTACGCCCGGGCTGTGATTCTCCAGATGGAACGGGATCACCGCACGGATCCTTCGAAAGTCTTCGCCATGGGCATGTCCAACGGCGGAGTCTTCACCTTCCGGCTCGCACTGGAGCTGGATCGGCCCTTGGCGGGCATTGCCGCTGCATGCGCCTCGATGCCCGGAGATCATCCTCCCGCCCCCTCGTCGCGCGGCCTCTCCGTGATGCTCATCGAAGGTACCGACGATCCGCTGATGCCCTACGGCGGCGGGCAGGTGCACTTCCACGACAAGATGCGGGGCTTCGTCATCGGCACGGAGGCGACCCTCGCCTACTGGCGCATGGCCAATGGACTCGGCGCCGCGCCTCAGGTTCAAGAGATCCCTCACCGCGAGCGGAAGGATCGCACTCGGGCGACCCGCCAAATCTGGGGCGCCGCGGGCGGATCCCAGGTGGCCCTGCTCAAGGTGACGGGTGGCGGCCACTGCGAGCCGAGCCTGACCCATCACTACGGGTGGCTTTACACCAAGGTCTGCGGCAAGCAGAACGCGGATGTGGAGAGCGCCGAAGAGGCCTGGACCTTCTTCAAAGACAAGCGCGCGACTTCAGCGCCCGCCGAGCACCCGGCCCGGTAAGAGAAAGAGCCCGCGCAGCAGCCCGAGCACGCCATCCACCGCGATCCCGAGGATGCGGAAGGGAAGCAGCATCAACCAGACGATGGGGTAGAGCACCAGCGCAAGCAGGGCCAAAGGCCAGCAAAAGAGGAAGAGCAGAATCCAGAGCAGGAAGGTGGCCATGGGATACCTCTGTCTTCACCATAGGCCGAGGTTCTGGGCGAGGGGGGGTCGAATCGGCCTGCGTCGGTTGAGCGTCGGTGAGTGTCTTTTCTTCGATCCGAAAAGGCTCTGATTTTTTTTTGAAGCGGGTCATTTCAGCGCCGTGAGAGCAGCTAAGCTAGGTCCTCCCTGGAGGCTTGAATGATCCGCCCACGATGGCGCGCGTTGGTTTGGTTCGGGGGAGTATTCAGCGCGCTCGTGATGATCTCGTCGCAGGCGCGGGCCTGCTATGGGCCTGATTATCAGGTGGAGTTCCACTGGGCTCATCATCCCGATTTCCCTTTGGATCGCTTCGCCGCGGGCCGTCTCGGTTTGCTTGAGCGCACTTATGCGCGGTCCTACCTGGTGGTGGCCTACCGATATCTCACGGACCGGCCCCTCAGCGCGGAAGAGCAACAGGGCGCAGTGGATCTTTGGCAGCGCCGGCTCAACGGCCCCGGGGCCTATCTCGATCTCGAACAGGAAAGCCCCGAGTTGGACCGTCTCCCATCCACATGGGAAGGCACGCGGGCCAAGCTCAAGAACATTCCTTTGGAAGTTCCTATCGCCAAATCTGAACCCCGAGAGGACGGCCGCTTCCACACGACGATTCCAAGCGATCTGATGGGAGAGGCTGCTAGGGCCCTTCAAGAACGTGAAAAGCAGTGGGGGGCAACGGATCCTCGGCTGGTGCAATGGGTGCAGGCTCAAGATCAGGCGTTTGGATCCACGCCGAAGGCCGCTCACATCCCCGCGAATCTTCCTGATCAGGCACCGAAGGAGCAGCACCGGGATCGGTCCTATCAGATCGCCGTAGCTCACTACCTCTCCGGCCATTGGGATCAGTCGGAAGCGATCTTCCGGGAGATCTCCAAGGACAGTGCTTCCCCGTGGCGAAAAGGGGCGTGGGTGATGCAGGCGCGCATTTGGTGGCGGCGATCAGAGACGCTGCCTCCGGAGGATCGCGAGGGACGAAAAGGCTGTCTGATGAAGGCCGCTGAAATCCTCAAAACACACGACCCTGATCATCGGTGGCTGGGGCTTGGCCAGCAGGTGCGCTTCGCGCAACGCGCCGTGAGCGCCCGCCCCAAGGACGGTGGTTTGGATTGGACCTTCAAAGCCCACTGCCTGGAGAAGGCCGCGCGAGCGGAGGCCGATCCTCTGGGCCGCGCGCGCGAGCTTGCGGCACTGTTGGAGCGAAGAGACGGGACTCCCGATTTCACCTTGGATCTCGGCGACTACACGATTCTTCTCGATCGTCAGATCCATGGGGAGGCATGGGAATCCGGAGGCGCGGATAAGCACCGCACCATTCCTCCCAAGCTTCTGCAGGACGATTTGACGGAGTGGGTGTACCTCTTCCGTGAGCCCTCGGGCCTCGCCTATGCAAAGGCCTACGACCACTGGCAATCCCAAGGGTCCCGAGCCTGGCTGCTGCTGGCGCTCATGCAAGCGTCTCCAGAAAGCCCCGGGCTGGACGCTCTGCTGCGCGCGGGGGCCGAAGTGCCCTGGTCGCACCCTTCCGCGACCACCATTCACTACCATTTGGCGCGGCTGGAGGCCACTCGTGGGCAGCGAGAGGAAGCTCATCGCCGACTCTCGGCGGGGCTCGATCGAGGCGCAGCGGACATGAGCCCCTCGGCTATCAACTGCTATCGCGCGTTGCGCCTGCCCCTAGCTCATAACCTCTCCGAAGCCGTTGCGGATGCACAACGCCTTCCCGTGGGCGCCAGCTGGTTGGATGGTATGTGGGAACCCATTCTGCGACGGCGGTGGGAGGCGCGGTATCCATGCGATGAGTTTGGGATCGAGCATCCTCAGACTCAGGCCTTCTTCAAAGGCTATGGACGCATCCCTATGTTGATCGAAGGGGATGGCGCCGCCCTTCTCAACCGGGAACTCCCACTGAATCGGCTTATCGAAGCCTCTATTCCTTTCCCCGTAACCCTGGAATGCCTCCCAGATTGCTCGGAAAGCGGCACTGGGTAGCAATTGGTGGAGGGAGATCTCGGCCATACGATGAGATTGGATCGATAAGAATCCCCCCGAATACGACTTTGAATGGCGCGCCCCCTTTAGTGACGGTGCGCCGGGAGCAGGGCTGAGGCATCGTTTTGCATTGCCCCTGGCGTGGATCTCC
>JACXTT010005788.1_pt1 | contig 17854 bp, 17 predicted proteins | sample 9270951 | NCBI WGS metagenome assembly JACXTT01 (sample SAMN15532306, study PRJNA645909) | rock metagenome | isolation source: weathered quartz diorite | place: Puerto Rico | collected 2017-06-21 | reverse complement strand
CGCCTGACCGAGCAAACGCCAACGTTCTTGCACAGCACCATTGCGCCCATCTACGGCACGGTGCTGCAGGCCCTGGCGCGCTGCGGTGTGACGCCCGAGCAGGTGGACTACATCAGCTATGACCACCTGCACACGCAGAATTTGCGACGGTGGTTGGGTGGTGGCAGCACACCCGGCCTGCTGCCCAATGCCAAGTTGCTGGTGCACCGCCAAGAGTTGGCCAACGTGCAAGGCCTGCTGCCTACGCAAGCCGACTGGTACTGCCCGCAGGGTCTGGATGGCGTAGCGCCCAGCCGCGTGCTGCCCTTTGACGGCAGTATTCAACTGGGGCCAGGCGTGGCACTGGTGCACACACCGGGCCACACCGAGGGCAACCATTCATTGGTCTACCGCACGCCCGATGGCATACGTGTGAGCAGCGAAAACGGCGTGTCGGCTGATAGCTGGTCGCCCGAGCAGTCGCGCCACAACGGCATTCGCCGCTATGCCAAGGCTACCGGTGCCGAGGTCATTCTCAACGGCAACACACAAGAAAGCAGCAACGACCAATACCTGTCTATGGTGCTGGAGAAAGCCATAGCCGGCACATCGAGCGCGCACGGCTTTAGCAACGTGGTGCCATCGGCGGAGTGCACGCCCTATTGGTTGTTTCCCGGTGCGCCCAGCAGCCATTTGTGGGGCGAGACCGTGTTTGGCGCACCTGTGACTTGTTGAACCCTGAACTGCATTGAGCACCATGAAAACTTCAACTTTGACCGACCATCACGCGGAGGCAATGGGCCCCTCGGCGGTTTCCGCCGCCACCATCGCTGCGGCCGATGGCGCGTTGTTTCGCAAGATTGCGTGGCGCATCGTGCCACTGCTGTTTGCCTGCTATGTCTTCAATTACCTGGATCGCACCAACGTCGGCTACGCCCAACTGCAGATGAAAGACCAGTTGGGTTTTGCCGATACCGTATTCGGCTTGGGCGCGGGCATTTTCTTTGTGGGGTATGCGCTGTTTGAGATTCCCAGCAATCTGTGGATGGCCAGGATCGGTGTGCGCACAACTCTGCTGCGCATCATGGGGCTGTGGGGGCTTGCATCGGCCGCCATGGTCTGGGTTACCACGCCTGCACAGTTCTATGTGCTGCGGTTTTTGATTGGCGTGTTTGAGGCCGGCTTTGCGCCAGGCGTTTTGTTTTATTTGACGCTGTGGTTCCCGTCCGCGCGGCGGGCTCAGGTGACCGCACTGTTCTTCATGGGCTATAGCGCGGCGCCCATTGTTGCAGGGCCGGTGGCGGGTCTTACCATGACCTACCTGAATGGGGTCTGGTCCATGCAAGGCTGGCAATGGTTGTTTTTGTTGGAAGGCTTGCCCAGCGTGGCGCTGGGGCTTGCGGCCTACATCTGGTTAGCCAACACACCCGCGCAAGCAGGCTGGCTCAGCGCTGCCGAGAAGTTACGCGTGCAGCAGGTGCTGGACGCGGACCACGCAGCCCATGGCCTGGCCCAGCGGGAATCCATGGCCGGCGCGCTGCGCGATGGCCGCGTGTGGCTGCTGGGGCTGATGTCATTTTTGGTGATTCTGGGCATTTATGCGCTGTCGTTTTGGCAGCCCACGCTGATGAAGTCCATGGGCTTGACGGTGCTGGAGATTGGTATTTACTCGGTCATTCCCGCCGCCGTTGGCATCATCGCAACCTTGGTGGTCGGGCGTCACTCAGACCATACGGGTGAGCGGCGTTGGCACTTTGCGTTGAGCGCTGTTACAGGGGCCATGGGCCTGGCGCTGACAACGCTGGCGATGCGGGACGCGGGGTTTGCCTTGGCCTGCCTGTCGCTGGCGGCGGCCGGCATTTCCAGCGCTTTCGCCATTTTGTGGGCGGTACCTGGGCAACTGCTGTCCAGGAATGCGGCGGCGGCCGGCATCGCCTTGATTACCACCGTAGGCGGCTGCGCCGGCGTGGTGGCACCCACCATGGTTGGTTACATCAAAACGGCGACAGGCGGCTTTTCGTTGAGCTTATACCTGTTGAGCGGCGCTTTGGTGCTAGCTGCATTGCTGATGCTGCTGGTCTTGCCCAAGAACACGTTGCGCCCCCATCTGGCACAGGCCTGGGTATGAACGCAGCTACCGATTTAGCAACGGGAAGGCCCCGCCCGGCAGTGGTGGTTACCGGGGCGGCCTCTGGCATTGGCAAGGCCACGGCCACCCGCCTGCTGTCATTGGGCTACCAAGTTTTTGCTGGCGTGCTGTTGGCGGAAGAAGCCTTAGCCTTGCAAGCGGACATGGGCGCGCACTGTACGCCCGTTCTGATAGATGTACGCGATGAGCGCAGCTTGGACAGGGCCACTGCCCAGGTTGCCCAGGCATTGGGTGCACAGCAACGCCTGCATGCGCTGTTGAACTGCGCCGGCATCATTGCCAACGGCCCCTTGGCCGACCTGAGTGCCGCCACGTTTGCCAATATGTTGGCCGTCAACCTCGTTGGCATGCATGCTTGCACGCGGGCCTTTCTACCGTTGCTGGGCAGCGACCCACAGCGCATCGAACCGCCCGGACGCGTCGTCAACATCAGTTCCGCAAGTGGGCGGCGCACCATGCCCTTTACCGGGGCCTATTCGGCCAGCAAGTTTGGTGTGGAGGCCTTGTCCAATGCCATGCGCATGGAGTTTCGGCCGCTGGGCGTTGGCGTGGTCGTTGTGGCGCCGGGTTTGGTGCATACGCCCATGGCCGAGTACATCCACAACGAATTGCGCAAGCCGCCGTCGCTGGCTGTCTACCGGGAGCCGCTACGCCGCTTTCTGGCGTTGACGGTGGACGCCACGCGCCAAGGCATTGCGCTGGAACGCGTAGTGGACACCATTGTGCATGCCGTAGTTGCCAGCCGACCCAAGCCGCGCTATGAACTGCACAACCACTTTGTGCGCGACGCCATTCTGATGCGGGCCCTGCCGCTGAAGCTGCGCGAGGCTCTGGTGGCCAAGCGGCTGGCCATGCCGGCGCCGCGCTGAGCCACCATATTCGCTAAGCTTGTGTGGCCTGCGACGCAACCGCAGCCTGAAACCGCCCGACAAACGCGCGGGTGGCCTCATTTTGCGGGTTGTCGATGACTTGGCTGGGTGGCCCCATTTCCACGACCACGCCGTCGCGCATGAAGATGACCTTGTCGGCCACCTCGCGTGCAAAGGCTATTTCGTGCGTGACCAGTATCATGGTCATGCCTTCTTTGGCCAGGGCTTTGATGACTCCCAGCACCTCGCCGACCAGCTCGGGGTCTAGCGCGGATGTGGCTTCGTCGAATAGCATGACCGATGGCTGCATGGCCAAGGCGCGGGCAATGGCCACGCGTTGTTTTTGGCCGCCGCTGAGCTTGTCGGGGGCGTAGTCGGCGCGGTCCAGCAGTCCGACCTTTTGCAGTAGCGCGCGGGCTTGTTCTTCGGCCTGGGGCTTTGGTGTCTTCAAAACGGTGATGGGGCCTTCCATCACATTCTGCAGCGCAGTCATGTGGGTGAACAAGTTGAAGTGCTGGAACACCATGCCAGTCTTGGTGCGAAACTGCGCCAGCGTTTGGGCGCTGGGCAGTTTGGTCGCCCGGCCTTGGAATGCCAGCGTGAAGCTGCCCACGGTGATCTCGCCCGCATCCGGCACGGTCAGCAGGTTCAGGCAGCGCAGCAGCGTTGATTTGCCGGAGCCCGATGGGCCTATCAGCGCGACGACTTCACCCGGTTCAATTTCCAGGTTGATGTCTTTCAGCACGACGTGTTGGTTGAAGGCCTTGCGCAGATTTTTGATGCGGATGGGGGCGTTACTCATGGTGGGCAAACTCCAGGCGCTTGGCCCAGATCGTCACTGGCAACAGCACGACAAAGTAGGCTACTGCGACAAAGGTATAGGTCTCCAGTGGCCGGTAGATCTCATGGGCAATGACCTGCCCCTGGTACAGCAAATCGGGCACGGCCAGCACCGACAGCAATGACGTGTTCTTCAACTGCATGATGGATTGGTTCATCAGCGGTGGCACCATCTTCTTGAAGGCCTGCGGCAGCACAATGCGCCGCATGATTTGGTGGGGCCGCATGCCTATGGCCTTGGCGGCTTCTACTTGGCCCACGTCCACTGAAATAATGCCGCCACGAATGATCTCGGAATAGAAGGCGCCGCCATACAGCGCCAGGCACAGCGTGGCCGCGGCCACCGCCGACAGCTCAATGCCGGTGAGTATGGGCAGCGCATAGTAGAACCACACCAATTGCACCAGCACCGGTGTGCAGCGAAATACTTCAACATAAGCGCGCAGTGGAGCCGCTACCAGCGGGTTGCGCGACAAGCGACCCAAACCGGCAACCAGACCTATGAGCAGGCCCAGCACAATGCAGATAACGGTAAAGCCCAGCGTGTAGGCCAAGCCCGACAGCAGCAGGGAGCGAAACTTCCACAGCGCCATGAAGTCCCACTCGTAGTTGGACGGCGCGTCGGCCCTGAAGTGGCGAATCAGCGCGACGACAGTCGCCACGATCAGCAGTGCCGCCAGTGCTTGCGCGGCCTTGCCGAAGCGGGCGCCAAAGTTATCGCCAAAGCCGCTGTCGGTGTTGTCCATGCTGCGCCTTCTTGTCCGTTTAACTCTCTGTCTGTCGGTCTATCGGTTCTACCTAGGCGATCAGAAGGGCAGTTCTGCGGGCACCTGCTCGGGTTTGACGCCCGACAGTGTTTGCAGATTGGCCAGCACCACGGGCTTGATCTTGCCGTCAGCGCGTGTCTGGGCAATCCACTTGTTGACGTACTCAATCCAGGTCTTGTCGGCCTCTTTGCGAAAGCCCAGCGTTGTGGTGGTGCTTTGCACGGGCATGGGCACAACAACCTGGCCTATGCTGGGGTTCTTGCTGATGGCGGTCAGCGCCAGCACGGTCACCAACACCTGCACATCGGCGCGGCCCATTTGCACGGCCAGCGTAGCATCGGCAGATTTTTCCAACCGGGTGATCTGTGCATTGGGGCACAGCTTGGTGACCGTTTGGTCGTGTGACGAGCCAATGTCTACCGCAATTTTGACCTTGGGGTCATTGAGTTCGGCCCAGGTCTTGGGTGCAAAGCCTTTGCGTGCCACCAACACAAAGGCGTTGTTGAACAGCGGGTCTGAAAAGTTCACCACCTCGGCCCGCGCCGGTGTGGGGTTCAGGCCAAAGAAGACGTCGATCTTGTTGGACTGCAGGTCCAGCACCGAGTTGCCCCAGGTGGTTTCGGTAATCTCCAGTTTCACGCCCAGGCTGGCCGCCAGGCTCTTGGCAAAGTCGATCATGAAGCCCTGCCATTCACCGCTGACCAGATCTTTTTGGTAGTAGGGCGCCGCACCGGCGACCGCGCCAATGCGCAGCACCTTGGTCCGGTGGATGCGCGCCCAGGCCGTTTCAGCCGCGTCGCTTTGGGCAAAGAGTGTTGGGGTAGCCATCAGCAGAGAGCTGGCTGCAGCGGCGTTGGCTATGAAGTGTCGGCGGGTGGTAGTCATGGCATATTTCCTTTGGGGGGTGAAGCGGGCGAATCGGCTGAGTGGGGCAAATGTGTCGATGGGGGGCGAATGGGTGAATGGCGCGGGCGTCACAACGTCAGGCCACCATCCACCTGCAATACCTGGCCGGTGATGTAGGCAGAGTCCGCACCGAGCAGAAAAACGATGGGGGCGGCAATATCGTCGGGCGTGGCAAGGCGGCCTAAGGGCACGCGCAGTGCGGCGCACTGCAACTCTTCGTCTGACAGACTGCCGCCCTTGGGGTTGTCTTTGCGCACCAGGCCCGGCGCTACGGCGTTGACCGTGACGCCGCGGCTGGCGTATTCCACGGCCGCAGCTTTGACCAGGGCTTCCATGCCAGCTTTGGCCGCGGCAGTTGCCGCAAATGTGGATGCGCCTGCCGTAAAGCGGTGCGCTACGAACGAGCTCACGGCAACGAAACGGCCCTGGCCACTATGCTCCAGCAGGGGCAGGCTGGCACGCATCAGGCGGGTCAGTGAAACCACCATGGATTGCAGGGAACACTCGACTGCGGCATCGTCCAATTGGTCAATGCTGCGCTTGTCGGCAAAGCCTGCATTGGCAACCACGCCACTCAGCGGGCCTAGCTCTTGCGCAGCGCCAATCAGGTTCGCAACGGTTTCCGGTGCGGCCAAGTCGCCGACTACCACGCGGCATGGCACAGCATTCAATTCCCGTGCCAGCGTGTGCGCTGCGTCGGCGCGGCTACCGGTGTGGATGACAAGCTGGTGGCCCAGCGCCGCGAGGCGTTTGCAGGTTGCCGCACCTATGCCAGACCCCGCACCTGTCACCACCACAGTATTCATTGCGACCTTGTTTGATTGCGCACCATGGTATCCAAAAAAACATGGCACTCCGTCAAATTATGTCATGTGTGTGTCAGATGGCGTTTGCTATCAATAGTGGAGCAATACCCTTAGGCCAGAAAACGCTCTGAACGAAATGGGTTGGGGTCCACCATGCAGGTTTCACCCTGCATCAGGTCTGCCAGAATCAGCGCTGTGCCAGGGCCGGTGCTGAAGCCAATATGCTGGTGCCCTAGCGCCAACCACAAGCCAGGCTGACGAGGCGCCTGGCCTATCAGCGGGCGACTGTCGGGCAGGGTGGGGCGCCTACCCATCCACTCCGTGCCCGATTTTGCGCCAAGCGGGAAAGCCTTGCGCGCTGCAATCTCGCTCATCTGCAATTGCGCCAGATTGCGTGGAGCGTCGCGGTCTGCCAACTCCACACCAGTGGTCAGGCGCAGACCTGCTTCCATGGGCGCCAGCACATAGCCGCCGGCCGTGTCATAGACGGGCCGACCCAATGTGGCACCGGGGACCGGCGCAAAATGCTGGTGGTAGCCTCGCTCAAACGCCAAGGGCGCCGCCAAGCCTAGCGGTGCCAGCAAATCGTTGGCCCAGGGCCCCAAGGCGATGACCACTTTGTCCGCAGAGCTAGTTTGCCCGTCCGTCGAGTGCACTTGCCAGGCGCCCTGCGCGTCGCGCTGCAAGCCGGTGACTTCGCGTTGAACAAAGCTACCGCCTTGCGCGTGGAACAGCTTTGCATACGCCTGCACAACCTCGCCCGGGTTGTCGACCGAACTGGCATCTTTGATCCACAGTGCGCGCTCGAAAATGGGGTTCAGATGCGGCTCTAACTGCTGCAGGGCACTCTGGTCCAGCTCTTGCGTCGCTACGCCGAACTGGTCCAGCACATCGCGCGTCATACGGCTATTGGCAAAGGCCTGTTGGTTGGGGTACAAAAAGATCCATCCATCCTCGCGCAAGCGCTGGGTGGCGCCTGCCGCCTGCAGCAGGCGCCGGTGCTCGGGCAGCGACAGCCGAATCAATTGGTCCAGCGCCCTGGTTGTCTCATCAAAATCAGCGGAGCGCGCGCGGCGCAGAAAGCCGGCCACCCACTTTAGCTGGCGCATCACATAGATCGGGCTGTAGCGAAACTGCGCCGTCTTGTTGGAAGCAAGGCGCGGCAAACTAGACCACAGGCCCGGGTTGTTGAAGGGAATCAGCGAACTGCGGGCCATGACACCGGCGTTGCCAAATGAGGTTTCTTGACCCGGCAGCTTGCGGTCGATCAATTGAACGCCTAGGCCCCGGCGCTGCAGCTCCAGTGCGCAGCACACGCCGACCATGCCGGCGCCTATGACGGTTACGGTTGATGTGTTGGTGGGGTCTTTTGCAAGTTGGGTCATGAACCTGACAATACGGCCCTGATAGCTGCTTTCAAAATTTCGTCCCTCGGCATTTGGGATCCAATATTTCTGGCTCGCTCCATTTCATAGGCCTTTTCACAGGCACGCTCTAGCGCTGGAAGTGCCCTTCCCGCGCGCCGACCAATGATGGCCAATGAAAGTGCGGCATAGTACTGAATGAGGCTGTCCTCGGCCAAGAAGCTGGCAATGCTGTCGATGTCTTGATCTGAAAGTTGGTTGGTCTTTTCCGGACCTAGCAGATGCAATTGCCGTGACATTTGGCACGCACCAACAAATCGGTCGCTCTGCAGCCCATCCATGTTTCTAGCCGCTGCCAAAGCTCCAACAAACGTTTGGTTCTCAACTGCAACCGACGGCCAGTGATTGCAGTCTCCTAGTTGAGCCTGACTGATTTGCGCATTTAGCGCGAAGGCCGCACCTAGAATCAGCCGAATGTTTGGAGGTAAGGCCATCTTGATAAAAGTATTCTGCTTGCAAAGGGTGGTGTCGCGCTTTGGCAAGAGCGGTTCAATACATGTCCATCAGGTGTCCCGGTCAGCTCAGAGATGCCGCAGTTGGAGCGGGAGTATAGGCCGACTATGACGCGATCGGTCGTGCGATGTCGGCCGTGAAGTGCAGGTTTTCGGGCAAACGCATTGGCTATCCCAAAATTGGCGCGGGCTTGGCGGGCGGCGACTGGAAGACTATTTCAGAGATCGTCGAGCGCGAGTTGACGAACGAAAATCACACCTACGTTGAGTTCAGCGCGTAAGATTGATTGACGGTGGGCTCAGAACCGTCGTTCGTTTGATAGAAGTTGCAGACGTAAATTTCTGCACGCAGGGCATTCGAACACTAGTGGTAATCGTCTTCACGCTGATGGCGGACCGCGCCAATGATGACGGTTGCATCATCCACGATTTCAAAAAACGCCACATAGCCCGTGCTGCCAAATGGGATCACAAGTTCACGAACAAAGGGGCTGTCCCCGGCCTTGCGGCAAGCAAACGGCGCCGACTTCAAATACGACAAGCCGTCTTTGATTGCCAGCAATGCGCGTTCAGGAATGTCAAGGTCACCTGATTCACTGTCGAGTTCTCGTTGAAGCGCAAAGTCGTACAGTCGTTCCAAGTCCTCGGCTGCCGCTTTGTTGAATACAACCTTGAAGGTCATCGGCGGCTTTTTGCTCGGTTCAATTTGGCAGCGGCCAACTTGGCTTCCAATTTTGCAATGACTACATCTGCCGCAATGCCATTGCCTGTACGCTTGGTATCTTCGATGGCAGCGATGCCACGACGGACGAACTCCGCTTGGTTTTTGCGTTTTGCGACCGTCGCACGGACTGCGTTCTCCACAAACTCCGACAAGGTTTCGCCATCCTGCAACACGCCTTCAAGTTCGGCCCGGAAATCGGGGGCAACACGAATTGGGGGGATGGTGGCAGTCTTCATAAAGGCATTGTATTGCAAATGCATCGCATGTCAATTTGCCTTGGTTGATTGGGGGGTGGAGAACCGTCGAGTAATATGCAGCATCGTTGAAGAGATGGCCGACGACGGAATGGGTTCCATTCGATACAGGCATGAAACTGGCGAACCACGCGTTTTTGGAATGACGCTTGCCACAGCGTGTGTCGCTGTGATTGTCGATGATCGAGGTGAGCTCCACGAAGTCGATTTCTGAGAGGTCGATTTTTCTCCGCTCAGGGAATATCCAAGCGGCGATCAGCTTAAGATCAGGCAATTGCCCACGTAGGGCTTGTTCAAGCGCACCATGAGTATTGTTCAACCCTGGCTCGAAGCATATGTGAATCCCGTTTCGCGAGCTTGATAAAGCATTGCGCCTATCACCATGAACGAGAATGCTCCAAAGTTAAAGGTCGGCGAACGTGTTCTCAACGAATTGCCCAAAGTCATCGGAAGCCACCTTTTTGCATATTTGGTTATGGCTTGCTTTGCACCGGCTGTCGCTGGCTTGGTGTTAATCAAGAAGCAGCATCCTGTGGCCGGAACCATTGTGCTGCTACTTTGGGCGTTCTTTCATGTCACTTTGCTGGCCCACTTGCGTCGGTGTGATGCCATTCGCTTTCGGATATCGATACCGTGTACAGCCGCTGTTCTGGTGGCGGCCTACGTTGCGATCTTTTGGGAGGTTGCGGCGAATGTTGGCTGAGCTGCCGGTCGACGCAATAGCACCGCGTTAGCCCATCCATGATCCCCACCATCCTACCATTCGGCGAAGCCATCAGAGCCCTGCGTGGAATCCTCCCGCAGTCAACAACGCATTCCCCGCTATTGTGGCTCACGCGCGAAGACTTTTATGCGGTGCGCTGCGGCTGGTTTCATCACGCGCCGCGCCCAAGCTGCGACCCATCGTTGTTCAATAGTTATTATGAAATAGGTAGGTCGCGTGGCTTGGTTTCGGTGCATGCGATGTTCCATTCGGGTAGCGCAGTCGCGTGCACCGTCTGGTATCCGCAAAGTGAGTCGCAGAGCGTTCAGGGTTGGCAACGCGGCCTCAGAGTGTCGATGGCGGCACCGCTGGGTATTGCGGCAAAGCCAGGCTCATTGCTGGCCTGGAAGCTGCGCACGCTGACTCCGCAGTATCGACGGTACACTTCTTTTGGCAATCACGTTCCAACGGCCGCCGAGGTTCGCAGCGCCAGCTTATGAGCGATTCCAGCGGCAAGGACTACGGTTACGACCGCCTTTACGAGGCGGTAGTCTACAAGCGGCACACCGTTCGCGAGCTGCTTGCTGCGGGGCCTGAGCTATTGAAATGTATCAACTATTCCGGCGAAACAGTCATGCACTGGTTCGTGGTGGAAAACGATGTGGAAGTCGTGGAGTTGTTGAGTGCCTGCGGCGGGCAGGTGACTGATTACGCGATCACAGAAGCCTGCAGTTTGGGTCACGTAGATATGGTGTACTTGTTGATGGGCATCGGTGTGGTTCCCAATATTTCAAGCTGCCGATCGCAAGTGGAACTGGGCAAGGTACCGAGACGAACAGTCATCAAGTTGAAGCGGGCGTTCAACCGCTATGGGTATCAACTAATGGAGTCATGAGATCACCATCCGAAACGCCACCTCCGCCGGCTCAAAGAACAGACAAGCCCGCTCATACCGCTGAACCTCTTCTGCCGGGTACCTGATGGCCCCATCAATCTTCACATAGCGTGGCCCGGTGCCCACGGCACTGGCCAGGCCTATGGCGGCCTCTGAGCGGCCCCAGCGTTTGGCCAGTTCTTGCTGCGACAGCATCAGGTCAATGGTGGCAACGGATGTTTGGTTTGCGTCCATGGCAGTGTGTAGCTCCAAGTTGTTGTTGAGAGCTATATCGGCACACCGCCGCAAAAGTGGAGCCGGGGTATCTACTCCGTCACAGCAGGTTCCATTTGTCGCGCAGCCATGGCGCTAAAAAAGCGCTGCATCGATCGGTCAACCGCGGCACGCCCACCGCCCATGATGTTGCGCCCGCGCGAGAAGCCGTACACGTTGTCAAACGCATAGTCATGTAGCAGGTGCTGCATGGCCCGCACATCGGCCACGTGCATGGGTATGTAGTTGGGGTAGCTGTACATGAACGAGACATGTTGGCGGTCTGCCGCCACTTGCAGCGCGTCGCCAGGGAACAGTGCACTCTTGCGCCCAGCTCCGGCGCGCCAATGCAAGGCAGTGCTGCCCGGAAAGTGGCCGCCACAGCGCAATAGCGTGACGTCGTTGGACAGCTTCAACGTGTCGCCGTGCCAGAACTGAATGTTCGGCGAATCACGCATCACCCATTCGCGGTCGGACGCATGCAACATGATAGGCACCCCGCCCAGTGCCTCGCTCCAATCGACCATGGCGGAGTAGAAGTGCGGGTGCGAGATGATGATGCGGTCCACACCGCCATGCGCCTTGAGCGTGGCCACGGCTTCGTCGGTCACCAGGCTCAGGCATTCCCACAGGATGTTGCCTGCGTCGGTCGGCAGCAGCAGCGCGCGTTGCGGAATGGCAAAGCTGGGTGTGATGTCCAAGCCCAGCAAACCTGCGTCCTCGGCTATGCGCAGGGTGTGCCTAGCGCGCAGGGCTTCTGGCGTGGTCCAGCGTTGGCCTTCCCAACCGACATACTGCCGGTCGTCTTCGCAGATGGGGCATGCTGTGGGTGCGCGGTCCGATTCGTTGAATTGGGTGCCGCAGGTCTCACAAATAAAGCATGTCATGGATATTTCCTCTTTGGTCATGTGAATGGGGTCCACAGCAAGGCCCCGTTGCTTGCATGACGAGGACTTTAAAGTTATTCTGATCCCTTCATTGATCCAGTTTTATAAGAATTCATGGAGCCAGTTTTTTCATTCCCTTTACAGCTGGACAAGGCGCGTGATGGCCCATTGGCCACTGCATTGCATGGCCGCTTGAAGCAAGCCATTTTTGATGGCCGACTACCGGCTGGCTCCGCCTTGCCAGCGCAGCGCAAGGTCGCTGTGGCCCTGGGTATTGCGCGCAATACGGTGGTCAGCGCCTACGATCTGCTGGTGGCTGAAGGCTATGTCGTGCCACGCCCGGGGGCCAAAGCCGTTGTGGCAGATGTGGCGGTGCGCCGCGCGCCACAGCGGCTACGCGCCACGCGCGCTGGCGTAGACGCCCACATCGCCGCTGTGTGGCATTCGCCAGCGCTGCTGCCGGAGTTGCCACGCCAATTGCCACCGCGCAGTTTCCGCGTGGGCATTCCTGAGCACGCCTTCTTTCCGCATGAGGTCTGGCGGCGCTTGTCCGCTAAGACGCTGCGCACCTGGTCCAAGAGCGGCTTCAGTTACCCGCCAGCGGAAGGCATTACCGCGTTGCGCGAGGCCATCGCAGGCCATGTGGCCTTTGCGCGCGCCGTGGTGTGCACGGCGAACGATGTGGTGGTCACATCCGGTGCACAACAGGCGTTTCATCTACTGGCGCGCTTACTGGTCACGCCCAACCTGACGCGTGTGGCAGTGGAGGAGCCGTGCTATCCATCGTTGCGCAAGGCCTTTGTCGCTGCCGGTGCCCAGCTGCTGCCCATACCGGTAGATGACGAGGGCTTGTGCGTGGACCAGTTGCCTGCGAATGTGAACATCGTCTGTGTATCGCCGTCGCACCAGTCACCCACCGGCGCGCAGTTGAGTTTGCAGCGCCGCGCGGCCCTGCTGCGTTTTGCACGTGAGCGCAATGCCGTGGTTATTGAGGACGACTACGATGGCGAGTTCCGCTATGACGGCCGCCCCTTGGATGCGTTGCAGACCCTCGATAGGGATGGTCGGGTGTTCTACGTCGGCACGTTTTCAAAGAGCCTGTTTCCGTCGCTTCGCAAGGGTTTTGTCGTGGCACCCGATTGGGCCAGAGACACGCTGGTCAAGGTGAAGCAATGTGTGGAAGGCCATTGTGACGCCAACACGCAAGCCGTGCTGGCAGCATTCATACGTGAGGGGCACTTGGCGCGCCATGTGCGTCGCATGCAGCCCATCTACCAGGAGCGACGCCAGGCATTGTTGCTGGGCATTGAGCGGGAACTGTCGCCTTGGTTGGTGCCGATTCCTGGCGAGGCTGGGCTGCACCTGTGCGCGCACATACGCCAGCCGAATCAGACCGCGCGCACCATAGCGCTGGCCAGAGAGCACTTGCCCGGCTGCCAATCCACCGCTGAATATGCCATGGGTGTGCTAGCTGCGCCGGCGCTGATCGTGGGCTATGGGGTGATGGATGTGGCAAATATAGCGCCGGCACTGCGACGCTTGCGCAAGGCTTTGGAAACGGCAGCGCTAACGCCAGGGTAGGGTGAAAAAGAAAATCAAGCAATATTCAATTGCGCCGGCCCGGGCTGCTCGGCTCAATTCTGATCGTGTCGGGATTCAGCAAGATGTTGACTGCTTCGAAGGGCGTTAGTGTGAACGCGGCCTGCCCTCTGGGCGAAAAATAGTTCGCGTAGCCAAAGACCCCAATGGCTTTGCGGTGGTCTGGAGGAAAGCGCATATCTTCGGGTAGATTGACTCTTCTACCTGGGGTGATTTGCAGGCTGACCACATTGATGCTCCTCGCCAAACCGGCAATCAAGGCTCCTTTTTTCTGAAACCAATCAGGACTGTTTTTTGGCATGTTCGACAACGCCCATGTGTCATATACAAAGACCAGGTCGAACGTGGTGGCGTTGTTCTGGTTGGCATTCGGGTCGGCACTTATTTGAACGGCCTGCAAGTTGGTGGCTGGCGGCATGTTGGCGGCGCGACTGCCAAACGTGGACAACATTGCTATCAACAGCACGACGTACAGGGTTTTTTTCATGGTGATGCTTTCGTGATGGACCGTTTTCTAGGGTAGAGCACCGCTCGCAAATTCACTGCGCCTTGGCCTTGCAGTCACAAACAGACGCCCCCTTGTCAAACACAATGTGCCAGGTGTTCGGCCCTTCGCGCCGCCAGATGGACGAGAACGTGGCAAATTCTTTCCCGCTGGGGTCATACACCGGCCCGGAGCTGATGGCCAGATCGCCAGCGTCCAGCACTTCTACGTCTTTGGGTTCCCACGAGAACGGTGCCTCAGGCTTGGTAAAGAACTTGGACCAGAAGTCAACCACCGCCTGCTTGCCGTGCAGGGGTTTGGGGCCGGAGTAAAAAACCGTATCTTCGCCCACAAAAGTTGCAAAGGCCTTCAAGTCGCGGTCGGCCATGCTTTTGGCAAAAGCTCGCTCGGTGGCAATAACCTGTTCCTTGGCAGTTGCCAGTTCGGCGGCTGGCAGGGGAACTTTGGAAGGGCTTGCTGCAGCGCCAGTGGACACAGTCGTAGCGCCCGGCGCCGTGGCGCAACCGCCCAGCAAGGCCGTGGCACAGATGCAAAAAATCAGCGCGGCGAATGGCAAGGTCCGTTGTTGTTTCATGGCGTGGGGCTCCAAAAAAATTGCTGTTGTGAATGCCGTGGCGGCAAATTTTGCACGATTCTGGCGCTCGCGGGTGTAGTGCTATCCCGACACTGGTCGCAGCAAAAAATACCCGAGCAACCTGCCCAAGTTAAAACAATGGCACAATTCAGCCCGTAACTAGGCCCTTCCCACGCCACAGTCGCATCCGCTAAACGGTTCAGCCGTGCCGCGGAAGGTTAATCAAACAGCTTTAACCAGCTAATGTTTCCCCAAGGGAAACGGAGGTCAGCGGAATATGAGTGAAACTACGTCTCAGAAGACGAGCGCGGCATCGGTGTACACCGCCTATGCCAATAATACGTACCTTTTCGGTGGCAATGCGCCATACGTCGAAGAGATGTACGAAAACTACCTGTCCAACCCTGGCAGCGTGCCCGACACCTGGCGCGACTATTTCGACGCGTTGCAAAACGTGCCGGCCAGTGACGGTAGCAATAGCAAAGACGTGCCGCACCTGCCCGTGGTCAATGCCTTTGCCGAGCGCGCTAAACAAGGCGGCACCAAGGTGGTCGAGGCCAGCGCCGATGTCGAGATGGGGCGCAAGCGCACCGCCGTTCAGCAGCTGATTGCCGCGCACCGCAATGTGGGCCAGCGCTGGGCCGACCTGGACCCGCTCAAGCGCACCGAACGCGAACATATTCCCGAACTGGATCCCGCTTTCTACGGTTTTACCGACGGCGACCAGGAAACCATTTTCAACACCAGCAACACTTTCTTCGGCAAAGAGCGCATGAGCCTGCGCGAGCTGATGAATGCGCTGCGTGAGACCTATTGCAGCAGCATTGGCTCCGAGTACATGTATTTGAGCGACCAGGGCCAGAAGCGCTGGTGGCAAGAGAAGCTGGAGTCCATCCGCGCCAAACCCAATTTCTCCAAGGAAAAGAAGCTGCACATTCTGGACCGCCTGACCGCAGCCGAAGGCCTGGAGCGCTTTCTGCACACCAAATACGTCGGCCAGAAGCGCTTCTCGCTCGAAGGTGGCGAAAGCTTTATTGCCTCCATGGACGAGCTGATCCAGACCGGTGGCACCGTCGGCCTGCAGGAAATCGTCATCGGCATGGCCCACCGTGGCCGTTTGAACGTGCTGGTGAACTCACTGGGCAAGGTGCCCTCCGACCTGTTCGCCGAGTTTGACCACACTGCGCCTGAAGACCTGCCCAGCGGCGACGTCAAATACCACCAGGGCTTCAGCTCCGACGTCACCACGCCTGGCGGCCCGGTGCACTTGACGCTGGCCTTCAATCCCTCGCACCTGGAAATCGTCAACCCCGTGGTGGAAGGCTCGGTGCGCGCCCGCATGGACCGCCGTGGCGACCCCAAGGGCCTGCAGGTGCTGCCCGTGCTGGTGCACGGCGACGCCGCCTTTGCTGGTCAAGGCGTGGTCATGGAGACCTTGGCCCTGGCCCAGACCCGTGGTTACACCACCGGTGGCACGGTGCACATCGTCATCAACAACCAGATCGGCTTTACCACCAGCGACCCGCGCGACAGCCGCTCCACGCTGTACTGCTCAGACGTGGTCAAGATGATCGAAGCCCCGGTGCTGCACGTCAATGGTGACGACCCCGAAGCCGTGGTGCTGTGCACCCAGCTGGCGCTGGAATACCGCATGGCGTTCCAAAAAGACGTGGTGGTGGACATCATCTGCTTCCGCAAATTGGGCCACAACGAGCAAGACACACCGGCGCTGACCCAGCCGCTGATGTACAAGAAAATCGCTGCGCACCCCGGCACACGCCGCCTCTACGCTGACAAACTGGCACTGCAAGGCTTTGGCGAGACCTTGGGCGAAGACATGGTCAAGGCCATGCGCGCCGCGCTGGACGAAGGTCGCAACACCTTCAACCCGGTGCTGACCAACTTCAAGAGCAAGTACGCGGTCGATTGGGCGCCGTTCATTGGCAAGAAATGGACCGACGCTGGCGACACCGCCATCCCCATGACCGAGTGGAAGCGACTGGCCGAAAAACTGACCACGCTGCCACCCACCGTCACACCGCATTCGCTGGTGAAAAAGGTGTACGACGACCGCGCTGCCATGGGCCGTGGCGACATTCCCGTGGACTGGGGCATGGGCGAGGCCATGGCCTTTGCCTCGCTGGTGGCCAGTGGCTACCCCGTGCGCCTGTCTGGTGAAGACTGCGGCCGCGGCACGTTTACCCACCGCCATTCGGTGATTCACGACCAAAACCGTGAGAAGAATGACGAGGGCATGTACATCCCGCTGCAGCACATCGCGCCCAGCCAGGCGCCGTTTGTGGTCATCGACTCCATCTTGTCCGAAGAGGCCGTGCTGGCGTTTGAGTATGGCTATGCCTCCAACGACCCCAACACCTGCGTGATCTGGGAAGCCCAGTTCGGCGATTTTGCCAACGGCGCCCAAGTGGTGATCGACCAGTTCATTGCCTCGGGTGAAGTCAAGTGGGGCCGCGTCAACGGCATCACGCTGATGCTGCCACACGGCTACGAAGGCCAAGGCCCCGAGCACAGCTCGGCGCGCCTGGAGCGCTTCATGCAGCTCAGCGCTGATACCAATATGCAAGTGGTGCAGCCCACGACGGCCAGCCAGATCTTCCACTTGCTGCGCCGCCAAATGGTGCGCAACCTGCGCAAGCCGCTGATCATCATGACGCCCAAGTCGCTGCTGCGGGCCAAGGATGCGGCATCGCCCTTGTCTGAGTTCACACGCGGCAGCTTCCAGACCGTAATCCCTGAGAACAAAGAACTCAAGGGCGACAAGGTCAAGCGCGTGCTGGCCTGCTCGGGCAAGGTCTACTACGACCTGGTCAAGAAGCGTGACGAGCGCGAGTCGGACGACGTGGCCATCATCCGGGTTGAGCAGTTGTACCCATTCCCGCACAAGGCGTTTGCTGCGGAACTGAAGAAGTACCCCAACGCGACGGACATCGTGTGGTGCCAGGACGAGCCGCAAAACCAGGGCGCCTGGTTCTTTGTGCAGCATTACATCCACGAGAACATGCTTGACGGCCAGAAGCTGGGCTACGCGGGGCGTGCCGCCTCGGCCTCTCCCGCGGTCGGTTACTCGCATCTGCACCAGGAACAGCAAAAAGCGCTGGTGGACGGTGCGTTTGCCAAGCTCAAGGGCTTTGTGCTGACCAAATAAGGTCATAGCCCGCCCAAAAACACCAAAAACATACACGAAAGAATCACATGGCTATCGTAGAAGTCAAAGTCCCCCAGTTGTCCGAGTCCGTGGCCGAGGCCAC
>JACXTT010005787.1_pt1 | contig 17854 bp, 15 predicted proteins | sample 9270951 | NCBI WGS metagenome assembly JACXTT01 (sample SAMN15532306, study PRJNA645909) | rock metagenome | isolation source: weathered quartz diorite | place: Puerto Rico | collected 2017-06-21 | reverse complement strand
CGCAACGCAGGGCTTTCCGTGATTGCTCGGGGGCGCAACCGTGGCATCCGTCGTCAACGGGATCCGCCGGTTCGATCTGTACACCGAGGGCCGTTCCGCTGGAATCCCTCTCGCGCAGCCGGATTTGATCGTCGAACGCACACGGCTGATCCGTGCGCTTGCCGAAGACGCCCGTGAAGCAGGTGTGTCCATTGATTGCGGCCGCAAATTTTTGTCCCTCACAGATGCCCCGGGCAATCTCTCCCTCGAAACCGAATTTCACGGAATAAGAGACGAAGTGCGGGCTGCGACAGTCGTCGGCGCTGATGGGGCCGCGAGCCGCGTGGCGCGTGCGGCTGGCTGGCCCCCGCTGGACACTGTGCCCCTGATCCAGGCCATTGTGCGCCCACCGAAGGATTGCCAGCCTGACACGGTGCGCGTGTGGTTCGTGCCCGACGAGACGCCGTATTTCTATTGGCTCATTCCGGAATCTACCGAGCGCGCCGCCCTCGGTTTGATCGCCGAAGACGGCCGTGACGCATATCGATACCTCATACGCTTTCTCGACAAGCGCGGGTTCGAGCCGCTCGAATTTCAAGGCGCCCGGATTCCCGTGTACCGCGGCTGGGTGCCGGTGCGGCGGGCGGTTGGCTGCGGCGACGTCTATCTGGTGGGCGATGCGGCCGCCCAGGTGAAAGTCACGACGGTGGGCGGCGTCGTGACCGGCTTTCGCGGCGCACGGGGCGTCGCCCAAGCCATCTTGAACGGTGGACGCAGCCCTGAACTTGCCACTTTGCGCCGTGAGTTGGGCCTGCATTGGTTCGTTCGACGCGCGCTGCACCATTTTCGGCAAGCCGACTACAGCCGCTTGGTGAATCTGCTCGATGGCGGGACCCGGGAGTCATTGGCTGAATTCACCCGCGACGAAGCGGCGCGCCTCCTGTGGAACGTAGTTCGCCGGCAGCCCCGGCTTGCCCTCCTCGGTCTCCGGGGTTTGCTCCTGGGCCGTGGGCGACGCGCTTAATGGCTATGCCCTCTCTCGGTGGCTTTTGGTATCACCACAATGGGGCCTGCAGCCAACGCATTTCTTTTCCTGTGCCTACGGCTGGGAGATAATCAGCGTTTGAAGCTTCGCGCCGCGAGGACGACCCTTCCGGAGCGCTTCTCGGAGAATGATTCTTGCAGATCTCGGTGATTGGCTGCGGGTACGTCGGTCTGGTAACAGGAGCTTGCCTGGCAGGGTCAGGTCATCGGGTAGTGTGCACGGACATCGACAGCGAGCGAATCGCGCAGCTCAAGGCCGGGCAGGTTCCGATCTATGAACAGCATCTCGACACGCTGCTCGAGTCGGCGCGTGCCCTCGGCCAGATTTCTTTCACCAGCGACACCGCCGAAGCCATTCGCGCCGGCGACTCCATCTTCATTTGCGTGGGCACGCCGCCGAAGGAGACGGGCGAAGCCGATCTCTCCGCTATCGATAACGTGGCGCGGCAGATTGCGGCCGAGGCTCGCTCGAGCAAGCTCGTCGTCGAGAAGAGCACGGTGCCTGCGCGCACGGGCGTCGAGCTCAAGCGCGCCTTGAGCCACTATCACCGCAACAGCGGCGCTACGTTTCGCGTGGCGTCCAATCCCGAGTTTTTGCGCGAGGGTACTGACGTCGGAGACGTTTTTCACCCGGATCGCATCGTTGTCGGGGTCGAGGAAGAAGCCGCGGCGGAGCAACTCCGCGAGATTTACCGTCCGATCCTCGAGCGCCGCTTCCACTGCCCGGTTCATGAGCCCTCCTGCCCGGACGGCCCTCCGCCCCCGTTTCTCGTCACCACCATCTCGAGCGCCGAACTCATCAAGCACGCCTCGAACTCCTTCCTTGCCGTGAAGATTTCTTACGCCAACGTGATCGCCGATCTCTGCGAGAAGCTCGGCGGCGACGTGGAGGAAGTCACGCGGGCGATCGGCCTCGACCCCCGTATCGGCCCGCACTTTCTGCGAGCGGGTCTCGGCTTCGGCGGTTTTTGCCTGCCCAAAGACATTCAGGCATTCATCCACTTGGCCGAATCCGTCGGCATCAACTTTGAGTTGCTCAAGGCAGCGGAGTGCGTCAACAAGCAGCGCGTCGATCGTCTCATCGAAAAAGTGCGGAAAGCCCTGTGGGTGGTGAAGGGCAAGCGGGTTGCGGTTCTGGGACTGGCCTTCAAGGCCAGAACAGACGACATCCGCTTCTCGCCGGCTCTCGAGGTCGTTCGACGACTGCTCGAGGAAGGTGCCGAGGTGCGAGCCTATGATCCCGAAGCCATGGCGCGGGCGCAAAAGCTCTTCCCCCGGTTGTCCTGCATGAGCGATCCCTATCAGGCGGCTCAGGAGGCCGACGCCCTGCTCATCTGCACCGAGTGGGAGGAATTCCGCCGCCTGGACTGGGCGCGTTTGGCGGAATCCATGGCGCGGCGGCTGGTGATTGACGGGCGGAACCTGTTTGATCCTGCGCGGATGCGCGCCCTGGGATTCGAATATCACTCCTTCGGCCGTCCGGAGTTATCCGCGAGCGCGGACTAGCGCCGTCCGAACCCGTTCGGCCCATAGTAAGAATTGCGCGTGGAACCGAGAATCGCCTGTGCAAGCTGGAACGGCGCTAGACCGAAGTGCCCGGACGCGCAAGCTCCTTGCGAAAGTAGTCGAGGGTGAGCGTGAGCCCTTCCTCGAGGGCAATCTTAGGCGTCCATCCCAGCACGCGCTTCGCCTTAGAAATGTCGGGGCAGCGCCGCTTCGGGTCGTCCTGCGGGAGCGGCTTGAAAACGATCGGCGGAGCGTTCTGGAAATGGCGGCGGATGCGCTCGGCAAACTCCAGAATGGTGATCTCCTCCGGATTGCCGAGATTCACCGGCAGGTGTTCTTCGGACAGCATAAGCCGGAAAATTCCCTCGACGAGATCGGAGACATAACAGAAGCTGCGTGTCTGCTGGCCATCGCCATACACCGTGATCGGCTGCCCCGAGAGCGCCTGGTACACGAAGTTGGGAAGGGCGCGCCCGTCGTTCAGCCGCATGCGCGGGCCATAGGTGTTGAAGATGCGGACGATTCGCGTATCGACCCCGTGCGAACGGTGGTAGGCCATGGTAATGGCTTCCGCGAACCGTTTGGCTTCGTCGTAGACGCCGCGCGGGCCGATGGGATTCACGTGACCCCAATAGTCTTCGCTCTGCGGGCTGACTTCAGGATCACCATAGCATTCCGAAGTCGAAGCCAGCAGAAACTTGGCCCGCTTCGCCAGCGCCAGGCCGAGCGCGTTATGCGTTCCGAGCGATCCGACCTTCAGCGTCTGGATTTGTAGTTTCAAATAATCTACCGGGCTGGCCGGCGAGGCGAAATGAAGAACGAAATCTACCGGTCCAGCCACGTCTATGTAGCGCGTGACGTCGGCGCGGACGAAACTGAAGCGGTCGTGTTCGAGAAGGTGGCCCAGGTTCTTCTCTACGCCGGTGACCAGATTGTCGATCGCCAGCACGTTCCACCTCTCGGCAATGAGCCTGTCGCAGAGGTGTGAACCCAGAAAGCCGGCCCCGCCCGTGACGACTGCGCGCATGACTCGGTGACGCTCCCGATTCTTGTTTTTCCAGACCGTCGAGGCGAGCGATTCTAGCGTGCCCTTGCCGAATTGACCATGTAGAGACCAGAGGATAGGATGCTCGTCCATCGCCGGATGAGCGAAACCCTAGCAGGAGAAGGCCCGGCGCGAAGACGCTGGGGTCGGCTGGCCGCATTCGCGCTCCTCGCGCTGATCATCGCCGCAGCGGCCCTGGGACTCTGGCGAGTGGGGCGCTGGCTGGTCGTGCAGGATGAGCTCGAGCAGGCGCCGGTGATTGTCGTGCTGAGCGGACGCATGCCTGAACGGGCGCGCGAGGCCGCGGCTCTCTACCAGCAGGGTTACGCGAGTCGGGTGTGGATTTCGCGGCCAGCCGGCCCCGGGCGCGAGCTCGAAGAGCTGGCCATCCCGTACGTGGGCGAAGAGTTCTACAACGCACGCGTGCTGATGCGTCTCGGCGTGCCGCCCGACGCGATCCGGGTGCTCGAGAAGCCCATCCAGAACACCGCCGACGAAGTGGATGAAATTGCCGCCGAGCTCCGCCACGAGGGCATCAACAAGGTGATTCTGGTCACGACCAAGGCGCATACCCGGCGTGTGCGGCTGATCTGGCGCAAGCGTGTCGGCGCGGGACCCCGCGCCATCGTGCGCTACGCACGCGGGGACCGCTACGACGGGGCCCACTGGTGGCGCACAACGGCGGACGCGCTCGATGTCGTCCGCGAAACGCTCGGGCTGGCCAATGCCTGGGCCGGTTTCCCCGTCCGGCCTGCCGCGTGAACTTAATGAAGCGCCAACGAAGGCAATCGCTGTTGACCGCGGGGATAATCTTCTGGGCCGTCACCGCGGCATCGGCGCAGGAGCGGACGTCCGTTGTGCGAACGCTCGTCATCGAGCGCGGCGAGACCGCAAGCGATGTCACCTGCTACTTCTGTTCCGTGCGGATGCGGGGCGAATCTGTCGGCGACGTGACCGCCATTGGCGGAAGTGTAGAAGTAGACGGGCCCGTTTTGGGCGACGTGGTAGCTGTGGGGGGAGACGTTCGGCTCGGTCCAGCCGCGCGCGTGCGAGGGGACGCGGTGACTGTTGGCGGCGTTGCGGACAAGGATCCACAGGCGACCACGCACAACAACAATGCTCCCGTTTCCGTACCGTGGTTCTTTCTTCCGGGACAACGGCTCCTTGCCTGGCGCGGCGTCCTAGGGCTCGCTGGCTTCTACGCGCTGTTGGCCATTCTCTTCACCGCGCTCCTCCGTGGGCGGCACCTCGAGCGGCTCGGCGAATCGATGCGCAAGTGGTATCTGATCGTTCCGGTGGGACTTCTTCTTCTTGCTGTATTCTCTTTCGGTTTCAATTTCGCGGATCGCTTCGGTCGCTGGGCAGACTGGGTGGACTATGGCCTTGCTGCCGTCTTGCTGGTTCTCTTCGGTGCAGGCTTCGCGGGATTTGCCTACGCGATTGGTGAGGCGTTCTTGCTGCGCACGACGGCAGCTTCCGTAGCGATTGGTACAGCGGCGCTCATCGCTTTGCAACTGATCCCAATCGCGGGGGCCTTCGCATTTCTCTTGGTGCTTGTCCTTGCGCTCGGCAGCGCGGCCTGGAGTGGTCTGGGTTTTCGAGGCGGGCGTCGAGAGCCGCTGTTTCCCTATCCTCCGCCTCGCCCCCGTCCGACTGGGCGCGGCCCAATCGATCTTTTCCCACGCTGACAGCCCGCCCGATCATTTTTGCTGGGAGGCCACTGCGCTCGTGTGGTCGTGAATGATCCGCCAGCCGTCGGGGAACCGGCGCAGGACAAGCGAGAAGACCCCGCTCGGCTGGTCCCTGTCTCTCTGAATTTGCCAGCGGCCCAGCACCAACGCGGCGTCTTCTCCCAGGGGCGTGATTTCGAGCCCTGAAAATGTAAGGTGCCCCATGGCGGTGCGGTCGGGATAGACGCGCTTGTACCGCGCCAGCACGCCGTCCCACCCGCGCTCGATTCCCCTGGCCCCCGCGAACGTCAGCGCCGGTGAGCGCCAGTAGCCTTGCATGAATGCTTCGAGGTCGCCGCGGTTCCATTCTTCCGCCTGCAGTTTGAGCAGCTGAACCAAGGCTTCCTCTGCGCGGCTCGATTGAGGGGGACTCAGCACCCCAAGAGCGGCAAATCCGCCGACAAACATGCCGACGCAGCAAAGCAAAGATTGAAGGATCGGTTTCATCGTCCACCTCCTGGATCTTGCCGCGCCAAGGGTAGCCAAGACTCTCCCCTCGGCCAAGCCGACGTTCTAGGCCACCAAATCTAAAGATAACATAAGTCTTATCAGGCAATTACACGGAACCGGAGGTTCTAGTCCCCTAGTACCGGCAGGCTATAGGCAGACACAGAAGGGTCCTGCAGAATGCCCTCGGAGGCTGAGGAATGCTCTCCGCCATGCTCCTGGTCATATCGATCACGGCCCTCGCGCAGTTTGGAATGTATTACTGGCGCGCCGTGATGTCGGGCGTGGCCGCGCAGCCGGTTTCGGACCGGGTGCTGGCCGCCGCCGGACTTGCGGGCGGCAGCGTCGCGTGGAACGATTTCGACACTCTGGCCGGCCTCCATGAATTGACTCCGACGCTATGTTCCGGGAAACAGAGCCTCGGACTCATTCGCGCCTACTACCGCTTCATCGGTCTTCTTGAGCAGCTTGTTGATGCCCGGATACCCGTGATAGCAGCCTGGAGCCGCCGCGAAATGGCGGTCTGCGCGCGCTACGCCGCCGTGCAGATCGGCCGTCGCCTGCAGGACAACCTGGCCCTCGCCGCCTCCATCCGCTCCTGCTAAGCCACTCGTTTCCCGGCAGCCCAATCTGCCGTCCTCCTCCTTCTTGCATTAGGACACAGCTGTCAATCAGAATGCGCGGGCCCGAGTTGAAGTCGTTTGAGGGCGCCATGACCAAGGCTCAGGAAACGTACCGCTGGGCGCGCAAAATGCACGCAGCCTTTGTCTTCGCTGCAGCAATGGAAACGATCACGGCCTTTCTCTTGCCCTTGTCAGAGCGTTCCGTGCCTTTGATCTTGGTCATCGCCCTTGCAGCTGTGTCTATATGGGATGTTTCCGTGGCCGTATCTCTCCGTTCCCGATGGATTGCACGGTCGGAAGACCTGCTACGTGCGCAGCCTGAAGATGAAGGGGCACTAGGTCGTTGGCGTGCGGGTGTAACGGCGAGTCTCTCGATGTGCAACGCCGTACCGCTGTTTGGACTCCTGCTAAAGTTTCTCGGTGCAAGCTGGAATGTCGCCGGCCCATTCTTTGCTGTGGGAATTCTGTTGATGCTCGTGTGGACGCCCCGACTGGAACTGCCCTCGACGAGTTAGCGGGTTCCGCTGGTGGCTGGACCTCTTAGCAACTCAATACGCCCAGCGCAGCAGGACACCGCCCGTGGTGTAGCCCGCACCCACCGCGACGAGCAGGACCAAATCGCCCTTGCGAAGAAGCCCCTGCTCGAGCGCGTCGTGCAGGCCGAGAGGAATCGTCCCCGCGGTCGTGTTCCCATAGCGGTCGATGTTTATCATGACCTTGGAATCGTCCACGCCGAGGCGCTCCTGCATGGCGCGGATGATGCGCAGGTTGGCCTGATGCGGTACAACGAGCTTCAGCTCGCGGCTCGAGAAGCCGTTGCGCTCGAGCAGTTGGCAGGCGACCTCAGCCATGCGGCGCACGGCGTACTTGAAGACCTGCGGGCCCTCTTGATGGACGACGTGCATGTTCTTGTCCACCGTCTCGTGCGTCGAGGGATGGAGCGAGCCACCACCCGGCATGTAGAGATACATTCCGCCCGAGCCGTCGATGTCATGATGAAAATCGAGAATGCCCTCATCGTCTTCCGCCGGCTCGAGCAGGACCGCGCCAGCCCCGTCGCCGAAGAGCACGCAAGTGGCGCGGTCGGCGTAATCGAGGATCGCGCTCATTTTGTCGCTTCCGATGACCAGCACTTTCCGGTGTGTTCCGGCGCCGACGAACTGCGCCCCGACCGTCAGCGCGTAGGCAAACCCGGAGCAGGCAGCGGAAAGATCGAATCCCCAGGCCTTCTTCGCGCCCAGTCGGTCCTGGACGAGGCAGGCAGTCGCGGGAAAGAGCATGTCCGGCGTGACGCTGGCGACCACGATGAGGTCAATCTCGTTCGGGTCCGTCCTTGTCTTTCCGAGCAGCAGCTTTGCCGCTTCCGTGGCCATGTGCGAACTGGCCACGCCCTTCTCGGCGATATGCCGCTCGCGGATGCCGGTGCGCTCGCGTATCCACTGGTCGTTGGTGTCCACGATTTTCTCGAAATCGTGGTTCGTCATCACCTTCGGCGGCGCATAGGCAGCCACGCCGGTGATCTTGGCCGGGATGCGGTGCGACATGTCTCTCCTCACACGGCTCCAGGACAACACAAAAGAAACAAATTCTATGCGATGCCGCTTCGAGTGACAAGGCAATGCCTCTGAGAATCTCGCACGAAACCGAACCACTAGAAACGAAACAGATAGCTCACCTTGACGAAGAACAGCCGGCCGATGGGTTCATTCGGCGAACCCTTGGGCGGGATCACGACGGGAGGCACTGCGAGCGGGTCGAGGTGCACGTTAGCGTAGCTGTCCGTGTATCCGACGTAGATGGCCGTGCCGGGGTGCAGCAGGTATGTAAGCAGCAGGTCGGAGGTGAAGCGCTTGTTCGGCAGTTTAGCGCCATTGAAACTCCCCAGGTTGCGCTGTAAATCCAGCAAATTCTCATTAGCCAGCGTCGCGTTGTAGTCGAAAATCGCTCGCAGCGAAAGCTCCTTCGTGAACTGATAATTCAGCTTTGATCGCAGAATGTGGTTGTTGAAAATACTCGTTCCGGGAGCGAAAGGAGGAGGCGTTGAGCCCTCGCGCGTCCCCAGCCGCGAAAAAATGTACGTTTGATCGAACCGCACCCGCGCTCGAGGCTGCACGGTAAAGCCCAGAATGTAGCGTTTTGTGTTTGCTAGAAACGGCGGAAGCGGCGCAGCGGGGAAGAAGTTCTCTCCTGTTCCGCTGCTGAACTGTGTGTTGAACGAGAGCCATTTGTAGGGCTGCGTGCTGATGGAAACAGCCGAGAGATGTTTCCGGAAACCTAGCCCCTGAAACAGCTCGAACGCCTCGCGCCGCGTCGCGGCGATCGTGGTCTGCTGCTTGAAATCCACTTCGAAGACAAAATCGCCTTCCCAGTCCGTCAGTTGGCCGGTGTGGTCCCAAATCACAAAACCCGTGCCGGAGGGACCGAAAGCAATGACTTTGGTGTTCTCAGGTCGCCACAGATATCCCACGAAATTGTTGAATTTGCGGATGTCCACGCGGTTCACGAAGCCAAGTTCGGTGCAGAAGCCGGGTGTCTCGTCCTCGTAGCTCGAGTTGTAGAAGAAATGGCGGCCGGCATGGCTCAGATTGGCCCACGCCGCCGTGCCCTGGAGATGCGTGTCGCTCTGAAAACAGAGCGGCGGCAGAGCGGAATTCTGGCGCGTCCAGCTATGCGCTGCCTGGCCCGTGAGTACCCAACTCGGAGAGAGCTTGAAACGCGCATCAAGAGAAGCGACGCGGTTGCTGGTATCGGCAAAATCGCGGCTCGAGAAGAGCGCCCCGATCTGCGATTGTTTGCCAAATTCGCGGGCCACGCGCACGACGCCGATGCCGGCGCGCGTGTCAAACGGGCTGGGCTGATCCTGACCGGGTTGGCGGTCATCAATCGCGATGGCGCCGAGGGCCCAGTTGCCCACCTTGCCGGTCATTCGCCCGCCAAACTGCGGTTGGGCCACGCGCCGCGAAAAGAAAAGGTTGATCGGCGTCTGAAAAAAGCCGGCATTCTCGATGAAGAAGGGTCTCTTTTCCGGGAAAAAGACCTCAAAGCGCTGGTTGATGGTTACCTGCGGCTCGTCGGATTCCACTTGGCTAAAGTCCGGGTTCAGCGTGACGTCGAAGGTCAGGGCGTCGTGCACCACGAACTTGGCATCGAGCCCGGCGCGGTGCTCGAAGTCGGTCCGCTGCGCGGGGTTCGCCGGATCGCGCTGGTCGAGAAAGCTCGACCGCGCCAGCAGTCCGTACGGAATCAACTGAATATTGCGTCCCGGCGAAATGTTCTCGAGACCGCCGAGCGTAGCGAATTGCTGCGTGATGCCCTGTACGCGCAGCGTCAGGTACGGCCAGTAGAGGTATTCGCTTTTCCGCAGGATCACGCGGTAAAGGGCTACGCCCCACGTTTGTTCCGGAGTCTTCGCAAACCGCAGGCTCTTGAACGGAATCTGAAACCACACAATGTAACCTTTGTCTGTGAGGCGGCCTTCGGTGTACCAGAGGGTGTCAAAACTGAAGTCGTATCCCTGCCCCTCGGTGTAGATCGCGTCGCTCTGAATCCCCAGTGGATTCGCGGCGAAGTAGTATGCCCGGTGTCTGTCGCGAAATGTATCTAGGAGAACGCCTACGGTGTCGTCCTGGTCCGCGCCCTCGCGCTTGGAAAGATGCGCCCGCACTTGCCCCGCTGCGTCGTGGCATAGGAAGACCACGTACAGATGTTTGTCGTCATAGGAGAGATAGGCGCTCGTGTCTTCGGTGGCCGGCGTCCCGTCGCCCGGCAGATACTGACGGAAGTCGCTGACGGCGAGCTCCGCTTGGCGCGGCCGGTTCTCGAGAAAGTCTTCGATTCGCGGTGGCCGCGTGACGTGCGGGATCTGCTCGAGCGCAATCATCTTGGTCGGCGCAGGCGGGGGTACGGCAGAACTGTTTTGTCCGACCGCAACAGCCGGCCAGCAGAAAGCACATAAGACCAGGAAAAAAGGGAGGATGCGCCCCATGGAACCGTTTCTGTATACCCTTGGGTGAAGAATCACGCAAGGCAAATCTTCCCGGTGTTCCCTGCGTCTTCCCCTGCGCGGGTTCACGCTTCGGGCGGCAGAATCTCGTAGCGGGAGGTGATGGCGGCGGTTTTCTTGAGCATGGCTTCGACCGAGCAGTATTTCTCCTGGCTGAGCTTGATGGCGTGCTTGACCGCGGCTTCGTCGAGCTGGCCGCGGAGCCGATAGACCAGATCCAGTTTTGTCCACACCATGGGCGGTTCGGCCGCGCGCTCGCCGGAGGCGACAATTTCGAGCGCGTCGAGTTTCTGCCGCTTTTTCTTAAGCACGATGACGATATCGCTCGCCGTACAGGCGCCCAACGCGAGTAGCAGTAGCTCCATCGGCCCGGGCGCCGTGTTCGATTCGCGGTCGGAATCCATCGCCACCGCGTGGTTTGAGGGGCTTACGCCTAGGAATTTTTCCTCTCCCACCCACCGCACCGCCGCTGTTTGCATGTTCCCTCCCGATTTCGGCAAAGCAGTCTAGCAGATGCGCGGTCGGCGATTAGGATGAAGCACGCGGGGAGAGGGGAGCGCTGCTGTTGCGGGAGGAGACGGAGATAGGCTCGATAATGGGATTGGGGATCTGGCGCATGGCCTTGAGGAAGACGTGGATGATCTCGCCGTCGAACTGGGCGTTCGAGCAGCGCTCGAGCTCGGCGAGTGCTTCGGCCGAGGTGCGGGCCTTCTTGTAGGTGCGGTCGGAGGTGATCGTGTCGTAGGCGTCGGCGATGGCGATGATTCGGGCGCCGAGCGGGATTTGCTCGCCCAAAAGCCCTTCCGGGTAGCCTGAACCGTCGAAAAACTCGTGATGGTGCAGAACCATTTTCTGGATCCGAGCGAGCGCGCGCAGCGGATCCAGAATCTTGGCGCCGAAGTGGACGTGCAGTTTCATCGTCTCCCACTCTTCGGGATTGAGCGGACCGCTCTTGTTCAGGATGGACTCGGGGATGCCGACTTTGCCGATGTCGTGAAGGACTCCGGCCAGACGGATCTCTTCTACCTCGGCGTCGCCCATGTTCATGGCCTCGGCGATGAGCGCGGCGTAGGCAGACACTTTCTGCGAGTGGCCCTGGGTGTAGTGGTCCTTGGCGTCGATGGCGAAGGCGAGCGACGTGACCGTGTCGAGTACCGCCTGGGGCAAAGATTGCGGCCCTTCAGCCCCGGCTCCGCCATCGGAGGGAATGGCGGTCTCGCCCTGGCTCGAGGCCAGCGACTCCGTGAATTGTTTCAGTCGCTGGTAGATCTCTTCAAACGCCTCGGGGCCGGTGGCGAACAGCCGCTTCAGCGTAACGCCGAGATAGGCCTCGAGGACGTCGCGCTTCCACTTCTTGGTCTCGCTCGGGTCGAAATGGTCGGCCGTCGAAACGGCGTTTCCGCCTTGGTGCTTCGAGAGGTACATCGAAGCGTCGGCCACCTGGATGAGTTCCTGCGGTGAGGAACCGTGCAGCGGGAAGCTCGCGATGCCAAAGCTCGCGGTGATGTTTTTCTCGCGCAGGAGCGGATCGGCGGAAATCCAGCCGCGCAGCTTGGAGGCCAACTGCCGCGCGTGCTCCATGTTGGTTTCCGGCATGAGCACGACGAATTCGTCCCCGCCATAGCGCGCGACGACGTCGGAACGCCGGCAATTGGTCTCGAGAATGTGCCCGACGCGCTGCAGCACCAGGTCGCCTTCGAGGTGGCCGTAGAAATCGTTCACGAACTTAAAACGGTCGAGGTCCATCAACACCAGCGAGAAGCTTCGCCCGGCGCGTGTCGAGCGCTTCCATTCGGCCGAGAGCGCTTCCATAAAGAAGCGGTGCGTCTTGACGCCGGTGAGCCCGTCGGTGATGGCCTGCTCCTGGGCCTTCTGGAACGTCAGCGCGTTGTGGACGGCGCCGGCAACCAAGTCCGCGAGCGTGCGCAACAGCATCATGTCTTCGTCGGAAAAGTCGCGTGCCTGCTCCGATTCGACGTACAGAACGCCGTGCAGTTGATCGGCGTAGAAAATGGGCAGCGCGGTAGCCGACGCGGATTCGGCAAGAAGGGGCCGCACCGAGTCGTCGCCGGGGTTCGTCGCGCTGAACGCAGCGTGCTTCCCGCTGCGCGCCACGTGACCAATGAGCCCCGCGCCCAACGCAATACGCTGGGCGAGCGCTCCTCGCCTCCGCCCGGCTTCGGCCCGGACGATGATCTCCCGCGAGGAATAGTCGAGCATCGCAATCCCGATGTGGTCGTAGCTCAGACCGTCCTCGAGCTGTTCGGCGATCTTGGCCAGCATCTCGTCAGGGTTCAGCGTGGTGATGGCGTGCCGGGAAATGTTGTTCAGCAGCGCCAGGTGCCTCGCCTTGAGGCGCTCGTCATGGAACAGCCGCGCGTTTTCGATCGCAATGCTGGCCTCGCTCGCCAGCACGCGCAACAGCTCGAGATGGCCCTCGTCGAAGCTGCGCTCCTGCGCGCTGAACACCGCCATGGCGCCGATGATGTGATCGTAGGCCACCAACGGCACCCCGCAGAAGCAGCCCTTCTGCAGCATGGGCTCGACGCCGAGCCGCTTCACCTCGGCGAGGTAGTTCTCGCGGATCAGGACCGGCTGGCGCGTGCGGATGACGTACTCGGTCAGGTCGTTCCCGGCGGGCCGGGTACGCTTGGGAATGCGCGCCCCGTCCACGATCTCCAGCTCGTACCGGATTTCGTCGCGCAGCGGATCGTGCGAGGCGATATAGAAGTTGTCCACGTCAAACAGCCGCCGCATTTCCTCCCACACTTTGCTGAGCAGCTCTTCCTTGTTCAGTGTCGAGCTGAGCGCGCGCCCGATTTCATTCAGCACGTGCAGCTCTTCCGAGCGCCGCGAGGTCTGCTGGATCAGGTAGCTGTTCTCCACCGCCATCCCGATTTGGTGCCCGAGCGCCAAGAGCAGCCGCAATTCCGCAGGGGTGAACCGCCGCGTATCCGGCGTTCCGAGCAGCAACACGCCGAACGCCTGTTCTTTGGCCTGCAGGCTGATAGCCACCACCGTCCGCAGTCCCTGACCCATCGCCAACTGCCGGAATTTCTTGAACGCTTCTTCCTTCTCAAGCGCCGCCCAGGCCGAATCGCGCGTCAGATCGCGAAACACGACGAGTCCGCCGAGGCGCGCAACGAGGTTCACCAGGTGCTCGTCCAGCCCTTCTTGCTGCGAGATGCTGCAGAAATCCTCCCTCAACCCCGCCGCCACCACCGACGTTGGTCCTTGCGGGTCGCCGTGGTGCAGGAACAGCGCCCCCGAGGGTATCCGCACGACACCCAGCACGCGGTCGAGCGCCTGCGACAACATCCGCTGGATCTCTCCGCCGACGAAGCCCGACGTCGCGAGGTTGAGGTTCGAGAGCGCCAGCATATTCCGTTCCACGCGGCGTTTCTCTTCCTCATAGAGCGCCATCACCAAAAGCATGGCGATGAACGCCGTGGGCAGCCCCGCAACCATCTGCACTCCCGGCCCCGGCGTCGCGCCCATCCGCGGGTAGACCACCAGCCCCACTCGCGCTGCGGCCCAGGCCACAAACGAAAACGCCAGCAGCGGGTCGGCGAGAGTTTCTTGCCGGCGGCCCTCTTGCCAGTAGAGCACCGCCGTCGCCAGGAAAATCGTTGTCGAAGCGAGATCGACGGGGAGAGCAAACCACCCCATCTCCGACGCGACGGCCCAAGCCAGCAGCGCCGCAGCGGTCGCGGCCGCCCAGCCAACCCAAGCCTTACGCTGCGTGTAGAGTTGTGTGCCGAGGAAAAACAGCAGGCCGCTCGCGGCCAGCAGCCAATGGTCCAGCGCCCGCTGCCAGGGAGAGGCGACCAGCCGCGGTTCGAACGCCGCGCTCAGATAATGCAGCGCCAGCATGCTCCACGCCGCTGTCCACAGCAGCAGATACATCTGCCGCTTCAGGTTGTAAACGTAAGCAAAAAAGCACGCCACCAGAATGGTGGCTGCGAGCAAGCCGAGCGCGATGATGCCGTCCTGAGCGACCAACCTGATCCATCCGGCCTTCCGACACGGCGGCCCCTCACGCGCTCGCCGGCTTGCGGAAAGCGATTACTCCGTCGTCTTCAGACAACTTGCGCCGAAATCAGATGTGCGGATCGCTTGGCTTCGAGGACCTCGACCGCGGTCTCCGCGCCTTCCCGCGCACAAAACAAAGCCTTTCGGACTATAGACCAGGCTTTTTTCTAGGGTCAAGGGTACTCGGGTACCTCGGTGAGCACACCGCCACTCCCGCTTCTGCGGTCTTGCATGTCCACTGTAGCCCCGCCCGGATCGTTTCCTTTCCGGTCATTGGCTCCCTTCTCTGGCCTTACTCTGTGTCTCGGTGCCTCTGTGGCTACTCGCCACTTGCCATCCCCTTCGGCTAAACTGGTGGATTCGCATCCGCATCCGGAAAGGCCTGATGACCACGTCACACAAGGATTCAACCCCCGGCAAACTTCGCGTGCGCTTTGCGCCCTCCCCCACCGGCTACCTGCACGTTGGCGGAGCACGCACAGCCCTCTTCAACTGGCTCTTCGCACGGCATCACGACGGCACAATGATCCTGCGTATCGAAGACACCGACGCCGAGCGCAACAAGCCCGAGCTCGTCGAAGGCATCCTCGACGGCCTGCGCTGGCTCGGGATCGACTGGGACGAAGGGCCTTACCACCAGTCGCAGCGCCTGCCGCTTTACCGCGAAGCCGCCGAACGCCTGCTCAAGAGCGGCCACGCCTACCTCTGCTACTGCCCGCCCGAGAAATACGCCGGCCCCGATGAAATCGGGGCCGGCGCCGACGTCGCCCAGGACGACGAGCCCAAGGATGCAGACCCCCGCCGGGTCGCGCGCTGCACCTGCCGCGACGCCAAACCCTCCTCGCCCGACACGAAACCCGCGGTCCGCTTCCGCGTTCCCCCCGGCGAGACCACGAGATTCGACGATGCCGTCTTCGGCCCACGCGAATTCGCAAACGACGAGATCGAAGACTTCGTCCTGCTGCGCTCCCCGAAAGGCGACGAACCCTTCGGCCTGCCCACCTACCAGATGAGCGTCGTCGTGGACGACATCGCTATGCACATCACGCACGTCATCCGCGGTGCCGACCACCTCTCGAATACGCCCAAGCAGGTGCTGCTCTACCGCGCGCTCGGCGCCGCCCCGCCCGTTTTCGCGCACGTCCCGCTGATTCTCGGCCCCGACCGCACCCGGCTCTCGAAGCGCCACGGCGCCACGAGCGTCATTTCGTACCGCGACGAAGGCTTCCTTCCCGAAGCCTTCCGCAATTTCCTCGCGCTCCTCGGCTGGTCCGCCGGCGGCGATCAGGAGTTTCTCCGCACCAGCGAGCTCATCGAGCGCTTCTCCCTCGAAGGCGTCAGCCGCACCAACGCCGTCTTCGACCGCGCCAAGCTCGAATGGTTCAACACGCAGTACCTCCAGCAGCTGCCCATCGAGGAGTTGCTCCCCAAGGTCGAACGCGAGTTGCGCCGCAGCAGCCTCTGGCGCAACGAGTGGGCTTCCGGGGCGGGGCGCGAATGGTTTGCCCGGACCGTGGACCTGTTGCGGCCACGCGTGCGTTTGCTGCCGGATTTTTCCACCTGGTCGCGCGCCTTCTTCAGCGACGACTTCTCATACGATGCGGCCGCGCGCGAAAAATTCTGGAAGGACGAGCGCCTGCCGGGCTTGCTCGCGAAACTCGCCGACGCGCTCGAGAAACTCCCCGAGTGGAATCACGATGCTTGCGACCACGCGCTGCGCTCGCTTGCAGAGGCCGAAGGGGTAAAGGCAGGGTTACTGATCAACGCGACCCGCGTGGCCATTGTCGGGCAGGCCGTCGCGCCGCCGCTGTTTGACACGATGGTTGCGCTGGGGCACGAGCGCGTCGTCAGCCGGCTGCGTCGCGCCCTCCCCGCGCTCGGCAAAGGCGCGAGCGCCTGAGAGAGGAAACGGATCTTGGAGGTCGGCAAACGCCTGGGAGATCTTACTTCGTACCGAAAATTTCGGGATGGACGGCCCGCGACGCGGCGCCATTCGCAGCGATTTCGACCGGGGCATCCAGCGTCAGCGTGACTGGCGGCAGACAGACCTCGTCAGTGCACGCCTGGTACCGCAGCTTGAGGGGAATGCGTTGCGGCCCGAGCGGGGCATCGGCCAGCGCGGTCAGAGTCATCCGGATGACGGCTCTGCCTTCGTAGACGTTCAGCGGCTTGTTCGGCGAGAACGGAAACTTCCGCAGCGAGCCCTTGGGATAGGCGGCGGCGCCGGCGCGAAATCCCTGAGGCAAGTCTGCTTCGAGATCAGTGGGAATGAGGTAGTCGGCCGAAGCTTCGCGCGCGTTGATGTGAAAGCCCGGACGAATCTTCAGCACGACCGCCAGTTCAAACGCGCGGCCGCGCGGCACGGGCTCGAGCGAGACGTAAGCGCTCGGCGCAACGACGTCTTTCCCGCGCGGAATATTGGATTGCGCGCCCACCGGCAGCGCCGCCAATAGCAGTGCCGCGCACAGGGCGAATTGGCGGAGCGTTCGCATCACACCGCTACCTGCGTGCCCAGCTGCTGGCTGATGACGCGGCCCACGACCTGGTTCAAGTTTTCCCCCGTCTTTTCCAGCAGGAAAGCGCCTGCGGGTTCTGACCAGCCAAGCTTGAAGCTCATCGCCAGCGCCGAAATCCAGATCTCGCGCACGGGCGTGTTGGGGGAAATCACGAACTTCGCCTCTTGCGGCTCCTCGAAAACGATCTCAAGTTTCCCGGCCTCCCCCTCGACGTCAAACCCGAATTCATCGCTCACGGGGAGGAGCTTGCGCTTTAACTCCTCAAACGCCGCATCGCACTTCTTCTGAAATTCCTTTTCGTCGAGCATGATTTCAGGTTACAGCACTGGCGGAGCCCGGAGCAAGCCAGCGCGTCATTCGTAGCGGAGCGAGTCCACCGGGTCAAGCCTCGCTGCTTTCACCGCCGGATACAGGCCGAAGAAGAGACCCACGCCCATGGAAACGAGCACTCCGATGAAAATGGCCCACAACGGCACAGCGGAAGGAAAGAGGGCATTGAGCAACAGGCTCAGCCCAACGCCGAGGAGCACGCCGATGACTCCGCCCGAACCGGTCAGCGTCATGGCCTCGGTGAGGAACTGCCAGACGATGTCGCGGCGCCGCGCGCCGATAGCCTTGCGCACGCCGATCTCCCGCGTCCGCTGGGTCACCGACATCAGCATGATGTTCATTACCCCGACGCCGCCGACCAGCAGCCCGATCGAGCTTACGACCGCGATCAGCAGCGCCGCCATGCTCATGATCTGGCGGAATTCGTTGGAGACGGACTCGGCGCTCGAGATGTCGAAATTGTCGGGATCGTCACCGTGGACGTTCCGCCGACGGCGCAGCAGGCCGCGGATTTCGTCCTCGGCGGCCGATTTGCGCCCCGGGTAAGCCAGCGCGCCGATGAAGTGCTCGTCATGATTCGGGTGGTGCTTGTGATAGCT
>JACXTT010005786.1_pt1 | contig 17854 bp, 15 predicted proteins | sample 9270951 | NCBI WGS metagenome assembly JACXTT01 (sample SAMN15532306, study PRJNA645909) | rock metagenome | isolation source: weathered quartz diorite | place: Puerto Rico | collected 2017-06-21 | reverse complement strand
GGCGGCGCCGCGTCGCTTTGCAGAGCGGCGTCGTCCGGCTTCACGCTCGGCGCAAGCCGCCGAGCCTCGGCCAGGCGCGCCGGCCCCATGGCATCGGCCAGGAGGGCTCGCTGCCTGAACGCGTCCGCGTTCCCCTGCTCCGCGGCCAGGTGATACCAGAGATAGGCGCGAACGGGGTCCTTGGACACGCCTTCGCCGCGCTCGTAGAACGATCCGAGCGCGACCTCTGCCGTGGCATGGCCTTTATTCGCAGCCAGGCGATACCAGCGCACGGCCTCTGAGAGATCCTTCGGAACGCCGCGGCCGAGGGAGTACATCAGCCCCAGATTGGACTGGGCGCTGACATTCCCGTTTCGCGCGGCGAGGCCCCACCAGATCGTCGCTTCGACCTGGTCCTGGGACACTCCCCGCCCATTGAAGTAGGCCCAACCGAGCGTGTTCTGAGCATCGGACGACCCCCGTCCCGCGGACAACCGGAGGAGACGGGCGCCTTCGACCGGTAACGCTCCCGTTTCGTCGACGTACATCCATCCGAGCCCATACTGGGCGTCGGCATCTCCCTGCTCGATGGCGCGACGGAGCCATCTGATTCCCAGAGCCCGGTCATGCGTGACGCCTTCGCCACGCACGTACATCAGGCCGAGATCACGCTGCGCGGCGGCGAGTCCGTGGTCGGCCGCGCGCCGATACCATTCGGCGGCCCGCGCTTCGTCCTTGGCCACGCCGCGGCCCTGGCGATACACGGTGCCCATGTTGCGCTCGGCGCCCGCATTCCCGTGCCCGGCGGCGCGGCGGAACCAGCGCAACGCCTCGGCGTCATCGCGGGCAACGCCCCAGCCGAACCAGTACATCGCGCCCAGTTCGTTCTCGGCGTCCGCGTGGTCGTGCGACGCGGCGCGCCGGTACCATACGACAGCCTCGGTGAAGTCGCGCTCGATGTCGCGGCCGTTCTGGTAGGCGAGGCCGAGCTGGTACTGCGCCGTCGGCTCACCGCCCTCGGCCCGAGCCCGCAGCGGCTCGAAGTCGACGGACAGGGCGGCGGCGGCGTCCGAGGGCGGGCGCGGCGCGCTCTCGCGCGCGCATCCCTGGGCGCACGCGCCGAAGAATACGGCGAGCACACCGCCAACGAGAGCTCCCTTCATGCCGGCCCGAGTCTTCATGATCTTTGGGTGCGTCTCTCCCGCGACCGAGGCTATGCCAGGTCGCGCACGGCAGACAACCCCATCGTCCGCGGGGTGCGTCAGCGGCCCGTCAGAGTGGGCGGCGAGGTCCGCGCCTATCGCGCGGGCACGAGCTGCCGGAGGAGCTCCGCGGTCTCGGCGCTCGGGCCGACGTCGAGCTCGCGCCGGAGTGCTTCGACGCACTGCTCGTACTGACGTCGAACGGCTCCGAGGCGACCCAGGCTCGCATAGAGCCGCATGAGCGTCCGGTGGATGACCTCCTCCGAGGGCTCGAGCATCAGCAGACGGTGGGCGGTCTGGACGGCGAGCTCGAATCGCCCGGCGTCCCGCTGCAGCGCGGTGAGCCTCACGAGCACGTCGATCGCGAGCTCGCGCAGGCGCTCGCGCTCCCCGCGCAGCCAGTCCTCGAAGCCGGGCTCGTCGACCGAGATACCCGCGAGAAGATCGCCTCGGTAGAGCGCGCCGGCCGCCTCGAGCGCCGCCGGGGTGCCCTCGCCGGCCAGCCGCCCGAACGCGACGACGTCGACGACCAGGCTTCCGGCGTCGAGCGAGACGCTGTCGGGCTCGGCGCGGAGAGCTGCCGCGGCCGAATCCGGGAGGGCCGCGCGGAGCACGCAGAGCGTCTGGCGAAGACTGTGCCGCGCGGAGCCGTCGTCCGCCTCGGCCCACAGCAGGGCCGCCAGCTTGCCCCGCGGATGGCTCTCGTTGGGATGGCAGGCGAGATAGGCCAGAAGCGCCTGGCCTTTCTTCGTCCGCACGAGGATCCGGGGCCCCGACTGCAGCCGGGCCTGGAAGCCGCCGAGGAATGTGAGAGCGAGCCGATCCGGCGTCTCCTCCATCTCATCGATATAGACGCCGCCGTCTTAGCGTCACTTCGTCTGGAAAGATCGAAGCCGATCAGGTGTCAAGCTATGGATCTGGCTCCTTCTTCCTCGGCAGCAGCCCGAGTTTCTGTAGACGGGAGCGGAGCGTGTTCCGCGATACGCCAAGCTGCGCTGCGGTGCGCGCGAGGTTCCAACCGGTCTGCTCGAGAGCAGAACGGATACGATCGGCCATCGCGTCATCGAGCGACTCGACGGCGCTCGACATGCCGTGTGCCAGCGCTAGCGGGCTCTGAGCTGGTGAGCTCAGAGTCGACGAGGGCATCGCCGGCACCTCGGGCAGATTCAGCATCGCCGCCGTGACCTGCGTCGTCTGGGACAGGAGCGTCACGCGCTCCATGAGGTTGGCCAGCTCGCGGACGTTCCCCGGCCAGGAATACGACATGAGCCGTGCGCAGGCATCCGCGCTGAGCGTTCGCGCCGACACGCCGTAGTCGGCGGCGGCGCGCGCCAGGAAGTGATTCGCGAGGAGCAGGATGTCCTGGCCGCGCTCGCGCAGTGAGGGCAGGCGGAGCGTGAGGACCGAGAGCCGATGGTAGAGGTCCTCACGGAAATCGCGCCTGCGGATCGCCTCCCGCAGATCGACGTTGCTCGCGCTCATCACCCAGACGTCGACCGGCTCGCTGCGGGTGCCGCCGAGGCGCCGCACCGAGCGCTCCTCGAGCACCTTGAGCAGCTTGGCCTGCAGGGGCTCGGGGAGAAGACCGACCTCGTCGAGGAAGATCGTGCCGCGATGCGCGGTCTGGAAGAGCCCGGGCTTGGAGCGCCGCGCGCCGGAGAACGCGCCTTGCTCATAGCCGAATAGCTCGGACTCGAGGAGGGTCTCGGGAATCGCGGCGCAGTTGACGTCGACGAAGGGCCCGGACGCTCTGGGGCCCGCCCCGTGGAGCAGCCCCGCCAGGAGCCCCTTGCCGGAGCCGGTGTCGCCCTGGATCAGGATCGAGGGCGGACGGTGACCGCCGTAGTTGCGTCCGAGAAGACGTCGAACGTCGTCACGGAGTGCGGTGAGCGCCGGGCTTCTCCCGATCAGGCTTTTCCCGATCAGCCCATGGGCCACGACCAGCGCTGGCCGCCGATCGGTCGATCCGTGCACTGCAACCGGAGGCGCAGCCTCGGCCGCAACCGGAAGTGCCGGCTCGTCCGCGTGCATGCTTTGCAGGCGCGCCAGCGCGCCCATGCACACGACGCACTGACGCAGGTGGGCATGCACGTGCTCGGCTTCTCGCGTGGACAGCGTGTCGGCGACGAAGCCTTCCAGCAGATGGCTCGGCAGACACGGCGGCTCGTCGAGCCGCTGCAGGAGCGCCAGCAACACCTGGTCGTCGTCGCGTCGCGGGTCGAGGTTAGGACTCATGGCTCTGGATGGACCGCGTCATCTGTTCTCGAAGCCTGTGGTAGCGCGTATCGATCGTCGGGAGCGCGAGGTATGTCCTGAAGGGTTGGCGCCGCAGAGTCTCCTGGACGACCTGGGCGGGCACGCCGGAGAGCTTGGCCAGGAACAAGTAGCGGTCGTCCGGCGCCCATGACTGGAGCAGCTTGTCCGCCCGGGCGAGCTGCTCGGCGACGATGGCCATCGCTTCCTGCGAGGGATGGTCGTCCGACACGGCATCGTATGCCTCGTGGGCGCCGCCGAGCTCATCGATGGTCGACTCACCGGCGCGTCGCCGACGGCCATGGCCGCGCAGGAAATTGAGCGCCTGATTGCGCAGCGACCGGCACACGTACGCGTCGATCTCGGCGTTGCTGCGTCCTCGAATCCTGCCCCGGCGCACCGCCGCCACCAAGCTCTGGAGAACATTGGCGATGACATCTTCGCGATCGGCCCACTTCAGCTTCTCGAAGACGCCCAGAACCGTGCGGCCGCGCGTTTTGATTCGCGCCGCGAAGTCTTCCCAGGCATCGGCCTCCTCGGCGGCGCACCGCTGAAGAAGATCGTACAGCGCCCCCTCAACCACTCGGCAGACTCCGGCCCACCACGCTGGAGGCGGCCAGCCGCCGGCCGACTGGAGGCTCGGGTCGTAGCAACGCAGGATCCCTCATGGCTCCAGACCCCGCGGCAGGGGCCTTCCTTCCCGTTACTGCGTCCGGCCCCGCATCGACGCCGGCTGTCCCGGCAGCTTCAGCTTCTTGCCGGTGTCGGTGACCTTCGACCCGTCGACTTTGAGGATCGAGACGTCGCGGTCGGTGAAATTGCCGACGTAGAGGTATTTGCCGTCGGGGCTGAAGACCAGGCCCTCCGGGAGGCCGCCCACCTCGACCTCGCCGACCTTGGTGACCTTCTTGCCTTCGATCTTCAGGACGGCCAGGGTGCCGTTGCGCTTGGTGTTGAACCACGTGCCCTTCGGCACGCTGGCGCCGCCCAGCAGGACGGCCACCGCCACGTCGCCCTTCGGGCTGATGGCGAAGCCCTCGGGCGCGTCGCCGACGACCACGCGATCGATCACGCGGGGCGGCTGCGCCTCGAGATCGATGATGCTGACGGTGTCGATGTGGCCGTCCGGCGAGCCGGAGTTGCCGTTGTCGGCGCTGATGCCGATCTTGCCGTCGGGCGTGACGTCGATGTTGTAGGGCCAGAGGCCGACCGGCATGTCGTGCTTGGCGTTGGTGACCTTCTGCCCCTCGATCGTGAGCAGCGCGATCTTGTGGGCGGCGAACTTCGTGGCGAGCGCGCGCTTGCCGTCGGGCGTGAACGCGACCGACGCGACCTCATCGCCCATCGCGACCGTGTCGACCAGCTTGACGTCGTTGCCGTTGATCGAGAGCACGCTGATCGACTTGTCCGCACGGTTGGCCACCAGCGCCAGGGTGCCCGCCCGGTTGATCGCGAGGCCGGACGGTTGCTTGCCGACCTCGACGGTGCCGACCTGGCTGGGCGGATTCGTCTTGAGATTGAAGACGTAGAGCTTGGTGTCGGGCTGGGGCTTCCAGCTGGCGCCGTCCTGGACCCAGTCGACAGAGTTGGCCACGATCGCCAGCCGCTCGTCGGCCGTGATCGCGAGATTGACCGGGGGCCCGAAGATCGAGTTCATCAGCGGGAAGCTGGCGAGGATCTTCGGCGCCTCGCGGTTCGCGATGTCGACGACCAAGATCGTGTCCTTGCCCGGGGCGACGAACGATCGATTGCCCTCGGCGTCGAAGACGACCTTCTCGTCGTTGCCGACGATCATCAGGTCGCCCCGGGCCGTGGGTGGCCACGCGGCCAGCGCGATCGCGAGGACGAGGAGCAGCGCGGTGAGAACGACAGCACGGCGGTGATGGGACGTCATCGGGGGCTCCTCCTTGAGCGCTCGCAGTGGAGACCTATCGCGGGCACGGCGTCCGCGGCCGGGGCGATGGTGGCACAAACGGCACGTCGTCGCCAGACCGCCCTTTGGCAGTCCATGGTCCCTGGCGCTTGGGCTCTTGCGGCTGCGCTCTTAGGGCTCCGCTCTTGCGGCTGCGGAGGCCCGCTCGTACACTTTCTGCACGACGCGCTTTGGAACGAGAGTAAATGACCGCGACCCGCCCAGCTCGTCCCCGGGCGCAGATGCGGGAGGCCAGCGATGCGATGGCAGATGGGCCGGCGAAGCGACAACATCGAGGATCAGCGCGGGATGCCGGTCGGGCGCGGCGCCGCCGTCGGCGGCGGCCTCGGCACCATCGTGCTGGTGCTCCTTGCCATGTACTTCGGCGTCGACCCAAGCGTGATCTTGCAGGGAACCGACCCCGGCAGCCCGACACAAGCGCCGCGCGTGCAGCAGCAGCGCTCGGCCGGCGACGACCAGCTCAAAGACTTCGTCTCGGTCATCCTCGCCGACACCGAGGACACCTGGGGCGAGCTCTTCCATCGGATGGGCCGGGAATACCAGCGGCCGCACCTCGTGCTGTTCAGCGGCGCGGTGCAATCGGCCTGCGGCTTCGCCGAGGCCGCGGTCGGGCCCTTTTACTGTCCGGGCGACCGCAAGCTCTACATCGATCTGTCGTTCTATCGGGATCTGCGCGACAAGCTCGGCGCGCCCGGCGACTTCGCCCAGGCCTACGTGATCGCACACGAGGTGGGCCACCACGTGCAGAACCTCCTGGGGATCGCCGAGCGCATCCACACGGCGCAGAGCCGGCGGAGCAAGACCGAGGGCAACGCGCTCCAGGTGCGCATGGACCTCCAGGCCGATTGCCTGGCGGGAGTGTGGGCGAACAACGCCCAGCGCGCGCGCCAGATTCTGGAAAGCGGCGACATCGAGGAAGGCCTGAACGCCGCCTCCGCGATCGGCGACGATCGCCTGCAGCGCCAGTCCATGGGCCGCGTCGTACCCGAATCGTTCACCCATGGCAGCTCCGCCCAGCGCGTGCGCTGGTTCAAGCGCGGGATCGACACGGGTGATCCCGGCCAGTGCGACACGTTCACGGCGTCGAAGCTCTGATCGACTTCTAATCGACCAGGAGGATCATGACCAGTTCGGCCGACCGGTGGGACTACGACGTGGCCGTGATCGGCGGGGGGCCGGGCGGCTCCACCGCCGCAACGGCGCTGGCGCAGCGCGGCCGGCGCGTAGTCGTGCTGGAGCGCGAGCGCTTCCCGCGCTTTCACATCGGCGAATCGCAGCTGCCGTGGACCAACGAGATCCTCCGCACGCTCGGCGTGCGCGACACGATCGCGGCCTCCGGCTTCATCGAGAAGTGGGGCGCGAGCTTCCGCGGGCCCGACGGCCCGGACGAGCGCTACGCCGACTTCCAGTTCGCGCGGGAGACGCCCACGCCCCAGACGTTCCAGGTACTGCGGGAGAAATTCGACGACATCCTGCTGCGGCACTCGGAGAAGAGCGGCGCGCGCGTGCTCGAGGAGCATCGACTGACGGATGCCGTCTTCGACAGCGACGGTGTCACGCTCACCTTCTCGCACAACGGCAGCGTCGGGACGATGCGGGTCGGCGTCGTGATCGACGCGTCCGGGCGAACGGGCATGTTGGCCAAGCGCTTCGGGCGCCACGAGCCTGATCCACTATTGCTAAACATCGCGGTCCACGCGCAGTACGAGGGCATTCCCCGAGCGTCAGGTCGGCGAGCGGGGGATATTCGGATGTTCACGCGGCCGGACATGGGGTGGCTGTGGTTCATTCCGCTCTCGGACACCGTGATCAGCGTCGGCGCTGTCATCCCTCAGGTCGTTCATCGCCGCGAGTCGAAGGCGACGGCAGAGGAGAGTCTCGCGCACTACCTCGCCAACACGCCGGCCGCGCTGCCGCTGCTGGAGAATGCGCAGCGCGTCTCCCCAGCCCGGTTCGACGCCGACTACTCCTATCTGGCTACTCGTATCGCTGGGGATCGATGGGTCGCTGTGGGCGATGCGGCGGCCTTTCTGGATCCCGTGTTCTCCACGGGGGTGATGTTGGCGATGCAGGCTGGAGTCGAAGTCGCCGAGGTGATCAACAACGGCTTACGCGAGGGCGACGTATCGGCGCGCATCTTCGCGCGCTACGAGCGCGCCGTACGCGGGCGGTATCATCACTTCCGGCGTTTCGCTGTTGGGTTCTACGAGCCGGCGTTTCGCAAGCTCTGGTACTCGCGGCCGCCGTTTCGGAGCATCTTCGACGCGGTCGTGTCGGTGCTGGCAGGGAACTGGCGGCCGTCGCTGGTGACGCGGGTGCTGGTCGAGGTGTTCTTCGCGGTCGTGGCCGTAGAGCGTGTGCTGCTGAAGCTCAGGCGGGGTCGCGACCCCCGTTAGTGGGCGTCGCCTACGAGCGCGTCCACCTCGCGCAGGAGGGTCACGGTTCTTCGGCCGCCACTTTGATCTCCGTCATGAGCTGGCGCCAGTCTTCGGCACCTCCGTATCCAGGAAACGGAACAAAGTACCGAGCTCTTACATTTCCCAGCCGGACGACCGTATCCGTAATCATCTTCATTTCGGTATCCGTCACGAGATCGTCCTCCCAGGCCTCAGTGAACGGCATTGGGATGTCGTAGTAGCGCGGATGCTGCTTCGTGTAGTCGATCCGCTTGATCTCGACGAGCGCTGAATCTCTCCCGAACAGTACCCTTCCGTCGATTGCGCGCAGTCTCAATACCGAGAAGCCGCTGATTTCTGTGATCTGGTTGTATCTTTGACTCTTCAGCTGGTACTCAGAAGGGTGCTCGACGCGGAGGCCGACATCGCGAAATCGGGTGAAGCCTTTCTCAAAGGTCAGCTCCCGAAATCGGCCGCCCCTCGGTAGCTCCTCTCGGTCAGGAAATATCCCAGCGTCAATCTCCGCTACGTCTCCCTCTCCACGGATCCCGACCTTCTGAGCGATCGTGGCGCGCAATTCGCGCAGCGCGGCCTTGTACGGCGACTTCAGAAGAACGACAAGCGACTGCGCTCGCTGGTTCTCGCCCTTCATCAAGAGCTTTTCGCCTTGTCTGAAGGGAATCTGGCTGACAATCCACACCATCCTGGCCTTCTGTGGGTCGTCTCGTGGATCCTTGAAGACCAGAAAAGGGGCGTTGACTCCGAGGGCGGCGAGAAACACGAACGGATACGCAACCAAGAATTTCATCTCTACTCCCGATGAGCGACTCTACTTTCGCTTGGGCGGTCGGCCGCCCCTCGGGCTCATAGTCATCTGGTCGTACCGCTCGATGTTTTTCAGATCGTTCCGAAACGCTGTCCACAGTGCGATCGGAGACGGCACCCAGTCAGTCTGCGGCGGCGAGATCCGAGCGCCCTGTCGGGCTCGCGGCGCGCGACGGGCGCCAGACCGATCCCGCGAGCGCCAGGAGCATCATGACCCCCGCCGTCACCAGCACCACCTGCCAGCCTCGGTGATGGAGAAGCTGGCCCGACGATAGTGAGGTCACCGCCGCCGTGCCGAAGACCAGGAAGTCGTTGGCGGCCTGCGTGCGTGAGCGCTCGGCCTGGGCGTAGGCCTTCGTCACCAGGGTCGAGCCGGCCACGAACATGAAGTTCCAGCCGATTCCGTTGAGCATCATCGCCAGCCAGAAGTTGTCGACGCCCACGTCGCGCGCGGCGGCGACCACGGCGAGGATGTTGAGGCTGATGCCGAGGAGAATGACGGTGCGCTCGCCCCAGCGCTGGACGAGCGTGCCGGTGAAGAAGCCGGGCAGGAACATCCCCACCACGTGCCACTGGATGACGAACGCCGTATCCGCGAACGAATGGTGGTGGGCCATCATCGCCAGCGGCGTGCCCGTCATCAGGAGGTTCATCACCCCCTGCCCCATCATTTGGGCGAGAACGGCCACGATGAAGATCGGCTGGCGCACGATCTCCAGAATCGGGCGGGCGGGGCCGCCAACGCGGACGGCCTCCTCTGCCGGAGGCGGCATGCGAAGACCCAGGAGCAGGAGAGCCGCGAGCACGCCGAGCGCCGGCACACAGAGGTACGAGCCCAGGTACGTCGTGTCATAGAGCCGCACCGTCGCGCGGGCCAGCATCGGGCCGATGAACGCGGCGGCCAGGCCTCCCACCAGCACGAAGGAGATGGCGCGGCTTCGAAACTCGGGCAGCGACGTCTCGGCGGCCGCAAAGCGATACTGCTGGGCGAAGGCGATGGAGACTCCAAGAAGGAGCGCCGCGGCGGTGAGGAGCCAGAACTGACCATGAGCCAGGGCGACGACGCTGATGGTGCCTCCAGCTGCGGCGCACAGCGCGCCCACCACGAAGCCGACTCGGCGGCCGACGCGCTTCATGAGCAGCGACGCGGGAATAGTGCTCAGCGCGGTGCCGATCACCGACATCGTCGACGGCAAGGTGGCGAGCGCCTTGTTGCTGGCCAGCGCGTAGCCGGCGAGGCTGCCCACGGCGCTGACGAGCGTCAGCGAGGTCGAGAACGTCGCCTGGGTCAGGGTGAGGAGGAGGACGTTCCGGAGGCGAACGTTCAATGACGCAACGATACCACACGCCGGTCATGGCTTCTTCAGCTGGAGGTCTTCGTACGGCGCCGAGTAGGGATAGCCGGCAATCAAGCCGATCCCGGCCTGCTCCACGCGCGCGGACACCCCCGCCATCGGGCTGAGCTCGTAGACGGGCAGGTACATGACGCGGTCGTGCAAGACGCGCTGGATCTGATGGAGCAGCGTCTCGCGCTTCGTCCGATCGATTTCGCGCGCCTGGCGCTGGAACAGATCCTCCACCTCCGGCAGCACACCGTACGCGTAGAGGCCGGTCGTCGTCACGTAGGCCTCGAGCCTCGTTGCCGCGTTCCCGCCGGAGCCGTTGAGCCCCATCAGAACGCCCTTGAGCCGCTTTTCGCGCCAGGCGGTGAGATATGACGCGCGCTCCATCGTCCGGATGCGCGTGCGGATGCCGACGGCGCCGAGATAGCCGGCCAGCGCCTCGCCCATGGCGTAGAGCGGTGGGTACGGATAGAACTCCCCGGCGTCGAAGCCGCCGGGGTAGCCGGCCTCGGCCAGAAGCTGCTTCGCCTTGACGGGATCGTAGGGCGGCGCATCGATGGCCAGCGCGAACTCAAAGGAGCGGGGCACGATCGAGCCGGTCAGCCGTGAGGTGCCGAGCGACTCGGCCTGATTCACGGCCTGGCGATCGAGCGCCAGGCTCGCCGCCTGCCGGACGCGCTTGTCGTGCCAGGGCGACTTCGGATCCCACTGGTCCGGGAGATCGAGCCAGAAGACGCCGTTGCCGCCCGCTCTCGAGACGATGCGAACGTGAGGAGTTCGGCTCAGGTCCTGGGCCACCGGCCCGTTCACCTGGAAGATGACGTCGACGTCGCCCCTCTTGAGCGCCGCGCTGCGCGTCGTGTCGTCGGGCATGACCTTGAACACCAGACGCTTGACGTGGGGCTCCTTCCGCCAGTAGCCCTCGAACGCCTCGGCGACGAGCTCCACGCCGGGATTGAACGAGGTCACCCGGTACGGACCGGCGCCGATGGGCGCCTTCTTGAAGCCGTCGTCGCCGACCCGCTCGACGTACTTTCGGGGAACGATCCAGCCCACGCCCGACGCCGTCGTGCCGTAGTACGTCAGGAAGTCGGGCCAAGGGCTATGGAGGAGGAAGCGCACGCGCCACGGGTCCACGATCTGAATGTCGCGGACCTTCTCCTTGAGGAGCTTGGCGCCCGCACCGCGGTAGCGATCGAAAGAGAACTTGACGTCCTCGGCGGTCACCGGCTCGCCGTTGTGGAACCTCGTGCCCTTTCTGAGGACGAACTCGTAAGCCAGCCCGTCCTTCGATACCGTCCACGACTCGGCCAGGCTCGGCGAGCTGAGCCCGCCCGGCATCGGCTTGAGCAGGGCATCGTGGATCGCGTACAGGACCATGAACGGGATGATCGTGCCCTCGGTCTCCGCGGGGTCGAGCCACCGCGCAGCGAGGGACGCGTGGACGCCCCAGGTGATGACGCCCTCGGGCGCCGCGTCGAGCATCGCCGCCGGCGCCAGGATGAGACACGCGAGCGCGACGATCGCGGCCAGGCTACGCGAGGGCAAAGCCGTAGAGCCGAGCCGCGTTCTCCCGGACGATCTGCCGCCGCTCGTTCTCCGCGACTCCCTTGAAGTCGCGCTCGACGACCTCCCGCGAATGCGGCCAGGTCGACACGGTGTGCGGATAGTCCGAGGACCACATGATGTTCTCGACCCCGATGAACTCGCGGCTCGCCACGCCGACCCGATCGTCGATGAACGTCGCGAAGATCTGGCGCCTGAAGTATTCGCTGGGCGTGAGGTTCAACGGGGCCGGGTAGAGGTAGCGATACTCGTCTTGCGCTTGATCGAGCTTCTGCAGGAAGAACGGGATCCAGCCGACCTCGTTCTCCGCCGAGACGAGCTTGAGATTGGGGAACCGCTCGAGCACGCCGGAGAAGATCAGCACGACCAGGGTCCGCTGGACCTCGTGACAGAGCACGGTCGAGCGGAGATAGCGGTCCAGGGGCTGCTTGATCGCCAGACGGCTCTCGGCCCCCATGCCGGTGATGCTGTGCAGGCTCAGCGGCATCGCCAGCTCCTGGGCCGCCGCCCAGAGCGGATCGTAGTCGGCGGAGCTGTAGGGCCTGTCCGCCGGCGGCGAGGCCCAGATGGTGGCGCCCTTGAGGCCACGAGCGGCGCACCGGGAAAGCTCCTTCACGCCCTCGCCGATGTCGTAGAGGGAGATCAGGGCGAGCCCGGCGAGCCGTCGCGGCGCGTAGGCGCAGTACTCGGCCAGCCAGTCGTTGTAGACGTGAAAGCACGCGCGTTGCAGCGCCGCGTCGGTGAGCCAGAACTGGCGAAACCCGAGCGTGGTGTAGATGACGTCGGCCTCGACGCCGTCGAGGTCCATATCCTTCACGCGCTCGGCGGGGTCCCAGCCGCCCGGACGCGCATCCTTATATGTCGATCCCTGAAAGAAGCTCGGGAGCTCCTCGGGCTTCTTTCCGGCGCCCATGCCCTGGGCGAGGTGGGTCGGCGGAATACCCTCCAGCACCAGGTAGGCCCCCGGCTTGTGGCCGGCCAGGTTTTCCACGACGCGTGGCGCGCGATCGCGGAACTGCGTGTCGATGCGCTCCACCCAGAGGTCGCCCGGCTCGTTCACGTGCGAATCGGCGGAAATCAGCCTCGGCTCGCTCATGATGGTGCCTCCTTCGATCAGTGACGCTGGGACGGACCGACACTCGAGGGCGGGTACTGCACGCGAGCGGCCTCCACTCAACCGGGCCGGTTCACCGCGTCGAAAGTGTCGCCGAGCTTACTCGCATCCCAGGCGTGCGGCAAGATCTTCCAGATCGTCCGCGATGACATCCCAATCCGACTCTGCCTGGAGGTCGGTGGCCTGGCCGGGGCCGTATTCGAGCGGGCGCGGGACGAATGCCGTCGCCATGCCCTGGGCGCGCGCCGCCGCGAGGTCGTAGTTGTGAGCCGCCACCATCATGACGGCTCGGGGCTCGAGGCCCAGGAGGGCAATCGCGGTGCGGTACACCTCCGGCCGCGGCTTGTAGCAGCGGGCGTTTTCCGCGGTGATGATGCAGTCCCATGGAAGGCCGGCGAACCGGGCGAGCTCGACCATCCCGATGAAGCTCGCGTTGGAGAGCGGCGTGACGATGTACCGGCGCTTGAGGCGCCGGATGCCGGCGACCGAGTCGGGCCATGGGCGAAGGCGCCACCAGACGCGCGCGAGGGCGTCGATCTCCTCGCGCGTCAGACCTTTGATCCCGAACGTCGCCAGGAGCTGCTCCAATCGCGCCCGATAGATCGCGTCCACCGTCGTCCACGGGATCTCGCCGCGATTGACCTTGTCCATGCCGGGGCGGTAGGCGGCTTTCCAGTCGTCGAGGAAGCGGATGCGGTCGAAGGTCAACGCCTTGCGGTCGGCGAGCGACTCGAGCTCCGTGAGGACGCTCGCGCGCCAGTCGACGACCGTGCCGTACGTATCGAAAGCGAGAGCGCGAACCGGGGCGAGCTTCGGTGAGGCAGACCTTAGCGCGGCCGTCTCCGGGTGCCGTTGGGAAGCCGATCCGGCATGAACCCGTCCTCGCCGGGGTAGCACCGCGGATCGCCGACACCGACGTAGACCCGGAAGGAATCTCCGAAGGGGTCGGGGGCACGCGGCCCGGCCGGGCGGTTCTGAATGTCGTCCCGCATGCTCGACTCGACGGCCATCGGCTGCTGCGGCCGGCTCATCTGCAGCAGGATGTTGGGCTGAGGCGCCTGAGCGTAGGCCGGCACGACGCAGGCCGCGCCGACCAGCAGCATCGCGATACGGGTCGCTCTATTCATGGCGTCCAGCAAATTCTCTCCTTTCCGCGACGCGATGTCCACTCCGGCCGGCTCGTGCCGGTTGTGAAGCGCCCCTCTTTTTCCTATGCTGCAGAGCGTGTTACCAACGCCGCGAACAGCCCATACCTGACGAGTGAGGAGCACCGCATGAGCTCGGCCCAGAAGCAGGTCGCCGTGGTGGTCGGAGCCACCTCCAAATGGCAGTCCGACGGGCGCAACACCAAGCTGGCCCATGGCAAGACGCTCGACGACCGCGACATCCCCGTCGGCATGCGCTGGGGCGTCGGCGGGGCCATCGCCCAGAAGTTCGCCCGGGAAGGGTTCTTCGTCGTCCTGACCACGCGCAACGCCGCCAATGCCGGCGCACTGGAGAAGGCCATCGTCGAGCAAGGCGGCCAGACGACGACGGTCGAGCTCGACCTGGTCTCGCGCGAATCCATCGCGCGGGCGTTCGCGACGATTCGCCAGCGGGTCGGCGACCCGGACGTCCTGGTCTACAACGCCGGCTATCTCGAGGGGCGCGACCTGCCGCCGGACAAGGAGCTCCTGGAGCACGTCCCCGTCGAGATCTTCGAGACCGCCCAGCACGTCGCCAGCCGGGGGCCGTTCCTGGTGGCGCAGGAAGTCCTGCCCGCGATGCGCAAGCGCGGCGCCGGCTCGTTCCTGATCTCGAACAACCAGTTCTCGCTGCGGGGCAAGAAGCGCCTGACCGGACAGTCGCTATACTATCCGCGCGTGATGATGCGCACCCTGGCGCAGGTGCTGACGGAGGAATATTCCGAGCACGGCGTGCACGTCGCCAACGTCGTGATCGACGGCCTCATCGACTCGCCGGGAACCCGCGCGCTTCCGCGGGCCCGCCAGAATCCCGAGGTCGTGATGAATCCGGTGAAGATCGCCGAGGCCTTCTATTACCTGCACACCCAGGACAGATCCTGCTGGACCCACGAGCTGCAGCTGACGCCCTATTCGACCAAGCCGAGCTTTTGAGCGCACCCTCTCCGCTGCCGAAAGGATGACGATGGACCACATAGTCTTCGACCGCGAGCCGCCCGCGAACCTGACGACCCTGGTGATGGCGTTCGGGGGATGGATCGATGCCGGCCAGGCGGCAACGGGCGCCTTGCGTCATCTGGTCCGCGACCTCTCCGCCACGCGGCTGGCGCTGATCGAGCCCGAGCAGTTCTTCATGTTCACGCAGGAACGGCCCGAGGTGCGGATGAAGCCCGACGAGAGCCGCGAGATCACCTGGCCGCGGAGCGAGTTCTTCGCCGCCCCACCGAGCGACGGCCGCGACGGTCTGCTGCTCTTCCACGGCGGCGAGCCGCACCTGCGGTGGCGCACCTACACGAAGGCGTTCCTCGACACGGCGGAGCGCTGCGGCGTGAAGCGCATCGTCTCGGTCGGCGCGCTCCTGGCCGGAGCGCCGCACACGCGCCCCATCCGCGTCACCGCCCGCTCCACCGACCCCACCTGGCGCTCGGTGGTCGAAGCCTGGGGCATCTATCGCAAGCCGACGTACGAAGGCCCGACCGGGATCTCCACGGTGCTCCTGGACGCGGCGGAGCAGCGCGGCATGTCACATCTGGGCTTGATGGGCCAGGCGCCTCATTACTTGCAGAACACCGAGAACCCCGCGGCCATCCATTCGCTCCTGACCCACATCGGCCGCCTGCTCCACCTGAGCCTGGACCTCTCGCGCTTCACCGAAGCGATGCAAGAATTCCGCGCCCAGTGCGATCGCGAGGTGGCCCGCAATCGCTCCACGCGCGAGCACGTGCAGCAGCTCGAGCAGCAATACGACGCGTCGGCCAGCGAGGAGCGCCCGGCACTGCCCGAGGGCGAGCTCGACTCGGACAAGCTGATGCAGGAGCTGGAGGAGTTCCTGCGCAAGCAGCGTGAGGGCGGCGAGCCCGGACGCTAGCGCCGTCCCTACTCGCCCAGGCGCTGGAGGAACAAGGGCACCTTCGTCGTGGGCATCTCGACGTCGCGCGCGACCTTCGCGTCGCGCACCTCGATGTCCTGGGTGACGATGCGATGCCCCGAGGCTTCGATCCGCAAGACGTAGCGGCCCGGTGGCAGCGAGAACGAGATGTTTCGGATGAGCCGGGCGTCGCCGGCGGCGGGCTTCTCCTTCGGATAGACCATGCGCGCGATGGTGCCGCCGGTCGATGGGGCGACCACCGTCACGGTCACCTCGGACACTTCGTCAGCCGGCCGGTCACTCAGCAATCGAAGCGTGACCGGTGTTTGATCCGCCCGGCCCGCCGCGGGGGCGGCTCCACTCTGGGCCATCGCGGTGCCCACGACGAGCTCGAGGAGAGCGCCGCGATTCTCCGCGCCGACGACGCTCACCTGTGTCGGCGGCGTGCTGTAGGGAACGGCGGTCATCACGACGGACAGGACACCGAGTCCCCTGACGAACGACTTCTGCATGGTGTCGGCCCCGTAAATCAAGCTCACCAAGCCGGCGGCGATCACGACGAACAGCAGCGCACCCCACCGGGGCAGGGGCAGCCCGAGATACGTATTCACGACCGACGAGATCTTCAGGACGGCGGACGCATGTTCCTTCTGGACGAGGTCCGCAAGAGCCGCGAGGAGTCCGCCGAAGACGGCGCAGAGTCCCAGCTGGGCTGTTGACGCCCAGTCTCGAGGACCCGCCGGAGGACGCGCTTGTCCGTTCCCCATGTCTCCCTCCTGCGAGGCGGTGTGGCGTCGGCTACTACCGGCGACTCTAGAAACGGCGCTGACGCGCTGTCAATCGAGATCTGCGTCGGCAGCCCCGAAGTCAGTCCGTTGCGTCGACTTCCTCGACCCGGGGTTGCAATCTACCGCTTGCGGATGGCACCGCGGTGCTCGCCAGGCGATGGCCATAGATCTCGCGCAGAGTCGGAGCGCACAGGGTGAGAACGGTCACCGCGCCGAACGCGAGACCCGGCAGCGCGAGCATTGGCCCGGCGCCCCACCCGTCGGCCAGACGGCCGGTGACGAGGTTGCTGACGGCCATCACCCCGCCGGTCGATCCCCAGTACAACCCCAGCACCCGGCCGCGGACGTGATCGGGCGTGGCGATCTGGAGCAAGGTCGTCGCGAGCGCGATGAACACCGACTGGGTCAGACCGACGGCCGCGGCCGCGAGCAGCGTACCGGGCCAGGAGACAGCGTAGCCCAGGGGCACCAGGGTCAGACCGCTGAGGATGCTCGTCGCGAAGAACAGATAGCCGGAGTGGACTCGTCGGGCGAATCCGGCGAGCAGGAAGGCGCCGACGAGCGAGCCGCCGCCCATCGCCATCATGAGCAGGCTGTAGGCGGTGCCACTCGCGCCGAGCACATCAGCCGCTCGCTGCGGCAGGGCGGCGTCGTAGCCCATCGTGAACGTGCAGTGAATGACGACGAGCGTGATCACCCAGCACACGACCGGCGCGCGAAAGACGTAGCCCAGGCCCTGTGCGAACTGGGCAAGCGGGTTCTGATCCGAGCCGCTGCGCGGATGCGGGACCTCGCCGAGCACCCAGATCGCCCAGAAAGCCAGGGCGAAGAGCCCGGCCGCGACGAGAAACGCGCCGGCGCCGCCGCCGACGTGGAGCAACGGCGCGGCCAGCAGTGGGCCCAGCAGCCGCGCGCCGTTCAGGTTCGCCTGGAGGAGCGAGACGGCGTTGAGCAGATCGCGCCCCGGGACGAGGCTGCCGAGCATCGCCTGCTCCATCGGCGTGCTCGACGAGCGGGCCGCGCCGAGAGCGAAGGAGGCCGCGGCGAGCGGCCACGCGCTCTGGTCTCCGCTCCAGGCGAGCCAGGCGAGCCCGAGGCACGAGGAGAGGCCGATCGCGTTCATGGTGAGCAGCATCGTGCGCCGGTCGTAGCGGTCGGCGAGGACACCGGCGAACGGCGTGATGATGAGCGACGGCAGAAACGAAGCGAACACGACGAGGCCGACCGTGCTCGAGTGGTGGTGCAGGTCGAACGCCACCCAGCCGCACGCCGTGAGCGCGGTCATGTAGGCGACGCACGACGTGATCGACGCCGCCCACAGCGGCCGAAACCGCTTGTGCTGAACGGCGGAAAACATGCCTGCTCGATCTTCGCCAGCCACGATGTCGGAAACGCCGGGACTCA
>JACXTT010005785.1_pt1 | contig 17854 bp, 14 predicted proteins | sample 9270951 | NCBI WGS metagenome assembly JACXTT01 (sample SAMN15532306, study PRJNA645909) | rock metagenome | isolation source: weathered quartz diorite | place: Puerto Rico | collected 2017-06-21 | reverse complement strand
GTTCGCCACGATGAAGTCGTGGGCGGCGAGCAGGAAGCCGCCGGTGCCGCAGGCGGGGTCGCAGATCGCGTCGCCCGGCTTGGGGGCCATCACCTCGACGACCGTGGCGATCAGGGCGCGCGGGGTGAAATACTGCCCCGCGCCCCCCTTCACGTCCTCCGCGTTCTTCTGCAAGAGGCCCTCGTAGGCGTCCCCCTTCACGTCGGCGGAGAGGGACGACCACTGCTCCTTGTCGATCAGGTCGACGATCAGCCGGCGGAGCTTGGCGGGATCTTGGATCTTGTTCTGCGCCTTGCGGAAGATCAACCCCAGCATCCCCGACCGCTTGCCCAGCTCGTCGAGCGTGTGGCGGTAGTGGGTTTCGAGGTCGTCCCCGTCGAGCGCGATCAACTTGTCCCAGCCGAATCCCTTCGGGATCGGCGAGGGCTTGTTGAACGGCGCCCGACTCTGCTCGTCCGCCATCTTGAGGAAGAGCAGGAAGGTGAGCTGCTCGACGTAGTCCCCGTAGGAGAGGCCGTCGTCGCGCAGGACATTGCAATAGTTCCAGAGTTTTTGGGTGAGCTGCTGGGGATTCGACATTCAGGACTCCGTCAGTCCGGTTCGCAACGCCGATAGCAGTTCGATCGCATTGCCGGATGGTAATTGCAAGTCGCCTGCAAGCAGCAAAGGGCCGTCAGGATCGAGTTCCGGTTCCAGGATCGACTGCATCCGCGATCGCACGGATTCGAGCTGCCCCGGGCTCTTTCTCAGCAAGGCGAGGATATCCCGACCGAGCAGTATCGCGCCCGCCCGCTCTTCATCAAACTCTTCGTCTTGCATGAGGTCGGCATTCTGCGCGAACAGGCGTTCGCGATTCCCGGCGGCGACATACCGGCTCAGGATCAAGCCGATGTCCTGGGCATCCGATTGCTGTTTCTCTCTTTTCCGCTCCGGACGCGCAAGCAACTTGGTCATGACCACGCCCGGGAGCGACGCGATCAACACTTCCACACCCCCGGGGAGGGGGACCGTAACCGCTCCGCACAGCGCTTCGCGAAAGCCCATCAAATTCATCACGGTGTCTTTGTAAGGGGGCCAGGTGATTTCCCGTCGCTCATCCTCCAGCCCGTCGAACGGTACAAGGTCGATCTGACCGTCTCCGGAACGAAGCCGATGGTAGAGGTTGCCCGAGCTGAACCCATGTCGTGCGATGAGTTCATCTCGTAACGCGTTGTAGCGATCCCAGCTCTCGACAGCGACCACGAAATCGGAATCGCCGGTGGCGCGCGTGATCGGGATCTGAGGGAACGGCAAAAGTAGCAGGTCTCGTGCCCGCGCCCCCACGAGCATGAACGGACACCCGCCGGCCGCCGCGTGCAGCGAGCGGACCTGCGTAGCGAGCGGCCGCAACTCAATCCGCGTCGAAAAATCGAGCAAGGTGCTCATCGTAGATCAGCCGGGCGGTTTCAAGGCAGCGCGGATCACCCGTCGCCAGCAAGTCGGCGTAGACGAGGATTGGTGGGGCGAAGTCGCCGTTTTCATGCTCCGCCTCGAAGGTCCAGAACTTCTCCAGAAATTCGACCTCGCCATCCGGCGCGCGGGTCAACCGCTGGTCGAGCATGAACTGGTGCGGCTGACGCTCCGACTCCACGTACAGGGTCACGGTGGCTGGCTGGAGATAGTTCGTCATCCGCGCCGCCGCCGCCTCGCCGCCCAGCCGCATCCCGTAGCGGCGGAAGTCGACCTCCCGCCACCAAGGGCGCCGCTCACCGCGGCAGCGGGTGATCGCAAGCTTCGGCCGCAGCGTGCGCGCGTAGGCGACGCACCAATCGTCGAGCAGCCGCCGCCGGTCGCGCAGCTTGCGGATCACCTGCTTCCCTTTCCCGAATAGCGCGAGATGACGCTGCTTCGCGAGGTCGGCCATCACCCAGCCGACCGTCCCGTTCGCCACGCGCGCGAATTGCGCCAACTCGCGATAGGGCCGTCCGATTAGCTCGGGGCGGTTCAGGAGCGCGAAGAGCAGCTTGAGGCCGCTCTCCTGATAGGCTCTCCCCGTCGGCGCCGCTCGGCGGAATTCCTCCGGCGGCTTGCGCCCGGTAACCCAGATCAGCAGCGGCGGATGGTCCAGCCAGACATTGCCAGCAGCATCCGCGAAGGGGATCCCCAGCGCCTTGAGCCGCTCCGCCACCGGCGGGGTCGCGTAGTCAAGCAGCAGCATCGCGCCCGGCCCCAGCCGACGGACCTGCTCGGTCACACTTCCGAGCGTAGCGGGGGTGACATGGCGCTTCACCTCTACCCAAGGCTCAAACGTCGTCTTTCCGCGGATCAGACGCAGCCGGGCATCGGCCCGCCCACCCTGCTTGAGCGGCAATTCACGGCCCAGGAGCTCCGCGTCGAGCCCCAGATCGCGCAGCGTCGCCAGCGCCGCCGTCAGGACGGGGCGTTCGCGATCCGGTCGGGAGGGCAGTTCGTGTTTGTCCACGATCACGTATTGTACATCATCGGTGTACGATATACAATCATGTACATAAGTCGTTGCAGAATTAACATAACTAGCCTATTATAATTATCTTAATCTCATGAAATGCTTGGTTCAGTCGCGATGAGTCGGCGGAGCTTGGCGGGATCCTGGATCTTGTTCTGCGCCTTGCGGAAGATCAATCCCAGCATCCCCGACCGCTTGCCCAGCTCGTCGAGCGTGTGGCGGTAGTGGGTCTCAAGATCATCGCCGTCGAGCGCAATCAACTTGTCCCAACCGAACCCCTTCGGGATCGGCGAGGGCTTGTTGAACGGCGCCCGGCTCTGCTCGTCCGCCATCTTGAGAAAGAGCAGGAAGGTCAGCTGTTCGACATAGTCCCCGTAGGAGAGACCGTCGTCGCGCAGGACATTGCAGTAGTTCCAGAGTTTTTGGGTGAGGGCGGAGGGGGTGGACATGAAATTAGTTAAGTATTTCTTGCAAACGATCAAGTAATAACTGGAAATTAGAGAATTCCTCTTTTCCGAGATGCGAAGTCTTCTTCGCGAACTTGAGTTTGTCGCCAATGATTTCGTAGACCGCGGTGCGTAAAATCGGATCTCCCATAATTCCATACGCCTTGACCCATTTGTCCGCGAAGTAATGCTCAATCGATAGGTATCTATGACTTATGTCATCAGAAACAAATAGTTCACGACCTGATGGCGTCGGCAATAAGATGCAGTGAACATTTTTCACCTTGTGCTTCCTATGGCACTTATCCTTGCCTTTCGTAAATGCTGATTTATGCATCCCCTTAAATTGTTCGTTCCCAATGCGATCATTATCAAATACACCTACTATTTTCCTGTCAGATGCAATCGCCAGAAATTCGACACAACGTCGAAGCATCTCTGCGCCGCCACTTCGTGCATCAGGGTGTGCTGCAATGCCGCAAGCGATTACCTCATACGGCATATCTTTTCCGGCATGCAGTTTTTTCCAGGCGGTTTCGACCAGCAATTTGTCAGATATTCCTTCCATTAGTAGGACAGGCTTCTCTGATTCGAGAAGAGTTTTGTTTGCTTCTTTAAGTAACTGCAACTCTGCTCTTGCCTCCGCAAAATGAGGCTCTAATAATGACATTAGCCCCATGGAAGAGTCCAATGAATTAATATGGCTTTCGTTCAGTAGCTTGACTGCCGTGACATGCGAATCTGAACGTTTTTCAACATGGAATAGCATCGCTTTCGTTTTATCAATCTCTCTGAATACCGAATAAAACGCCGGTGAATGAGTTGTTACGAAGCATTGAATTTCACCTGAGCTGGCCGCGAGTTCCTGTGCCATGTCAAAGCATCGCCTAAGTTCGAGATTGTTTTCTGGCTCTTCGTAGCCCCAAACCGTTACTGACTTCGGCTTACCGGGCGCTGATAAGGCGTTAGCTTGCTCTGCCAGCCAACGAAGAATAATTGGTATATGTCTTACCTTGATCCCATCACCACGTTGATTTAGCGAGAATGGTTTATCGCCAGAAACTGAGGTAAATTCCAACTCGGCGAACAGACTTCGCAGATTAGCCGGTAGTTCAATTGTCGAGTCTAACTTTAGGCGCTCGCGAATATCTTCTAGTATAGGGCGTGTACTTTCATTAATCGTCGCAGTAAACGAGCTAGATGCACTTCGCAATTTCCCTTCAAGTGTAGCCTCCATCATTTCGTACAAATTCGACATCAATCTATTGAAATAATCTGGCCCTTTGATCGCGGGAACGTAGTCATACCGCATTGCTTTCAGAAAGGCCGATATCTTTGAGGACGCACTAACTGGAGAACGATCTACGTGAATCTTTGAGTCGTGTTCTAGTCCACCACTTCTCCATATTTTCTTCCATACTACGGGATTACGATTCCTGAATGTCTTGGGCGGAGTGATTTCCAGTTTTATAATAATTTCATCTGCCTTGCCCTTCCTATGTGGTGTAAATGAACAGTAATCTCTTTGCCAGTCAAATCGGTACCCTCCGTCCTTTTCGCCGGTAAAAAACAAATCCAAGGCTCGCAGGACATTCGATTTGCCTTCGTCATTTTGGCCGACGAAGATATTGAGATCTCGTACCCTGTCATCGAAACTAGAAATCGACCTAAAGTTCTTAATCGAGATCGCAGTAATACTCATTGGTTACACCCTCGTCGTGCTAAAAGCTATTTGTAGCAATGAATTACGAAAGCTACTGGCTCGTTGTAAATTTAACGACACCAGCACTTCCAGTCCTTCAACAACGCTCAGCCGCCGCTCCACTTCTGCCACTATCCGAATTTGCTCTGCACGCGGGGGGATTGGGATGAGCATGCTTTCTACTCTGGTTTTGTTTAATGCCGGCTGATTATTGCCAGAGCTAGTTCTGCGCGTGTTTTCATATTGTGACCAAAGCCAATAAAATGTATATTCAGGAGGTAAACCAGATTTAGATACCCAGATGGCTGCACAATTCTGGTTGTTACATGCATCAATGCCCAGAATTGCTGTCTGGCCTCGCGTTCTTCCTTCACCAATCATCCCAAGTAACACCGAACCCATAGGATTAATCTGAGTGCTTGTGTTCTCTAAGCCTTCCTGAGTAATTCTTTCCTTAGTCTCAGTAATTCGCTTAAACCGCACTTCTCCTGAACTAACCCAGGGGATCTTGCCTTCCCAATACGACTTCTCCTTCCTGCTGGGGGTCGCACCAATTGCTACATTAAAGCAAGCACCGATGGTAGTCCACACCCAACCTTCGGGGAGTGGCGGGAGGGTGTCGGTGTGTGGCGACGCGGGCTCTTTGTACTTTCCCCGACCGGCCCATCTCTTCCGGCGTTCTTCGAGAATACGGGCCAGAAGTTCCGCACCAGTCTCGTACTTTCGCCCTTCCTTCCGGACCAGTTCGGCTTCGGTGGGGACGAGTTTGCCTTCGCAGGCGGCTTTAAGGACGGCGGCGCGGTAGCGTTTGAGGTTCGCCTGCACCCGCTTGAGCGCCCCCACTCCCGCCTCCAGGCGCGTGAACTGCTTTTCAATCTCGGCGACGATCTTTCGTTGATCTTCAATTGGCGGCACCGGAATAGGAATCTGCGCCGCCTTTTTGCCAGAGATTTCCAGGAATGTCGTTCCACTTGCGAGGCCAACCGCAATTTTCTTGGCGTGTTGGAGATAGTAATAAACATAATCGGGCGTCAAGCCTTCCTTGAGGACGAAGCTCTTGAAACCCTGATTTGTCGCGACTGGGTTTGCGGCGATCGCGACATATCCGATCGGCGCACGTGAACTAAACAACACCGTACCAGCCGGCATCAAGCGAGCACCTGAATTATTCAATCCTGCTTGCGAGATGTTGCGTTTTCCTCGCGAGATATATTTTTCCGTATACCCGGAAAGATCCGCGGGGGTAATCCAAGGAATGTCGCCGCCGAAATATTCGGGGTTGTCCGTTTTTGGCGTTCCGCCGCCGACGACTTCAGCGACCTCCCCCATCGTGCTCCATCGCCATTGCTTACTCATGCCACGGCCCCCTCGCGCAATTCCTCCGACAGATACGGCGAACGTTCGGCCATGGTGGAAGCGGCGTCCCGCCGCTTGCGTGACGAATCAGCGGCGGGACGCCGCTGCCACTGACACTGCCACGACATCATGTTGTGCTTATCGTAGACAGTTAGTACTAAATATTTAGTCTTAATTGCTTCATCTAAGCACATCGCACTGTCCTTAGATGCAAATAGACGCTTATCCCCATTGTCACCGGGTAATTGCGTGGTGCATCGAAGTTGAGTGGCAGCGGCGTCCCGCCGCTGGAGGAAGGAAGAAACAGCGGCGGGACGCCGCTGCCACAGCTGCCACAGCTGCCACAGCTGCCACTGCGGCAACAACTGCGACGAAGTGCTCATGCCGCCAACACCTCGTTCAATTCCTCGAGCAGCACCGGCAATTCTTCGCCGAAGAGTTGGTGCGCCTTCCCCAATCCCCCGCGCTGGCTGAAGGGGGCGTAGTCGAAGTCGTCCGGCTCGATGGCGAGGGAGGTGGCGATGTGGTCCTTGATGAGGCGGAGCCACTCCAGTTGTTCGGGGGTGAAGGGGGTGGTGGAAGCGGCGTCCCGCCGCTTGTCTTTATTTACTTCCAGCGGCGGGACGCCGCTGCCACTGCTGCCACCGCTGCCACGAACGCGCAGCCAATTCGCAAACCGCTCTTCGACGGTGTCGCGGAAGGGTTCGAGGACGCTCTGCCGTTCGAGGGCGAAGCGGACGAGCGCGACCAGATCGGCGAAGCGGCCGGCCTGCGAGCGACCTTTGACCTTCTCCGGCCGGGTGGCGGCGTAGGCGTCCCACAGCCGGTCCTCGGTCCAGGCGGCGTGGTGCTCGCGCAGGTTCTTCTCGAGCGCCTTGAGGAGCGGCTCGGTGAGGCGCTGCTTGAAGGGACGGCTGTAGAGGATCTGCAGCGCGGCGATCTCGGCGTGGTGCTGCTCGATGTAGTCGCGGAAGGAGGTGACGAGGCCGGCGGCCTTCTCGCGCGCGGCGGCGTCGTAGCCCTGCGCGAGGACAGAGTCGACGGTGACCGCGTCGATGGTTTGTTCGTTCAATTGCTTGACCCTGACGAGCGCCTCGCGGAATTCGGGGCGGTCGAAAGGGGCGCAGGCAGTGGCTGCGGCGTCCCGCCGCAGTTCTTCAAGATTCTTTGTCGCCATCCCCTCATGCCCCCGAATGTACTCCTCGATCTTGGCGAGCGAGACCGCGTCGCGCACGATGTGGTCGAAGGATTCCTTTTGCCAGACGCGGTGGTCTGAGGTTAAGCGGCGGGACGCCGCTTCCACTGCTTCCACTCTGAGAATCTCTTTCGCCGTGAAGCTCTTCCAAGAATGGAGGATTTCGCTCAGGGTATGGCCCGGCTTGGGGGTGACCAACACATGGACATGGTTGGAGGCGATCGCGAAGACGCCGAGTGCATAACGCTCGCCGTCGAAATGGCGCAGCGCCGTTACGACGATTTGGCGGCACTCAGGGATTGCGAGGATGCAGGAGCCGGCGCCCTGATCGAGCCAGCTTTCGATGCGGGCGGAAAAGCGTGATTGGTACTCGGCTTCGTCGGCATCGCTCAGCGGCCGGGGATGGGCCGCAAGCCAGCGGTCCCGTTCTTCGCGCCATTCGGACAGCCGCTCCTCGGGGAGGGAGTCGACGAGCCGGAAGGTGACGAAGTAGGTGACGCCTTCCTGGCGCCAGTGGGGGAGGTCGCCGGTCAGGAATTCGACGGGGGCGAGGGGGTCGAAGAATTGGGAGAGGGCGCTTTGATCGGAAGACAAGCGGCGGGACGCCGCTTCCACACAATCCGGGTCGACCGCGCGCAGGAGCTCGCCGGAGATCGCGGAGAGGGGCTTGCCGGCGAGGTCGCTCAGCTCGCGCCGCTGCTCGGGGCTCAACTCGCGGTCGATCCGGGCGAGGCGGCCGGCGAGGGTGGTGAGGGAGTCCTCGTCGCGCTTGCCCATGGCGACGCCGAGCAGGAGCTTGTCGAAGGCGACCCCGGGCTTGCGCTCGAGCGGGCGGGAGTCGGTCTTGTCGCTCTCGCAGACGCCGACCGCGTCGACGATCACGAAGTGGGTCTTGGCGCGCGCGTCGGCGCCGGAGACCGACTGGAGGTCGGTGGGCGAAAGGACGCGGGTTCCGCGCCCCTTCATCTGCTCGAAGTAAACCCGGCTGCGGACATCGCGCAGGAAGAGCAGGCATTCAAGCGGTTTGATGTCGGTGCCGGTGGCAATCATGTCGACGGTGACTGCGATGCGCAGCTGGGGCGAGGTGCGGAATTCCTGGATGAGGGATTCTGATTTCTCGTAGCGCTTGGTCTCCGGGTTGTAGGCCTTGTAGGTGATCTTCTTGCAAAAGTCGTTGCCTTTCCCGAAGACTTCGCGGCAGAGGTGGACGACATCCTCGGCGTGGGAGTCGTCCTTGGCGAAGATGAGGGTCTTGGGGACCATGGTGCGGCCGGGGAAAAGATCGGTCGCCAGCGCGTCCTTGAAGGCTTGCAGGACGGTGCGGATCTGCGAGGGGACGACGACCGAGCGGTCGAGGTCGCTGCCCTGATACGCCAGCTCCTCGTCGAGCCGTTCCCAGCGGCGGGCGCGGGTCTCCTTGCTGCGCTTGTCGACGAAGAGCCCCTTCTCGACCTTGCCGCCCTCCTGGGTCACCTGGGTCTTGATGCGGTAGACGTCGTAGCCGACATTGACGCCGTCGGCGACCGCCCGCTCGTGGTTGTACTCGGTGACGAGGTTCTGGTTGAAGAAGCCGATGGTCTGCTTGGAGGGGGTGGCGGTGAGGCCGACGAGGTGGGCGTCGAAATACTCGAGCACCTGGCGCCACAGGTTGTAGATCGAGCGGTGGCACTCGTCGGTGATGACGAAGTCGAACGCCTCGATGGGGATCGCCGGGTTGTAGGCGACCTCGCGCGGCCGGCCGTCGGCGGCGGCGAGCTCGAAGCCCGACTTCTCGTCGAAATCCTCCTCCAGCTCCTCGCCGCGCAGGAGCGAATAGAGGCGCTGGATGGTGCAGATGGTGACGCGGGCGACCGGATCGATCCGGCTGGAGGTGAGGTGCTGGACGTTGTAGAGCTCGGTGAATTTGCGGCCGGAATCGGGCACCACGAACTGGTCGAACTCCCCCTTCGCCTGGCGCCCGAGGTTGGCGCGGTCGACGAGGAAGAGGACCCGCTTGGCGCCGCCGTACTTGATGAGGCGATAGACCGCGGCGCAGGCGGTGAAGGTCTTGCCCGCGCCGGTGGCCATCTGGATGAGGGCGCGGGGCTTGTCGGCCGCCATCGACCGCTCGAGCGAGTGGATCGCCTCGACCTGGCAGTCGCGCATGCCCGCGGTCGCGAGCGGGTGGGCGGACGCCATGCACGCGAGGCGCGCGCGCAGCGTGTCCGCCTGCGCGGCCCATTCGCCGAGGGTTTCCGGGCGGTGGAAGGTGAAGAGGCGGCGCGAGCGCGGCTCGGGGTCGCGGGTGTCGCGGAAGAAGGTTTCGACGCCGGTTGATTCGTAATAGAACGGCAGCTTCCCTTCGACGCGGAAGAATTCGGGGAGACTGCTGCCGTAGATCGCGGACTGCTCGGCGACCGTGGAGAGGGTCGTGCCCTCCTTCTTCGCCTCGATCACCCCGACCGGTTTGCGGTTCACGAAGAGCAGGTAATCCGCGAAACCCTCGTCGACCGGGAATTCGCGGACCGCGACGCCGTCGCCCGCGCCCAGGTTGATTTGGTCCTTGTCCTGAATGACCCAGCCCGCGGCCGTCAGCAGGCCGTCGATCGTCTGCCGGGCTTTCTCCTCGGGTTTCATGAACCCTTGAATTTTAGACGGCCGCTCTCGGCCGCCTCACCCCCTCCAAATCCTCGCCTCGCAGCGGCTGCATTCCCAGTCGTGGCAGCCGGGGATTTCCACGCAGCCGTAATGGACGACGCTGCCCGCCCCGACTTTGCGCTCGAGGGCTTCGGGGTCGACCGGCAGGCCGAATTCGACTTTCGCAACGGGCGCGCGACCGCACGCGGGGCAGCGTTTCGGCTTGTGCGGAGCATGGACCGGATCATAGCGGCGGCGACTGGACGGGCGTCCACGGGGCAGCCGCGCGAATCGCCGGCCGCGCCCGGGCCCTCTTCCGACCCCCCGGGAATGAATTCCGGCATCATCCGTTCCCCCCGGCCAGTCCCGAATCCCGAATCCCGAATCCCGTCATCCCGGGTCTCACGCACCCGGGATCGCCGAGCCCGCAGGGCGAAGGCCCATCTCGAATCCCGGAGCCCGCATGTCCCTCTCCCACCCCGATCACCTCATCAAGCAGCTCAACTGGCGCTACGCGACCAAGCAGTTCGATCCCGACGGCAAGCTGAGCCACCACGAGATCCACCTGCTCGACGAATCGCTGCGCCTCTCCCCCTCCTCCTTCGGGTTGCAGCCGTGGAATTTCGTGGTCGTCAACGACGCGAAGCTGCGCGAGTCGCTGGTCGCCCATTCTTGGGGGCAGCGGCAGGTGGCCGACGCGACCCGGCTCTACGTGCTCTGCCGCCGCGACCGGCTGAGCGAGGGGGAGATCAAGGCCTACGTCGACGACGTGGCCGCGACCACCGGCACCCCGCGCGAGGGGCTGGCCGGCTACGAAAAGATGATGACCGGCTTCGCCGCCAAGCAGACCCCCGCCCAGTACGCGGAGTGGGCCGAGAAGCAGGTCTACCTCGCGCTCGGGACCCTGATGACCGTCGCCGCCGCCGCGGGGATCGACACCTGCCCGATGGAAGGCTTCGACCGCGCGAAGTACGACGAACTGCTCGGGCTGCGCGCAAAGGGGCTCCACTCGGTCGTCCTCTGCCCCGCCGGCCGCCGCGCCGCGAGCGACAAATACGCCGAGCGCAAGAAAGTCCGCTGGCCCCGCGCGAAGGTCTTCACCGAGATCTAGCTTCGAGGGAGAGCGGGAGGCGGCGGCTGCGCCGTCACCCCGTCAGCGTTTGAGTTTTTTGAGCAGCTTGTCGCGCGCGGCGCGGTCGGCGCAGGCGGCGAAGAGGGTGTCGAGGCCGGCGACGGTGCCGGCGAGGCCGGGCCAGGCGAGCCGGTCGAGCGCGGAGGCGACGCGTCCCGCCTCGTCGACCCGCGTCCGCACCACGATCAGGCAATCGCCGGCCGGCTTCGCGTCGAGCACGCCGTCGCGCACCGTCCGCTCGTCGGGATCGCCCGCCGGCTCGGTGCCGCGCGGCGGCGGCCGGTAGGAGCCGTCGATTTTCACCAGCCCGAGCGCGGTGATGTCGCGGCTGACCGACGACTGCGTCACCTCCCAGCCGGCGTCGGCGAGCGCCTCCGCGAGCGCCTCCTGGGTGGCGAGGTTGCGGGTGGCGACGAGCTCGAGAATGAAGCGGCGGCGTTCGGCGGGATGGCCCATGTCAGCGCGCGGACAATTTTGCCATCGCCGCCGTGAACCGCTTCGCGGCGCGCGCCTGCCGGCCGCGCGCCGCGCGCAGTCGCGCGCCCGCTTGCGAGAGCCCGAGGTTGCCCAGCCCGCCGGGGGCCCGCCGACGCGCGAGAAGCGATTTCGCGTCCGGCCGCATCGCGAACGTTCCCGCCGCAAGCTCCGCGGCCACCTCGCGGTACGCGGTCCGGAAAGGGGTTCCCGTTTCGCTCCGCGCCAGCGCGGCGTCGGCGGCGAGGATGCCGTCATTGAGCCGCGCGGCCGCCCGCGGATCGGGGCGCAGGTCGGGCAGCGCGGCGGCGACCGCGTCGAGTGCGCCGCGGATCGTGCCGAGGCCGCGGATGAGCGGCGCCTTCAGCCGCTGGAAGTCGCGGTGGTAGCCGGAGGTGAGGTTCGCCTTGAGCCGCAGCACGGTCACGAGCTCTCCTTCGACCTCGCCCGCCCGCGCGCGCGCCAGCTCGAAGAGGTCGGGATTCTTCTTCTGCGGCATGATGCTCGAGCCGGTCGCCCAAGCGTCGGGGAGCTCCAAGAGTGCGAATTCCTCGCCCGAATAGAGGATGACGTCGGCGCACAGCCGCGCGAGGTCGTGACCCAGTTGCACGGCGAAATAGAGCGCGTCGGCCTCGAGCTTGCCGCGCCCGAACTGGACCGCGGCGAGGCTCGGCTCCGCTCCGGCGAAGCCGAGCGCCTTCGCGGCGACCCGCGGGTCGAGCGCGAGCGGCACCCCGAAGCCGGCGCCGCTGCCGAGCGGGGAGCGGTCGAGCCGGGCCCACAGCGCGTCGAAGGCCTCGAGGGTGTCGATGAGGCCGCAGGCGTGGGCGTGCGCCCATTGCCCCGCCGACGACGGCATGGCCGCCCGGGTGTGGGTGTAGCCGGGCCACAGCGCCCGCTCGTTCCGCTTGGCGAAGGCGAGCAGCGCGCCGGCGAGCGCGGACGCCGAGCCGTGCAGCGCAAGCAGTTCATTCTTGAGCCACAGCCGCAGCGCGGTCGCCACCTGGTCGTTGCGCGAGCGGCCGGCGTGGACGCGCGCCCCCGCGGCGCCGAGTTTCTGCGTCAGCGCCCGCTCGATCGCGGAATGGATGTCCTCGTCGTCCGGCCGCGCGGAGAACTTCCCGGCGTCGGCCGCGCGCAGCAGGTCGCGCAGCGCCGTGCGCAGGCGCGCCGCGTCGCGCACGGAAAGCAGGCGCGCATCGGCGAGCCCGGTGACGTGGCCGAGGCTGCCGAGCAGGTCCCAGCGCAGCAGCGAGGCGTCCCACGCGCGGTCGTCGGTGGTGAAGGCGAAGAGCGCCGCCTTCGCCGGCGCGCCCGAGCCCCACAGCGCCTTCGCGCTCATGAGAGATACCCGGCCGCGAGCGCGGCGTAGAAGGCGCGCGCCTTCGTCACCTCGTCGACCGCGATCGATTCGTCGGGGGCGTGCGAAAGCCGGCTGTCGCCGGGGCCGCACTTGAGCGCGTCGAGCCCGCGCACGAAAACCCAGTCGGAGCAGGTGGGGCTGGCGTATTCGCCCGCACCCGGCGCGGCCGCCCGCGCCGCGATGAGCAGCGCGGAGTTCGCCGGCGTCGCGCACGGGGCGAGCCGGTCCGAGAGCACCCGCAGCTCGCCCTTGAGCCGCGAGCGGATCTCCGCCGCCAGCGCGTCGTGCGGCCAGCTCGGCGTCGAGCGGATGTCGAGCCGGGCGACCGCCGCGGAGGGCGTCGAGTTCTCCGGCCCCTCGCTGCGGATCTGCGTCGGGGTGATGCGCGGGTCGCCGAGTGTGGCATGCGTCCGCCCGGGCAGGACCGCGGGCAGCGCCGCGAGGTCGCGCGCCAGCGCGGTGATCGCGCTCTCGCCGCCCGGGTGCGCAGCGTGATGCGGTTCCCCCTTGGCGATCAACTCGCAGACCAGAAGACCGCGCTGCGCGACCGCGAGGTCGAGCCCGGTCGGCTCGCCGACCACCGCGGCGGTGAACGGCCCGGTCGTCGCGACCGCCCGTCCCATCGTGGTGTCGCGCGTCTCCTCGCAATAGCCGAGGAGCAGGGTCAGCGAGCCGCGCGCCGGTCCGCCCGCCGCGGCGAGATCGGCCGCCGCGGCGAGCATCGCCGCGACCGGTCCTTTCGCGTCGCCCGCGCCGCGCCCGTGCAGCCGCCCGCCCGCGATCTCGGCGGAGTGGGGATCGCGGCTCCAGCCGTCGCCGGCCGGCACCGTGTCGAGGTGGCTGATGAAGGCGAGCGCGGGGCCGGGCGCGCGACCGGCGATCGTCACCGAGACCGAGTGATCGGTGACCGCGGCGCGCAGCCTCCAGCCTTCCGCATGGCGCGCGGCGACCGCGGCGACGGCGGCCTCGTGGCCGCTCACCGACGGGGTCGCGACCAGCGCGCGCAGAAGTTCCAGCTCAGCCCGCGGCGGACAGAGGCTCATCGGAGGCTCCGGTCGGCTTTTCGACCAGCATGGTGCCGGCGCCGGCGCCGGTGAAGATCTCGCGCAGGAGCGCGTCGGAGGCGCCGCCGTCGACGAGGTGGACGCGCGCCACCCCGCCCGCGAGCGCGCGCAGCGCGTTCTCGAGTTTCGGCCGCATGCCGCCGCGCGCGGCGCCGCTCGCGAGCAGCGCCTTCGCCTGCGCCGCGTCGGCGAAGGGGATCAGGCTCGTCTCGTCGGCGGGATCGCGCAGCAGGCCGGGCGCGCCGAGCAGGAAGACCAGCTTCTCGGCCTTGAGCGCGAGCGCCAGCTCGACCGCGACCGTGTCGGCGTTGACGTTGAAGACCGCGCCGGCGTCGTCGCCCGCGAGGCTGGCGACCACCGGGGTGAAGCCGCCCGCGAGCAGGGTCTCGAGCAGCGAGGCGTCGGCGGCCTTCAGGTCGCCCACGTGGCCGTAGTCGACGACCCGGGTGGCCCCGCCGTCTTCGCGCACCTCGACCGGCGGCCGCTTCACCGCGGTGAGCAGCCCGCCGTCGACGCCGGTGAGGCCGGCCGGCTTGAGGCCGTGGTTGCGCAGCGCGGCGCAGAGGTCGGTCGAGACCGCGCCGGCGCAGACCATCTTCGCCAGCTCGAGCGTCTCGCCGTCGGTCACCCGCCGCCCGGCGACCAGTTCCGGCTCGCGCCCGAGCTTGCGCGCCCAGCCGCTGAGCTGCGGCCCGGCGCCGTGGACGACGACGACGCGGATGCCGAGCGAGTGGAGCAGCGCCGCCTGCGCGGCGAAGGCGTCGCGCGCCGCGGCGTCGCGCAATACCTCGCCGCCGGCCTTGAGCACGAAGGTCTTGCCGCGGTAGGCGCGGACGTAGCCGAGGGCCGCTTTCAGGCCGTCGAGGGCGGGATTCTGGTCAGGATGCATGATTCTCTCCAAGCAGGGTGAGGAGCAACGCGCGCTGGGCGTGGAGGCGGTTCTCCGCCTCGTCGGTGATCGCGGAACGGGGCGAGTCGAGGAGCGCCGCCGAGAGTTCGACGCCGCGCCGCACCGGCAGGCAGTGCATGACGAAGGCCGTCGGGGCGCCGGCTTTGTCGAGGCGTTCCGGGGTGAGCAGCCAGTTCCCGGCTTTCGCGCGCACGACCGCCTCGGCCTCCGGGTTGCCGAACTGCGGCAGCGCGCCCCACGATTTCACGTAGACCGCGTCGGCGCCGAAAAGCGCCGCGTCGAGATCGTTCGTGATCGCGAGCGAGCCGCCGCGGCGGCCGGCGAGCGCCTTGATCGTCGCGAGGTCGTCGCCGTCGAGGTCGTAGCCCTCCGGACGGGCGATGATCACGTCCATGCCGAGCCGTGCGGCCGCGAGCGCCGCCGAGGCGGGCACCGCGGTCGGCAGCGGCTTCGGATGGTTGCCCCACGCGAGGACGAATTTCTTCTTCCCGGTGGCCTTGAGCCGCTCCTGCAGCGTCAGCGCGTCGGCCAGCTCCTGGCAGGGGTGGCGCCGCGCCGACTCGAGGTTGATGACCGGTTTCCCGCAGTGCTGCGCGAAGGCGTCGAGCACCCGGTCCTGCCGCGCGGTCGCCCAGTCGCTCTCCTTGGCGAACGAGCGGACCGCGACCGCGTCGGCGTAGCGGCCGAGCACGCGCGCCGCCTCGATCAGGTGCTCGACCGCGGCGCCGTTCATCACCGCGTCGGGATCGGTCTCGATCGCCCAGCTCCCCTTGCCCGGCTCGAGCGTCAGCGCGTGGCCGCCGTGGAGCGCCATCGCGGTCTCGAAGCTGGCGCGGGTGCGCAGGCTCGGGTCGAGATAGACCTGGGCGAGGATCTTCTTCTCGAGCCCGCCGACGGTCCGATCCGCCTTCAGCCGCGCGGCGAGCGCGAGCAGGGCGTCGACCGATTCGTCGGACCAGCTCTCGACGGAAAGGAAGTCGCGCTTGTTCACGAGAGCACCGTCCGCAGCGCGCCGAGAAACTGCGCGATCTCCGCGCCGGTGAGGCAGAGCGGCGGCATGAGGCGCAGGATCGCGGGATCGCTCGCGGTGCCCGCGAGGATCCGGTGCGCCCACAGCGCCTTCTGCACGGGCGCGGCCGGCCGGTCGAGCCGCAGCCCGAGCAGCAGCCCGCGCCCCTGCACGCCGATGACACCCGGGATCTCGAGCGCGCCCGCGGCGAGGTCGTGGCCCGCCACCGCCGCCCGCGCGCACAGCCCCTCCTCGGAGATCACCGCGAGATTGGCGAGCGCGGCGGCGCAGACGACCGGACCGCCGCCGAAGGTCGAGCCGAGATCGCCGTGGGTCAGCCCCGCGGCGGCTTTCTCGTTCGCCGCCACCGCGCCGATCGGCAGGCCGGCGGCGAGCCCCTTGGCGAGGGTGAGCAGGTCGGGCGTCACGCCGGTCAGCTCGGCGGCCGTGAAGGCGCCGGTCCGGCCGACGCCGCATTGGATCTCGTCGAAAATGAGCAACGCGCCGCGCGCGGTGCAGAGGGCCCGCGCCGCGCGGAGGTAGTCGACGCTGAGCGCGCAGGCGCCCGCGACCCCCTGCACCGGCTCGAGGATGAGCGCCGCGATCGACGAATCGAGCGCGGCGTCGAGCGCCGCGAGGTCGCCGAACGGGAGCTTGCGCGCGGGGGTGAGGCCGGCCTGGCGCGCGGTCCGTTCGAACTTCGGGCCGTCGGTGACCGCCTGGGTTGCCGCGGTCCGGCCGTGGAAGCCGCCCTCGAGCGCGAGCACGGTCGTCCGCCCGGTCGCCCGCCGCGCGAGCAGCAGCGCGTTCTCGTTCGCCTCGGCGCCCGAGTTGCACAGGAAGATCCGCCCGAGGCCGGCCGGCAGCCGGTCGGCCAGCGCCCGAGCCAGCCGCTCGCGGATCGGCAGCGCCACCGCGCTCGAATAGAACAGGAGATCGGACGCCTGCGCCGCGATCGCCGCGACGACCCGGGGGTGGCAGTGGCCGGTCGAGGCGACCGCGTGGCCGCCGTAGAGGTCGAGCCACGCCCGCCCCTCCGCGTCGATCAGCGTCGAGCCGCGCCCCGAAACGGGCGTCATCGGAAAGGGCGGGTAGACCGGCAGCAGCGGCCCCGCGGGCGCGGGGAGCGGAAGGGGGGCGGTTTCGGGTTGCGCAGCGGTGGCGTTCAGCATGGGGCGAATCCGGGGGTGTCGAGCCCCGCCGTCTCCGGCAGGCCGAGCGAGAGGTTGAGACACTGGACCGCCTGGCCGGCGGCGCCTTTCACGAGATTGTCGATGGCGACCAGTACCTGGATCTCGTTGCGCGCCGGGTTCTGCGCGACATGGATCAACGCGAGGTTGGTTCCGGCGGCGTGCGCGAGCTGCGGCGGCTCGTCGCACAGCACGATGAACGGCCGCTCCGCGTAGGCGGCGGCGAAGCGGGCCGCAACCTCGTCGGCTTTCGTCAGCCGCGCGTGCAGGGTCAAATGGATGCCGCGCACGAAGGGGCCGGCGTGGGTCATCAGGCGCGGCTCGCCCGACCCGCCCCACGCCTTCCAGGAAGCGAGCACCTCGCCCTCGTGGCGGTGGCCGCCGACCGAGTAGGCGAAGAGGTTGCCGTCGCGGCGGGGATGGTGCGTCGTGGCTTTGGGCGCGGTCCCCGCGCCGCTCGAGCCGGTCACCGCGAAGAGCGCCGGGGCCGCCGCGAGCGGAGCGCCCGCGAGCGGGAAGAGCGCGAGCTGCGCGGCGGTCGCGAAGCAGCCGGGGGCGGCGATGCGGGTCGCGCCTTGCAGCGCCGATCCTTCGACGTCGGCCAATCCGTAGCGGAATTTCTTCCGCAGCGCGGGCGAGCCGTCCTCGCCGTACCAGCGTGCGTGCTCGGCCGGGTCGGCGATGCGGAAATCGGCGGCGAGGTCGATGAGCGGGCCGGCGCTCGCGTCGTCGAGCGCGGCCATGAGCCGCCCCGACTCGCCGTGCTCGAGCGCGAGGAAGGTCGCGTCGTGCGCGGCCGCCGCCGCCTCCGGCGTCGCGTCGGAGAAGGTGCCGGGCCTGAGCGGCGCGAGCGCGGGGTGGACCGCGGCGAGCGGCTTGCCCGCCTGGCTGCGGCTCACCGCGGCGACCGTCTCGACCGACGGGTGGCGCAGC
>JACXTT010005784.1_pt1 | contig 17858 bp, 16 predicted proteins | sample 9270951 | NCBI WGS metagenome assembly JACXTT01 (sample SAMN15532306, study PRJNA645909) | rock metagenome | isolation source: weathered quartz diorite | place: Puerto Rico | collected 2017-06-21 | reverse complement strand
ATCATCATCGACAAGCGCGGCAAGGTCAGGCACGTCCACGTCCTCAGCGCCTTCCCCGAGCAAGCGACGAAGATCACGAACGCGCTCCTTCAGTGGCAGTTCAAACCGTACATGAAGGATGGGAAAGCGCTGGAGGTGGAGACGGGAATCATGTTCGGCCACGCGCCCAACATCAAGCGCCAGCAGCAGACCACCGCCTCGTCAATCGGAGAGTGATCTATTCTCGGAGTGGGTAGCGAAGCCACCGCTTTGAAAGCGGCGGCTTTGCCGCACTCCGAAAGATGAGCTCGGCCTTTGAGCGTCTCCGCGCCGCCCGCGCCCCCGCCCTGCTGTTCGGCGGCGGGTCGGCGCGCTGCATCTTTCAGGTCGGTGTGGTGGAGACGCTCTATGAGCTCGGCATCCGCCCCGCGGTCTGCCTCGGCGTCTCCGCCGGCGCCTGGAACGCGGCGGCGGTGGCGGTGGGGAATTGGCAGCGCCTCCGCGCGTACTGGCGCTTCTTCTGCCGCATGCCGTCCATCGATCTCTTCAACCTGGGGCGCGAGCACTCGCCGTTCATCTGGTCGCGGCTGCACGAGCGCGCCTTCGCGCGCTATGTCGGCGCCGAACGGATCAAGGCGGCGGAGTCGCTGCCGCTCTACGTCGCAGTGACGCGCCTGCGCGACAACACATCGGTGATCGTCGACGTGCGCGCGACGAGCGATCCGTTTCGCATTCTGTTGGCGAGCAATTACCTGCCGCCCTTCTACACGCATCCGCTTGAAGTCGACGGCGAGCGGTACGGCGACGGCGGATGGTCGGACAACGCGCCGTACGAAGCGCTCTTCGCGCGCGGATGCGACGTCGTCGTCCTCATGGCGTCGAAGGGCGAGAGCGAGGGGGGCCTTCACCGAAACACCGCTGATCCCGATCACGTCATCCCTGAGGATTACCGCGACCGCGTGATCGTTATCCGCCCGCGCCACCGCATGCCGCTCGGCTTCGTGGAGCGGCGATGGAAGAAGCTCGCGCCGATCGCGGACCTCGGCGCGCTCCGCGCGCGCGAGGTGCTCCTCGGCGAGCGCCATCCGGAAACCGACCTCGCCGCGCGCGGGCGGGCGCCGACGTACTACCTATCGAAGCTTGCCAAGTGGAGTGCGGCCGTCTCGGCCGCGCTCGGCGGGCGTCCCGCCCGGCGATGATGCGGCCGGGCGAGACGTCCGTCCGGTGCGGGCGATACGCCCGCACTCCTCCAACAGCCGCTCGATCTCCTCGTCCGTGGTGTAACACGCGCAGCCGATACGAACCAGCCCCTCGACGCCCAGGCGCTCGATGACCGAATGCGCGTAGAAGTCGCCGTGGCTGGCGAAGAGCGCGCGCTCCGCCAGCGCGCGGCTCACCTCCTCCGACGTGAGACCGTCGACGGTGAAGGAGACCGTCGGCGTGCGCGGCGCGGAGAGTGGCGGACCGTAGAGGTGCACGCCGCGGATCGATGCCAGCCCGTTCCACAGCCGCGCGGCGAAACGGCGGCCTTCGTCGCGCAGCGCATCCCACGACAGCGAGGCCATGAAGTCGACCGTCGCCGCGATGCCGGCGATCCCTTCCTGGTTCTGCGTGCCGGTCTCGGCGCGCTCGGGGCCGGCGTTCGGCGCCGGCTCGAGCTTCGGCCACGGCAGCGACTCCAACAGCTCGCTCCGCGCGAAGAGGATGCCGGCGTGCGGGCCGTAGAACTTGTAGGCGGAGCAGGCGAGAAAATCGCAGCCGATGGCCGCGACGTCGACCGGCTCGTGCGGCGCGAGATGCACGGCGTCGACGAAGAGCAGCGCACCGGCCGAGCGCGCGATGTCGCGCGCGCGGGCCAGATCGTTGATCGTGCCGAGGGCGTTCGAGGCGCCTCCGATGGCCAGCAGTTTCGTGCGCGAGCCGGCCAGCTGCGCCAGTTGATCGAAGTCCACCTCCCCCGTCTCACGGATCATGCGCGCGGAGCGGACCACGACCCCGCGCTCCACTTCCAACGCGCGCCACGGCGCGACGTTGCCGTGGTGCTCGAGATCGGTGGTCAGCACCTCGTCGCCGGCGCGCCAGGTGCGCCCGAGGGCGCGGGCGAGGTGGAAGGTGAGCGTAGTCATGTTGGCGCCGAAGACAATCTCGTCGGGCGCGGCGCCGAGGAATCGCGCGCATTTCTCGCGCGCGGCGGCGATGATGGCGTCGGTCTCGCTGGAAGTCGGATAGGCCCAATGCGTATTCGCGTTGTGCTCGAAGAGATACTGAGTCATCGCCTCGGCCACCGCGCGCGGCACCTGCGTGCCGCCCGGCGCGTCGAAATAGGCCACCGGCAGGCCGTTGTGCATGCGCGCCAGCGCGGGAAACTGCGAGCGGACGTCGTTCATCGAAACTGATCGAGCCGCCCCGGCTCGACGGCCATGGACAGCAGCCTTTCCAAGAGCGGTCTCGGATCTTGGCGCGTACGGAAGTAGTGGTCCGCGCCCCACAGCGGATACACCAAACCGGGCCAGCGCCACAAGTCGCCGAGCAACATGAAGCCGTCGTTGGGCCCATGCGCGGCGAGCCGGCGGTACAAGAGGCGGGAAAGCCAGTTTGTGGCGTGCTCCTCGAGCGCGAAGCCCAGGAGGTGCACAAGGCGCAAATGCGCGGGCAGCGTCAGGTCAAAGTCGAGCGGCCCGCCGGCGCGGCGATCGACCTCTTCCAGAAAGCGCAGGCTCACGCCCCGAATGCGGTTCAGCGCGCGGAAAGCCATCGGGAATCGCTCGTTCGACAGCAGCCACGGCACCAGCGGCGTCCCTTCCAAAAGGCCGCCGATGCTGATCCACGCGGAGACGCGGCGGAACGCATCGCCGTCGATGGAGAGGGCTTTCTTGACGTCCGAGCTTCCCTTACTGAGCGAGACGAGGATGACGCTTCGGTGCGGTGAATCGCCGAGCCAACGAAGAAGGATCGCCGCGTTCTGCGCCAGCGCTCCCATCGGCTCGAGCGGGATCGTCTCCACGGGCAAGCCCAACGCGAGCGCCGCCTCGCGCACGCGGCGACCGTCCGCGCCGGAGCGGCGATACACCTTGTACAGCGCCGCGGGAGCGATGGCGATGATCGTGTCGTCCCCCACCGCGCGCGGGCGGCGCGGCGCGGCGTCGACGGCGCGAATGAACGGACCGTGCAGCGGCGACGCGCGGACCGCGTCGTAGAGCCGGCGCATGGACTCGGCGACGTCTATGCCCGCGCCCTCGCTGTGCGCCGCCCGAGGAAGAGACCGATCAGCAGCGCCACGACGAAGCTGATCGGCACAGCGACGTAGAGCGCCTTCTTGGCCCCGTTGAGCAGCGGATTGTCGAAGAGGTTCGAGGAGGCGTGGATGCTGGCGAGGAGCCACCGCCCGTTCTCCTTCACCATCGTGGCGCTCCAGCGTCCGTGCACGGTGAAGCCTTGCCCGCCGGCGAGATTGAACTGTTCGATCGAGCTGCCATACGCCACGCCGGTGTTCTCGCCATACAACGTGGTCAGCTCGTCGACGTTGATGTCGGCGTGATAGCCGCGCACGATCGGATTCGTGCCTTTGGTCTTCGCCTCCAGGTAGGCGCGCACGCCCTGCCGCCCGCGGCTCACCTCCGCGTTCTGCCACGTCACCACCACATTGGGATGCAGTTCGGCCAGGATGCCGTCGATGTCGTTCTTGTTGACGGCAGTCATCAGCCTCGCTTTCAGCGCGCGCAGCGCATCATGGATCGCCGCGTTGGGCTCCTGCGCGAGCGACGGCGGTGGGAGCACGACCAGAAGTCCCATCAGGCACAAAACGATTCTCTTCATCGCATCCCTCGAGAAACTCAAAATACTCCTTCAATGGGGTATCGCTCTCCACAAACCGGCTCGGCAGCGACACGGTCCCGCCGAGCGAGCGGTTCTCCTCTTCCAGGTATGTGCGCGTGAAGTAGCGGCGGATCTCCAGCGCCGGCCGCCACCGGTGGCCGAAGACGATGCCTTGACAGAGCGTCGTGCGCCGGTCGAGCGGGCGCATGATCATCATGAAGCGGCTGGTGAATCTCTTGAACTGCGCGGTAATGACGGCGAACGTCCCGCCCCATACCACGAGCGAGGCGCTCACGCTTCGCCCGCCGGCAATGGAGAGCATCTTGTCCCGCCAGTTCTTCGGCACCAGCTCCGCGCGATAGCGGATGCGCCGCACATACGGCGCTGGCGTGTCGATCAACGGCTCCTCGACGAGCCGCCGGTCGTGCCCGAAGAGGAAGTGCTGCAGGTCGAAGGCGTGTCCGGTCACCGACGCCCAGGGCGATTGAGCCGTGAGCTCGAACGGGCGGCTCGCCGCCCACCCCTCCTCCGGCACATCGTCGAACCACGGCAAGGGGAACCTTGGCTGGGAACCATTGAAGACAAACACATAGCCGTGGCGCTCTTCGACCGGCAGCGTCCGCTGCCGCGCGAAATCGGGGACCGCGCAGCCGGACGGGATGCCGACGCAACGCCCGTCCGGCCCGTACCGCCAGCCGTGATACGGGCACTGAATCGCTTCACCGACCACGCGGCCGTTGGCGAGGTTAGCGCCGAAGTGCGAGCAGCGCGCGTCCATCACGGCGGCTTGGCCGCTCGCGGTGCGGAAGGCCACCAACTCGCGGCCGAACATCTGTATGGCCATGGGGCGGTCCGAAAGCGCGCGCGAGCCGCACAGCAGATACCACGAGGCCGGATAGAGCGGGAGCTTGTATCCCTCAGCTTCATCGTGCATCGAGCCACCTGAAGGTTGCAAAGGCAACCACGACGCCGGCGATGACGTCGATGACGTGGTGCTGGTGGGTGAGCAGCGTGGACAGGCCGAGCGCCGCTCCCCATACCACCAGCCCCACTCGCACCAGACGCGTAGCGCCGCGCCAGAACGCCGCAAGGCAGAGGGTGGTCAGCGCCACGTGGAGCGACGGCACGAGGTTGTAATCGAGATTGATCTTGTCCGACACCGCGAAAATCGTGCTGAGCGATCCCGTGACTACAGGCGCGTCGAAGCCGAGCTTGGCGGGAATGAGGAGGAAACAGACGCCGGAAATGCCGATCGTCGCCGCCGCGGTTAGCGCGACGCGGCGGAAACGCTCTCGCTCCCTCACCACCAGCGGCGCCAGAAGGAACAATAGATATAGTGAGTCGTAGACGAGGATGGCCGGCGGCCAAAGCGGAATGGCCAGCTCCTGCCGGACGAAGAGGCGGACGTGATCGCGCCGCAGCCCGGTGAGGTAATCGGCGCCGCCGTAGACGACGACGAAAAGCAGGCCGACGAGAGCGGTCAGCCGCGCGGCATATGCCACGTGCTTCCATCCCGGCCAGGCGATGAACGGCTCGTTCACGCCGGCTCCTCGTCTTGCCCGATCACGTCATGCCGCCGGACGAGACGTCCGGCGGGCGCGGGCGGGACGCCCGCACTCCGCGGCAGCGGGCGCGGCCCCCGCCACATGCTGAGATAAATCCGCAGGAACGACGGCCGCGGCTCGGCGCGATCGACGAGGCCCGGCAGATGAATCCACGGGACCTTCGGGTTTTCGTGGTGTGCCCGGTGATGGTGATAGTTCAGGAACAGCCACCGCACAACGGCGTTCACGCGCAGGTTCCAGGCGCCGCGCAGCGGGTCGAGCGGCGACCAGGCGTGGTCCGCGTACTGCAGCGAGCTCCAATTGACGGCGAACGCCGCGTAGCAGAGCGCCCACGCGCTCCAACTGAGATCGAGCGCCCAAGAGAGCGTCGCCTGCCAGAGCGCGGCGAACAGGAACTCCGTGCGCACCGTCGCGCTCGGGAGGCGCTCGATGTGATCGACCATGGCATCCGCGCCCGACTGATGGCTCGTTTCATTCTCGAACAGCCGCGATGAAAAGACGCGCGGCATCAGAAAGTAGACGAGGCACGACAGCGGCGGCAGCAGCCAATAGAGGCCGGTGAGGATCCCGTACCACTGCACGTTCTTGAGCAGCGCGTTCTCGCCGGGCGCAATGTAGTCGAACCGCTCGGCCGCGGAGCGATTGCGGCTGTGATGCCCGAGGTGAAAGAAACGCTGCAGCGTGAAGGAGGTGGGGAAGAAGGCGGCCAGCCAACGCCCGAAGAGCGCGTTGAGAGAGGCCGACGAGTGGAAGACGCCGTGCACCGATTCGTGGAGCAGCGAAAAGATCGTGTTGTTCACGTACGAGAAGGCGATCGCGCCGAGGAGGCGAACGGTCAGGTGATCGGCATGCGCCACCAGCCACAAGAGCGCGCACGCCGCCGCGGCCGCCAGAAACGCCAGAGCGACGTTCAAGCGGCCGGGGATGCTCACGGCTCGACCATCCAGACGTCGCCGCTGTGCGGGGTGAAGCGATCGAAGAGCACCCACCGCCCGTCCGGCGACCAGACCGGATAGTCGATGCGGCTGTCTGCGTCGTCGAGCTCGAACACCTTGCGCGGCGCACCTCCCCCCAACGGCGAGACCCACAGTACGCGATGCCCGACCACGTCCATGATCATCGACTGATCGGGGGAGAGCGACATGTGCGCGCCCCCCTGCACTTCCGCCGTCGGCTCGGGGTCGCCGCCGGCGGCGGGGACGGTCATCGTCCGCGCCTTCGGCCCGGTGGGGCAGCGGAAGAAGATGCGCGCGCCGTCGCGCGACCAGCGGAGGAAGTGCCCCGCCACGCCCATCTGCGTGAGCTGGCGGACGTCCGAGCCGTCCGCGTTCATCACCCACACCTCCAGCCGGCCGTCGCGGTCGGATTGGAAGGCGATACGCGCGCCGTCGGGCGAGAAGAACGGATTGATGCTGCATCCCTCGCCGTGCGTCAGTTGCATCATCTCGCCCGTGGCCACGTCGGCGCGCCAGATGTCGAGCGCGCCGCCGCGGCCGGAGAAGAAGGCCCACGTCCGCCCGTCGGGCGACCAGTTCGGCTGGTAGTCGCTCCCCGCGCCGCGCGTGATGGGGCGCGTGCGGCCGCCCGCGTCGAGGAGCCAGAGGTTCATCGCGCCGCTGCGGTCGGAGCTGAAGGCAATCGACGTTCCGTCGGGCGACCACGCGCCGCGGCTGTTCTCGCGCGTGGTGGCCACTACCGGCTCCGGCGCGCCGGCCGCGGCGCCGGTTTCCGGATCCACCGGCAGGCGCCAGATGTCGGCGTTCTGTTTGAGGATGGCGCAGACCAGGCGCCCCGACTGCGCCACATCGAGGTCGACGTCGTGCCCCGGCCCGGCGGTCACCTGCTCCATGGCGCCGATGGGCGTGCCGTCATCGTCGACCGGCATGCGCCAGATGTTGATGCCGCCGCCGCGATACGACGAGAAGTAGACGGCGTCGCCGGCCGGCGCCCACACCGGATGCAGATCCATGGTGTAGTCGTCGGTCACCCACGTCATGCGCTTGGTCTCCAGGTCGGCCACGCGCACGTCGAACTTCGTCCCCTCGAAGTTGTTGAAGACGATGCGCCGGCCGTCGGGCGACCAGCGCGGGCGGAGGTGGTGGATTGCGTCGGTAGAGTCGCCGGTGGCCTGCTCCGGATTGCGGCCGCGCGCGTCGGCGATCCAGATCCTCCACGCGCCGCTCCATTGCCCGTCGAAGGCGATGCGCGCTCCGTCCGGCGACCACGACGGGTTGGCCGCATCGCTGGCCACCAGCGCCGTCTTCCGCGTAGCCAGATCGAGCAGCCAGACGTCGCCGCCAACGTAGCGGCCGAAGACGTCGGACGGCTCGACGCGCGCGTGTGGCTCGCGCGAGCGGACGAAGAGCAGCTTGTCGCCCGACGGCGCCCACGCCGGCTGGATGTCGTCGTGCGCGCCGTCAGTCAGCGGCTCCTCGGCGCCGTCGCTGATGGTGGTCAGGAAGAGCTTGCGCACTTTGCCGATGTCGCGGCTGAAGACGACGCGCGCGCCGTCGGGGGAGATGGCCGGGAACTGCTCGATGGCCTTGTCGAAGGTGAGCTGCGTGAGCACCGGCAGCCGCCGCGCGCCTCCTTCGCGCATCCCGTCGCGCACGCGGCGGAGCGCGACGACCACGTCGTTCATCGACGCCCAGCGGTCCTTCGGCTCCTTGGCCAGGCATCGCGTCACCACGCGCTGCAGATCGGCGGGAGCGCGCGCATTGAACTTCCGCAGCGGCGGCGGATCGACGGTGGCGATCTGCGTCAGCGTCTGCAGCGCGGTCTCCGCGCGAAAGGCGCGCTGCCCGGTTACCGCCTCGAAGGCGATGCAGCCGAAGGAGAAGATGTCCGACCGCGCGTCGACCGTCTCGCCGCGCGCCTGCTCCGGCGAGGCGTACCCCACCGTGCCGACGAACGTCCCCACCCTGGTCTCCCCGGTGGCCACCGCGGTCGGCGCCTCCGTGTCCGGGTTGCCCACGATGAGCTTGGCCAGGCCGAAGTCGAGGATCTTCGCGTAGCCGTCGGGGGTGACCATGATGTTGTCGGGCTTGAGGTCGCGGTGGACGATGCTCGCCTCGTGCGCGCGGCCGAGGGCGTCGCCGATCTGGATGAGGATGTCGAGCATCGGCGCGAGAGTGCGGTCGCGCGCGATGCGGTCGCGCAGCGTTTCGCCGGCCACCAGCTCCATAACGATGTAGTCGCGCTCCTCCACGCGGCCCACTTCGTAGATGCTCAGGATGTGGGGGTGGTTGAGCGCGGAGGCGGCCTGCGCCTCGCGCTGGAAACGCGACACCGCGCTGCGGTCCTGCGAGAGCGCCTGCGGCAGGACTTTGATGGCTACGTCGCGTTGCAATCGCGCGTCGCGCGCGCGGTAGACCTCCCCCATCCCTCCGGAGCCGACGGGACCGACGATCTCGTAGGCGCCGACGCGGGTACCTGCAGGAAGGGGCATGCGGGGAATGTTAAATGTTTAATGTTGAATGTTGAATGTGAAGCGGGCGCGCTTCATGTGGGACGGACCCTCACCCGGCCTTCGGCCACCCTCTCCCGCTCACGCGGGAGAGGGCGCATATGGGCCTTCTCCCGCGCGAGCGGGAGAAGGTGCCCGAAGGGCGGATGAGGGCAGCCGTATCGGCGATGCTCTCGCAATTTGGACAGCACTGATGTTGAATGTTGAATGTGAAAGCGGGCGCAGTGTCCACTCAACATTCAACGTTAAACATTTAACATTCCCCGTTCCCCGGTTCCCTCGGCGAGAGTGCGGCGCATCAGTGCGGCAACCCGAACAGGTAGTACGCCAGACAGATGACAGCCAGCACGATCGCGCCGGCGATATCGAGCTTCAGCGCGATCGGCGCGAGCGAGTACGGCAGCGCCACGACCGCGCGCGGCGGATGCCCGTATCCGAGGAGCATCCCGGAGATCGCGGCCAGCGCGATGCCGATGATGATGCCGCCGCGCACCTTGCGCTGAATCAAGACCATGATGACGACGAATCCCGCCACGCCCAGCAGCACCTCGGCGCTGCGCAGATTGCCGATCTTCACCAGCACGCCGGGAACGCTCGAGCTGGCCACGACGCCTGTCTCATTCAGCCCGATGAAGGCCAGAAACAGCCCGATGCCGACGGCGAAGCTGTGCTTCATGCTCGGCGAGATGGCGTTGGCCAGCCAGGTACGCACGCCGGCCAGAGTGATGATCAGAAAGACGACGCCGCTGACGAAGACCGCGCCGAGGCGCTGCTGCCAGGTCACGCCGAGCGCCGCCAGGCCGAAGGCGATGAAGGCGTTCTCTCCCATGTACGGCGCCACCGCGATGGGCCGGTTGGCGTAGAGCCCCATCAGCAGCGAGCCGATGACCGCGACGACGATGGTGGCCACGGTGCTCGGGCCGGTAGGAAGCCCCGCCGCCGAGAGAATGGCGGGGTTGACCACGATGATGTAGGCCATGGAGACGAACGTGGTCACGCCGCCTAGAATCTCGATGCGCGCGGTTGTGCCGCGCTCGGCAAGACGGAAGAGATGCTCAAGGCTCACGCAGGCTCATGAGTTTATCCCGCGCGCGGCGCGAGGTCTCTCGGAGTGCGGTTGGCGAAGCCACCGCTCTGAAAGCGGCGGCTTCGCCGCCGCACTCCGAAAGTGTCACCCCGCGCGGGATAAACTACGCGCCATGGGCAACTGCGCGCACTCCGATCCCCCCGACATCTTCAAGCTCGCCGAGGAGTGGCTCCAGGAGCGCGGCGTCCCGCCTGAGAGCTGGCCGGGCATGCGCATCCGCCACGGCGAGAACACCCCGGGCGGGCGGTGGGAGTCGGTGGTCATCGACATCGAACGCCGCGGCGCGGAATGGTGGGTGACCAACATCGACCGGCGCGATGCCGCGTTGCCGGAGAGCGCCGTGGGACTGAGCACGATCTGATGAGAAGAAGAAGCTCGAAGTTCGAGGTTCGAGGTTCGAATGCAGAATGAAGAAGAATTGGGGCACTTCTGAATTCTTCATTCGAACCTCGAACTTCGAACCTCTTCCTCTCGTCTTCCGCTCCTCCGTTGCAACTTCCTAACATCCTAACCTCCCAACGTCCCCACTATGATGCGCGTCTAACGTCGGAGGAGAAAAACATGCGTAAAGGCGTCATCCTCGCGGCAGCGCTCGCGCTGCTCGCCACAACTTTGTCCGCGCAAACCGCCGAGGAGATCGTCGGCAAGTACATCAAGGCCGTGGGCGGCATGGAGCGCATCCAGGCGGTGAAGAGTCTTCGCCGCACCGGCAAGTTCACCGGCGGCGGCGGCTTCGAGGCCGACGTGATGCAGGAGAACAAACGCCCCGGCATGGTGCGCCAGGAATTCATCATCCAGGGGATGGCCGGCGTCACCGCGTACGACGGCAAGAACGGATGGAAGATCGATCCGTTCGGCGGCAAAAAGGACCCCGAAACCCTCGGCGAGGACGAGCTGAAAGGCATCCTGGAGGACGCCGACTTCGACGGCCCGCTCGTCAACTACCAGGCCAAGGGCAACAAGGTCGAGTACGTGGGCATGGAGCCGGTGGAAGGAACCGACGCCTACAAGCTGAAGGTCACCATGGCCGACGGCGAGATCCGCCACTTCTTCATGGACAGCGACTACTACGTACCCATCAAAGTGGAGACCAAGCGCGTCATCCGCGGCGCCGAGCGCGAGTTCGAAGCCGTCTACGGCGACTACAAGAGCGTCAACGGCTGGTATCTGCCGTACTCCATTGAAACGGGTCGCAAGGGAAGCCAGAACCGCTCGAAGGTGACCATCAGCAAGATCGAGGCGAACGTGGCCATCCCCAACGCGCGCTTCATCATGCCGGGAACGAAGTCGACGGAAAGCCCCACCGCACCCGACGCCTCGGAACGTGTAGGGGCGGCCGCTCCCGGCCGCCCCGGGACGGCGCCCGAAGCGGGCGCCGCTACACAGGTGGGCGCTACACCAACGGCCGGTGAGTCTGCGCCCGTCGTCCAATCGAACAAGCCGGTCACCGTCGACTCCGAGACCATCTCCGGCCTCGGGGCGCGCAACATCGGCTCCGCGGCGATGTCCGGCCGCATCGCGGCGATCGATGCCGTGCACGAAGGCGACCGCCTCACCGTCTACATCGGCGCGGCCAGCGGCGGCATCTGGAAATCGATGGACGGCGGCACCACGTACAAGCCGGTCTTCGACAAGCAGCCGGTGCAGTCCATCGGCGCCATCACCGTCGATCCGAAGAACCCGAAGGTGGTCTGGGTGGGCAGCGGCGAGTCGTGGACGCGCAACAGCACCTCCATCGGCGACGGCATCTACAAATCGACCGACGGCGGCGACAACTGGAGCAACCTCGGCCTCAAAGAGTCCGAGCGCATCGTGAAGATCCTTGTCGATCCGACCGACACCAACACCGTCTTCGTCTGCGTCCCCGGAAAACTGTGGAGCGACAGCGACGAGCGCGGCGTCTACAAAACCAGCGACGGCGGCAAGAGCTGGAGCAAGGTGCTGAAGGGATCGAACGCCTCCACCGGCTGCTCGATGATGTCGATGGACCGCGTGAATCCCAAGACCCTCTACGCCGGCCTGTGGGACTTCCGCCGCAAGGGATGGACCTTCCGCTCCGGCGGCGAGGGGCCGGACAAACCGAGCGGCAGCGGACTGTACAAATCCACCGACGGCGGCACGACCTGGAACGAGATCTCCGCGGCGACGGGGCTGCCGTCCAAGCCGTGGGGGCGCGTGGCGGTGAGCGTCGCGCCGTCGAACGCGAACATCGTCTACGCCTTCATCGAGGCGGAGCCGCCGAAAAACGGCCTCTATCGCTCCGACGACGGCGGTAAGACGTGGCAGGCGCGCGACCGCAGCCAGAACATGATCTGGCGCCCGTTCTACTTCGCCAACCTGATCATCGATCCGAAGAACCCCGAGCGCCTCTTCAAGCCCGACCTCTCGCTCATCGCCTCCAGCGACGGCGGCAAGAGCTTCACCAACATCGCCGGCGGCGCGCACGGCGACTTCCACGACGTCTGGGTCGATCCGCTGAACAGCGATCACCTCATCGTCGGCGACGACGGCGGCGTCTGGTACTCATTCGACGGCGGCAACCGGTGGTGGAAGGCCGACAACCTGCCGGTCTCGCAGTTCTACCACGTGAGCGTGGACAACGACCGCCCCTACCACGTCTACGGCGGCCTGCAGGACAACAGCTCGTGGGTCGGCGACTCGCAGTACCCGGGGGGCATCACCAGCTCTCGGTGGGAGAACATGTACGGCGGCGACGGCTTCTGGATGTTCGTCGATCCCACCGATCCCGATTACATCTACGCCGAGTCGCAGGGCGGCTACATCGGCCGCGTCAATCGCAAGACGCACGAAGGGCGCGACATCAAGCCGCTTCCAAACTACAAGGAGGGAAAGCTCCGCTTCAACTGGAACTCCCCCATCCACGTCAGCCACACCGGCGCGGTCTACCTCGGATCGCAATTCCTCTTCCGAACCACCGATCATGGCCAGACCTGGCAGCGCATCTCCCCCGACCTGACCACCAACGATCCCGAAAAGCAGAAGCAGGAGCAGTCGGGCGGCGTCACCGTCGACAACTCCTCGGCCGAGATGCACACCACCATCTTCGCCATCTCGGAATCGCCGAAGAACCCGAGCGTGGTGTGGGCGGGCACCGACGACGGCAACCTGCAGGTGACGCGCGACGGCGGCAAGTCGTGGACCAATGTGGTCGGCAACATCTCCGGCCTGCCGAAGAACGCCTGGGTCACGTACATCGACAGCGGCCACTTCGATGAAGGGACGGCGTACGCCACGTTCGATCTGCACACCTTCGGCGATATGAAGCCGTACGCGTACAAGACCGCCGACTTCGGCAAGACGTGGATGCCGCTGATCGCCGCGGATGCGCCGGTGCGCGGTTACGCGCACGTGATCCGCGAGGACCTGGTCAACCCGAACCTTCTCTTCCTCGGCACCGAGCTGGGGCTCTGGATCTCGCTCGACGGCGGGAAGCAGTGGGCGCAGTACAAAGGCGGCGACCTGCCGAACGTGGCGGTGCGCGACCTGGTCATCCATCCGCGCGACAACGACCTGGTCATCGCCACGCACGGCCGCGGCATCTGGATCATCGACGACATCACGCCGCTCCGTGCGCTGACCGCCGAGATTCTGAACAAGGAGGCGGTGTTCCTCCAGACGCGGCCGGTTGTGCAGCGCATTCTGGCGCAGGGTGGGTGGGTGAACGGCGATGCGGCGTTTTCTGGAGATAACCCGCCGGACGGCGCGGTGGTCACGTACTACCAGCGGCGGCGGCACATCTTCGGCGACCTGAACATCGACGTCACCGACGCTGGCGGCAAATTGGTCGGCACCATTCCCAGCAGCAAACGGCGCGGGCTCTCGCGCGTGACGTGGTCGATGCGCCTCAAGGCGCCGACGGTACCGCCGGCCGCCACCGCGGCGTTCGGCGCCGCGTTCGGCCCGCGCATCCTCCCCGGCACGTACACCGTGCGCATGACCAAGGACAAGAACGTCTACACCACGCCGCTGCAGGTGACGCTCGATCCGCGCGCGACATTCACCACCGCCGACCGGCAGGCGCAGTTCGGTCTAGCCATGAAGCTTTACGCGCAGCTCGGCGAGATGAGCACCGCAGTGGAGCGGATCAACGGGACTCGGCTCGCTCTCGACGACCGCGCCTCCAAGCTGCCGGCCGGCAACGCGCTGGCCAAGCGCCTGCGCGCCGCTTCCGCGCAGGTCGACGAGCTGCGCAAGAAGATCGTGGCCACCAAGGAAGGCGGCATGATCACCGGCGAGGAGCGCCTGCGCGAATTTCTCACCGAGTTGTACGGCAACCTCGTCTTCTACGAAGGCCACCCCTCGGAAGCGCAGATCATGCGCACCGACGCCCTCTCCCGCGAGCTGGCCGACGTGGTCTCCTCGTTCGACGCATGGGCGAAGAAGGAGCTGCCGGGGATCAACGCGGAGTTGGCGAAGAAGAAGCTGGAGCCGGTGAAGCTGCTAACGGTCGCCGAGGCGAAGGAGCGCCTGTCGAGTGGCGCGCCACGCGCGGCGCCGGCCTGGGAACGGGATTAAGTGCCTGGCTGTCATCCTGAGCGTGAGCGAAGGACCGGTGTGGGTGGGCGGCGCATGATTTGTCCTTCAGCGCGCCACTCGCTCACACCGATCCTTCGCTCACGCTCAGGATGACAGATCAAAGGACACTTCCCCACCTTTCTTTCATACCGGACAAGCTGCCTCAGGTCGTCTGATTTGCCCCTACACTGCTCGAAACGAGAGAGAGGTGCTCGCCTGCGTGCTCTGGTCCGCCACGCCGGCGAGCCGTTCCGCATGAACTTCGACACGGCGATTGTCACATCCCAAGACGGTCAAGTGCGTCGGCTCAACCCTGCGGAGTTCTTCGCCATCCCCCTCGGCGAGCGCATTCAACTGATGGTGGCCAGCCGCATCAAGTTCGAGAAGGACAAGCAGGCCGTCTCCCCTCTCGACGCGCTGAAGTCCAAATGAAGCGCTCTGTTCTGATCGCCTCTTTCGCCCTCGCCGCCGCCGTTTGGGTGGTCACCGTCGGCGCGGCGGTGCGCTCCATCCGCGCCTTCGAGTCGACGCCCGGCCGCGCGGCGCTGGCGCCGGAGCGCTGGCCGGCGTCGTCGATCATCGAGCGGGAGCCCGGCGCCTGGACGCTGGTCATGCTGGTGCATCCGCATTGCTCCTGCAGCCGCGCCAGCGTCAGCGAGCTGGGCGCCATCGTGCAGCAGGCGCCACGGAACGTCCGCACCTTCGTCCTTGCCTATCGTCCGCACGAGTACGCCCCCTCGTGGAGTCGCACCGATGTCTGGACCGCCGCGACGCGCCTGCCGCGCATCCGCGTCATCAGCGACGTCGACGGGAGGGAGGCCAGGCGCTTCGGCGGCTTCACCTCCGGACAAACATTCGTTTTCGATCTGCAGGGCAACCGCCGTTTCAGTGGCGGCGTCACGCTCCTCCGCGGGCACGCCGGCCTGAACTCGGGCCGCGTGGAGGTGATTCGCATTCTCAGCGGCGGCAGCGGCGCCGGCGCGCATCCGGTGTTCGGCTGCGCCATCGTTCCGCAAACCGCGGAAAAGAGGGAGGCTCCATGACCAGCGTCGGCCTGGGACCCGGTTCCAATCCAGCTTCCGTCGCGGCGCGCGCCGCTGAGCTGGAGAGCGAACAACTGCGGCTGCGCCGCTCGCGCGTCGACCGCGCCTTCGCCATCCTCCTCTTCATCCAGTGGGTAGCGGGGATCGCCGCCGCGCTCTGGCTGTCGCCGTACGCCTGGGCGGGTAAAGAGAAGGTCGTGCACGTGCACGTCTGGATAGCGGCGCTCGGCGGAGGGGGCATCATCCTCCTGCCGATTCTCTTGGCCATCTTCCGTCCGGGATGGGTGGTGACGCGGCACGTCATCGCCGCCTCGCAGATGCTCTCCTCGGCACTGCTGATTCACCTCACCGGCGGCCGCATCGAGACGCACTTCCACGTCTTCGGCTCGCTCGCCTTTCTGGCCTTCTACCTCGACTGGCCGGTCCTGATCACGGCGACGGTGGTCGTGGCCGCGGACCATTTCCTCCGCGGCATCTACTGGCCCGAGTCGGTCTACGGCATCGCCAACCCTGAGTGGTGGCGCTTCCTGGAGCACGCCGGTTGGGTGATCTTCTGCGACATCTGGCTGATCTGGGGCTGCCTGATCGGGCGGCGCGAGGCGGCGGCCAACGCGCAGCGGCAGGCGGAGGTCGAGCACTTGACCGAGCAGGAGCAGCTCAAGACAGCCGCGCTGGAGATGGCGCTGGCGGAGATGACCGGCACGGCGTGGAAGCGCACGCCGCAAGAGGCGTGAAGGAACTACTTTCGGGAGACCGCGCGCGTTTTGCCGTCGACCTTCCACTGGCCGAGCCGCGTGCGATCGCAGGAATTGAACGCGGTGAAGAGGTAGGCGTTTCCGGCGGCGCCGCGGCTCATGATGGCCAGGCAGTCGCCGCGGACCGAGCGCGCGAGCGCGCGGCGCAGGAGCAGCGTGGCCTCCGCCTCATTGATCGCTGCGCCGGCGATGCGGCGCGCGCCGCCGGGACGGTCGCCGACCACGCGCACCGGCGCCGTGTTCGCTCGGAGCTCCGCGGGCTCGGGCCTCGTCTGGCGAAAGTACCAGAACGCGGCGGCGCCGGCGGCGATCAAGACGACCACCACGACGATCATCGGCCAGGTGCGCGGCGGTCTCGGCGGACGCAGCGGCCGGTCGTCGTAGACGTCAGGTAGATCGTGCCGCATCGAGACACAGTTTAGCGTCCGCGGCGGGTAGGGAAATCGGTCCACGTGTCTCTCCTAAGAGCGGGGGAATCAGCATGGCATTGAACGAGCCGCAGACCATGATCACGCTGTGCGTGCTGTCGTACACCGACGAGACGCCGCTGCCCGGCGAGAGCGTCGCCCAGCAGGAGGGGCGGATGCTCGCCGACATCAACAATGCGCTCGGCACGCCGCTCCCCGGCTGGCGGGTGGCGTGGGGTCCCGGCCTGACCGCCGACCGCGCCAACATGATGTACGTGGCCGGCAACCGCGCCACCAATCAATACGCGGTGGTCATCCGCGGCACAGACTGGTCCTTCGTCCTCGACTGGCTGGAGGATTTCACCAGCGTCCTGCAGATCCCGGCGCCCTACAACAGCAAGGTGGAGATCTCCTTCGGCACCGCCGTCGGCATCATCGCCATCAATTCCATGACCGCCGCGGACGGCACCACGGTCACGCAGTTCCTCAAAACGCTTCCGTCGTCCGCGCAGCTTTATGTCACCGGCCACAGCCTCGGCGGCGGTCTCGCTTCGGCATACGCGCCGTGGCTGGTCACAGACGGCTTCGGCGCGAAGACGATGAAGGTCTACACCTTCGCCGCGCCGACCGCGGGCGATCAGGACTTCGCGACCTACTACAACAACCTCTTCCCGTCGCGCGCCTTCCGCTACTACAACCAGATCGACCTCGTGCCAAACGCGTGGGCCACGCTGCCGAACATCGAGCAGCTCTTCAATCCCTGGCCGACCTGTCCGTCGACGGTGGCCGATCTGATCGACTGGGCGGTTCCGCATATCCCCGCCTACGTGCAGACGGGAAGCGCGCCCGCCGGCAGCGCCATCGTTCTGCCCGGAAAGATCCACTGGACCAGCACCCTCGCGGAGGACGATCCAATCAACGACCTCGCGTGGGTGTACCAGGTGGCGATGCAGCATGCAAGCACGTATTACGCGCAGCTTCTCGGCGCCAATGCATCGGTGCACAACTTGAAGATCGCCAACACGATCTCCGCGCCGCCGAAGATGACGGTGGCGCCGCCCTTGCCGCTTAGCCGCAGTTAGGATCAATGGCCTTAAGTTAGTGCTTGGAGGCCCCTCACCCGGCCTTCGGCCACCCTCTCCCCGCTGACGCGGGGCGAGGGACACTCCATGTGAAAACGTCTGCCATGCAGGGATTTACATTC
>JACXTT010005783.1_pt1 | contig 17860 bp, 13 predicted proteins | sample 9270951 | NCBI WGS metagenome assembly JACXTT01 (sample SAMN15532306, study PRJNA645909) | rock metagenome | isolation source: weathered quartz diorite | place: Puerto Rico | collected 2017-06-21 | reverse complement strand
CCATTTTTGTTTTACATCGGCAGAAAACGATAATGAATCGATGGTACCTGCTGGGGCTGGCTGCGATTCCGCTACTGCTCAACTTTCTGCGTCCTCCAACACAACCGGAGCTGATCTGGTGGATGATTCCTGCTCTCGACAAGGTGCATCCGTACGGCGCCGCCCCCAAAAACCTCGTCCATGCCGTTCACATCAAAGCGGCCCGAAATGAATTCGAGCCGTTTCAGATCGTGTTGCGCGCTGAAGGACAGGATATCGATGCGGTCGACGTGGATGTCAGCGATCTGCGAGGAGGCAGGAACCTCATTCCTGCAAAAACGTGCATATCCCTATACCTCGAAAAATATCTGACGTTGAAGACCCCTTCCTCGATTGAAGGGGGCGTTGGCGAATGGCCTGACCCCCTGGTTCCGCGCGTTGACCGCTATGCACACGAGAGACGGAACGCATTTCCGTTCAATCTAACTAAAGGCCGCAATCAGCCGTTATGGATCGATGTGTACGTCCCACCAGGAACAGCGGCCGGCATCTATCAAGGTGAAATTTTCGTCTCGACACCGGACAAGCACCGCATTTCGATACCGCTCGATTTGGAAGTCTGGAACTTTGACTTACCGTCGACGTCAACATTAGTCACAACATTCGGCTTCAGCGGAATCGCAGCAGTGCGGCATCATTTCGGAAAGTACATCAGCGAAAAAGCCGTGGACGACATGACTTCCCTTTACCAAAAATCCGCACTTTGGCACCGGATCACATTGGATGGCAGCTCTGGAACACCGCCAGGATTGTCCGCCACCGATGGGCGTGTCCAGGTTCAGTGGGAGGAATATGACGCGCAAATCGGTCCGTTTTTGAATGGCACCATTTTCTCTGCAGACGAACCGCTGTTCGGCGCCAAAGCAACGTCCGTGACTTTACATCCGCCTCCCTCGCTAAAAAACTCCAGGAAGCAGATCCTATATTGGCGGGAAGTCGTCAAGCACTTTAAGCAAAAGGGCTGGATGGATCGGCTTTTCATCTTTCTTTGGGACGAGCCGAAGGCGTCTCAGTACTCCACGATGGCAGAGGTCGGCCGCACCATACATCGTGCGGACCCCGCACTAAAGAATCTCGTCACTGCACCTTTACACGACGACTGGTCGGATTTCGTCGACATCTGGACGCCGACAATCAACTGTTTTGAGCACAAACCGAGGCACGAGGACTACTGCACACCGACGGTTGAGCGCACAGGCTACGACTCGGAATTAGCTCGAGGAAAACAGTTGTGGTGGTACCAGGCATGTGGAACCCATGGCTGCGACATTGTCGGCGGCGATTACTTCACGGGCTGGCCCAGCTACATGATCGACAGTGATGGCATTCGCCAACGCATAATGGAATGGATCACCTGGAAATATGGAATCCGCGGCGAGCTTTATTTCAACACCAACGAGGCATATGTCCGTAAAGATCCCTGGAAAGATGTGCATCTCTTTGGCGGTAACGGAGACGGCACGCTCTTTTATCCCGGTCTGCCTGCCGTCGTCGGCGGCCGAACGCATATTCCGATCGAGAGCATCCGCCTGAAATTGATCCGAGAAGGTCTCGAGGATTACGAATATCTCGCGATGCTCGCAAAGCTTGGCGGATCGCAGGCCGCAACGGATGCGGTGAACTCCTTCGTGCGCCACTCTTACGATTTTGATTCAAAGCCCGACAAGCTTTATGCCGCCCGCGAATCGTTGGCCCATGAAATCATCCGGCGTGTTGCGCAGTAAGAAGAGGGGATACGCCTTCACATTGGTGAGTCCCGCGTCCACACGTCGTTCGGTCCACAAATTGCTCTTTGTAGGAAGTCATGATCGAAGGCCAGGACATTATTTGTTTCAGTAACGATTGGGACGGCGACCCGCTCAGCAAAAAACACATCATGGTGCGGCTCGCCAAGCGGAATCGCATTCTTTGGGTGAACTCGATTGGAAACCGTAACCCAACGGCATCAGTACATGATTTCAATCGAGTCATTAAGAAGGTACGGGATTTTGCCAAGGGATCGAAGATGGTCGATGGCGGTATCCACGTTTTTTCGCCCCTCGCTATTCCCTTCCATGGCAGCTCGGCCGCACGATGGGTGAATCGAAAGGCCCTTTGCTGGAGCCTGCGACGCGTGTGTCGACAGTTGGGCTTTCGAAACCCGATCACTTGGAGTTTCGTACCTGCCTCGGCGGAGGTTGCGGGGTCATTAGGTGAACGTACTGTCGTCTACCACTGCGTCGATGAGTTTTCGGAATTCACTGGTACAAACAAAGCCGCTATTCTGTCGCTTGAAGCGCGGTTGATGCAGAAATCGCACTGCGTCATCGTCTCATCCGAGCCTTTGCTCGAAGCGAAACGGCCATACAACCCCAATACGTTTCTCGTCACGCATGGCGTCGATGTGGCGCATTTCCGCAAAGCATGCCACGGAGAGACCGCAATACCCGACGACATGAAGTCGTTGCCAAAGCCAATTGTCGGTTTCTTTGGTTTGATCGCGGACTGGGTCGATCTCAACCTCATCCGATTCCTTGCCACATCGCGCCCACAGTGGACATTCGTGCTGATCGGTAAGGTTGTCACGGACCTCAAAGCAATCGAAGACCTCACCAATGTACGCCTGATCGGCCAGAAGCCTTATAGCTCCCTCCCCGCATATGCGAAAGCTTTCGATGTCGCGCTCCTGCCATTTGTAATAAATGACCTGACGCTGGCCGCTAATCCTCTGAAGCTCCGGGAATATCTGGCAGCAGGACTGCCCGTTGTTTCAAGTGCAATACCTGAGGCCAAAAGGTTGAGCCACGCTGTTCATATCGCACAAACCGACAGCGAATGGCTTGGTGTAATTCAACGTCTCGTCAGCTCCGGAGAGACCGGCCCGCAAATAAGTATTTCCGAACGAATGGATCGTGAATCGTGGGATGCAAAAGTCGAGGAACTCAGCCGTATCGTGTCGACAGTCGAACGAGGTAGGGCGGCAGCATAATTATGCTGAAAGCCTGTCCCTTTGAACTACTCCGCAGATCGCTGGGCCGGCACTCGGAGATTCTCGAATATCACATGCGCTCGCAAAAATGCCGCGTCATCGTAAAACGGATAACGGGCGGTTGGCGCAAACCCGCAGATGCAGAAGCCAAAGTTCTACGTGAGTTTCAATCGCTACAGATCGTGCGAAAGAGTCTGCCTGCGATACTTCTGCACACGGTTCCCACACCTTTAGTCGCTTTGCCTGCCTCGAAAACATTGGTCTTGGAACAGCTGCCAGGTAGACCGATGAGCGCGATCCTAAAGCTCGAGGCGAACCGCGCCGTCGGTCGACTACGGACAGGCCGTATGGTCGCGCTAGGACGATTCGCTGGACAGTGGCTGAAAGAACTGCATCAAGCCACGCGAGTCGAACCGCGACGCCATGATTCAGGCCTTTTCATGGACACGCTCGAACAGCGAATTATCCGTTGTCAAACTCTTGGTGTCACCGAGGAAGTGATCGATCTCGTAAGGCGGCGAACCAGCGACGTCAGTCGACGGCTTGACGGATATCCCGTTCCCGCCTCTGCACGGCAAGGCGATTTCACGCCGCAAAATATATTGGTCGATGGGAATCGATTGGGAGTTGTCGACTTTGAGAATTTCTGCGAAACCGACTCGGTTTATGAAGATGTCGCCACGTTCCGAGCGTACATTCAAGCGTTGAGTGCTTTCCCTTATTACTCTCGAACTGCGCTTCGTACGTTAGCGACTAGCTTTCTCCAGGCATACGGCCTGACTGGCGATGAAGCAATCGTGCGACTTTATCTCGCGCGGGCTCTCGTGGTTCTGATCAGCGAAACGAATCTAAGTCGGGCCGTTTTGTCTGGTCACAATCGGCTTCGATTACTTCAAGCGCAGCTCCAGCGCATTTGCTCATGTCTACGATCACCTGTCTTCGCGGCGTAGTCGAGGGTTTCTAATGGAAATTGTCCAGTACAAGGCCGGCAAAACGGGTTACCAGGACGTATCGTCCTATGACGACGTTCGATATAAGGGTGCGGCGAATGAATACAAACAGACTGTGATGGCCGCCGTCTATCGAGAGCTGCTTGGTTCCTTACGCGGCAAGCGAGTCCTGGATGTCGGCTGTGGAACCGGACGGGGGGTGATCGATTTCGCAGCCGAAGCGTCGTTTGCAGCCGGCGCGGATGCTTCTCTCGACATGTTGACCTTCGCCTCGAGAAAGTTGCCGGACCGGAGCGGATGCAGCTTTTCCGCTTCCTTGGCGCAGCAACTACCATTCAAATCGGAATCCTTTGACGCAGTCACTTCGCTGAACTTTCTGCATCTGTTTACTCCGGATACTCAGCGACAGATGATCTCCGAAATGAAGCGAGTACTACGGCCCGGCGGGATTCTCGTGCTGGAGTTCGACAACGCACTTCATGGTCTTGGATTGGGATTATTGAAACGGTGGTTCGGCAAGGAAAGGGGCTCGCTGCCTAAAGAAATACGCCAAGTCATAGGAGACGGATGCAAGATCGAACGAATCTCCAGCGCCGTTCTGCCGGTCTTGTGGCGCATCTTCAGCAAGGTTCCCAGTCTCTTTCTTCGCACTGAATACATTACTCGGTTTTCTCTCTTAAACCATTTAGGGCATCGCGTGTATTACAAGGTCCGAAAACCAGGGGCCTTTTCGTCGAGCAACGCTGTATAGAGGTCTTCGGTCCGCCGAACTGTAGCAGTGAGTGAAAAATGATTCTTCACGCGCTTATACCCAGCTTCCCCAAAGCGTTGAGCGAGTGCGCGCGACTCGAGAATGCGAATCATCGCTCGGCTAAGCGCCGCGCCACTGCGTGCTGGAACGATGAGGCCGGTCTGACCATCTTGAACAACTTCCGGATTGCCGGCAACATTCGTTGCGACGACGGGAAGTCCTGCAGCCATTGCCTCCAGCAACGAATTCGACAGGCCTTCGCTCAGTGAAGGCAAAACCGAGAGATCAATTTCCTGAAGTAGCTGCGGAATGTCATTTCGCTCCCCCGTAAATATGACTCTGTGCGACAAATTCATTTGTGCAGCGAGCCGCTCCAATGCCTGCTGGTAAAACGGATCGGCGTGGGTGCCTCCAACAATCAAGAAGTGCGCTTCGGGGAACCGGTTGCTGACAATAGCTGCGGCTTCCAAGAAGTATGCTGTTGGCGATCACTCGATCCGCTAGACGGCAAACACTCCCCTGCAAAATCGTTTTCGCTTTGATGCGGTCTGAAAAGACGCCGGTATCGCGCACCGACGCGATCGTTACGGAGCCCGCCAACCGCGCTGCGGGGATGCTGAACACATTTGCATAAAACCCGTAAGCGTGCACGAGCTGAACTCTCTCCCGGCGAAGATCTCGTGCAAAGCGCCATTGGCGGCGCAACATTCCGGTGCTGCACAAACTGTGAATCGGATATTCAGCAATGGGAACGTTCAGCGTCTCGATTTCCTTGAGGAATGTACCCTTTCGCAGAAGGCATCCGACACGAACATCGAAGTAGGAACGGTTCAGACTCTTTGCCACATACGTGAATTGCCGTTCGGTTCCGCCGACCGCAAACGATGTCAGAAATTTTAGGACATTGATTCGCACAGCAATTCCCGGTGGCTGTCGCAACGACAGTTCCAAAGCGGCGTGGAACTCGGATTCCACTCTTGGCTGATCACCTGCACTAACCCTCGCAGAGCCTTTTTTGGGGGGCCACAATGATGCAAAACCGCATACAAACTCCGACGTGGGTGGCGGCGGCAGCCCTAGGTCTAGCCTTATTGGCAGGAGGACTTACAGGCACAGTCGTCCACAGTAGCAGCGAAGGACCTGTTTACACTGTCGCCTCGGAAACCCGCGCTCCTATAGTGCTGGAACAGGGATTTTCGCCCGTCGTCAAAAGCGCGGCGCCGGCGGTCGTTAATATTTCATCCTCACGCGTGATCAAAGCTCCAGAAGGACATTCGGATTCGACTTTGAATGAAGAGTTTCTCCGAAGATTCTTTGGGGACGATTTTATGCGCCAATTTCGCGTTCCACGAGAACGACGGGAGCGTAGTTTGGGATCGGGTGTAATCGTGAATGCCGGTGGCTACATCCTGACGAACAGTCACGTCGTCGATGGATCGACGGACGTCAAGGTGGCGCTTTCCGACAAACGTGAACTTTCAGGACAAATCATTGGGCAGGATCCCGGCACGGATATCGCCGTCATCAAAATCAAGGCGGATCATCTAGCAACTCTGCCTTTCGGAGATTCAAGCAAAGTTGAGGTGGGAGACATTGCTCTTGCGCTCGGCAATCCTTTCGGTCTTGGCCAAACTGTCACGATGGGCATTGTGAGCGCAACCGGCCGAGGCGGCCTCGGCATTGAGGACTACGAGGATTTCATTCAGACAGACGCATCTATCAATCCTGGTAACTCCGGTGGCGCACTCGTCAACGTGCGCGGCGAATTGATCGGAGTGAATACCGCCATCCTCAGTCCAAGTGGCGGAAATCTCGGCATCGGTTTTGCCGTTCCCAGTGACATGGTGCGCAGCATCATGGACCAGATCGTGAAAAGCGGCAAGGTGACTCGCGGTTATCTCGGCGTCGGGATTCAAGACATCACTTCAGATTTAGCTAACGCTATGAAGCTGAACCAGACTCGTGGTGCACTCATCGGTGACGTCGATCCGAAGGGCCCTGCGGCTCAGAGTGGACTGCAACCGGGAGATATCATTGTCGAGGCAAATGGTAAACCCATCCAAGACAGCCGCGAACTTCGCTTGATGGTCAGCTCGATGAAACCTGGATCCCAGATCAACGTGCGCGTCTCGCACAATGGTGAACTCCGCAATGTGACGTTGACACTCGGCGAGTTGCCGGCTAAGGAAACGGCTTCGCTAGAGCCGCCGATCAGACGTGAGAAGCCTTCGCAGCCTGCCGAACGACCGAGACTCGGCATCGCGGTCGCTGAGATCACACCGGAGATTGCTGAAGAGCTAAAGGTGCCTCCCAACACCAAGGGTGTGGTGATCGGAGATGTCGAAGACGGTAGTGCAGCCGCCGAAGCGGGCATTCAAGTCGGAGACATTATTCAACAGGTCGACCGCAAGCCGGTGCGATCGATGAACGAGTTTCGTTCGCTTATCGCGAACCACACCGGATCAAATCCGATCCTGTTCCTGGTGACTCGAGAAGGACACAACTTGTTCGTCGCTGTGCAACGAAGATAGAAAAACACAAAGGCACAAAGGCGCTGTCTTGTGCCTTTGTGCCTTTGTGGGCTCTGCACAACAGAAGCGGAACAGACCACAAGGGGCACAAAAAGGACTCAAAAGGCACATGCGATATTTTTTTTGTGCTTCTTGAGTCCTCTCCTTTGTGCTTTTTGTGTACCGTTCCCAAATTGTGTGCAAAGCCGCCTTGGTGTTTTTCTGACGTCGCTCAAACCGCGATCAGCTTTTTTTGAATTGCGTACTTGATGAGCTCCGCCCGATCGTGCACATCGAGTTTCTTCATGAGATTGTACTTGTGCACATCGACTGTTTTGACGCTGAGGTTCAGGCGTGTTGCGATTTCCTTGATCGACAAACCTTCCGCAAGCAGCTTCAGAACCTCGCGTTCACGCACGCTCAGACGGTCGTAGCTGGTTTGCGGCCGGTTCGTGTTCCTGACGTATCCCCCGATGACTTTCTTCAGCACGACGGGACTCAAGTACCGTTCGCCTTTCTGGACCGTCTCGATCGCGTACAGCAACTGCGAGGCAGGCGCGTCTTTAATGATGTAACCGGCCGCGCCGGCTTCAAGGCATCGCGCGACCAATTCCTCTTCATCGTGCATGGTAAGGATAAGCACCTTCACGGACGGGTCAAATTCGTGTACGCGGTGAGTAGCATCGAAGCCGGTCATATCGGGCATCGAAATATCCATCAACAGGACATCCGGTTTTAGCTGCTTGACGAGTTCCACCGCCTGGCGTCCGTCGTGTGCTTCGCCTACGATTTCCAGCGAGGACTCGTTTCGAAGAATTGCTTTGATGCCTTCGACGAATAACGTGTGGTCGTCACATATGAGGATTCGGGTCTTCTTACTCACAACTAATGACTTATAAAGCCAATTCGATCCAGAATCGGCTTCCCTGGCCCGGCGTGGATTCCACGCCGACCCGGCCGCCCATCAATTCAACTGCTTTCCGTACAGAAGGTAGGCCGAGGCCGATGCCGGGGAAGTCCTCTTCCGAGTATACACGGACAAAGGGCTGAAAAATCCGCTGTTGATCTGCCTGGGAAATGCCGACGCCATTGTCGTTGATTTCGATCCTGCACAGATCCTGTTTGATTGTGGCCGAAACCACGATCTCTGGTTCCTGGCCTTCGGGAACAAATTTGATCGCATTCGATAGCAAGTTTGTCAGCGCGATTTTCAACAGCGTGGGATCGGCTTGAATGATGCTTCGTTTTCCCCTCACCTTAATATGAGCGTTTCGATTTCGAATCTCGGCTTGAAGATTCCGTAAACATGTTTCGATGTAGGCGCGCAAATCGATCGGCTCATAGCGCACTTCTCCGCGACCTAGCCGCGAAAAATTGAGAAGCGAATCGATCAGCTCCCGCATTTCTTGAGCTGCCCAACGGATGCGTTCTAAATCTTGCTTGCCGTCTTCCGATAACCGCACTGTTTCGGATGAAGCTATCGCTTCGGCAAACATCATCACGGCGCGTATCGAAGCACGCAAATCATGAGACATCGCCTGGATGAAAGCTTCAAGATCCTCGTTCCGCAGCTTCAGCTCGAGCGAAATGCGACGCGCACGTAACAGAATCTCGACGTGCGCCTGTAATTCAAGTTTGGATGCCGGAGTCGTAACGGATTCGTCGACCAACTGCCAGAGACTCGGAATTCTGGACCACACATCTTTACGCGGTGTCACCAATATCACCGGCAGAAATCCAGGATGCTCTGCATCACGCCGCGCTTCCAGCTCCGATCTGAACAGACGTAAGTTCGAGTCGTCAATGATACACAGGTCGAATGCCTCTTCCAGTGCCTCGCCGGGACGATGCTCGCCGATGGAGTGATACGCGGATAAAAAGTCGCGCAACAGATGCCGGTTCTCTTTGCTTTCAATGATGAGGACGATACGCGCCATACAACGCTCACGCGGCGCTCAGGGGAACCTGCAATCCTGTGGCGGTAAGACGCATCGGATGGTGCCCCGAATGAAAGTCAGAGCCACGGAACTTGGTTACGCAAATTGTGCGACCTTCGAAGGCGTAGTCGAGATAGATCACGCCATCGACGTCGCGCGCGAATTCGCAATCTTCCGATCCGACAATGAGTGTTCCTCCCCGTTGCGTAGCGAATCGGAAGAAAGACTGTGCGAGACGCCGGTGATGGAACGTATCGGCAGCTAAATTTCGAAAGTGACCGAAGCTATCAACGAAAATACGCCGCGGATTGAGTCCTTCGATGGCTTTCGATATCTGCCGGCTGACGGGCTCGCGCTCCACTTCCACGGGCGCGAAAATGTCGTAGGTCTGAACTTCCGAAAAGACCTCCGGCGGTGGTGTGAGATCCAAAATCTCGACGGTATCGAGCTTCAGAGACAGCGAAGCTGCGTCCGCGCGAATCTGATCGGCGGATTGCCCGAACGTTACAAGCAGTCCCGGCTCACCCGCGGACACGAAATGCAGACCGAGTGTTGTCTTGCCAGTGCCCGGCTCGCCATGAACCAGATACACACGGCCAGGTAACAACCCTCCCCGCAAGATGTAGTCAAGACCCTCTATGCCCGTTGAGATACGCATGATCATCTATTTCGAAATTGGACGAATCCTGCATCTCAAATCCGAAATCCGAAATCTCGGATTGGACGAGTTCAATTTGCAATTTCGGATTTCGGATTTGAGATGCAGGATTCGTCCAATTTCCATTTCTTCCTATCCCGCCCAGGGCCGGCACAGGGGCTGCTTCACGGCGATGGAGAGTTCTTGCACAAACGTGAGGCTGCCGGACGATGGAATGGCCAGACTCCCGCCATGCAAACTGAATTGGCCGGCTCGCAGTGCATTGATGATCTCATCGCGTTCGAACTTTGCCGTCTCGATTTCGACGTACACCGCCTTTCGGGCCTGTCCCATTTTGTGAAGGTCAATGCCGCAGTATGCTGCTGCTTTTAGATTCGATAATCGAATCCGCCGCAACAGCTGAAAAGAATCCGCACGCGGGGCAACCGTACCGTCGTATCGTCCGTTCCACACTTCGATCCCATCGAGCTTGCTCTTGATTGCTCCGATCATATTGATGCTGCCGATCGGCGGGTGAGCCAATACCGCGATGCCTCCCATCTCGTGTATTCCATCGACCAGTTCGTCCATGTGCAGCGCACGCACGCGTTTCGTGATGCCATAACCGAGGATGTGAATGCTGCCGCCTTTGAGAGCGAATTCGAGTCCGGGAATGACGAGAAAGTTTGCGCCGGATAGAGAATCGCAGAGAGCAACATATTCCTGCATGCGTTTTTCGTCAAAAACTTCGGCATGATCGCTCATCAGAATGAAGCTCATGCCCGCGTCCTTGAACGTATGCGCTATGCGTTCAAGCGATTCCTCTCCGTCTGAAAAGACGCTGTGGACGTGAAGTACACCGCGCATGGCGCGGATTACCTCGCGATTTTGAACATCTCTTTGACTTCGACCGGCACTTCGTTGTCTCGCGCTTCTTCCTGCCGGTTCAGCACCGTCTTCAGACCAACATAGGCCAAGTAAAGAATTTCGACAGACGCGATTGCAGACGTAAAAATTACCCATGCCATACCGATTGCTTCGTAGATGCTCATTTCGCCTCCATAGATGTCTGTGAACCGACTAATGGCGTGCAACTCAAGCACCATGGCCCGCAAATGCATCCATTTCGACGGCAGACTCCAGCGAGGCGTCAGTGGGCACAGACTCTTCAATGAATCGTTTGTGCCATGACTCGAAAACGAGCAACGACCATACCTCCTGATGTCCGGAAAACCGGCCTTTCTCTTGAAGACTCACAATTTCTTCAACAGCTTGCGGATCGAAAAATTCCCGGCACGCTGAGTTGCGTGCGAGCAACGTGTCGCGCACAAAATCGCGAAGCTCGAATCGGAACCACGTTTCAGCGGGTATGGGAAAACCCATCTTCGTTCGGCGCAGGATTGAGGGTGGTAATACGCTTCCCATAGCTTGACGCAGAATCCATTTACCTTGGTTCCCCCGTACCTTCAGGTTGTCTGGAAGTGTCGCGATGTACTCCACCAGCTTGTGATCCAAGAAGGGCACGCGCAGTTCGACGGCAGTGGCCATCGTCATTTTGTCTGCTTTGAGCAACAGGTCTTCGGGCAACCACACTTTCGCATCTGCATAGAGCATGCGGTTCAGCGCCGAAGTCGATGCGACTTCGTTGAAATAGGCACCGAAAATCTCGGCCAGGCAGTTGTTCGATTCCGCAACGCGCTCCACACCGATGAGGCCAAGCCGCGTTTCCAGAGGAATACCCTTCACGACACCGCGATAATGATCCTCGATGCGATTGCCGGCTCTGCGCAGATATGCGCGCGCTCGACTGCCCACCGGAAGTCGCGCCAACGCCGGAAAAGTAGAGGCGAGCGGACCAGCACTACGGCGCATTTTGTCTAGAGCAAGAATTTTGCGATATAGGGTATACCCGCCCATCGTCTCATCAGCGCCTTCGCCGGACAGCACAACCGTGATGAAGTTCCGAGCAAGTTTAGAAATGAAATACAAGGGAATGCAGGTCGGATCGGCCATCGGTTCGTCCAAATGCGACACCATGACCGGAATCGCATCTCGGAAATCGCGAGCCGTCATTCGAACCTCATGATGATCCGCGCCGAAACGGGTTGCCGCCTGCCGCGCGTAGGAAAACTCATTGGCCGCTTCGATGGCCGCATCACCTGACCCGCCGGCCTCGTAGCCTACGCTGAACGTCTTCACCCGTTTGCCGCCGGTGATTTTGCTCATCATGGCCAGCACCGCCGTCGAGTCCAAGCCACCACTCAAAAAGACTCCAAGCGGTACTTCGGAAATAAGGCGCAGCCTGACGCTCTCTTCAAACAACCGCTGGAATTCTTCTACAAGATCCCTCTCCCCTCGGGAGAGGGTGGCGCGCCCTTCGCGCGCCGGGTGAGGGCGCTCATACTCCAGATCCCAATACTTCTGAATCCTGATCCCGCTCTCATCCACGCTCATCCAGTGCCCGGGCTGAAGCTTGAAGATGTTCCTGAACATCGTGCGCGGTCCCGGCACGTATCTCAACGCCAGGTACAAGTCCAGCGCTTGCGGATCGACTTCTCTTGGCACGCCCGGATGCTGCAACAGTGATTTGATCTCTGATGCGAAAACGAAGAACTCTTTGTTCGCGTAGTAGTAAACCGGCTTGATTCCCAATCGGTCCCTCACCAACAACAATCGCTTCTGCCGCCGGTCCCAAATCGCGAAAGCAAACATGCCGCGGAAGTCACGCATGCAATCGTGGCCGTACTCTTCGTAAGCATGGACGATGGTTTCCGTGTCCGAGCGCGTCACGAACCGGTGCCCCTTCGCAACCAAGCCGCCTGTGAGGTCGGCATAGTTATAGATTTCTCCGTTAAACACGACGACTACGGAACCGTCTTCATTGAAAATCGGCTGTTTTCCCCCGCTGAGATCGATGATGCTCAGCCGCCGATGCCCCAGGCCAATGTTGTTCTCAACGAAGTACCCATCATCGTCCGGACCTCGATGCGCTTGAGTTGACGACATGCGCTCCAGCAGGCCCCGATCGACAGGCTCAGTTGCGTTGAAATTGACGATCCCGCAAATCCCGCACATAAACCTTCCCTTCATGCTCTCCATGTTCGATGACGATGCCGTCCTCCCAGAAATAGGCCTGGACATACGGAATCATCTGTCGGCTTTGAAAAATCGTTTCGCCTCCATAGCTGAACGAGTATGCATTCACCGCCAGCAACCTGCGGAGATTGCCATTCTCCGTTCGCAGCCAAAAGAATTCGCCGCGCATTGAATAATCGATGAGATGCAGATCCCCATCCTCGAGCGCCATGACTGCGATGTCGTCGTAATCGCCATTTCGAAGTACAGCCGCGATTGTGTGATTCGAATTCGCTTTGAACCGGCGTGAATGAATTGGTTCGGGGCTCGGAACCACAAACGACATCATGGCAACAGGCGGCGCGCCGTTCATCGACGCCTTCAGAACAGGACTGGCGCGGCGCTCACCGTAGCTACGTGAGGTCCAACCTTGAATAGGTTCAATCTGTCCGCATATCGCTTCTGCTCGAACGGCCTCCGACGCGTACATGCATATTTGCAAACCTGCATGATCGACCTGGGCACGGCAATTGATTTTGCCGTGCTGCTCCTCGGACAAGACGTTCATTTGTGTTTCCGAAGCGAAGTGATAATTGAATTCGAACCGGTGCTCGCCGCTCCCCGTTAGCTCGTCGAGTACGATCCAATAGTCAGGACGCACGTGAATAAGGCGTCGCCGATGGGTGATTTCACGAAATTCCACAAGGCCGTCAACGTAATCCATTTCGGGAAGTTCGATCTGTTTGCGCAGATGAGTTACTGCTTTCGTCTTCCAGCTAAACGTGCGGCCCGGTTCGGATTGACTCTTGCCGTCAACAATGACTGTGTTATGCGCGGCACTTGATCGGAAGAAACGACGCCATTCGGAGGCGCAGTTGTACACCGAGGTTCCAGGGTCGACGATAAACTCATGACCCCCGGTGAAAACAGTAAATGAGAGGGCGTCGGCGTGGCCGTGACCACCGCTACTGATCCCGAGGCCGCCACAATCGAAAATGACTTGCGTATCGTCCGCATCCCAACCGGAACGCTGGACGAAATAGCCGCCATCTTCGAATCCGCGTCGAAGTTCTGTGGGGGGAACGGCACTCATCGAATCGAAGATCGGCCACGCTTCTTTGCCCAACAGCCAGAGTGATTCCTCGGAGAATTCACTAGCTTGAAATTTGAAATCGGGACGTGCGAAGAGCACAGCACCGGAACAGAGACCATCGCGATAGGACCTGTAATTGGTCGATGCAATTCCCAAAACGCGTCCGCCATCATCGTCGCCTAGAAGCGGGATCGTGCCATCGGAACGCGTGATGTGCATCACAAACTCGAGCATGCGCGACAATTGGTTCCAGACCGGCTCGGGAAAGCGAATGCGGTTCTGGCGGGCCAATGCTAGAACGTGCAAGTAAAAGTCGGTGGCATAACAGTGGTAATAGGATGAGAGTTCGCCATAAACGCCATCTGTGAGAACTTGCTGGTCCATTACGCTGATGAGTACGTCCGCGCCGAATTTTCGCCACTGCTGTGCTCGCGGCAGTTCCTGAAAAAGAACTCCGCCGATGAAGAGAGATGCTGCTTCTCCGATCAGGTGCGTGTTGGGACTCGAATAAACCGAAGGGTATCGGTAGACATGGTCGAGCTGTGCGAACAGCGATCGGCAAATACGCCGAAGGTTGTCCTCATCTAATAAGCGTGATTCAAGGAGTAAAAAGATCGTCCAAAACCATGACATGCATCGAAGCGCGATCTCCAGGCTCGACTGCCAATTCACACCTTGCCATTTCGGATTCTGCCGCATCCAGCTCTCGATCTGACTGATAGCCTCGACCGCGTAGCGCTCGTCATTCGTGAGGAAGAATGCTTTGGCAAGGCGCGGCAGATGCTGATGCCGATTCAGTTCGTGAATGATCTTTGCGTCGGCCGGCGGCGCACTCACAAGGTCATAGCCGCCCCAATAATGGCGCGGCCAATGAAATCCAGAGAGCGGATCGCGATGCCAATCGATGTCGGGGCCAAGTGAAATGTCGCGGTAGGCGAACAGATTCACGTAATGGCCGCACAGGAGAGCGGCTTCTTGAATCGTGCGATCGAACCATTCCGGATATTGGTCTCCGATGAATTCGGCGACCGATTCTCGGTCATGCGTGGAGGTGTAGAAGCGACGCGCGGGCCCATGGACAAAATAGCTCTTGAGCGAGGAAGAATGACGTTCGATCAGCGCATCGAGTTCTGGATCATCGTCGATTCTAAAACCCGCCCTCATTTGAAATCTGTCCGCCTCGCGCCGGCCTCGCTCGCGAACACGATGCGCGATTTCGGCTAGGGACATCGCACGCAACTTTTTCAATATCTCAATCATGTTTTGCCAACAGTATTTTCAGCTGAGCTACCAATCCACTCACGTCACCCGGCTCGAACAACCGCACGCCGCCAGGCCGGGTGCCTACCTTACTCGCCACGACCGGCACACCCAGCGCGACGGCTTCACGAACGGAGATGGAGTCGCCATCACGAAACGTCGGACGAACGAAAACTGCAGAGCGAGCCATCAGCGCCAGGCACAGTTCGTGATCGAGATCACCCGCGAGAAACATCGCGTCACGCAATTCATACTGCTCGACCAAATGCGCAGCTTGGTCACGGCCTTCGCCGGTGCCCATTACTAAACAACCGATATCGGCGTAATGTTCCCGTAATTGAGCCACTGCTTGTACGAGTAACTCGAAACCATATTCCGGGCGGAAAAACATAGTGGAGGTCAACAACGGTGAATGCTGACGTAACCAATTCTCGACCTCGCGCGGCACCACAATCTCGGGCGCTTCGACGGGCAAGAACGCAGGTACGATCCGGACCTGCGCTTTATCAATTCCGAGTCCCGCCACCGCCTCTTGAATTTCGTCATTCACGCAGATCACCTGCTCATAAAGAACACATGCGAATCGAATGATCCGCCGCATCCATTGAGGACAGCTTTGAATGTAGGCTGGCGCTATTCCGGAATGAAGCGTCAGCGTAGCCCCGGGCCCAAACTGCGCAGCGATTCCGCAGAGCAAAGCGATCGTCCAGCTTTTTGGATTGTGTCCATTCGTATGGACGTGCAACAGCCAGTCATTCCAAACATGGCGGACAAGCTGCCGCACCAAACCGGCCGCACCCGAAACCTTGATGTAGTTATCGCTTTCGGGCGCGCGCGGATCGATGTTAAGCACATTCGACTGTTGCCCCGCCCGCTTCATGAGCGCGTGTGCGCTCCACACGTGTACGGATATTCCGCCGTGCGGCGGCGGGTACGGACCGACAAAAAGCACCTTCATCAATAAATCTCCGGCACCATAGCTCAAACGTGATGAGCGTCCAGAGCTGCAACGACAGGGAACGGCCTCGATCATTCATTTCGATCAGCCGTTCGATATATGACTTTCTGAAGAGACCGCGCTCTAGGCACTTGCGCGATAGAAGCAGGTCGCGAACGTACAAACTCAACTGCCCGCGGAACCAGCGCTCGAGCGGGATAGCGAACCCGCGCTTCGGCCGGTAAAGGATGTCGTTGGGCACAAGGCCTTCCATCGCCTTTTTGAAGATGTATTTCGTCGTCTTGCCGTTCAGCTTCAGTTCAGGCGGAATCGTCGCGGCAAATTCAACGAGCTTGTGATCCAGCAGCGGCACGCGAGCTTCGATCGAATGCGCCATGCTCATTCGATCGACCTTCGTCAGGATATCGTTGGGTAAGTAGTTCTTGATATCCATGTACTGCAATGACGAAAGCCAGTGCATCTTGCCGTTGTTGAGGAATCCGCGCCAAATGCTGCGCGGATCTTCCTTGTGAATTTCCTTGTAGGCATCGGCCTCAAACAATGAAACCTTTTCCAACTCACGAAACAAGATGTTCGTGTCGAGGTATCGATCAGCGCCGTCGAACGCGAGATGCCGCAGAAAATTGCGTCCTTTCATCCCTTCCGGCATGAGCGAACCGGTCCAACCGGCAATTTGCCGAACCGGTGAGGGAATGTGACCGAACTGTCGCTCTCTGCGTTCTTTGATGTAGCGGTCGTAACCTGCGAACAACTCGTCGCCGCCATCTCCAGACAGGACGACGGTGACGCTTTCGGCCGCTAGTTTCGAAACCATGTACGTGGGGATGGCAGAGGAATCGCCGAATGGCTCATCAAGATACCAAGCGAGGTCATCGATAACGCTCAAGACGTTAGGATCGACGATCAGTTCATGATGATCGGTGCCGAACTTCCGCGCCACCTGCCGCGCATAAGTCAGTTCGTCAAAATCTTTGTCGGGGAAGCCAATCGAAAACGTCTTTACTTGACCGGCACTGACGCGAGCCATCGTCGCCACAACCGTACTGGAATCGATTCCGCCACTAAGAAACGCCCCAAGTGGAACATCGGCGATGAGCCTTAGGCGGACAGCCTCTTCCAACAAATCGCGTAACTGTTCGATGAAGTACTGCTCGCTTTTGCCGTAATCGGGATCGAATTCGACATCCCAATACTGTCGAATGTGGATGCCGGTGTGCGCAGAAGCCGTCAGAATATGTCCCGGCTTCAGCTTATGCACACCTTCAACGATGCTTTCCGAAGACGGAGTGCACATCGAGCTGAAAAGATGATTCACCGAACTCCAGTTCAGTTTCCGCCCGATTTCCGGCAACTGGAGAAGCACTTTCAACTCAGAGCCAAAAGCGAGCCTCTCATTGACGACGGTGTAGAACAGCGGCTTGATTCCTAAGCGGTCGCGGGCGAGGAGCAACGTTTTGCGGCGCTCATCCCAAATGGCAAATGCGAACATCCCGCGCATTTTATCGACGCAGGATTCGCCGTACTGCTCATATAGATGAACGATGACTTCGGTATCGGTCTCCGTGTAGAAGCGATGGCCCTGCCGCTCTAACAGCCGGCGCAGATTCTTGAAGTTGTAGATTTCGCCATTGAAGACGACCCAGACACTGCAGTCCTCGTTATGCACCGGCTGATGGCCACCA
>JACXTT010005782.1_pt1 | contig 17861 bp, 25 predicted proteins | sample 9270951 | NCBI WGS metagenome assembly JACXTT01 (sample SAMN15532306, study PRJNA645909) | rock metagenome | isolation source: weathered quartz diorite | place: Puerto Rico | collected 2017-06-21 | reverse complement strand
CGGCTCTCGGGGACGTCGTCGGTCGGGGCACTCGAGATCGAGAACGCCGTGCTCCGCCATCAGCTCGCCGTGCTTCGGCGAACGGCGGGCCCCGCGCGGAGCCCCTCGACCGCGCTCACTCGCGCCACTGCTCGTCGTCCGTCGGACAGCCGGGTCATGTGCACGATGAGGTCAAGCGCTCCGGCGATCTGCTCCCGCACATGCGACACGGGGAGCTCTATGTCCGACATGAGGGCCATCGTCTCGAGGCGCGAGAGCAAGTCCCTCGGGGAGTTCGCATGCGCCGTCGACAACGATCCCTCGTGGCCCGTGTTCATCGCCTGGAGCATGTCGAGCGCCTCTCCACCCCGAACCTCGCCGACGATGATCCGGTCGGGCCGCATCCGCAGAGCGTTGCGAACGAGCGCGCGAACGGTGACCTCGCCAACACCTTCGACGTTCGCCGGGCGGGCCTCCAAGGAGATCACGTGGGGTTGTGAGAGGCGGAGCTCCGCCGCGTCCTCGATCGTGATCAACCGTTCGTCGGGCCCGATGAAAGACGACAGCACCCCGAGGAGCGACGTCTTCCCCGAGCCCGTCCCACCCGACACGACGATGTTCGCCCTTGAGCGGACACAGGCCCCGAGGAACGTGACCATCGGCTCCGTGAGGGTCCCGAGCCGCACGAGGTCCTCAGGGCTGAAGGGCCGAAGAGCGAACTTCCTGATCGTGATGACCGGACCGCAGAGCGAAAGGGGCGGGATGATCGCGTTAACTCACCGTATATGAAACGCTTTCCTGTTACCATTCCTAGCCGTGGTGGGGAGCGCGAAAGCACAGCTCAGGGCGGGCATCTACGTTCGCATCTCGGACGACCGCACCGGCTTGGAGGCGGGTGTTAGGCGCCAGGAGGTTGACTGCCGGGAGCTGGCGGCTCAGCGCGGCTGGGAGGTCGCCGATGTCTTCAAGGACAACGACATCTCGGCCTTTTCAGGCAAGAAGCGCCCGGCGTTCGAGGCGCTCCAGGAGGCCGTCCGCGAGGGGCGGATCAAGGCCATCGTCGCCTGGCACCCAGATCGCCTGTACCGCCGGGCGATCCTCTTGGAGGACCTCGTTCGGTTCGTCGAGGAGACCCGCGTTCAGATCGCGACCGTCACCGCGGGCGACGTCGATCTCTCCACGCCGACTGGTCGGCTGCAGGCTCGCGTCGTCGCTGCGGTGGCGCAGCACGAGAGCGAGCAGAAGGGCGAGCGCTCGGCCCGCGCCAAGGCCGACTTGAAGTCGCAGGGCAAGTGGCTCGGCGGCGGAGCTCCCGCGTTCGGCTACCGGCGAGAGAAGGACGATCGCGGCAAGGTCACGCATCGCGTCTACCAGCCCGAGGCAAAGCTCGTGCGCGAGATCGTCCGGCGAACGCTCGCGGGCGAGAGCCTCACTCGGCTCGCGGTGGACCTCAACCGCAGGGGCCTCACGACGCCACGCGGCAGGCCATGGCAGCCCTCGAGGCTGCGCCAGCTCATGACGAGTCCCTTCCACGCCGGCCGCTTCGCTGACGGGACGCCGGGCAACTGGCCGGCGATCATCACGGAGGATCAGCACGTACTGCTGCGAGCCCGCTTCCCCAGCAATCGGGGCGTCGGGAGGGGACGCGGTGCGAGGGCACCGATCGCCTACCGGCTTTCCGGACTGGCTCGCTGCTCCGAGTGCGATCGCAAGCTTCTTGGCTCGGGAGGCGCCTATCGCTGCCAACCCCGAAACGGCGGATGCGGCCGCGTGCGAATCGCCGCCTGGGCGACGGACCAGCTCGTCGAAGACGCGGTGTTCGCTCGCGAGCAGACGTGGGCAGCCGATCCGACCCGCGGCGCGGGCGAGCCGGCCTCCGCAGACGACGGGTCGGAGGCCCTCGTCGCGGAGATGCAGTCCATCGAAGCGCGGAGGCTCGCCCTGGCCGAGGACTTCGCCGCGGACCGGATCGCACGCGAGGACTACATCATGGCCGCGGAAGCTCTCGCCCGGCGCAAGTCCGAGACCGAGGCGCGCATCCGCGAGCAGTCACCATCGAAGCGAACAGACTGGGCGGCACTCGCGGCACTGGTCAAAGAGGGGCTCTCGGCCGCCGAGTGGAGTGACTTCCTCTCGAAGTTCGTCGAGCGGATCGTCATCACGCCCGCCCTCAGGCGCGGCCGGGCGGCGATCCAGGACGTGCCAGCTCGCGTCAGCATCACCTGGCGCCACCCCGAGTAATCCCTCGGTAACGCTTTCACGCAAAACCGATACTCCGCTAGAAATCGTCTGGTCAGGGGAAGCCTTCGGCCATCAGGGGAACCATTGGTATTCGGTCGCGTCCAACTAAATGGGAGGGACCTGTTCCCTCGCCCTTCCGCACTCCTCCTCCCGGAGCGTTCGGAAGCGCTTGATGCCGTAAGCATCCGGCCGGCCGGTCCCCGGTCGTGACGCCGCCATCGTCCTACTCGAACGTGGGTGTGCCCGGGGGTCCGCGAGGACCCCCGGAGCCCCTGCCCGGAGCAGGGCGAGCAACAGACCAGACCAAGATCAAGACCAATTTCGAGTAGGACGGAGCTGAGACCCCTTTTCCGGCCTCGCCCCGTCCTCGTTGACAGGGTGGGGCCGTTTTCTCGTTTCGTGCCCCTGCCCGGAAGGGAAGGCGCACATGAGAACGCCGTCGGTCGAAGAGTTTCGCGAGGCGAGCCGCAGGTTCGGGGAGCCCGCGGCGTGGGAAGAACAGGATTGTCGCGGCGGGTACTGGTACGCGGAGGAGTACTTGCTGCGCGAACGCAAGATCTGTCCCGTGGGCCGGGCGCTGAAGTTCGTTCCTGATGAGAGGTCCGACGAGCGGGCAACTGAGCCGTGAAGGTATCTGCGTCCGCCGCGCCGCCGCCCAGCGGAAGCGAACGGAACCGCTTCAAGATGCTCGTCGTGCCGAAGACGCGGGATCGCTCGATCTGGATCGAGGCCCTGCGCTACGGCGATGTTCTCGACTCGCCGCCGTACGACTGCGAGAGGCGGAGACACTGGTACAAGACTGCCGTCGGCGAGGGCGGCTTCTTCACGGAGCGGTGCGGCGGCAGGCGGTGTCCTACCTGCGTGGTTGATTGGCTCGTGAAGGCCGTCGCTCCGTCCTGGGCCGCATGGCAGGGACAGGCCGAGAGACTGGAGTTCAGCGGCCTGGTCGACTGGCACAACTGGCTTCGCCGGGACGCGAGACTGAACGTGAGGGGTCCGAACGCGGTGCCGGGCGTGCTAAGCATCCCGGCGGATGACGGGGAGCGCGTCGGGTACGTGCCCGGAGGTGCCCTGCGTGGGATCGAGCTCGACACGGCGCTCGTCGCTGACATTCGCAAGATGCCGCTCGACGAGCCCGTCCAGATCGGCAGGGCCGCCCGGGAACCGTCAGACTCCTTCGGCACCATTCCCCGGAAAGTCACGCTCGCGCAGATGCGAGCCGCCGCCGAGGGAGTCGGTGCGACGCTCGTGGCGGAGCGGGCGAGCCGCGGAAGGCTGATCGCCACCCCCGAGCAGAACACGGCCTGGGTCGCTGCGCTCAGGGCGATGAAGTGAAGTGAGCCGTGTACAGCCACTTATGTGATCATCCGGAAACACTGTTTCCCCTGGTCGTGATCACTTAACCCCTATGTATGTACATATGTGATCACTGACCGGCAGGACCCCCGTCAATCTCTGCACATCGTCTTTTGACCTCACTTGACTTGAGGTCCCTCCTCCTGCCTGCCCGTGCCCCTACCTCCGGGACTGACGCGCTGTGCGGGCTGCTCGGCGTCCTCCGCGACCTTCCCGCCCCAGAAGCCCGCCCTCCACTCCTTTGCGATCTCCCCGCCCCTGAAGCCGCCCGGTAGGGGCTCGACTGGCTTGTCCGCTTCGGCTCTGCGGCGACGCTTGACCGCGTTGCCGAAATCCCCGTAGAAGCGCGCCGCCTTCTGCCTGTCCGCCGGCGCGTCGCTGGTGAACATGCGGGCGACCCTCTCCGCGTCGTATCCGTGCAGTCTTGCCATCTGCTCCGCCAGCGCCCCCGCCTTCGCCGCTCGCCTCCGGGCCCGGTAGGCGCGCTGACGTTCCGCGTTGCTCGCGTACTTCGCGTCTGACCGGCGCTTGCGGGAGGAGGCATCCGCAACGCCCCCGTTACTACTCACAGCATGATCCTAGCGCAATGCCAACCGCGACCAGGCTCGCTAACCCAGATTCCACTGTCCGATGACACTGCCGAGCGGATCGGTGATCTGGATATCCGCCCCCGTGTTTCCGGCCGGCACGTCGAAGGTGACGAAGCCCCTCGTGTGCTGTCCTGCGGACAGCGTTCCCGAGTCAAGCGACGGGTCGAATCCGGCCGTCGTAGCGTTACCGGTCAGACTGTCGAATGTCTGCCCGTTCGGAGCCTGATACTTGAAGTAGAGCGGGTTGAAATCGTAACTACCGCCCGTCACCTGGATCGAGATATCCGCGACGGCGTACTCCCCGTTCTGCGGCTTCGAACCGATCAAACTGTCCTTCGGCTTCGTGTAGTCCTTCACCGAAAGAATCGTGACGGTTGCGACGAGCCCACTATCGCCGGTGATCTTGAGCGATTGACCGACGGTAGTTTGGTTCGAGTGCGACGATGATCCCGCCGGTGGGCTTGCCCCGTCGGTAGTCGTCGTTGTCTGGCTCGCTGACTGGGTGGAGACGCAAGCAGCCAACAGAGCCCCGATCACCGCGACTATCAAGATTCGCCCCGCTTCCACAGACGGCCTGTCGGACATCTCTCTCCCCCTCCCTGGCCCCCCGAGGGTGCTTCCCCGGGAAACGGTCAGGGGGGAGTCTGCTCTTGTGTTAGCGAGCGTGTCAATAGGTTTGGCCGCTCATGGGTCAGCGCGGGGAGCCCGATGAGGCGATGTGCACCGCAGTCCGAACTCCGGACGCGCCGGGCACGTACGGGCGCCCGCGTAGGCACGACGGCGTCAACTGCCAAAACGGTCGCAGGGTAGAGGACGCGAGCGACGCCGACGCGTCAAATCGCATTGAGACGGGAGACATCTTGGAAGACGCCTGGGCCGACACGATCCGCGCGCACTGGACGTTCGGACCGGACCTGGAGGAACTGCTCGACGCGGCCGCGCAGGCCCGCTCGCGATGGCTGCAGATCCGCGCGCTGCTGGACGAGCAGGGGCTCATGATCCCCGGCCGGTACGAGGGCGTCGAACGCGTCAACCCGCTCGTCGCGGCGGAAGCACGAGCCCGCGAGTCGTTCATCCGCGCGCTCCGCGCCCTGCGGCTCCCCGACACCGCGTGACGACCCCCAAGCGCAAGATCTCCGATGAAGACCAGCTCGCCGCCCTCGCGTCGCAGTACGTTGACGCGAGCGACCCCGACGCGATGCTCGACTTCGTTCAGGCCAACGCGGTCATCGACGGCGCGACCCCGGAAGAGCTAGCGGTCGGCGCCTACCTCGAACGCCGCTACCCCGCCGAGCTCGCCGCTGCCCTCGCGCGCCAGAAGGCCCAGCGCGAGGTGTATCTGCGATGGGCCTGGGCGCGGCAGCATCCGGGCGAGCCCTATCCCCCGGACGTCCCGTCCGACTAGGAGGAGCACATTGACTACTGACAAGGACTACCGCGCCCTCCACCGGGCCGCGTACGTCGAGCATGAGATCCGAAACGGCCGCCCCGCGCCCGTCTGGCCGGAGGAGAAGGCCGACGCAGACGACGGATCGGCGAAGGTGAAGATTCTCATCCCCGACGTGACGATCGACATCAAGCCGCCCAAGGCGCGGCGAATCCTGTCGCGCGTGATCCGGGACCCGATCACGAATCAGATCGTCGGCGTCGAGCAGCAGGAAATCTAGGCCGTGTACGACCCCGAGCGGGAGGTCCAGTGGATCGACCGGCACAAGTCCGAGTTCCTGCGGCTCGAACTGCATCACGTTCCCGGCTACCTCGTGGCGTGCGGCGTCACTCAGTGTGAGTCTTTCTACGGTCCGATCGACGGCGCGAGCGCGGCCGTGCGCGGGACCGAGCTTCACGTCGATCCTGACGCCCTGATGGACATCGTCCTCCTGCACGAGGCCGCGCACCTGCTGACGTCGCCGGCAGACGCGAGCCCGCACTCCTCCCTGTGGGCAGCCGTGTACGTCGACCTCGTTCGCCGCATCAAGGGCGACGACCTCGCCGCGTCCCTCGAATCAGTTCTCTAGCGTTCGCGCTCGTCCCACGGGCGGTCTCCTCCTTTCCGCCTCCTTCCTCGAGTGCGACAGCGCGGAGGGGTGCCCCGCTCCACCTGAAGAGTGCTCCGGGGCACCCTTCGCGCCACCCATCCGAAAGGACCGAACCGTGTTCATCCCTGACGACGTTCCGCTGTGCCCCGACTGCAAGCGGCGCATCGACATCCGCAACAAGCAGCGCGGCGCCGTTCCCAACAAGGCGGGCGCTCGGCGCGCGTCCGGCGTTCCGATCGACCGAACGGTGGTCGTCACGCGCGGCGGCCGGCCCGTCTCGATGACCGAGGGGCTCGTTCACTGATGCCCACCGATCTGGTGCGCGACTCCGATCTCTGCGAGCCCTGCTCGCGAGCGGACGCGAATCGCGGCGTACTCATCCTGTCAGTTCACGCGGGCGAGCGCGTCAAGCTCTCGGACATTCCGTCCCCTGCGGACGCGTGCCGCCGCTGCGGAGTTCGGGAACGCCGCAAGGTGAGGGTGCTCCAGTGAGCTGGGATCAGCCGCTCGTTCGCGACGCCGAGGGAAGGTTCACCGACGACCAGGGGCGCGTGTGGCGGCCCGTCGTCCGCCCGCCGGTCTGGGACATGACGGGGACGATGGCCGAGATCGAGCGCCTCATTCGCGTCGTTCGCGACGTCTTTGCCGACAGCGACACGCGCATCGACGCGCACGAGAAGGCGCTTCAACTCCTGACGCTCGTTCAGATGCACGAGCTCCCGGACGCGGAGGACGCGACGTATGAACACGAACACTAGGCGACGCTTCAAGGCCGCTCCCGGCACTGCGCCGCCCCGAGCCGCGCAGGTAGACGGCGAGGCGATCGGGATCATCTCGTTCTATCCCTCGACCTACAACGTCGTGGATCTGGTCGGGGACGTGGTGGTTCCGGGTGCATTTGACAAGTGGCTCGCCGAGGCGCAGGCCAAGGGGGCACGCGTGCCAGTCACCTTCGCCCACGACTACAACGACCCCTTCAACGCGACCGTCGGATGCTGTGAAGCGCGGGACATCATCAGCGACAGCACCGGACTCCGATTCAGTCGTGCGGTGCTGGACCTTGAGAATCCCGTCGCCGCGCAGCTGTACCGCACGATCAAGTCCGGTGCCGATCTTCAGGCGTCCATCGGGTACGAGTGCTCGATGGAGAGCAGGGCGGCCGACGGATCGAACCTCCTCATCGAATGCACCCTGCTCGAAGGCGCGATCTGCCTGTTCGGGATCAACGGCGACGCGGGCCGCTACACGGTCATCAAGTCCGTCGATCCAGCGAAGGCCGGAGGCAGCATCCGCTGCACGACCTGCAACCTGTACGGCGGCCGGACGCACTCCTGTGAGCACTGCGGTGCCGCCCGAGTGACGGTGCACGACCTCGCACTCTCGGAGACGCCGAACGTTGTGCCGCCCGACTATCTCGACCACGTGCGCAAGCAGGTCCGCGCGGATCTCATCCGCAACCGCGCGACGGACGCGCGACTCCGCGAGCTCGACGAGATGGAGCGCGACCTAGCACTCCAGCGTGAGCTCGACGCACTACTTGCCATCTAGCGCCTGAGAGGCGCGACGGCGCCGCTAGATGTCCACGCGGGCTGCCCACAGCAGCCCCACAACTCACCGAGGGCGACGGCCCCGACGGTGCGAAGGGCAACGCGATGTCAGTCAAGTCATTTAAGCGTCTTCCGTCCGGCATGCTCGCCGAACGAGACGCGTTCGAACTCGCAGCCGCGGCGTGGAAGACGGGCCGCGCGAAGACCGCGTGGAGCTTCCACGTGAAGGCCGGTCCGTCCGGCGCTCTGAGCGAGACGGGCAGCACGGCCGGAGCGGGAAGCAGCACGGGGCAGTACGGCGGCATCGTCCCGCCCGAGTACGCGGGAATCTACGAGCCGCCGACTCGGCCGCTCGTCGTCGCTGACCTGTTCGCTCCCGGCAGCACGAACAGCAACCTCGTCAGGCTCGTCAAGCAGGACCCCGAGACGCTGAACGACGCCGGTGCCACCTCCGAAGGGTCGGACTTCGGCGAAGTGGACTTCGAGGTAAGGCCGCAGGACTACAAGATCTGCGACCACACCGCGCGGCTCACCGTCACGGAGGACTTCCTCGAGGACGTTCTCCCGGCCGCCGACTACATCGCGATGCGCCTCGGGCGCCTCGTGCGACTCGCGGAAGAGGACATGCTCGTCTCCGGGACAGGCATCGCGCCTGACTTGATCGGGCTCCTGCACGCCGCGGACGACACCGAGTCGGCCACGACTCACTCGCAGGGATCGGACATCCTCGACGTCGCGATGGCGCACATCGCAGCGAAGACGTTTGACGCGTCGGGTCAGATGCCGACCTGGGTCCTGATGAGTCCGTCCACCTGGCTTGCCTACATCGTCGGCCGCTCCGACGCGGGGGCGGGCACGTTCCTGTCTGGCCACCCATCGCAGATCTCGGGTCGCACCGCGTGGGGAATGAGTCTCGTCCTGTCGAAGGCCTGCCCGGACAACAAGGTGATCGTCGGCTCGCCGGCAGCGGCCACTCGCTTCGTTCACACGAGCGGGATGCAGATCGCGTCAAGCGGCGGGTACGCGCTGTACTTCGGCGCGTCCCTAATCCTCGTCAAGGCCAAGCTCCGCACGACCCTCGCGTACGAGAGACCTAGCGGAGTCGGCATCCTGTCGCTCGCCTCGGCGTCCGTCATTGGAAGCTAGCCCCCAGTTCGACGGCGTCCCGCTCTCCGACGTCTCGACGCCCGGCGTCAGCTACGGCGACTGTAAACAGTTCGACAGCCGCGCACGTCGGCGCTGCTGCCCGGAGCGGCTGCGCCTCTGCGGGACCACGAGCGGTCCCCACTATCTGGCCGTCCGCTGCCCCGTGCACGGCAGAGGAAAGACCTCCCCATCCCCGAGCGAAAGGAGACGCGACCTGACGAGCGACCCCAACGAGCCGTACGGCCAGGCGGAACCGGAAGCGCCGATCGAGGACACCGATCCCGGCGAGGACGCTGGAGACGCGACCTTCTGATCCCCCGCCCCCATCCCTGACCTTTCGGCCCAAAGCACCGAAGAGCCCCGGCATGAGCGCCGGGGCTCTTCGTGCGTCTAGACGCCGTTCTCACCCCGCGATGTGGCCGAACCGGGCTGATAGGCATCAAATGCAGCCGGGGGGCGGAGATCGCCTCCTAGACGTTTTCCCGCCGTGGATCCGTGCTCCCCGGAACGTCGATCTCTGGGGACCCTTCCGCCGAGACACGGTCTACTCGCAACGCCCCCGAGACGATTACGCCTTCCCTTCAAACCGTCACTCCGGCCAGGATTGTGAGCGTTCCTGTCTACGGCTGTACAGCGCAAAGTACCAATATTATGATCTTCGGTGGCAATCCCGGAGAGACCGGGACGCCGGAGGGAGGAGTCATGCCACAGGTCGCAGAGGAGGTCGCGGTGGCAAAGCCGACGACGGTCGACGAGGTGCTCGCGCACATCACCGAGGCGGCGCGGACCTTCCTGGCCGCGGAGGGAAACCGCCCGCGCGCCCGGGCAGCGGCGCACGAGCTTCGCAAGGCCTGCAACCGGCTCTATGCATTCGATCGGGGGGTCGAGGCGATGAAGGCGGTCGCCTCCAAGCCCACTGCACCGAAGCCCGCTCCGAAGAACGGAACGCGCAAGGCGAAGGTGGCGACCCGGAGACCTAAGGTCGCCTAGCAGGCAGCAGTTCAGAACAAAGGGGCCGGTCCAAGAAGGACCGGCCCCTCTTTCATTTCGGTTCGGGGGACGCTCGGCAGCTAGCTCCCCTCCGCGTCGTCACCGTAGACTCGCCACAACGCGTCGCCCCGGCGAGCAACCCACACAGCGAGCCAGTCCTGGAGACGGCGCCATCGGTGAACCACCCAAAGGCAATCGAGCCCCCGCGGAAACTTGGGGGGCGGCGTGAGGTCCGGGTCTGGCACGAGGTCGAAACGATCGACGAGCACGGCGAGGTGGCGCTCCAGACCGCGAACCTCGCCGAGCTTCGATGCATTATCTGTAACGGCCCTCCGAAGTTCCTCGGTGAATGCGCCGAAGACACGCACGCCCGACATCGGCAGTACGGCGACGACATGCTCTCGCCTTGACTCGACTGGCAACACTTCCTCCAACCCCATCGCCTTGACCTGCTGGTGTCGCTTGACGAAGGCACGCCGAGCCCGGTCGCTCGGCAGACGCCGGAGGTCATCTGACGTGTAGTGGTTCGGCCGAATGCCCCAGCCTCTTGCGACTAGCGTCTCGCGCATCGGGATCGCGTCCCGGATGACATCAGCAATGATCGGCTCGAGCTCCTTCACTCGTTCGACGGCGACGACAGCCGCGAGCCAAGCGCCCCACTTTTCCTTCTCCGCAAGCGCCGTGAGCCGCCCAATGGCGGCGTCTGTTGCCTTCGTGCCAGCGAGGAACGCGTCATCGACGATCGACGTGATTTCGAGAGCGATCGGCCGCGGATGCGCGGCCGGATAGACAAAGTCGACACGGAGGCGATCCTTCTGGGCGTCGTGACACTCCCTCGGACCGGGCTCGATTCCTTCGGCTGGCATGACCGACTCGACCCGATCGGCAACCGTTGGCTCAACGCCGGAGCAAGGGCCCTTGCGTGAACTCACGCGGCCTCGATCACCCTTAGATCGCGGCATTTACGATTCCGCCCCATAGAGACGCCGTGTCGCTCCGGCAGGAAGCGACAACTAGGCGGTAGCCGGTTGAGCCCGCTTCCGTTTCCGAGCCGTTGTCACCTTGCGCCTGCGTCCGTTGCTTGCCTTGGCACGGGGCTTGCGCGTCGTGACTTTGCTTCCTGGCTGCCGCCCGCGCTTCGGCCTGCGTGCTCCCTGAACGAGGGCAGCGAAGTCCTTGTCACACAGATCCTTGAGCCAGTTGGTTCGGCCGTCTTGGATTCGGACAGTGTGGGTCGCGGGCACGCCATCCACGTCGCAGACGCGGATCGTTCGCTCAGCCATGGCTGCTCCTCCTCACGGAGTGTCGAGTGTCGAAGTCTACCGCTGAGCATTGTCGCTTTGTTCGGGCGACTACAGCGGACGCACACGTAAAGCGCGACGCCGATGACGATCATCGGGTCCCGCATCGCGTACATGCGTCATCGGTGAGTCCTCACTCCGGCGGCAATCCCTTCTCTTACCGTTTCCACATGCTGCCTACTGTCCCTCTTGCAGTAGGCGCACGAGTTGTGGACTTACGTCGAACACGTATGTAGTCGGTCCAGACATCTTGGTGAGTCGGACGAGCCCTCGCGCGTCCAACATGTCTAGAACGTGCTCAACGAGCAGTCGCGTCGTGTCGATGTCCCCTGCGATTCCGCCATCCGTGCGCTCTGAGCCATTTACCAACTCTGCGATCACCTTCATGGTGAGTTCGTCGTATCCGGGGACGAATGCCGTCGCGTACGTCTCCAGCCCGAAGAGAGTGATCGTGAATGCACTCATTCCATCGATCCCTCTCGCCATCGTCTTGGCCACCTCAACGAAGCCTTGCTCTTCCAAGACCTGCAGCGACTCGAGGAAGGCTTCCTCCCTGATGCCCTCTGGCTCAACTCTGGCCAGCACGTCTTGTGAGGCCACGAGTTGCTGGTTTGTCTCAAGGGCAATATCACCAGCGGTCTGCAAGACCCTCGTATCCGTGGGATACAGGCCCGGCAGAGCGATGGTTCGCGCGTAACCAGGTGGGTCCCCAGGCGCCGGTTGGTTGCGGTCGCCAAAGATGGCCCGCACGATCCGGTCAAGCTCTGCCTCGTAGTCATTCAGGTCTAGGATGCGCTGATAGACGGTGCTCCTCAGAGCCTCAGGGACCTCGACGTCGTCGATGATCACCGGGATCAGCTTGCATCTTCCCTCAATACGCTTGATGAAGCCTGCGTTCAACTCTTCCTTCACCCACGGTTTGTCAACACTGTTGATGGACACGACGATGACCATTGCTTCGGCATCCTTCAAACCCTCATCGAAGACCTTGTCGACCAGACTGTCGCCGGGAAGTAGCTCCCATTCGTCAAACCAGACGCGGCATCCCTTTGCTCGTAGGCGCTCAGCGAAGCCCCGCGCGAAACGCTCGTTGTCCTCGCTGGCATGGCTCAAGAAAACCCTGGGTGTGTCTCCGTCGGTCATACCTTCCCTCCCTCAAGCACGCAATCAATCTCCCCGCGAAACCAGGGTAAGCCCCGCCAACGACGCGACCCTCACCCTTGGGCGCCTGGCGCTGATTCGGTGCGCCGTCCTAGGATTTGCCCTGAGATGGTCATTCGCCGAGAGCACATCCTGGCCGAGATTCGCCGGACCGCCGAGGAGAACGGCGGCCAGCCACTCGGTCGTGACCGCTTCAGCGCGGCGACAGGGATACAGACCGGGGATTGGGAGCGGTATTGGCCGCGCTGGAGCAACGCAGTACGGGAGGCGGGTCTAGAGCCAAACCCGTTTCAGGTGCCATACGATGAGGACGCGCTGCTTGCCCGACTCGCGGTGGAGACTCGCGGGCTCGGACGCTTGCCGATCAGCCGAGAGCTACGGATCATGCGCCGTGAGGACCCAAGCCTACCGAGCGAGAGTGTGTTCGCTCGACGCCTCGGCACAAGGCGCGTCCTCGCGGGCAAGCTAGCGGCGTATTGTCGTGAACGTCCTGACCTGGCTGACGTGGCGGCGATAGTCGAGCCGCTCATTGGTCCCGAGGCGGCGCCCGCGGCCGATGACACCACTCCCGAGCCGCAAGATTTTGGCTTCGTATATCTCTTGAAGTCGGGCCGCAACTACAAGCTGGGACGAACCAACTCGGTGGGGCGGCGGGAATACGAACTAGCCATCCAGCTCCCGGAGCGCGTCGTTCAGGTCCACATAATCAAGACCGACGATCCCGTCGGAATCGAGGCCTATTGGCACTCACGCTTCGCCGATCGTCGGAAGAACGGCGAGTGGTTCGAGCTGACGGCCGCGGACATCAGCGCCTTCAAGAGGCGGAAGTTCATGTAGATCGTATACCCTGAACCGGCCCTACATTTTCGCGAGCAACTCTGTCTTCTTGGCCAAGAACTCCTCGTCTGTCAGGATGCCCGAGTCATGAAGCTCGGCCAGAGCCTTGATCTGCTCCGGCACGGACGCCGTGGGCTGCACCGCACCTGAGACTGCAATCTCTTCCTCACCCTCATTGCGCGCGAGTCGAGAGAAGGCGTTGATCTTGGCTGCGACATCCCTGGCCTGTTTGCCGCTCGTGGGCTGTAGTTCAATGGCTCCGCCTCGACCATCACCCGTTTCGATCATCAAGTACAACTCGCGCTTGTCCTTCGCGCCGAGTAGGCCGAGTGCGAGCCCTCGCCCCTTGAACGCACCCGCAGTGTCCACGGACGCAGTGACTCGGGTCTCGCTGAACATGAAGACGTCGCTGATTTGCTTGAAGCCCTTGTGGTGATTCCACTGCACACGGTCCGGCCAGACGCGAACCTCATCGCCGCCCTTCACTGACGTCATGCCCAATTTGGCGACAGGCTTCGCAGCTTCCTTCGCCGCTTTGGCGTCACGCTTCTCCGCCTCTCTGGCAACCTTCGCTTCGTGCTTCGCCGCCTCGTCCGCTCTGTCGGCTTCTTCCTTCGCTGCCTTTGCCTCCCGCTCCTCGGGCGTCAGCCGCGCGTCAACCGCCTCCCGATGCTTCTGGAGCGCCTTTTCGGCAACCACGGACCCTCCAAGCGTGTATACAGCGGCCGCCTTCTTCAAGATCCCCATCGCGCCCCTCCGATCATGTAGGGCTGGTCATACACCATGAGCAGGGAGGCGGGCAACAGACAGGCGCGGCCCGCTGCGGACTGGCCGCGCGCTAGCATCCCCGCGATGCCCTCGCGGAGACCGTCCCCCTACATCGACGCCCGCCCGAACCGGGGCTAGTCCTGCCGTGTTGACGCCCCAACCTTGCACCGCTTCGGCCAGTTGGTTCACGATTCCAGGCGTATGAAGGTTTGGGAAGCGCGAGAGTTGGCCTGGTCGATCCGCCGGGACACAGACGGCGGCCCGACAACGACGACGAAATCCTTGCTCGTGCTGAGTACCTCGCCGCCTTCGTCGGGGCGGATCGCCTGCGCATTGCGGCCCTCGACTACGGAATGCAGTTGCGCGCCACGAGCCGCAACCTTCGCTGGATTGAATTGACCGTATCTCAGGGGCCCACCCAGGCCTAAAGGGTTTCATAGAGACTAGGTATTCACCCGCTCGCCGTCTGGGAGCCGGGCGTCCGCAAACGGGCTCGACTCGTCGACCCTCAGACCGAGCGGGGCCACGATGCGCTCGATCAGGTGGTAGACCTGCTCCTCCCCCTCAAAAAGCCGGCGGGATAGGAGATAGAGGCCCCCAACCGTAACGGTACTTGAGATGCATCAAGCTTCTAGGCCGGCGGACGGGAGCCTCGTCTGCCCGGCGATCCTTGCCGGTAGGAGATAGAGGCCCTAAACCGCAACGCGCGCCGTCGGCCCAGGGTCCAGAACCCTTCACCGGTAGGGGATAAAGGGGCCCGCAACCGTAACGCGCCGAGCAGTAAATCGAGCCTTGAAGGCGAACGGCAGACCTCTCCACGGCAAACCCGCTAGCTCGAACTGCACCCCTTTGATCGCAGGGTGAGGGGCTCGTAATTGGAGGTGCTCGGGTTGAAGACTGATCCGGTCGCCCAGACTTGCGTCGGTGTCACCTCGAGGATACCGGCGATACTAGCGGACTGCAGCGGGGGGGTCTTGACGAGTGTCCAAGCCACCCCGTCCCAATGCTCGGCCACGGTCATGTCGTTAGCTGCGGGCCGGCGGAGTCCGACCGCCCACGCATCCGTGGAAGAGACATCGTCGACGCCGTACAACGTGTCGACGATCCCCTTGACATTGGGGGTTGGCACGATGGTCCATGCCGTCCCGTCCCAATGCTCGGCCAGCGTTCGGGTGCCGATGCCCGCGTCGCCTTGCTTGCCGACCGCCCAGACGTCATCGACTGCCCGGGCGGAAACGGCAAACAGGAAGTTGTCGTTGCCGGGAAGGGGAGGGGAGGCCACGACGCTCCAGGCAGTCCCGTCGTAGTGCTCGATGAGCGGCTTGGAGTTGACGAACCCCTCGTCGTTGAAGCCGACCGCCCAGACGTCGGTGGAGCTCACGGCGCTGATCGCGAACAGGACGTTCGTCGATCCCTGGACGCCGTCGGGGGCGCTCACCTGGTGCCAGGCCGAGCCGTCCCAGTGCATCACCAGCGGATGGGCTCCGTTGTTCCACGTGCCGGCCGCCCAGACGTCGCTCGTGCTCACCGCCGTCACGCCGCTCAGCGTGTCGTTGGATCCGATCTGGGGCATCGAGACCGTCCGCCACATGGTCCCGTCCCAATGCTTGGAGAGAGGGATGTACCCCTCCGGCGGGGTCTCTCCGACGAGCCAGGCATCGGTCGGCGAGGTCGCCGCGACCGAGGTCGAGGAGCCTGTCGTCGCGTCCTGGGGCGAAACGGTCCAGCTCGTCCCGTCCCAGTGAAGGATCGTCGGCTGCGTTACACCCAAGCCGACGGTCCAGAGGTCGGAGGCCGAGGTTCCGGCGATGGAGTCTGCCCTGCCTCCCACGACGCTCGGCGAGGGCACTGGGTGGAAGGAAGCGCAAGCTCCCCGAGGCGGCTGTGGGGCGGCCCAAGCCGGACCGCCCCACGCCACGAGTGCCACAAGCATCCCGGCGACGGATAGAAAGCGTCGGGTGTCCCGCATGCCCGAATTATGAGCTTGGTCGGGCCGCGAGGGGAAGGCCAACACCCTAGAAGGTCGTGCTGCAGCTGTTGTTGCTCACCTTAACCTTGCACCACACTCCCCCCGTGTAAAAGTAGAAGTCTCCAAAGGTTCCGCTGAGATCCGCCCCGCCGAACAGGAAGATGCCCTTTTCGTGTGACGTCGTGAATGGGCTGTAAGAGGCGTATACGAGACCCATGCAGCAGCGTGCGGAGGGACGATGAGTCGTTATCGACGACCAACTTCCGGTGCCGCCCAGACTGAACTGGTCCTGGGTTACCGTCCCACCGCCTCCAGGCGTGCACGGAAGCATGGTGCAGCCTCCAAAGAGCATCACGAGCTGGGAGTTCTCGTCATACGCCATCCGGGCCTGGGTGCGCGCCGCGGGCGAGCTGATTCCAGTCAATAACTGCCACTGGCCGTCGCTTCCCAAGCTGCTATTCCATTGCCAGCTCCCGTCTAGGAGCGTTGACCCGTCGTCCCCTCCCGTCAAGATGACGCCACTCCTTGCGGCGCTGTAGATCATCGTAGGGCTCTCGCGTCCCCCGGCGACGTTGATCCGCTTGTGCATGGCGTGCAGACCTGGGTCCAAACTGTTCCAGTCCACTTCTCCGTGTCGGTACACGGACTCGGGGAGCATGAGCTCCCATTGCCTCCATGCATCAAGATGTAGTTGTCCCCACTTAGGCCATCCCACGCGAACGCGAAGGACGCCCTGGCCGCGGGAGGCGTGCATCCCGGCGGGGCACACCTAGACTGCCATCCACTGCCTGTCCAGGCCCACGTGTCGTTGAGAAGAGAGGAACTACAGCCGTTGCTGGTATCGCCGTCCCCGCCGAACATGATCGTTTCCTGATGCAGTTCGTCGTAGGCCATTCGAGCGCTATGCCGAGGGCACGGACCTCCTGTGATCGTCTGTGCCGTCCATGCCCCGGTGGACACGTCGTAGATCCATGTGTCGCCAAGGGTGTTCCCGTGGCTGTCGGTCCCTCTCACCACGTGCTGCGGTCATACAAGCGTGACGACTATCCGGCGCGCGTGCGGGAGCAGTTCCGGCTACAGGTGAGCGCGCTGCTTGCGCGCTTCCTGTGGCAGCACGGCGGCTGTATCCGCACCACGGCTGGCGAGGACTGGGACGTAATCACGATCGTTCCCTCGAGCCACGGACGCACCGGGCCGCATCCGCTCGAGGACGCAATCCGGATGTTCCCGTTCCTCCGCGACCAGCATCAAGTGCTCCTTGCTGCAGGCGCGCGGGCGGCAGATCACAATCAGGCATCGGATAGTGCGTTCACGGTTGTCGAGTCCGTTTCCGACAGGCGTGTGCTGCTCGTGGACGATACGTTCACGTCGGGAGCCCGCGCACAGAGCGCTGCTTCGGCGTTGCAGCTCGCGGGTGCCCAGGTCGTCGCGATGGTCCCGATCGGACGGGTGATCAAGGCGGACTTTAGCGAGGAGTCCGCGGAGTTGCTCCGCCGCGCGCGTGAACTGCCCTTCGATTTCGGTGTGTGCTGCTTGGAGAGCTGAGAGGGCGAGCATGCCTCGTCTGTGTCGAGTGCGAGCGCCATCGACGGGCCGGTCGGCGTGCGCCAAGTCGCATAAGCGGTTCCAGCGGGCGTCCCCGAGCGATCTGGCGGCGCTCACAAGGGAATGCGGAAGTCGCCCCGTCGATTCCACGCCTCGCTCGGCGCTAGCGATCGGAAGCGACTACTCAGTAACCCGCTTGCTGTCTGGTCACCCTCCGAAGATGAGCGCCGCCACCTGCTGTGCGGCCTCTCGCTGGATGGTCGGAAGCAGATGCGAGTAGACGTCGAGCGTGAAGCTCACCGAGGCGTGGCCGAGCCGTTCGGAGACGACCTTGGGGTGCACCCCGGCGGCCAGCGCAACCGAGGCGTAGGTGTGCCGCAGGTCGTGCAGCCGGA
>JACXTT010005781.1_pt1 | contig 17862 bp, 18 predicted proteins | sample 9270951 | NCBI WGS metagenome assembly JACXTT01 (sample SAMN15532306, study PRJNA645909) | rock metagenome | isolation source: weathered quartz diorite | place: Puerto Rico | collected 2017-06-21 | reverse complement strand
TCTTCGTTCCGAGTCACACACGTACGAGTTCTTTCAGAGTTACATTCACCACAGATGATCGATTGTGGCAAAGCTATTTCGACACGCCCGCAGGCCGCCGCTCCATCAGTCTCCGTTCAGGCTCCTGACGCGTGCGCTTCAGCGCGCGTTCGAACGACGCCTGCGCATCGGCGGTGCGGCCGAGCCGCCGGCACAATTCGCCTCGCACGGCATGGGCCAGGCGGTAATCGCGCAATTCGCCGCGCGCGAGCAGCCCGTCGATGATGGCCAGTCCCGCCGCGGGTCCGTCTCGCATCGCGACGGCGACCGCTCGATTCAGCTCGACGATCGGCGAAGGAGTGATGCGCGTGAGGATGTCGTACAAGCCAACGATCTCGTTCCAATCAGTCGTCGCTGCCGCCGGCGCTTCGGCGTGAACGGCGGCAATCGCGGCCTGGATGGCGTAGGGGCCTGGCTGGCCCGAGGACAACCCCTGCTCGACGAGACGAACGCCTTCGGCGATTTGAGCGCGATTCCACAACGATCGATCCTGATCCTCGAGCAGGACGAGGTCCCCGTCGGGAGAGGTACGGGCCGAGCGACGCGAGTCGTGCAGCAGCATGAGTGCGAGCAAGCCCTGCGCTTCCGGCTCCGGCAACAGTTCGACGAGGAGACGGCCGAGGCGGATGGCTTCCGCGGATAGGTCGTGCCGGGTCACCTGTTCGCCGGAAGAAGCCGAGTAGCCCTCGTTGAATACGAGGTAGACGACGCGCAGCACGGCCTCGAGACGTTCCGGCAGCTCCGCTCGCGACGGCACCTCGTAAGGAATGCGCGCGTCACGAATCTTTGCTTTTGCGCGCACGATCCGCTGGGCCAATGTCGGCGCCGGCGTCAGGAACGCGCGTGCGATTTCCTCAGTCGTCAGGCCACAGACCTCACGCAGCGTCAGTGCCACCTGGGCATCGGGCGCCAGTGCCGGATGGCAGCACGTGAAGATCAGGCGGAGTCGATCGTCCTCGACGCTCTCGTCATCTGCCCACGTCGCCGTGTCGATGAACGCCACATCCGCCTTCCCACCCATGTCATCCAGCGCATCGAACCGCGCACGCCGTCGTCCTGCGTCAATGGCCTTGAAGCGACCCGTCGAGACCAGCCACGCGCGCGGATTGGCCGGCATGCCCTCGCGCGGCCACTGCTCGAGTGCCGCTCTGAATGCATCGTGCAGCGCTTCCTCGGCGGCGTCGAAGTCGCCGAGCAATCGAATCAGCGTCGCGAGCACGCGCCGCGACTCCGACTGGTAAATCGTCTCGATGGACTGCTGGATTGATTCGGCCGACACTGCAGCCGATCAAACCACAAACCACCAACCACTAACCACTAACCAGCGGCAGGCTGCTGGTCGCAGTTGACCATCCACGGAATCCCGAACCGATCGTGCGTCATGCCAACGCAGTTGCCCTTGAAGTTCAGATAGGTCGTGAACATCACTTCCTCCCGAAATGCTTCTTCTCCTGCTCGACGACTTCCGCCGATGCGTTCGGAAAGTCTTCGATCTCGAAGAACTGCCGTATCTCGACTTCCGGCTCACGTCCGGCATTCGGAAGCTGATTGAACGGGATTCTTTTCGCCCACTCGATCGCCTCGGCCTTGGACTTGACGTTGATGATCCAGTAGCCGGCGATCAGCTCCTTCGTCTCCGCGAAGGGGCCGTCGGTCACCACAACCTTCCCGTTCTTAAGCCCGACCCGCGCGCCCTTCGAACTCGCTTGCAGCCCGGCGGCATCCACCAGGACGCCGGCATCGATCAACTCCTGGTTGTACTTCCCCATGGTTGTAAGGTCCTGTTCCGACGGCATCTCGCCCGCCTCGGTCCGCTTGTCCGCCTTCACGATCATCATGAATCTCACTTTGTATCTCCCTTCACTTGCTAGTCGAACGGCACCTGTCCAATTCGACAGGCTGGATGGGCAGGAGGGGCGGGACGGGAGGCAAGAGGGTTCTTCCCATCCCGCCCGTCCAGCCTACCCAGCCCGTCCCGCCTCTCCCGCCCGGTGTACTGTGTGAGAGTTGCCGATCGACGCCGCGCTGGCCGGGCGCCTGTATCGCAGGGCACACGCCGAGCGCTGGAAGGTGCCCCTCGAGCGGTTTGTTGAAGCGCTCGAGCTCAGCGCCGAACGCGGCGCAAACCTCGACAAGCTGCACCTCGAAGACCTCGCGCTCGCCTGCGGCTGCGCGGCCGGTGACGAGACGGCTTGGGAGCACTTCATTCGCGAACAGCGGCCGACGCTGTATCGCGCAGCCGACGCGCTCGATCCGGGAGGCGGCGCCCGGGAATTGGCCGACGGCATCTACGGCGAGCTGTTCGAGCGGTCGCTCTTTCGTTACTTCCACGGACGCAGCAGTCTGGCGACATGGCTTCGCGCCGTGCTGGCGCAGCGGCATATCGATCGCCTGCGCGCCGGGCGAAGGCTTGAACCATTGCCGGAAGATGAATCTACCGCGTCCGTAGGGGCCGACCTTAAGGTCGGCCCCTACAGCGCCGTTGAAGGGAATCGATGCCGCGCGCTGATCCAGAATGCGCTGACTCGGGCGGTCGGGAATCTCCCGTCGCGCGACCGGCTCCGCCTCGCCTGCTACTATGCGCAGGAGTTGACGCTCGCGGAAACCGGCAAACTCCTCGGCGAGCATGAAGCAAGCTGTTCACGCCACCTGGCGCGAACCCGCAAGACGCTGCGCGGTGAGATCGAACGTCGCCTGCGAGAGCAGCACAGCTTGAGCGATGCGGAGATCGCCGATTGCTTCGCTGCGTCCAGCGAGGACCCGGGGGAGCTCGACCTTCGTCAGCTCCTGCGTATGGACCCTGACCGCAAGGAATCGCGGGACGATCGTTCTACGGTGAGAGGACGCACGTGAACTGTCTCGACGCGGAAACGCTTGCGGCCTGGTTCGATGGAGGCCTTTCGGGTGCCGCGCTCGAGGACATCCGATCGCATGTTGCCGGCTGCGGCCGCTGTCAGGCACTCGTCGGAGCGATGGGCCGCACGCGCGTCGCAGCTCCGCCACAACCTGAACGCAGTCCGCGATGGTGGCTCGCCTGGGCCGTCCCTGCAGCCGCCGCCGCGACCGCGGTGGCCATCTGGGTGCTGGTCCCGCAGCCAACCAATGTCGCGGTGACTCCGTCGGCGACGTCTTCGTTGCAGAAACAGGAGGCGCAGCCACAGACTCCGCCCCCAGCAGCAACCGCAGCGGCACCAGCCGAACCCGCCGCGCCGCCGGCGAGAGCCGCCGCACCGACGCTGCAGGACCGTGCACGATCCGCTGACGCGGCTCCGCCCGCCGCGGCACCTGCGTCTGAAAACGATGTCGCGAAGCAACCGGCCGGCAACGTCAACGAGACGCTATCCGTGCGATCCGCCGCGCCGCCGACCGCGGCCGCTGAACGACGTGAAGAGGCTGAACGAAAGGGCGCCATCGTCGGACAGCTGCAGGCGCGAGACGCATTTGCGATGAGCCCTTGCGGCCCGAGGTGGCCTGCGCCGCCTTCCGACCTTGGCGGGCAAGTCACGGGCGGTTCAGCGCCATCAGACACGGTGTGCTGGATGATCGGACGGGCCGGAACCGTCCTTCGCTCGACAGATCATCAGACCTGGCAGCGCGTCAACTTTCCTGTCCCCGTCGACTTGTCGAGCGTCAACGCCACCGATCCCCGTACCGCGACCGTCGTCACCGTGGATGGCCGGACGTTTTCGACGACGGACGGTGGAGTGACCTGGACGCCGCGGTAAACCCCAAAGCCCAAATCCCAAAACCCAAATCCAAAGCCCGATTTCCTCTGAGTCTCTGCGTCTCTGTGGCTCGTGATCGTGTTTGGATTTGGGATTTGGGCCTTGGGATTTGGGATTTGCAAGAAATTCCCCCGGCTCCGTTCTACGGGAAAGGAGCCACACATGTCCTCACGACTTCTGTTTGTTCCCCTGGTTATCGCGGTGACGCTGGGCGCCGCGTACACGGGCCGACCCGGCGTCTTGGCACAGACGACGCCCCCGACCGTCGCCACCACCACGCTCGACGATCAGGCGGAACTCGCCGTCACCGTCTACAACTCGGATCTCGCGCTCGTGCGCGACGTCCGGAACGTTCAGATCGCCCGCGGAGTCGCGGATCTGCACTTCATGGACATCGCCGCAACCGTCAACCCGGCAACCGTCCACTTCCGCTCGCTGACCGAGCCCGGGCGCGTCGGTGTGCTCGAGCAGAACTACGAGTACGACCTGCTGGAGCCCGAAAAGCTCCTGCGCAAGTACGTCGGCCGCGAGGTCACGCTCGTGCGCACGCGCCTCGATGGAAACACCACTCGCGACGAAAATGTGAAGGCGCGGCTCATCAGCTACAACAGCGGCCCTGTCTGGGAAATCAACGGCGAGATAGTCACCGGCATGCCGACTAATCAGATCCGCTTCCCCGAGCTGCCCGGCAATCTCTTCTCGCACCCAACGCTGATCTGGACGCTCGAGAACAACGGCGGCACGCGGCACCGCGTCGAGGCCTCGTACCTGGCGCGAAGCCTCTCGTGGATTGCCGACTACGTCCTGACGGTGGGACGCGATGACAAGACCGCGGATATCGACGGCTGGGTAACGGTCACCAACGGCAGCGGCACATCTTTTAGAAATGCGCAGTTGCAGCTCGTCGCCGGTAACCTGAATCGTGTAAGGAACGAGCTCGTCGCCCTCTCCGAAGAGCGGGATGCCATGCAAAAGGCTCCGGCGGCAGCGCCCATGTCGCAGGAATCTTTCTCCGACTATCACCTGTACACCCTCGCCCGCAAGACGACGATCAACAATGCCGAGACGAAGCAGGTCAGCATGCTCGGGGCGACCGGCTTTCCAGTCATCAAGCGCTACGTCGTCAACGGCAATTTCCGGTATTACCGCGGCGCGCAGCATCCCGGAGCGCCGATCAAAGACGACGTCGAGGTGTTCTATCAGCTGAAGAATGAGGAGAAGGGCGGCCTCGGAATGCCGATGCCGGCCGGCACCGTCCGCGTCTACCAGAGCGATTCGAAAGGCGGGCTGCAGTTTGTCGGCGAGGACCGCATCGACCACACGCCGAAAGACGAGACGCTGAATCTGAAGATCGGCAATGCGTTCGACGTCGTTTGCGAACGGAAGCAGAAGGACTTCGCCAAGATTGCCGACAACGTCTACGAGTTCGAGTACGAGGTCACGCTGCGCAATCACAAGTCGATGCCGGTGACCGTCGAAGTCAACGAGCCGATTGGCGGCAGCTGGCGCATGTTGCAGTCGTCGCATCAGTGGGAAAAGACGGCGGCCTTCGCCGCGCAGTTCAAGGTGCCGGTCCCGCAGGACGGCACGTCCACTCTTACGTATCGAGTCCGCGCGACATTCTGATGTTCGAGATCTTCGCGACCTTCGTGGTTAGGCGTGCTATAAACGCTCGAAGGGGGTTAGACGATGAGGTTCCTCCTCGCAACCTTGCTTACCGCTCTCAGCGCAGTACCTGCAGCGGCGCAGCAGCGTGGCGTGTTCATCGGCGTGGACGACGACCCCGTGCTTGGCAGCCCCGATGCGAAGGTCTTGGTGATCGAGTTCGGCGATTACCAGTGCCCCACGTGCCGGATGTTCTGGAAGGACATCGAGCCGCGGCTGAAGAAGGACTACATCGACACGGGCAAGGTGAAGCTCGTGTTCCGTGACTTCCCGCTGATGCAGATTCATCCCGAAGCGCTGATGGCCGCGATCGCGGTCAATTGCGCGGGCGAGCAGGGGAAGTACTGGCAGTTTCACGACAAGGTCTTTCGCGAGCAGTACAACAGGGGCGACGATGTCATTCGATTGAAAGCGGCGGACCTGAAGAAGTGGGCCAAAGATGTCGGCGTCGATCAGCCGAAGTTCGACCAGTGCCTGGATTCAGAAAAGTTCAAGGACGAAGTGATGAAGGACAAGGCGGACGGTGACGCCGCCGGAGTTCAGGGCACGCCGACCTTCTTCATCAACGGCCGCGTCATGGGCGGCGCGCAGCAGTATCCGGAATACAAGAAACTGATCGACGAGCTCCTCAAGTAGGGCGGGTCCCGCCGAGCACTGAGAGGTGTGGGGCGGGTTTCCGCCGAGCACAGGTGCCAGGCGACGGCGGACCCGCCAGATTCGGACTACGGCGGACCCGCCAGATCGTTACGGCATCCTCGACGACGTGTACGCGGTGATCGCAATCATGTCGTCGAGCGTCAGGTTCTGCACGACCGGCTTCATCATCGCCGACCACGCACCGTGACGGGCGCCATCCTTGAAGTCGTACAGCTGACGGAAGGTGTAGATCGCCGAACGCCCGGCAATCGGTGGGACCGGCCCGATGCCGCGCAGATCGCTGCCATGACAGATCGTGCATTGCACGGTTTTCCCGCCGCCGGTCGTCACGAGCGCCTCGCCCTTCTTGATGCTTCCCGGTGGAACGTAGGTCGTGAATCCGATGCGCCAGTCGCGCAGCCCCGTCAGGACCGGGTCGTTGGGCACTTCGACGATGCGCTGTCCAATCGGTTCCATTCCTTCGCCTGCGCCGACGATCGGCGCCAGCACCCAGCTCCCCTGCACCTTGGTCTTCGGGACCACGTCTGCTTCGGTCACCTTGTAGCGCTGCATCGTCAGCTTGTTCTTCGCGAAGTACCCATATGCTTCGCGGACCTCCGCATCGGTGGTCGGCATGATCGCGGCGACCATGCCCGAGTGCGGAAGGATGTCAGGGATCGTGCCGCGGCGCGTGCCGTTCTTGAAGTCGGCGACGGTCTGGAGGAAATACGGTTCCGGCAGATTCGAGACGTTCGCGTTCTCCGGCTTGCCCCAGCCCGTCGGCAAGTGACAGTAGCCACACGCCCACACCTGCGGCTTGCGTCCCTGGCCGACGATGGGTGGCATCGTCGGGTGATCCTCGGGATGCCAGTCCGGCGGCGTGAAGAAGTCGCGGATCTGCGTCAACGTCAGCTGCACGTTGCTGTTGGGCACGCGCATCTTCTCGCCCTTGTCTGGCGGCGCGACGTAGTCGGGCAGGTTCGCCGGATACGCCCAATATGGCGGCGGGAATCCCGCGGCGTTGACGTCGGCCTTCGGATTGATTTTCGTCGGCCCGGAAATCCCTGGCGCGGACGCCTGGCCCGCAACGATCACCGATGTGACGAGAAGAACCGCTGCGATCGCGGTCGCAACGCGAATGAAATGCGTCATGTTTTGCGAGTCTAGAACCCGCACTTTCGCGTTGTCAAACAATGCGAGGGGTAATAGGAGGCACCCCCGCGAAAGGGACCCACCCCCACCGCTGCGCGCTCTAGATGCGTTCGGGTGTCGGCTAACGTCTGCGTTTCAGCCGCCGGCGGCTCATGATTGCGTCGGCCGGCCGCAAACGCTGGTTAGTAGGCAGCGCGCACGGCGCCTGAGTTAGCGCGCCGCCTTCTGCAGAAGCAGCAATACTGCATCGCGCTTGCCGGCCTCGCGGATATACCGTCTGATCGCGTTCTGCTTGAAGAGCACGCTGACGCGCGGTTGTGTAATACCCAATGTAGCCGCAAGCTTTCCCTGACTGACAGTCCGCAGTTTCTTGGTCGTGATGCGTCTCGCCAGATTGTCTTTGCGACTTTGGCGGTCTGGGTAGACTGCTTCGTCGATTTGCAGGGCCGCATCGTGACGAAGGTAGCGCCGCAAGCTCTTTCGAAGATCTTGACCGATCTTCGGCTTCTGCTTGTTCCCGGGTGGGCGCGCCGCGGCAACCACCAGGCCTTCAAGCTGAGCGACGTTCGCCGTGTTGGCGACGAAAAACAAAGTCATTACGTCCCAACTCTCGGTGTGACTGTCCTTCAGATGCTGATTCAGGCGCTTGGCCAAGTCGGAGGCCTTCCCTGAGTAGTACAGTCGCCCCTTCTTGTTGTAGAGCGCATAGATGCCATGCTTAACGGCATTGGTCTCCAGAAACGCAAGAAAAGCAGGACGCCTCTCGCCTTCCAGAAGTGCGCGCTTGATGCCTCCAAGGTGCGCAGAAATGAGCGAACGGGCTTTTCGCTTTCGCTTGCGTGGCATGTGGTGTTAATCGTCCGGGATGTGATTCGATTTTGACTGAGTATATCTACAACAAACCCGCTGCCTAACGCGCCAGCATAACGCGTGCGGCCTGCATAGCAAACGACAGGTTTTCGGGAAAGAAGTGTTTTTAATCAGCCTTGAAATCGGTTTGCAAGAACACGCGACGTGGTGTCGAACGAAACAGCCCAGAGTTGTCGAAGAAGAACTGATACGTACCCTGTGCCGACAACTTGACGAGAAAACTTCCGGACGACCCGCGCGGCGATGATTCAAGAACTGCATCCTTCGGATCCGTCAACCGAAACGCCGCTATCGTGTCGTCCGCACCGCCGAATCCAGCACCACTTGAACGCCAAGAGCCCGATAACGTGCCGGGAACCACGGACGGTGAAAAGCTAAAACTCTGGATCATGCCGGCTGGAACGACGAACTCCTGAGTTATTCGTGCCGCGGCTGCCTGCTTCGTCTCGAACGGCCTAAGTCTTGTCTGTAGATCGGCGCGCTCTCTTTGCAGCTCGGCTCGATCGCTTTCGAGGTCGGCGATCCTCGCCTCAAGGTTCGTTGAGCGGCGCGATGACTGCACCGCGAAGAGAAGAGTGCCAGCCAGCAAGAGCGCAAGAACGACGATGGTTGGAACGGCGTACTTCCTCATGTTCGTGTCGCGATCGGGTGCCTCTAGCACGGTCCGTCCTTGTCGCACCTCGGAAGCTGAAACTGGATAGTCGCCTTTTCAATGTCTGGAAAGACAGCGAAGGTAAGCTGCCCTGCCCGGTAGCCTTCGCGAGTCGCCCACAGAACGTGATTTCCGACCGGAAATGCAACAACGCCCGCTGCGACCTCAGTTCCGTCAATCCGAATCGTTGCATCCTTCGGATTGGGCCTAATTTCGACGTGCTGTCGTCGGTTTGATTTCAATCGACCTTCCACGATCGCGATCGTTTCTTCTTGATACTGCTGAACCCGTGTGAATTCGGTCTCAATCATGCCGAGACGATCAACGAGCGCGTACGTCACGTGTTTCGCGCACGGCTGTCCGCTGAACTGAAGGCACGCGATGTTCTGCTGAAGATTCGCCATCCTCTGCGGAGTGTTCGGATGCGTCGAGCAGAACAGCGATGTGACAACGGCCTGCCATCCCGGAGCTGATGTTCCCGCGAGCACCGCAAATCGCTGAAGCCACTGGATGCCGCTATCCGCTCGGAATCCGGCCAGACGTAGGATGTCGCTTCCCACTGCATCCGCCTCTTCCTCCCTTGCCACCCGCTGCCTCGTCCGCTCTGTCTCCGATAAGAGCGTCAAAAGACCTTGACCGAAGTAGTGCTTCAGCCCGGGTGACTGATGTCCCTCGGCGATCGCCTTGCGAGCGGCCTGGACGTCGGAAGCGAATTCCTGAACTTGACCGCGCATGCTCTCAACGATGCCCTCGTCTATATGCGCCATCAGGTTGTGCGAGGCTTCGTGGGCCAGGACGAAGTCAAGACTCTCCCAGTCGTTTCGCCAGTTGAATCGAGAAGCAAGCTGCGCGCGGACTTCCGGCGGCGCAGTGGTTGGGACCAACCCAGCGCGAACGAGGTACTGAATCGGGTCGAGGTAGTAAAGCAAAATTCCTTGATAGACGAATACACGCGTTCCAGTTGCGAATGCGTTTAGCGTCATGTCGGGCAGAACGTAGACTTCCTGCGGGTCTAGCTGAACGCCGTACTTCGCAGCACCGATCTGATAGAACCGCTGAAGGCGCGACCTAAGGATTGGGAGCACCGGTGAATTCGACACAGATCGCGCGACGAATTCCTGGTCATTCTGCCGTTCGTTCGCGGCTCGTTCCAGTGCGTACTGTGTCGGCGACATCGCGGCGAACTGTTGAAGCGAAGCTAGGTCCGTCTTACGAGAGAGAAAGCTCTGTGCAACGGCCTCAGTCCAATCACGACACTGCGAGAACGCAGGAGATGCCGACAACAGCAAGACAACGCCCGCCAAGACGGAACGAACGATTCGCATTTGAAGTCTCGTCGCGTCCGACACGTCCCCGATGTTCCCTCGTACCGTTTCTCGACTTAATTGCACTAGGCTTTTGGAGAACCCGAAGCCTTCATCAACGAGATATCGGCCGATACGATTGTCACGATTAGCGTATTGTCCGTGCGGCGACCGCAACGAACGATTTTCGCGTGTCGAAGTCGTCGTTCGACAATGCGGCCGTCGCCCTCGGTAACCGAATCCGTCAACTGCGTGAGGGCAAGGGTTGGACGCAGGAGAAACTGGCCGAGCACGCCGACATCCAGCGAACCTATCTCGCCGAAATCGAACTCGGGAAGCGCAATCCTTCGCTAAAGCACTTAACGAAACTCGCCAACGCATTTCACGTCGGCATCGCCGCGTTTTTTCAGGGCGAGTAGCGCGTCCCGATAGAATTGGATGCTCTTCAGGCGCTCACTTCACGTATGCCGTTACGTGAGACAATGCGAACATGACGATGAGCGAACTGCTGAAGGATCGATCTCCGTTGAAGTGCGAATGCGGTCGAGAACTATGGGTTGAGGAAGTCTCCTCGACTGCCGACGGGTCCAGCGTGAGCCGTTTTGTACCGTGCAAGTGCGGCAGCACCAAACCGATTGACGTGCCGTCTGGTTCCATTTGCGGATCGCTCGCCGGTATCAGTCCGATGCAGGTGTGGGGACCGCCCGCGAGCTAGGTTCAGACGCGTTTCCGCAGTCTCCACAATTTCCACCCTGTGAGCTTGGGGCGGTCCACCTGAGGATCGTTGCCAGTGCCGATACTGAACCGATTGTCGTCTCGTGGGGCTTGCGTCAACGGGATATGCAGCGTGAACGGATCACCGAACGCGTTTGTATACGCAAGAGTCGCCGTCGGATTATTGAGCCTGGTGCTTCGCAACCCCGCATTGTCATCCATCGGAATTTGCTGGATCTGCTGTTGACGAGCCTGTAATTCCTGATGTCGCCACACCACGCCCATCGTCGGCGCTGTTAAGGCCAGTTGGTGTGCAGGCCCTGGACCCGTGTTGCGAATTGTCGCGGTGAGTCCGTTGCCTGCGCCACCGTAACTCGTGATGTGACATTCGATGTTCGGCTGCTGCTCAAGAACCTTCGTTCGGACCCGCGCCGCCTCTCCGCTGTACCACTGCCACACCTGCCACAACCCAATCAGCAGGCCGGCTAAGGGCAATACAACAGCGAGAAAGATCGTCATTTTGAGTCGTCGCCATTGTAGCGGCTGGTGCGCTGGACGTGTTCGCGGCGTAGACGGAATCGATGATTTCTCCACTCGCTGCGAAATCGAGGTGCCGGCTCTGGTGCCGGACTCGCTTCAATTCGCCGCATTGCTAAGCCACTGAACAGCACGACGTTGCGCATTGCCGCATTTTGGCAATCGTCGTGGATGGATTCTTGAGTCCCGCGCGGGCCAAACGGTGGTCCGCATACCTAGTCGTCTTCCTGAATCCCTGCGAGCTGCGCCAAGGCGACCCAGTGCCGCGGGTGCGGCCGACATCTCGCAGCACGTATCTGGACCGCGTACGGCGCGGACACGCCCAGCGTCGAGGCCACCTTAGACGCGCTGAACTTGGCAAGCCGCGGCTGAATCTGCTCGACGTACACCTGTTCGGTGAGCCACGCGGGTTGCTCTGACGGTTTCCACGCGCGCTCAGCTGCCATTTGGCGTCGTCGTGTCGCAGCGCGGCGCGCCTGCGCCGTTGGCGTCTGTGCGAGCATCCGACCCTTCGCAGCAATTGGCAACATGCGTTCGCTTCCTGATTTAGCCCAACAGGCCGCGCAATGCGTATCTCCCACGGGCATGGCCGTGCCGCATGTGCGGCAGAGACGTGGGGGCGTTCGCGGCGGTGCAAGTGGTTTCAGCGGTTGCCCCTTCGCTTCGCGGCGATGCCGTTGGGTCAGTCGTGTCGCCGGACCAGGAACCCGTTTCGATGTCCGCACGGTTGTCCATAGCTGCTTCGCGACGCGTTCGGCGATCGGCGCGACCGCTTGCGCCCACGTGGACGCGGTCTGCGCCAACCGTTCCGCGAATCCCGCCATCAAACGGCAGTTCCCATTACGCTCCTCAAAGAACCATTCGCGCCTGAGTGGTTGATGAACCAGCCAGTTGAGCACGTAGGCGTCTACGAGCGGTCGCACCGGTTCCATGACGTCACACGCAAGGCTGTCTCTCACGTTCGTGTCCATGTGCACCACGCCGAGGCCGGGATCGAGACCGAGCGCCGTAATGGCGAGACGTGCTTGGGATTCCAGCACCGTATAGAGAAAATTCGCCATCGCGTTGGGTGGATTGACAGACAAGCGCGGCGAACCGGTCAGCGGTGAGATGCGAGCGCCAAACGATCGCCAGTGGTGCGGCACGCGTGGCAAATCCGCCTTCGGGAACATGACAGGCAGCTTATGCCAACACCCCCAATAGGCCAGCGCCGCTTGTGCTTCCAGCACTCGCATGTCTGCGATCGTAGCGGCCGACGCGAGTCGTTCACGCGCGGTCACGATTACGTTAAGAGCCGCAGCGTCGTTGAACACACGCCGCACGTTGTGTTCCTGGCCAGCGAGCTTCTGCGTGATCAAATCGCGTGTTATCGGAACGGCGATGCCGGATGCTTGCGCGAGCGCTTGCGCGCGGCGCAGTCGTGCGTCTCGGGGTCCGACGGGTCCCGTCGCGACGAGCACGGTCCCGTTGCGATCGAGCATGACAAATGACGCTTTCTGATCGGCGAGCCAGCGGAGTGCAGCGAGCGAGACGAAGCCATCCGATCCGATTACCACGAGGCGCCGCAGACCATGTCCCACACGTGGCAGGCGCGCTTGCTGGCGAACGCCAGCGCGCGCTTGTTGCAGTAGGAGGTGACCCTTCTCAACACGAGCAGAAATGCCGTACCCGGATAAGGTGATGACGCCGCGACGCGGGCGAAGGGTCTCGCAAGCCGTGCCGGAATTGGCGGGAACAGGAACGTGTTGTAGCGTGCGGGTAGCTGTCATGGGAGCTTGTCCTCCTGTGGCAGTCAGGGATGCGTTCGGTGTTGGCGCACCGGGCGCGTCCCGTTTTAATTTCTAGCCTTCGATCGTGCGCGACGCACGCGCCCTTTGAGAATGAACATTCGAAACTCCTCGGTCGTGACGCCGAAGTACTCCTCGATCGTGTGCCTGAGTCGCTTCGTCTTCTGATCCTGCGATTCCACCCAGCGACCTTCCAGATAGTCTTGAACGCGGGCGTGAGAACGACGCGCTTCGCTCCGACCGGCTTCTGTCTTTAGCTTCGGGAAGTGAGCGAGCGCGAGCTGTCGCCACGACCGTCCGTCTCGTTCTTTCGCGAGCCACACTTCGAGGTCGACCGGTCTGTCCGCAAGAATTGTGACGGGACCGCCTCCATGCCTCGCGCGGCGTAGCTCCCATTGAACCCAGTTGATCTTGTCGTCCTTCGGCCAGTGCTTCATGGCATCCGTCGCTGTGTCGACGCAACCAACGTCAGATGACACAGCCCAACTGTGTCGAATCGCAAGCACAATCGCGACACACCTATTGTACCGCGATCTCCATGGGCGCCCATGGAGTACAAGGCAACTATGAGCATGAAATTGATGCCTGGGATGACGCTCGATCAACAAATTCGAGGAACGCGGGCAGCCATTCGCGCGTTGCGCACAAGTCGACGTGGGCCGATATGGCTCCTTCCGTCGCTGCGCAAGCGGTTGCGACAACTGAGAGCCGAGCAGAAGCGCCGCGATGCAACGAACCCGTAGGTTGCGTGGTCGCAACGTCCAGCCGCGATCGCCGCAGGAAGTGCAGGAGCGCGATCTTGCCCTCGCGGTGCTGGCGGACATGCGGCGTGAGCGGCAAGCGCTTACGAAAGCGGCCCGTAAGAGAGGTATCGATCCAGGGCGCGTGCGTCACTACGTCGGCTCCGCACTTCGCCGGACGGCCAGCGGTCGCTACGAGGCAACCTCCTTCGATCGCATCCCGCGAGAAGTGAACGTGCTCACGCCCCAAGGTCCCGTGTGGGTCACCGTCAGGGACTCGCGTACCGCGTCGCGTATCGGCGAACACCGTACCAAGGTGAAGGAATGGCGCGGGACACGCGACCGAGGGGTGTTAGAGCCGTTCGACAAACTGTCCTTTCGAGCGGGCGGCGTCACCTACCACTTCGTGACTGATCCCGACACCCTGAATCAACTCGACGACGCGGATCTGCTGGCGCTGGAGTCGCTGTACCGCAGCGTGCAGGCGGGAGCGTCGGTGTGACGGATCACGATCCGATTGGTGCGGACGCCCGGGAAGGCGCGCACCTTCGGAGTCTCGGTCCACCGCCCCACGTGTGCGCCTTCTGCGGTCGCGACGATCCGTTCAAGCTCAAGGCGAAGCCGCTGGCATGGGTAGAGGACCGCGTGCCTCCGAAGTTGTTGCAGGACCACCACGTCGTGGGCCGATCCCATGACGGCAAGCTGATCGTGCTCCTCTGCGCGAACTGCCACCTGATCGTGCATCGGCGGTATCTGGACGCTGGAGTCGATCTGCGATTCGAGCCGGACCCACGTAAGCGAGTCGTTCTCATGCTAAGAGCGCGCGCCGCGTTTGCCACTCTGGAGGCTGAGCGGTTTGGTGAATGGGCGGACCTGTTGGACAAGACGACGAAGGAGGACACCGATGATCGAGAAGGTCATTGAACTACGAGTGCACACCGAACTCTTGGATCCGCCCAAAAGCAAGCCGGAGAAGCCGCACGCGTCAGAGGCGACGCGCGAGAAGTGGCCTTCGCGCGCGTTGTTGATCGATTGCGAGGCCACGATCAACGAACTTCAGTCGTTAACCGTCGGCGGATGTCAGTATTGCCGATGGAGGCATGGTCGATATGAGCCCGTCGAGACAGGAGTGTTCTACGACGATGCGCTCGACGCAGAGAGCGTGTCGCTGATTCACGCATATGCGAAGGCACACGGGCTCCGCGTCTGGACACGTACGGAGTTCGTCAAGCGCGTGTTCTGGCGTTCGGTCCGCGCTCAGGCCCTGATCGTCTGCTTCAATGCTCCGTTCGACTTAAGCCGCATTGCCTGTGACGGTGTGTGGACCCCGAGACGAGGAGGTGGCTGGTCATTCACGCTCAGCGAGTATCGAGACCGTGAGAACGGCGAGCTGCGCGAGGACACGTTCGAGCCGCGACTCATCATCACGCCAAAAGATGGCAAGGGCGCCTTCTTTCATCTCAGGACTGCAAGCAAGATGAAGAACGGCAAGAGGGTGAGTATTCGCTATCCACCGATTCGCTGTCTGGACCTGAAGACGCTGAGTTGGGCGCTGGAGAGCCAGTCGCACACTCTCGACTCGGCGTGTGAGGCGCGGGGCCTTGAAGGGAAGCTCGATCACACGCCGACAGGCCGCGTCAGCGTCGAGGAACTGAACTACAACCAGGGGGATCTCCGAGCGACAGTCCGCCTGCTCAATGCCCTGCGCGCCGACTTCGATGCGCACCCCCTCGATGATCTCCATCCAGATCAGACGTGGTCGGCTGCCACGTTTGCGAAGGCGTACTTGACGCGCATAAGGATCACACCGCCCTCGGAGAAGTTCGCATTACCGCAGTGGATGCTCGGCGTTGCCATGCAGGGCTACGCCGGCGCACGCGCGGAATGTCGCATTCGGCACACCGTCGTGCCGATCGTCTACACCGATGTCCTCTCGCAGTATCCAACCGACAACATACTGATGGGGCTCTGGTCGTACCTCATCGCGGAACGATTGGAAATCCATGAGGCGACGGCCGACGTGCGTCAATTGCTCGCCAGCGTGACGCTGGACGCGGTGTTGACTCCTGAATTCTGGAAGGGGCTGACGTTCTTCGCGCTCGTTCAGCCCGAAGAGGATGTGTTGCCGGTGCGAACCACCTATAACGACGCCACGAGTAACATCGGGCTCAATCCCCTCACATCGAGCGTACCCATTTGGTATGCGGGACCGGATCTCGTGAACGCCACCTTGCAGACTGTTAAGCCACCGAAGATTCTGCGGGCGATCCGTATCATCCCCGTGGGCCAGCAAGCGGGGCTCACACCGGTGCGCCTGCGAGGAGCCGTTGAGATCGATCCGCGCAGGGATGATTTTTTCAAGAAGGTGGTCGAGGCTCGCGCCGCGGCGAAAACCGATCCCCATCTGTCAAAGGCTGAACGTGAGGTGCTTCGACTGTTCCTCAAGGTCCTGGCGAATTCCGGATCGTATGGGCTGTTTGTCGAAGTGAATCCGGAACGCGTCGGCAAGCACCCAAAGACAGGAGCACCGAAACGCGCCCATGTCCGCGTGTGGGCTGGCGATTCGAGCTTTCCGACGACTTCGGAGGTTGTCGAGAGACCAGGCCCCTGGTATTGCCCACCGCTGGCGTCACTGATCACAGCCGGCGGCCGATTGCTGCTCGGCACACTCGAACGCCTCGTGACCGATGCGGGCGGCACCTACCTCATGTGCGACACGGATTCGATGGCGATTGTCGCCTCGGAACACGGCGGCCTCGTGCCTTGCGAAGGTGGACCGCACCGCCTGCCAGACCGACGCGAGGCGGTGAAGGCGTTGTCCTGGAAAGAGGTGCGACAGATTGCCACGCAGCTCGACTCCCTCAACCCCTATGACCGTCGGATCGTGCGCGAGACTCTCCTCAAGATCGAGGACATCAACTTCGACGCAGCGGGAAATCAGCGTGAACTAAACGGCTACGCGATCGCGGCCAAACGCTATGCGCTGTTCACGCGCACAGCGGACGGCGGGATTGAACTCGTGAAGGCCAGTGGGCACGGTCTCGGCTATCTCTATCCACCCAAGAAGGAATTCGACAAGACGCTGAAGGAGCACGTCTGGGTTGTCGAAGCGTGGGATTTGATCGTGCGCCACGCGCTGGGACTCCCATGCGCCGAACCCACGTGGTTCACGCTCCCGGCCATGATGCGTGTGGCCATCACGACGCCGGAAGTGATGAAGGTGCTTCAACTCCGGCAACGCGGGCTGCCGTACGCTGAGCGCGTCAAGCCGTTTAACTTCGTGTTGAGTCCGCTCATTGATCCATTCGGCGGCTGTCCGCTCGGCACCACGCCGGATGCGTTCACACTGCTCGCACCATTTACATCCGACGCGTCACGCTGGTACGAGTTGGAATGGGTCAATCTCTACGAGGATGGCGGGAACACCTACCGATTAGCGCGACCAGGCCATCGGCTGCCATCCGAGGCGGAGGCGAAGACCTACGGCGATATCGTGAGCCAGTATCGCTGGCATCCCGAAGCGAAGAGTCTGGCACCTAACGGCAGGCCCTGTGCCGAAAACACCGCTGGACTGCTCCAGCGTATGCCGGTACTGGCGGCTGAAGAGTTCCGCTTCGTCGGCAAGGAGACCGATCGACGGTGGGAACGAGAGGATGACATCAGCCTGCTCAATCCGCGGTTGGTCGAGTACCGCCGGCAGGAGAGCGCACGGCTCGTCGCGGATCCAGTGCTTCAAAACAACGTTCGGCGATATTCCGAGCGTGTTTTGGCGACTGCAGCACACGTAACGCGGAAGGTAATTAGAAAGGTGAAGCGTGGGCGTAGGATTCGAAAATCGACGGCGCGCAATGTAGAGAGGGCGCTCAATGTTATTGACTCACGTAACTGACGTTTAGAGTCGGATGGAGCTGGTTGCTCTAAAGTCCTAAATCCTGCCTTCCAGCTTCCACACGATGGAAAGGAGCTTCAGGTAAATCTTGCTGTAGACCTTAAGAAACCGGCTGGTAAAAACCTCCTCATCAAACAGATTTCTACCTTCGA
>JACXTT010005780.1_pt1 | contig 17864 bp, 12 predicted proteins | sample 9270951 | NCBI WGS metagenome assembly JACXTT01 (sample SAMN15532306, study PRJNA645909) | rock metagenome | isolation source: weathered quartz diorite | place: Puerto Rico | collected 2017-06-21 | reverse complement strand
AATCATGATGGAAATTTCGTCTCGTATTCAGCCGAGAACATAGAGGCCGGGCTTGCCCCAATTTTCGCTTACACTCCTCCAGATGAGCGGATCTCGCTAACTATGTCCCCGGGGCCCATCGCTTATCCCATGGTGAGCTATGCGTATTTTCTAGTCTGGAAGAATCAACCCAATTCAGATCTTGCGCTGACACTTCGCACTTTTCTTCGATACTCGATCTACCCCACCTATGGGAATTCGGCCTCAGTCCTGGACCAATACCATTTTCTTCCTCTGCCGGCCTCCGTCGCCCAGCTCAGCTTGAACCAGGTCAACCAGATTCGGTGAGGACTGGGGCTCAAGATTGGGCATAATCAGGGTTCGTGTTCTGGTTCGTTGAACGTACAGGAGAGAATCTACTCTTTCCTCACTGGAGCACTGAGCGCTGCACCATTGTTCGTAGTTCTGGCCACAAGCGTGGCGCTAACGGCTTGGAGCTACCCCTCTATCGTGGTGAACGGAATAGGGTTCCTAACCACATCTACATGGGACCCGAAACTCAACAATCCAATAATAACCATAAACGGGGTGCCAACGCTCGCCGACTCCTCGTATGGGGTTCTAATCTTTGTCACGGGAACACTCCTCACATCAGGCATCGCACTATTGATCGGCGTCCCGACAGGCTTAGGGATGGCGATATTCCTCACCCAGATTGCCCCCCGGAAAATTTCCGCTCCCATATCTTTCCTGATCGAGCTTATGGCCGGCATTCCCAGCGTCGTATTCGGGCTTTGGGGAATTCTCGTCCTCGGGCCTTTCCTTCTCGGAACCTTGGAACCCTTCTTGGCTGACCGGCTATCGTTCATTCCGATATTTGCTGGTCCGGTCAATAGTGCCGGACTATTGTCGGCAGGCATAATCCTATCATTGATGATAGTGCCGATTATCACATCGATAAGTCGTGACGCGATGGCTCAGACCCCTGTCCAGCTCAAAGATGGAGCCAGAGCCCTTGGACTGACGAAGTGGGAAATTACGAGGCAAGTTGTCCTACCAAACGCTAAAGCAGGAATAGTTGGATCAGCCGTCCTCGGCCTCGGGAGAGCCCTCGGGGAAAGCATTGCAGTAGCAATGGTCTCCGGCATTGGTATCCAACTATTTCCGAAAACACTCTATTATCCAGTGAACACGATAGCTGCCGAACTTGCACTGTCCCTGAATGTCGCTCAACAAGATCCAAGCGGGATGAACATATCTGCCCTGATGGAACTAGCTGCTGTACTTCTAGCGATCACAATCTCTGTGAACATAATCGCCCGGATCATTGTCAGACAGGGTTTCACGAGCTCGTCAGAAAACGTGGTTAGAATCTGATGAAACCTTCTCAACCCCGCTCTCCAGAAGGTGGCAATGACAAAACTGAACAGGTTGCCGCTTGGGAGTTGCACGCCGAGAGGTCAGGCTACCGATGGCGGAAGATTAAGGATCAATCGGTATCAATACTTGCGGCCGCATCAGTAGTAATCGTGATGTATCCGCTTCTCCACATCGTGTTTTCATTCGTTTATCAAGGAATTCTGGCAATCTCAATCCCCCGGTTGGTGGGGCTAACCTTGGACGGCGGGCTGGCCAACTCGATCGCGGGAACAGCTCTTCTCGTAGGTCTATCCACAACTATCGCGGTCCCTATCGGAGTTCTAGGAGGGATTTATCTCGCAGAATTCTCGGGTGACGGAAGATACGCCTCCGTGGCTCGTTTTGTAGCCGATGTACTTTCTGCAATGCCGTCCATACTTCTCGGCTATGTCGGATTCCTAATACTCGTTCTGTACTTTGGCTGGGGTTTCTCCCCCCTCGCTGGTGCGATGACGCTTGCCTTCCTGATGCTGCCGTATGTCATCCGAACGACGGAGCGCTCGCTGCGAAAAGTCCCTTCGAACATAAGAGAAGGAGCAGTGGCACTAGGAAGCAGAAGGTCTCAGGTTGTCAACAAGCTAACCCTGAGGCTTGCCCTCCCTGGAATCCTTACAGGAATTCTTCTCTCAATCAGTATTTCCTTAGGGGAAACCGCCCCTCTACTCTATACTGCTGAGGGTTCAAATTTCTACCCTTGCGGACTAACGCAGTGCCCAGTAGGGTTCTTGACGAACGTAGTCTACAATTTCAAGAATTTTCTAGGAATCATCCCTGGTTATGACTCAGAAGTATACCTGGCAGTATTTCTACTACTCATGTTCACCCTAGCGATAAATCTGGTGGCGCGAATCGGTTTGAGGAGAATGTCCAAGATTTGACCTTCGAATCTCGCAGTTCAATCTCTCCGAGGTGTGCGCGCAGTTTTATGGGGGCCCGCTTTTGACAGTCCAAGTTAGTGCTGTGCAAATGGAGGAGACAACTGGTGTTATAGAATCGAAACCGATGATCAGGATTCAGGATCTAAACGCGTTCTATGGCAACCTCCAGGTTCTGAAGAACGTGAGTATGGACATTGAGGCCAAGAAGGTTCAGGTCATCATGGGACCGTCAGGATGCGGTAAGACGACGCTTCTCAGAATTCTCAATCGTATGAACGATGCCGTGCCTGGGTTCCACGTGAGCGGCCGCGTCATGATTGGGGAACGTGACATTTACTCTAAGGCTGTCGATCCAGTTTTGCTGAAAATGGACGTTGGGATGGTTTTCCAGACCCCCAACCCGTTTCCGATTTCTATCTACGACAATGTCTCTTTCGGTCCGAAGATTCACCATCTATTTCGAAAGAGGAAGGAGCTGGACGGTATTGTTCAGGAGAGCCTTGCGCGTGCAGGCCTTTGGGATGAGGTGAAGGATAGACTCCACTCCAGCGCGACGAAGCTTTCAGGCGGTCAGGCCCAAAGGCTGTGCATTGCTAGGGCGCTAGCTGTTCGGCCGCATGTACTTTTGATGGATGAGCCTGCATCAGCTTTGGACCCCGGATCAACGGCGAAGATTGAAGAGCTCATAGTTGACCTGAAGAAGAACTACACCGTTGTCGTCGTGTCGCATAATATGCAGCACGCTTCGAGAATCGCAAACAACGTTGCATTCGTATACAATGGGGAGATTGTTGAGCGAGGCCAATCGCCCGGGATCTTCCAAAATCCCTCTGAGCCACTGACGGAAAAATACATCAGCGGCAAACTAGTGTAAGACTCTAAGACTCTCCAACATTTTGTTCGGTAGAGTGCCGAAGGGATAGATATCGATTGCAACCTAGGGATAGTCTTGTGAGCCCAGTATATCTGGAGCGGTATAGGGAGTTACATCGGGAGTCGTTATATTGAGATCGCCAAGTCAATCAACTCAGAAGTGCGTATGATACCCAGTTCGAACCACAAGACGACTATCATCGCGATAGTTCTCGTTTTCGTATCACTGGCAGTTATCTCAACTCTTCCCGTTCACGCGAACACACCACCTCCTTGGACGGTGAGTCTGGATTCTCAAAGCGTAAGTCCAACAGACGCTAATCCGCAGCCGTCCGCGTCTACCGCAAAGACATTCCGGGTTGGCGCAATCCTTAACGCTTCTGCCACTGGCGGCATATGTGGGTCAACGTGCCTGCAGAATGTTTTCGCTTGGCAGTTCGGAATTGTATACGACAATACCTCGGTGGTTCCTCAGGGCGACCCGAGTACCGGTCTTCCAACATCATGTTCATCTTATCCTGACTGTGCCGAGAATGTTGTTGTTTTCGGAGCTCAAACGGGTACGGGTAATCCGAACTGGGCTGCTCAGGTAGGGATTACTCATGCCTTCGGAGGATCGAAACTCGTCGATCCAAAGATTGACAATCATCACAATGAGATCGAGGTTTTCTGGACATTCATCACGCCGAATGGGCCGGCCAGTGTTTTCCCAACGATCTGTTCAACTCCGGTAGCGTGCGCATTGCCCAATGCGGTTTTCGGCAACCAACTTGCGAGTGTATCCTTCGGTCTCATTAGCGAACCTCTGGCCCCAATTAGTTTCACTGTCCGCGATGTCAAGTTCATTGATCAAAGTGCCAACGTGATTCCGAACGTAAGCACGGGCTCGTCTGCCGCTGTGACCGTCACCAACAACCCACCAGTAGCATCATTCACGGCGAGCAGTCTCCCCTCGGGAGACCCGTCCTGCGTCCCTATAACGGGCCTGAACTGCTCCGCGTTCGCCGTACGCTTTGACGGTAGTGCCAGTTCCGATATCGAAGATGTGACAATCGCAAATCCATCAGGATTCTTCTGGGACTTTGGCGACTCGAGTCAAGACCTAGGTGTCCAGGGAGCGGTCTCGATTCACGACTACGGCTTGGCAGGGTCATTCAACATAACGCTCAGAGTTGCCGACTCTTCTGGCGCAACCGGCGGGTCGCGGGACGGTCTTGGAGCGGTAATATCAAACGTCCAGCCCAGCCATACATGCTCAACTGTCGACAGCTCGAATGGACAACTAACCCCGTGCAGAGCCCCAACCGTCGCGCCTAACCCCATAATCAGCATATCATGCTCGAGCTCTGGCCGCACGGCAGGCAAGCCCTTCGCTTGCAACGCCACAGTCTCCAGCGGGACCCCGCCCTACGCTTCCTTCAGCTGGAGTCTTCCGGCCGCTTGCTCGGGATCATCCTCAACAAGCAGCATTACTGTGATGTGCTCCGTTAAGGGAAGTTACACCGTTAGTGGGACAGTAACTGACTCCGCAGGCAAGAGCGCTAGCGCAACCGCCACCTTCACGGTTGCAGCACAACCGCTCGTAGCGAGCGTCCAGTGCCCAACCGCGGGACTAACTGTGGGTAAGCCCTTCACGTGCATCGTATCAGCGACTGGTGGAACTGCTCCATATGCAGGAACCGGACCTCAGAGCGTCCTAGAGTCCACTAAAGGAACCTTCACATTGACCTTTTCAGTTAAGGACTCCAACTTCAAGAACGCAGTTGGCTCCGCTACTGTAGTAGTTGCCCCGCAACCGCTGGTAGTTTCGGTCAACTGCCCGAGCATTGGACTTACTGTTGGTAAGCCGTTCAATTGTCAGGTTTCCGCAACCGGCGGCACTGCGCCCTACACAGGAACTGGAACCTTCAGCCGCACAGAACCGACGAAGGGCACCAAGACTGAATCATTCACAGTTACAGACGCAAACGGAGTAAGCGCGTCAGGTTCCGCGACCGTGAGCATCGCCGCTCAGCCTCTGGTCGTGACCGTTTCGTGCCCGGGAAATGCCACGGCAGGAGTCGCCTTCAACTGCACAGTCAGTGCAGTCGGCGGTAGCGCCCCATACTCCGGAACTGGAATCTTCAGTGTCACAGAGCCAGTGAAGGGCTCATTTTCCGAGTCATTCGCGGTGGTAGATGCTAACGGAGCATCAGGCTCTGGCTCAGCCCAAGTTCTTGTAAGTCCACAACCCGTATCCGCGAGCTTCGTTGTTTCAGGAAATCTCGAAAGTGGGAAAACAGTCAATTTCGATGCAAGTGTCTCCGGCGGAACGTCACCTTACAGCTTCAGCTGGAACTTCGGTGACAGTACTGCAGGATCTGGTCCAAGTGTCAGCCACGTGTATTCCGCTCCGGGGGCTTACAGCGTAACCCTGGTCGTAACTGACGCGAACGGGGCTTCTGCAACAGCAGCCCAACAAGTGAACATCCAGCAGCTCATTGCCCGATTCACAGAATCCGCAACAACCGTCCCGACCTTTACCCCGATCAATTTCGACGCCTCGACCAGCTCGAGCACCGGAATAATCACCAGTTACTCATGGGACTTCGGTGACAGCAACACAGGCCTCGGCGTAACGATAAGCCATTCCTACAGCGCAGCAGGAAACTACACGGTGACACTGGTTGTCAGAGATAATCATGCCCTAGTGTCCTCAGCGAACGCGCTCAAGATAATCATTGACCGTGCACCTACCGCAGCGTTTACCTTCTCCCCTACATCGCCACTAGCAGGACAGAGCGTTAGTTTTGATGCCAGTTCAAGCTCCGACTCCGACGGATTCATCTCCAACTATCTCTGGAACTTTGGTGACTCAACAACCGGCAGCGGCGTCTCCACAAGCCATGTCTACACATCACCGGGCAGCTACGCTATCTTGCTGACCGTGACCGACAACAGCGGCAGTACTGGAACTGCGAGCGCCATAATCATAGTCATCAGCCCGGCAGGAGCACACGCAGCATTGACACACTGGTCGGCGAAACCATTCGTGCAACATGAGAGCCTTTCAAGGAACCCAACAGACACATTCCTCGCATACGCAGTCAATGATGGTAACAAGACCGTATGGGTCTACGCAAAGTTCCACGTGGTCCTCGATACCGGTGCCTCTGCAGACGTATACACGGCAGAGATCCAGCTTGCGCCAGGTCAAACTGTGAACGGCAAATCCAATCTTGACTTCAGCGCAGTCTTCACACCACCCTCGACCGGCAGCTACTCTGTCACTGCGACACTCTACTACAGTGCCAGCGTCCTCGCACCTCCTATAGGGGATCCTTCGTTCAACCCAGACGTTACAAGCGCGAAGACCTTTAGCTTCTCAGTGGCCCCATAAGCACGGCTAGCTGGGCAGCTAAAGTGACCTCGGTTTTTTTCTTCAAATAGGAAAAGCTACTAGAGAACATTCGTCAAACTCTGTATCCAGACCCAGTCTCCGTTGGAAAGCTTCCGTTATCATAATTCTTACCGTTGCTTTATGGCTCGGTCCTAGCACTGTTCATCCAGTTAAAGCGCTAAACTTCTCCTCTCCTACCAGCTTGCCAAACGCCAGTCCCTATGACAGTGTCTTTCCGAGACTCACGCGGCTCCAGAACGGATCGGTCTTGATGACGTGGGAAAAAGTGACTGGCCCCACAGGAGGCAAGATTTTCCTCATGACTTACGGCAAATTCGGATGGGGAGGAGAGACACAGGTTGTCAACAGCAGCTCTGATGACATCGCCCCATCAATTGCGCAATTGAGTAATGGCACGATAGTCCTCGTCTGGTCAAGAGGAACAACTGGCAACTTCAACAGCTACAACATCTACACTCAGACCTTAACCAATGGAAAGTGGTCCACCGCCTCCGCCCTGGTTACTCAGTCTCCATCAAACTTCAGCCCTGTAGTCTCCCTGGCGAGTGATGGAACATTGTGGCTTGTCTGGTCCCGATCCTCAGCATCGAACGGAAATGGGGATCTATACTACAAGACCTTGAGAAATGGGGTATGGAGCTCAGAGACCGCGATCCCTGTTGCATCATCCTCCAGCTTTGAAGAAAAACTTCCTAGCCTAACACAGACAGCTGACGGCAAAATTTGGGTTTGTTACGAGTCCAACTCATCAGGCACCGCCCAGCTCTACTGCACCACGTTCAACGGCTCAACATGGACATCACCGATTCACATGACTACCACGTCGAATGCTGACAAGTGGCCCAGCATAGCTCAGGACAGGAACGGGACGCTGTGGATCTTCTGGGCAAGAGAACTGCCCAACGGAACGAGCCCTCCGCCCAACCCAACACCACAATATCAGTACGAGATCATGTTCAGGTCGAGCATTAACAACGGCTCTTCATGGGGAACAGAAACTACTCTTTACTCTAACATTAACACTGACGAGCAGCATCCATTTGTCTTTCAGGGACCTGACAAAGAGCTCTGGATTATCTTCGACAGCTGCTGCAATTCTGCTGGAAATCCATATGGAAATCCAAACCTGTTCATAGTGAAATCCAATGTCATCCCGGCTCACGATCTAGCTGTTTCAAGCATCACGTATATGCCGATTCCGAATCCGCGAAAGGGTGAGAACGTTACCTTCACCGTTACGGTTTCAGATCCCGGAGCATACTCGGAGTCATCAATTCTCGCCTTGTACATCAACTCTTCACTCGTGGGAACTAAGACCGTGACAATTGGCCCCGGGGGCAGTCAGGTGTACAGCTTCATTTGGCAGTCGAAAAGCCAAACAGCCGCGAAGTATTCAGCCATGGGGGTAATAACGCCCGTGGGCCAGGAGATCGTAACGTGGGACAATAGTCTCAACTCAACATTCCTTCTGGTCTACCGAGGAGATGTTAACAGAGACGGTTTCGTGAACATTGTCGATCTGACTCTGGTCGCGTCCCACTTCGCGGCCGCTATTGGAACCCCCGGCTACTACGCCCCGGCGGACCTCAACAATGATGGCATAATAGACATCGTGGATTTGACAGCATGTGCGGCCGACTTTGGACATCTACTGCTGTGAATACGGATATACGTAGTCGAGACGGATACTCAGTCGATAGCCGATTTATCATAACCCGAAAGGCCATGAATAACAGAACTGAATCATGTCGTCAAGCAACTTCGGAATCGTTAGAAGACTCTCACTAGTTATGGTACTTGTCGCTGTTCTTGGACCAGCTAGCCTGGTCCCTGTTGGGGCTAAGAACGGTGGTCACATTATCAACCCCTTGGTGCCTAATGTAACTCCTCTGAATCTTAACGTCACCCTGCATGGGGCTGGCGCGACTTTTCCTCAACCTTTGATTGCGAACTGGACTGTTATGTATCATAGGCAGTTTCCGAACACAACGATCACCTATGCAGGTATTGGAAGTGGAGGCGGAAGAAACGCTCTCTGGAACAAGACTACTGACTTTGCAGCATCCGATGCGCCGCTAACCCCCGCACAGCGTCTTCTAGCTCCCGGAGTTCTGCATATTCCCGAAACTGTGGGCTCTGTGGTTCTTGCCTACAACTTACCGGGAATTCCGAGGGGTCTTAACTTAACGGGTCCCCTGATTGCTAACATTTTCTTGGGAAATGTCCATCTTTGGAATGATCCGGCCATCCAAGCGCTGAACCCCCATACCATTCTGCCCAACAAGAACATAACCACCGTTCACAGGTCGGACGGTTCTGGAACGACCTTCATCTTTACGAGCTATCTCACGCTGGAGAGCTCGGCTTGGGCATCTGCGGTTGGCGCGGGCACTGCCGTAAGCTGGCCTGGAAGTCCGACATGCATTCCCTTCCCTTGCTTCTTAACTGGCAACGGAAACGGAGGAGTCGCAACGGTAATTACTAGCAATTCGTTCACCTTTGGATACGTGGAACTCAATTTCGCTATACAAAACGCGATGACTTACGGTTTCCTCAAGAACCCCGCTGGCAATTTCATAGAGCCGACTCTGGCCTCAACGAACTTTGCGGTTGGTAACTCCACTTCGGTTCTACCCACATCAGGGTTCGCGGACTGGTCTTCAGTTAGTCTACTGGACGCTCCGGGAGCTCAGACTTACCCGCTGGCCAGCTTCACGTACATACTAGTATTCGCGGAACTCAACGTTTACCCAGGAACCAACCTGAACGAGACTGCTCAGGCAAACGCCCTGATCAACTTGTTGCGATGGATGGTTCACACTGGACAGAATTATGCCTCTGGTCTATCCTATGTTCCTCTCCATCCAAATGTCGTTGCGATTGACGATGCGTCCATTAATGCGATAAAATACACAATAAAGTCTCAGCCAGTTCACAAGACTTTCAGCCTATCGGCAACCGGCTCCGGTTGGAGCCTCTCGAGCATCTCGGCTGCGAGCGCTGATTCTGTGACACTACTGCTCTCCACTCCTGATTCCACAAACCATCAATTCTATATTGACTCCGTGAACAACCAATTGCTCGACAACAACGAGACTTCCACAGCTTCGCCAGTGTTCACGAGTTCCTCGGGTACGGTGAACTTTACTTTCACCCCCATGGGATTCAACCCGGCTAGCCTACCCCGCTTCGGCTCATTCACTTTCCGTGACAAGTTCAATCCAGTAGCGGGCTCTGGAACATTCACCTTGTCAAACCAGCAAGCAGCGGGACCCTATCCGAGCCGAGGAAGCCTGACATCGGGCCTCCTACCAGTCCTGGACTCATCGCGCGTCAGTCTGATCGGGAGCTTCATCATTGACCTGCGCACCTCACAAGTGTCAGGTAACATCACGCTAGTAGCAGTCGACAAGACCTCAGGCGCCGTCACTTACGTCAAGAACTACATCATACCGAACCTCGGACTCGGCAACCCATTCATCCTCAACGCGGCAGTACTTCCCTTTGACCTAGGCCCAATCACGGCTGGGTCTCTCACACCATCCTACACAATGAAGTACAGAGAACTCGACGTCAACGGAGACGGTGTCATAAACATCGTCGAGCTAGCAACCGTTGGCGCAGCCTTCGGTGGCGTAGCACCATCCTACAACGGCAAAGCCGACTTTAACGCTGACGGTGTGATCGACATCATCGACCTCGTAGTGGTCGCAGGCAACTTCGGCAAGCTGCAAGCATTCAGGTAGAAGTAGCGCTCTTGGGAGACCCACTGGTAACATACCAACCTTCAAAATCCTCTTTAGTCGCGAGGTGACAAACCAGAGAAAATCCACGGAAAACCCCCGATCGGAGAATCGCCAATTGTGAAACACTCCAGAACCGTTTTACTTCTAGCGCTGGCTCTATCGATCACAGCTATTTCTGTAGGAAAGGCTCACGCCACAGGATCGCTATACGTTAGTCCTGCCAGCGTCCCGGTGAAACCCGTAGGGCAGTTCTTCACCATCAAGGTTAAGGTTGCGAACATGGACCCGTTCAACGCGTGGGACATCCGGGTCGTTACAGATCCGAACGTCATTAACGCTACCGCGATCAGCATCGCTGGAAACATGTTCTCGGCTAATTACAATATCACCCAGGACCAGATCTTCGAACAAGCCCACTGCATCAATAATGATACGGCCCTTGGCATTCCTTGCGGCTCACAAAATGAGGGTCTTGGTATTGCCCATTCATCCATAACCGTTCTTAAGTACAACTTCACTGGGTCTGGGAGCGGACTGCTCTTCTCAGTCACCTACAAAGTGGTAGGGAGCGGTGGGTACAGCCCTATTCAGATCTCAAGTGATCAGATTGCCAACGGAGTTGCCAGCACCTATGTCGATCACGTGACCATTAACGGCCAGTACGGCTCTCCCCAGCAACCTGACTTCGCCCTTAGTGTCAATCCAAGCCAAGTCTCGATCGGCCAGGGTCTCTCTGGCACTACGACAATAACTGTTTCGAGCATTGCTTCATTCACCGGAATAGTCCTTCTGGAGCCCCGAACTAACGAGACAACTCTAGCACTGTCCGTACAACCCTCCAGTCTGTTCTTGGCCTCTGGCGGTTCAAACAGTTCGACTCTGACGATTCAAACCTCCGGGTCTACACCTCCCACATCATATTCTATCGTCATAAGAGCGACAAGTGGTCAGAAATTGCGTCAAGCCTCTTTCGCGGTAGGCGTAACGCCGGCACCCTATTTCGTGATGGGGGTCTCACCGGGACTTCTCTACATTCATGAGGGAGACACTTCAACAACCACTGTTACTGTTCAGAGCCGGTTCGGTTTTTCAGGCCTCGTCAGTCTGAGCGCGCCCATCACCTCACCAGCGGGTTTACAGGCATCTTTCTCCAGTCCCACAATCATGCTGGAGTCTGGACAGTCGGCGAACTCAACATTGACTCTCACCACTCCTTTTTCCCCGCTGCGTTTCCGTTATACGATCAACATTACAGGAACCAGTGGTTCACTGTCGCAAAAGGCATCCCTGATCATTATTCCTCCGCTTGGCGAGATCAGTCTCAGCTTGGACCACGGGTCTTTCCAACTAAAACCAGGCGACTCAGTTAACGCAACGATTACAATTTCCACTCATGACTATCTCTGGGGCACAGTTGACCTCGCTGCATCGATGATCGGGGGAACAGTCAACTTGAACTCGACATCATTCGCCTTTGGCCCCGTAGGCCAGACCACTGCGAGCTTCTCGATGAGACTCCTCATGGACAGCGCCACCGTTCCTGGAAACTACAACTTGACTCTCACAGTCTACACCCTGTGCTTTACGCCGACTCAACAAGCAAATAATTGCGCACCAGGCGACAAGACGCTGTCTCATGTTCAGAGCTTCAGCGTTGTTGTTTCCTCGAACCAGGTTTCCAACAGACCGTCATCATTACTCATTTTCGGTCTTACGCCGTTCTCTTACTTTGGAATCCTAGGTCTTTTCACAGCGGTTTTCGTAGTGATTGCTGTCCAGACCTTTAGAAAGAGACGCGAAAGATAAGCCGGGAAAAAAAGGGTCCTCTGACTGTAGTTCTTAGACAGCTTCTAGAGAGAGTTGTCGAGCTCAAGCGATCCGTATGGGCTTCCGCGATTGCTTTTCGAGTTTGTCACGGTGCGTTCCAGGGTTTTCTCCGCCGTCAGGTTAAGCACGACCTCCGCGACGTCGGTGGCGTATTCTCCGATCCTTCTCAAACTCTCAAGTATGAGACGTACAGCAGAGAGGTCCGTTGCCGGCAGTTTCTCCTTCAGCAGCCGGTCAACGAGCTTGTTCTCAAGCGATGATATTGCCTCCTTTTCCAGAATTACGCTCTCAGCAAGGTGGTAGTCATCGCTGAACAATGCCTTGAGTGCTGAGTCCATGGTCTTGTACGATACTTGACTCAGGTTCATTGTCTCCCTTATCAACGCGGGGCCAAGAGGCTCTTGGAGCGAGAGAGTGTTCTCAGCGACTCTCACAGCGTGATCCGCTGATCTCTCTACGCTCTTAGTAATCATCCGATAGCCCAGACACTCGACTGGAGTTCTGAGACCAATTTTCTCCACCAGCGCCGGGTGTTGTACCGCCCACTTTAACTGCCGAACAATATAGAGGCCGAACCGGTCGACCTCATCATCAATCTTCGGAATCTGTTTAGCCATGTCCCGGTCAAGAGTGCTCAATGCGGACACGGCATCGCGTTGCATGAACGCCGAGATAGTGCTCATGCGGCGCAAGGCATCTGTAACCCACAGTTGGGGAGAGCTCAGCAGGACTTGAAGCGTCGCGCTTTTCGATGACTCAGTGACAACCTCTGTTCCAACGAGCTTTCTACGGGCAACATCGCGTATGCTGTCTCGGACTGTCCCGGACAGGTTGCCGGATTTCGAAACGATCTCAATGGTCGAGTATCCTATCAAGTAGAGCGAGAGGAGCCGGCGCGTAAGGGTCCCAGGGTCAATGTCAGAGGGAACTGTGAGGCTGCACTTCGTCTGCTCGATCTCTGTCTTGATCTTTCCAAATCCTGCTAGTAGCAGGCTGTGGTCCTGTTGTCTACGTAGTTCCACTTCCCCGCCTTTTCTAAGGCCGATTTCGTGGACCCATTCTTTCGGGACCGAGACGATATATGAGCCTCGGCCGGTAAGCTGTAGACGACGGACGTAGCGTTCCTCTTCACTGGTAAGCGTTGGTTCTTTCATGGTCTGCATATAGACGACCGATTGTCTATATGCAAAGGTGTTAGCTTACTATATCTTCTTGCCGGTGGTAATGTAGATAACCGAATCACCGATATGGCACGCGTGATCTGCGATTCTCTCAAGATATCTGAGGACTAGAGTTGAGGCGAGGGCACAGCCGACCGTGGCAGAGCCTCCGTGGAATAGCTGCTTGGTCACGGTCCGGTAGGTCTGGTCCACTTCCTCGTCCCTGTCCCGCAGTGTTCTTGCCAGCTTGTCGTCACGCGTCTTGAATGACTTGATGCTGTCGATTATCATACTGTTTACGTGATGGCTTAGCCGTTCGATCTGGGTCTTGTCGCAGGTAGATAGGTCGCCTGCCATCTCAAGGACCTGTGCGATGTCGTAGGCGTATCTGCCGAATCGCTGAAATCCATAGGAGATCTCAAGGCACGACTTGATGTATCGAAGGTCTGTAGCTACGGGCTGATAGCGAGCGAGAAGTTCGACCGCGAGCTCGTCGATCTCTTCGCCTAGAACTGAGAGCTGTCTTGCGCTGTCCAGTGCTTGATTACTGATCCTCTCTCCTTTGGTGTATGCTTCTATTGCTCGTAGTACGGACTGTTGTGCGAGTGTGGCCATGTCGGCTATGGCGTTGGATAGGCGTTCGAGGCCGAGGTCCATCAGTCGGGGCAAGACGGTGTTATCAGCCGAACTTCCCGCTAATATAACGCTCTGTTAGCTCGTTGCTCGGGTTCTCGAAAATGTCTCGTGTGGGACCATACTCGATCAGCCGTCCATAGTACAGGAATCCTGTTACGTCTGATATTCGCGCAGCCTGCTGCATGTTATGCGTAACCACGATAACGGTGTACTTTTCTTTCAGATGAATGATCAGTTCCTCGATCTTGGCCGTGGCAACTGGGTCTAAAGCCGAGCAAGGCTCGTCCATCAACACGACCTCGGGCTCCACCGCGAGTGCACGGGCGATGCAGAGTCTCTGTTGCTGGCCGCCGGAGAGGCTTGCGCCTGACTCGCCTAGTCTGTCTCGTACCTCCTCCCAGAGGAACGATTGAACCAGGTTCTCCTGAACCTTGGCCCCAAGCAGTTTCTCATTCCTGACCCCGTTTAGTCGGAGGCCTGCGGCCACATTGTCATAGACCGACATCGTTGGGAACGGGTTTGGCTTTTGAAAGACCAGCCCGATTTTCCGACGGACTTTCACAGGATCCTTGTCAGGCGCGTACATGTCTTCCCCGTCTAGTGAGACGTGACCTTTGGTCCATGCGCCCTGACTGACCTCGTGCATCCTGTTGAGGCATCTGATGAAAGTAGATTTTCCGCAGCCCGATGGTCCGATGATCGCGGTTACTGTGTTGTCTTTGAACGGGACGGATATGTCTTCGAGGACTTTCTTGGAGCCGAACCCCGCACTGAGGTTTTCGACCACCAGTTTGCCCCGCATATCGTCCAATCCAAGCTCGAGCCTGGTTGACCGTTTAAGAATTGTCTCAGCTATCTCTTCTCTCGTGGGTGGAGGGGTGAGCATGAACCTGATACCTTGACGTATTCTTGGCCGGTTCGAATAGTTGAACGTGAGACTTGTAATTCGTATAGATGCATGTGACCAGCATGACGATTAACTATATGCCAGCGTTTTCCTATTCTAGCCAGAATCGAAATGGCAAGCAGTACTGGTGTGCAGGCTCCTATAGCGAGACCTGGTAGAAGGATGTGGCCAATCATTGCAGCGGCCGTAATTATTGTTGTAGCAGTAGTCGGCGTGTTCGCGTATGTATATCTCCTGAGAAACGGCACAAGCACATTCGTTTGTGATCCCGCGAAGGAGGGATCTTGCACCGTGACTGTTTCGGGCGCTGGCGCGTCGTTTCCTTTTTTCATATGGCAAAACTGGACTAGGGTTTACGGAAATCTCTATCCTAACGTGACGGTTAGTTACAACTCGATTGGTAGCACGGCAGGCAAGAAGGTCATTGCGAACCAGACCCAGGACTTTGGGGCCTCGGACGCACCCTTGACCGATGCTGAGCTTGCTGCTTCACCTGGAGAAGTTCTGTTTCCTGAGACACTGGGAGGGGTTGCAGTCACGTATAACGTGGTCGGGATCCCGATTACGACTCATCTTAATTTTACGGGGGACGTGGTTGCCGCGATGTACAACGGGACAATCGCGTACTGGGATAACCCCGTTCTCGCATCATTGCAGTCCAGTAGTGTTGCTGCTATGCTGCCTCATACGCAGATCAATGCGGTTCACCGTTCCGATGGTAGCGGAACAACTTACGCTTTCAAGGACTTCTTAGCTGCTGCTAGTCCCTGGTTCCATTCCCACTACCCTGTCGACACGACTGCCAACTGGCCATGTATGGGAGCTGGATGTACGCCCTCCTACAATGTTCAGGCAGCAGCGGCGAACGGAAACAGTGGAGTTGCCAGTGCTGTTCTGGCCACGGACGGCTCGGTCGGCTATGTGGACGTGATATATGCATACAAGAACCTCATAGGCACTGGCGCTGTTCAGAATCGAAACAATAACTTCATCCAGCCAACTCTTCAGGCAATCGTGTACGCTGCCGCTAACGAAACGGTGATTCCTACCCCCGTATGCTCTAATTGCCCAGTAGATTTGCGACAACACATCGTATATGCCCGTGGCCCGGTGTCGTACCCGATTTCGACCTACACTTACACCATAGTTTACAAGGAAATGTCAACGAATGCCCACACGACTAAGAACGCGGCCTATGCGATGGCAAAGTTCTTCCGGTGGATCATAACACCTCAGGGACAGTCGTATTCCCCACCGCTGTTTTACGCGGAACTGCCCTCGAACATTGTCGCTGCCGATTTGATCCTGCTAAAGTCTCTGACATGGGCCGGACAGGCAGTTATTACAAGCTAAGAACAATAATGCTCACATGGATACGAGGCGACAGGTCCGCGGGATTCTAGCGAGAGCTCGCGGTGCTTTACGAAGCTATTTCAGACGGCTAGGCCAATGGATACGCCATCCTGACTTTTTACAGCTTATCATTTTCATCGGCGTGCTTAGTCTTCCGACAATTTGGCTGCTGATGGCGAGTCAGATCTACAAAGGAAGCCTGCTCGCGTTTGAGACATTCGGGACTGGTTTCATTGTCGGTCTGACTTGGGATTCCTCGACGGTCTTTGGAGCTCTTCCCGCAATATACGGGTCAGTGGTTACTACTCTCATCGCGCTTATCATCGCGGTTCCAATCAGTCTCGGCGTCGGGCTCTTTCAATCAGAACTTGCACCCAGACAGCTCCGAAGCTCATCGGTTTTCCTTGTCGAGATGCTCGCTGCGGTCCCAAGCGTCGTGTATGGATTATGGGGAGTGGTCGTCTTGATCCCGTTTGCCAAGAACTGGATCAACCCCGGATTGAAGACCGGACTCGGATTTCTGCCATTGTTCAGCGGACGCTCTGACGGGTACGGACTGTTGACTGCGGGCATCCTTTTGGCAATAATGGTCATTCCGTACGCGTCATCGGTGATGCGCGAGGTCTTTGCTGCTGTCCCGAGGACTCAGAGAGAGGCCATGATCGCGCTGGGTGCGACGGATTGGGAAACCATTAGGAAGAGTGTGATACCATTCGCGAGAGCTGGGGTCATCGCCGCTATCATGCTCGCCCTTGGTAGGGCGATCGGCGAAACAATAGCTGTGACGTTGACCATTGGTAATATTCCGCAGATACCGAGCTCGCTCTTTTCACACGGGTATACGATACCTAGCATAATTGCAAATGAATTTACCGACGCTGGTGGATTACATCTCTCTGCGCTCTTCGCGCTCGGCCTGATCTTGTTCGTGATTACTTTTCTGATGAACATTCTCGCTCGCGTACTGATACGGCAGACGAGTCTAAAGGGGAAGCGTGGAATAGTTGCTTAGCTACGATAGAAGAAGACGCGTAGTCAACGGGATCTACATCGGCCTGGCTAGCGTATGCTTCCTTATCGCCCTGATCCCTCTAGTTTCAATTCTCTATTTCACAGGGTCCCAGGGAATCGGCTCGCTGAACCTGCAGTTCTTCACTCGAGTGACCGCGGACTACGACCCGCTTACAGGGCGCGGTGGGGGAATTCTCAATGCCGTCCAAGGCTCGTTTCTCATGGTTGGGATTGCGGCTTCATTCGGTGTTCCGTTGGGGATATTTGCTGGGGCCTACATGGCAGAGTATCCTGGAAGGTTTAGCAGCGTCGTGAGACTGCTTGGGGACGCGCTAACCGGGGTGCCTTCCATCATCACTGGGATCTTCGTTTCTGGGCTTCTGGTCATAACAACTCACCATTTCTCAGCGGGTGCTGGCGGTTTCGCGTTGGGCACGATGATGGTGCCTATTGTTGCTGTGTCTACACAAGAGGCGTTGAGACTCGTCCCCTCGGAGATTAGAGAAGGCGGCTTGGCTCTCGGTCTCTCAAAGTCGAGAGTGTTGTTGCAGGTGCTCTTGAGCACTGCGAAGAAGGGTGTCGCGACGGGCGTTATTCTGGCCCTTGCCCGGGTGATGGGGGAGACTGCGCCAATTCTGCTGACAGATCTAGGTTTCGGTTACTTGGCGAAGGGAG